>Ga0335078_10014513_pt1 | contig 11683 bp, 13 predicted proteins | sample Lox_Sample_32_FD_206711 | JGI IMG/M metagenome (GOLD analysis project Ga0335078, IMG submission 206711) | Soil microbial communities from Loxahatchee National Wildlife Refuge, Florida, United States - Lox_Sample_3.2 | ecosystem: Environmental > Terrestrial > Soil > Wetlands | place: USA...
TTCCTATATAGCTCGAAAGAAGGCATGTAGGTAACAGCGCTCTAAATGGGGAAGGAGGCCTGTGTGGATGGCCAAGTCAAAACCGTCTGAACCAAAAACATCCGAGGCATATCAAGAGAACCTGGCATTGTATGAAAAACTGATCGCGACCAATCCGGCCGTTGAGCGGAAGGGCGCCACGGTACCATACACGTCTCTCAACGGTCATATGTTCACCTATCTTACAAAAGCAGGAGCGTTGGCGCTCAGGCTTCCACCCGACGAGCGGGAGGCATTCTTGAAAAAGCACAAGGCCAAGTTGTGCGACGCCTATGGGACTGTTCAGAAGGAGTATGTCGAAGTGCCGGAAGCATTGCTAAGGAAAACACAGGAACTCAAAAGGTACTTTGATGCAAGTCTAGCCTATGTCAGTTCGCTCAAGCCAAAGCCCTCCAAAAGGAAGTGAAGAGTGAACGATTCGGATTCGAGGCGATAGAGCTGGCCTGAGTTTTAAGTCGGGCGAGTGGATGAAGACTAACGGCAATTATGGCTACGGTTGCGCCTGTCTTCGGGTCAGAGTCAATCACAAGTCTCATGAAGTACTAGAGATTAGGAACGCGAGCCCGCGTCCTCTCTCAACATGCCGCAAGGATAAAGCCTTGAAAGAACCCCAATGAGCCGTTGCTTACGAAGCGTAACTGAGAGCAGGGATCGGCCCTCTATCACTTTGTGAAACATGAACCCATAGTGAATTGCGCGAATCGCACTCTAATCCCAGGGCTCCACAATTGGCGTTGATGTACAAGTTAAGACCCTATAGCATTACAGATGCCCCGATCCAAAAACTTCAAAGCATCAAGATCTGTTCGATGCAACAATGGGGAGCGTATTCTTATGCCAAGCCTGAAAAGAGTGTTGCGATGGAAGTTAGTTTTAGTTTCAGCAATCGCAGTTCTGCTGGGAGCGACTGGAGCACCGGGACAGTCGACGAACACCTCTGATATGGAAAAGGCCTGCCGTACATACGTGCAGGGCTTCTATGACTGGTACCTCGGAGAGATCAAGCGAAACAATGCCGATCCGCTGAAATTGGCCGTCAAGCGATATCGCTTTGACGCCGAACTGGTTCGGCAACTGAAAGTAGACTGGGACGCTCAGGCTAAGAGTGCCGATTTGGTGGGGCTGGATTTTGACCCCGTCATTAACGGCCAGGACATCATGCCTGGCCGCTACCTGGCGGGGAAGGTTACGAAAAAGGGCCCGAATTACTTAGTCGAGATCTCTGTACCTGATCCCGAAAAGAAGGGGCGGCAGGTGTTAGTTTCCCCGGAATTGTCCTTCAACGCCGGCCAATGGACCTTTGTGAATTTTCATTTCGGCACTGAGGGTGACCTGCTAAGCACGTTAAAACAGCTAAGAGATGAGCGGAAGAATACACCGAACTAAATTCGGCCTAGTCTTGAGCTACAATGACTAAAGAAGGACATGTCATCACCGCGTCAGAAGCTGGGATAGCAGTTAAGACGCCCAGCGACATTTCCGATGTTATTAGCGCTTGCATTGGAAAGTATGGGTTGATTCTTACGCCCGATGATCTCTCGCCCGAATTCTTTGATCTGCGGACTGGCCTGGCCGGCGAATTGTTTCAGAAGTGTGTCAATTACAGGGTGCGTATCGCGATCATTGTTCCGGATCCGAATGCATACGGCGACCGATTCAGCGAACTTGCGTACGAGCACCAGTCTCACGATGTGGTTCGAATAGTTCCGTCAGAAGATAACGCTCGGGCGTGGCTATCGAGATAAGACCACGCCCGGGCCGGCCTACCGCCATACCGGTTTTCACCGTTTACTAACCAGACAGGGGTTCTCAGGTCGGGGAAATACCCGCCTGTGTCCAATTCTGCTCGTCTCTCTCCCCTTGACGTTCTAAGTGAGCATGAGGTATTGTACGAGTCCCTCACACTTAGAAGTTCTAATGGAACGATGAGAAGGGAAGAGTATTTTTTGTCATGCCGAAGATGGATTTGCTTCAAGGCACCTTGGACATGCTGGTGCTTCAAACACTACTGCGAGGCCCCATGCATGGTTTCGCAATTGCCCGGTGGGTTCGCGATACCACTAATGACGCTCTTCAACTGGAAGAGGGGACCCTTTATCCTGCGCTATATAGAATGGAGCGCAAGGGCTGGATAAGCTCGCGGTGGCAAAAAACTGAGAACAATCGGAGGGCCCGCTACTATAGTCTGACTGGCGAAGGCCGCAAGCAACTGGCGATCGAATCAGACAGTTGGCAGAACATGTCCCGGGCCATTGGACGCATTATGCGCGCCGCGCAGTCTTGAGAGCATTTGGGACATATTATTGGGACACTGGAGAGACGCCGGGGATGAAACCTCTGACCGAGCGTTGCCTTTGATCTGAGCCTGTGATGCCAGAGTGATAGCCCACTAACGAGAAGGTGGCAATATGCTGACCAGATGGCGAGCCAAACTCGTTCATATGTTATCGGTCATTTGCCGGCGCAAGACCGATAGGGAGATTGACGAAGAGCTTCGATTCCACCTGGATATGGCTTTCCAGGAGAACGTTCACTCGGGTCTTCCTGATGCTGAAGCACGGCAGAATGCCCGCGAACGATTTGGCGACCTGAGCCGTATCACAGAGTCTGGCCGGGACGTCCGCCGCGGCCGCGGGGGGGATGTATTCGTGCAGGATCTCCGTTATGCCGTTCGAGTTGTCTCAAGACAACCCGGACTATTTGCGATGGTCACGCTTACGATGATGCTTGGGATCGGCGCCAATACAGCCATCTTCAGCGTTGTACATTCAGTTTTGCTCAAGCCGCTGCCATATGACAAGCCGGAGCAGTTGGACCTGATCTGGTCCGATTTCAAAAAGACAGGCGCATCCAAAGCACCGGCGGCCGCGGCCGAGTTGAAGGCAATTCGTGACAATTGCCGGCTGTTTCAGGATGTTGCGGGCATATGGGTTGGTGGAGGAACGTTTACAGGCGACGGCGAACCGGAACAGGTCAAGGTCGCCTCCGTGACGACGAACTTTCTCACCGTACTCGGTATTAGGCCTGCGCTTGGGCGGCTCTTTATTGATGGAGATGATGCCGGCGAAGGTAATAACATCATCCTCAGTTATGGAATCTGGAAACGGCGCTTCGGTGGCGATCCTGGGATAATCGGCCGGGAGGTACGGTTCGCTAACGGAGCGCGCACGGTGCTGGGCATTCTACCAGCCGACTTTGCGTTAAGTTTTCCACCTGAAGCTAACGTTCCGTCCGATATTCAGGCGTGGATACCATTTTGGAATGGAGTCTATTCAGACCGGGCCACCTATTACATCAGAATGCTTGGGCGGATGAACTCTGGCGTAACCGTCGAGCAGGCGCAGTCGGACGCGGATCGGTTGGCGCGGTTGCTCCGCGATGACTTTTCGGAGTACGCCGCGGAAAATCTTTCGCTGCAGGTCATTCAGTTACACCGGGATCTGGTCAGCGACATAAGACCGGCTCTGATGGCGCTTTTCATTGGTGCTGGACTTGTTCTGCTGATCTGCTGCTTCAATGTTTCAAATCTGCTGCTGACCCGCGCAGCCGGCCGTCGTAGAGAGATCGCGCTTAGAGTTGCGCTGGGTGCGTCCCGAATGCGGATAGCGCGACAGTTGATGTCCGAAAGCCTGTTGATCTGCGGCGCGGGCGGGCTGCTCGGATTCGGGTTGGGGCTCGCCGGATTGGAAGGGCTCTTGGGGATTCGTCCTGCTAGCCTTGCCCGCGTCAAGACGGTGGATCTGGACCTGCCGGTCCTCGCGTTTGTGATTGCTATATCGGTTGGCTCCGGACTGCTGTCAGGACTTACGCCGCTGCTTGAGACTCGCAAAGTTGACCTTGTCGAATCACTGAAATCAGGGGCGCGAAATGCTTCGGGCCTGGTGAGACAACGAATGCGCGCCGTTCTTATCGTATTCGAGGTCGCGCTCGGCACCGTGCTGCTGGTGGGGGCCGGTTTGATGGTGCGCACATTGTTAGAGTTGCACCGCGCGAACCCGGGCTTCAACGCTGCAAACGTTGTTACGTTTGAGATGAATCCGCGCGGCAACAGTCGAATCGACGCGGTTGCGCGATACGAAGAGGCTTTCGCCGCCATTCCTGGAGTCGAAGCAGTCGGAGGCATCTCTCATCTTCCGCTGGGCGATTATCCAAACTGGTACAGCCCATATTTACCGGAGGGCCTGGGCGCGGATTCCTCGAACACTCTGCTGGCCGACTATCGCGCGGTCACGCCTGGTTTCTTTCGTTCGGTGGGAGCCCGTTTGATCGCTGGCCGTGACTTCGAACGAACGGATGCGGCTGCCACCCGCGATGTTGTCATCGTCGACGATATGCTGGCAGCACAAACCTGGCCCGGCGAAAGTGCAGTCGGGAAGAAGCTCAATGTGGAACTGTATGAAGGCGAAGAGGGAGGGTTTGGTAAGCATTCGGCCGAGGTCGTTGGCGTCGTCGGTCACATCAAAATGCATAGCCTCCTTAGATCGCTTCGACCGGAGATCTACATACCGTATCCACAAAGTCCCAGGGAACATCTTAGTTTTCTGATTCGAACCAAGGTCGATCCAGGCAGTCTGGCTACCGCAATCCGAACTAAGGTCAACAAAATTGACAAGACTCAGGCAATCGCCAACTTGCGCCCTCTTTCAGACTATTTAGAGGAATCGATGAGCGCGACCAACTTCACGGCCGTACTGGCGGGCGTCTTCGCATTGCTCGCGTTATTGCTGGCCACGCTCGGGCTCTATGGTGTGGTGTCTTATTCGGCAAATCAACGCACTCAGGAGATAGGGGTCAGAGTCGCGTTGGGTGCGACGCGGTCGGACATTTCACGGCTGGTTCTTCGGGAGGGCCTTGTTCTCGGCGCCCTCGGACTTGCGCTCGGCCTTGCTGGGTCAGTTGCTCTTTCCGCTTTTCTACAGAGCTTTTTATTCGGCATCAAGGCGGTCGATGCATCAACTTACATATCGATCTCGCTGCTGATTCCGCTGGCTACTTTGCTGGCCTGTTGGAGGCCGGCATACAGAGCATCCGCCGCCAATCCGGTGGCCGCTCTCCGCCAGTAGCTGCATAGCGTTCCAGTTCCAAGGACTGGCTGCACGCGCCACAGCCAAATCTTATACACAGGAGAAACGTATGCCGATCAAGTCAGTACCATTCGCGATCTTAGTTCTGCTACTCACTCCATTTACAACAGCGGCACAGGCACCCGGGAATGATGGCGCGCGTGAGCAGGATAAGGCAGAGATCCGCGCCCACATCGAAAGCATCTTTCAGGCGTTCATAGAAAAAGATATTCCGAAACTGCGTGCGACTCATTCCGAAGACTGGCGTGGGTTCCTTGAATACTCTGATGTCCCGATCAAAGGCATCGACCAGTATATGGAGTCGATTGGCGCGGGACCAGACTCAACGTGGGGGGTCAAAGATCCTCATGATGGAATGAAGAGCTTCAAGATCACGAGCTTTGATGTGCTTTTTCATGGCCCCGATCTGGCTGTTGTCTCCTTTGTTGCCGACGTGCAATCCCGCGGGGGCGCCGCCAGCACGCTCCGCATTCTGGATGTATACGCAAGGCGCGACGGACGCTGGATTCAAGCTGGTTCCCATACAGCGGTGCACCCAGAGGCGATCGAGCGTCGAATTTCTTCGCCCGCAAATGTATCGCCACAGTTCCGCCAAGAAATTTTGCGCGCGCGTGAAGCCGTTTGGCGGGCATGGTTCAGCAACGACCAAGCAAGCCTACAAAAAATGATTCCTGCCGAGGCCGTCGCAATCGACGCCGGCGCGGACCGGTGGAGCGACCGCGCCGCGATTCTGGAAGGAGCGAAAGACTTTGCAGCCAGCGGCGCCAAACTTGTCAATCTGGAGTTTCCTCGAACGGATATTCAGGTATACGGACGCACGATTATTCTCTACACAACATATGTGACCGAGCTTGAAACGCAGGGTAAGAAATCGACTCAGCGCGGGCGGGGTACAGAGGTATTCGTCGAACGCGACGGCCAGTTGGTAAATACAGGCTGGCACCTGGATGCTGAGAACTAGATCCCGATAGGCTTTGCTCGCAACGTACCTGGGCTGAGTTTCGAGGAGCGAATTGGGAAGAGTTCGGTGATGATTAGGATTGGAAGAAGGTGCGGGCGGATCAGATGCCGCTGGAAAGATCGTCACTAAAGTGGAGTCAGTGTTTTGCCGACCCTAGCGATTATTCCGCGCTAAAGTAACGCGCTGCTCGTTCGCCAGCATGGAGCAACTGGCGGCAAGACTGGTATCGCTGCTCTATTCAGTAAGGAGAAAGATTATGACAGCGTTTTTTAAAAGGGCTGCACCGTATAAGGACGATCCGCTCGATCTTCCCGTCGCGGACGTGGAAGCGGCTATCCCGTATTACGAGCGGATATTTCGGTTCAAGTTGATTTCACGGGAAGACTCTCCGCATAAGTCCGCCATTCTCGCGCGGGACGATATTAAGATCGGCCTGTCGGAAAACGGAGGCGACCCGACTCAGGAAGGATGTTTCTTTGAGGTTGACAATGCGCAAGCGGCCTTCGACGAGTTGCAAGCCAACGGCCTCGGACGTGACAACGCGGGATTTCGAATCGATCGCCACGGCGACGCCTCTTACAAGGTCTTCTTTGTCATAGCCCCGGACGGACTTTGCTACTGCCTGGGAGAGCGCCAAGCCGATTCCTAGTACACAATCGAAAGGATGTCGTTAAATGATCCGTGACCGATTGGCTCCGATCAACAGGCCAAGGCTCACCGCCCCGGTCATGCGGTACCTGCCCGTAGCAAACGTCGAGCGTAGCTTGGCGTTCTACAGAGACGTCCTCGGCTTCGTGGTTAATGAGGGGGATCGTACGGACTACGGGATGCCTTCCATCGCTGAGGTGATTAGCGGGCCGGCCCGGATTCAATTCATCCATCCTGAGGCCAATGAGTGCCGGGACGTCGCTGGTCCTAAGATAGTGTTCTTTCCGACCGATGACGTTAAGAAGATGCGCGGGGCAATCGCTGAACTTGGCGGAGAGCCCGGTTCAATTGAACGGGTCAATTGGATTGAGATGGAAATGTTCCAGATCAACGATCCCGACGGCCATCTGTTGTGGTTCGGGGAACCTTTTGACGATCCAGAGAATCCGGACCGCCCAGCAAAAGGCGGGCAGGCCCTGCAAGCGCTTCCTGAACTGCCCTTCAACAACGTCCCCGCCGCCCTGGAGCACTACCGCGACGTGCTCGGGTTCCACGTCAATTACGCCCAACACGATTTGGCCGTAATGGACCGCGACAAGGTCACCGTTGTATTGATTGCCCGAACTGACAAGTACGCCGGAATTGGCTCGTGCTATATCTATGTCAAAGATGCGGACGCCCTCTATTCGGAACTTCTGGAAAAGGGCGCCAACATACTCGGCGAGCCGATAAGCCTGCCGTGGGGATTGCGTCAATTTCATATGGTTGACCCTGAAGGCAACCGGATCACATTCGGCCAGCCTTTTGAGTGATCAGAGACTCATGCCAAGACGTGTTTCTGGACTTCCCAGATACACGGGGGGCGCCGATAAGATCCAGCTTTTCTTGAGGCCGTGCTCTCCCGCGAAATACCGGGCGGAATGTGCCATGCCCCAAAAGCTAGGAGCCCCCATTCCTTTTCATTCATCTTCGCTTCACCGTACTCCATGAGCAAGTTGGTTGGCAATCTTCCCCATCCCAATGGGTCGGAAGACCCAGTTTCAAGCTATCAAAGGCAATGTGAGTGGTCAGGAATCAGGATCACGGGCCGATCATCCTTGACCGCTCTCCGCCGCAAGCTCGCAAAGAGAGATACTTAGTCAAGCCAATCGTGTAAATGAGCCTTAGAGCCGCGATTTGGCACGAGCGGGCACGGCTTTTGAATGGTCCACTGTGAGCCGGGGGCTGTTCCTAGTGCGGTGCTGGGAGGAAGATTGCTTAATCCGAGAGCCCAGGACCATCGATTTGCCAATGAACTGGAGGTTCCCCGAATGTCACACGACGCTCTTGCGCGATGGATGTATCACGGCAAACGGCCCAACACGATGGCGCGAATTATGAATGGGTTCTGGGCGCTGATCGGCAGACTTGGCCTGGCGCGGGAGTGGATCGTTACGCTGGAGGTCGCCGGCAGGCGTTCGGGACGTCTAATTTCTCTTCCGCTGGTCGTTTGCAAGCTGAACGGAGAGCGATTCCTGGTTTCGATGCTTGGCCAGAAGGCCTCCTGGGTTCGCAACGTCCGGGCGGCTGACGGTCACGCCATACTCAAACACGGTCGAACCGAGCATGTACGGTTGGAGGAAGTCCCACCCTCTGATCGGCCACCAATAATAAAGGCCTACCTAAGCAAAGCGCCGGGAGCGCGGCCTCATATACCCGTTGACAAAGAAGCGCCCCTATCTGAACTCGCGCGGATCGCCGAATCGATTCCGGTCTTCCGTGTTCGCCCAGAGTCTTATCTGTAGTTCCGAAGGCATCTTTCGTCGCCAAAGTGACCTGCTAAAGGCCCGAGGTGTTGGACCACCGAGGCACAATCAGCAATCATAGGTTTTGCCATCCAGGTAGGAAATCTCAGAAGCCTGTTGTTATGGACAGGGGACGGTGAACTATGGTAGCTTTCAACCCAGTAAGCGACGAAAAGGGCAAATCACCGTCATCCTGTTAAAACTGCACATGAAAATGCTGAGTAGCGTTAGCTCCTCTTAGGGCGGACGTTAGCGCCCTGTGACAGAAGCAGTTTGCCTACCTTTCAGCGTGATTTGCGAGCGGATAGGAAGGCATCATTGGGAACTGTTGCTTTGCAGTAACGCTGCGGAGCCACAGTCGCTTTAGTCCGTGCATACCAAGAAACTCATTACCATTCGAAGGAGAACCACAGTCAGATGAAATCAACAAAGCTGGAGAGCATCTATGCCGCCAAGTTCAATTCGCTGGCCGACGTCGAAGAGAACTTCTTTGTCGGAGGGCAGGGCACCCATCTTATCAGCCACTTTGGAACCGGCGTGTCGACTGCCAATGACATCGGGACCGATGTCATCACCGACTAGTTATCAATCTTTCGGTTGTAACACATAAGGAGACTAATGAAGATGAAACAGAATTTGGAGCGAATCAATCGAGACCTATTTGAGTCCTTAAGTGCTGACCAGACCCTCCGCCTTATCGGAGGGCAAGGTACCGGCGGCCCGACGACCGGTACGACCGTAAAAAATGGCAAGATAGACATCCTCCCTGACTTCGACCATGACTCGAACTGATGAACCGTTTGATCGAGAGGGATGGCGAAGCTCTGAGTGCTGTGCTTCGCCATCTCTAATGAATGGCTCAAGCACGATTTAGGGAAACAGTATGGGCCGGACGACCGTTCGCAGCCGCCGAAGTTCGGTCTCGTTGTGTTTTAAGAGATCCATTTGCCAAGTCGAATAAACATCGTTGCGACATTCGTCGGCCAGAGCCATTCCTATCTTCTCAAACGACTTTGCGAGTTCTCTTCTGAGGTCCTCTGGCTCACTGAGGGCGCCGACAACGAAGACTCTTTCAGCGATATCCACTGGAATATTCTTGGCCACCTCTCGGAATCGGCCCGCGTCGCGGTCGAAATCAATTAGCAACACGCAATAGCGGTGAGGGAAGCTACGCATCTTCGACGCGTGATAGGAATTGAAGTTATCAAGTACGTTAGTCCATCCGCCGACTGGTCTGAGGATCTGGATCCGATGCCGATGATCCAATCCAAGATCGAAGCCTCTCGCTATTCTGCTATTAGCATCATCCTCTGGAATAATGAGTACGTGCGGCCTGTGTCTATTCACGCTTACGGTTCCAGGTCCCCGGTTATCAGCGCAGTAACAAGATCTCCACCGACGTTCAGGTCGCTAAGGGGACGGACAACGGTAGGCTCAAGATGACTCTTTCTGTGGAGAACAAAGGTATTCTCATCTGAAAACTGGAGAATGGCCTCTGGGTTGTGCGACGTTGCTATGAATTGGCCGCCGGATTGAAACGCCTTGCGCAAGTCCATAACGAAATGCCCAACTTCGGAAGGTGCGAGATAGTTGTCTGGCTCATCCCAAAAACAAAGGAGCGGTCCGTAAGCGTGATTGGCAGCCAGGACCATCGCGCAAATCATAAAGCATTTCTCACCATCGGATAGGTCCTTGAAATCCAGCGAGAGAGTTGCGTTGCCGTTCGAGAATTGTACTAGAAGGTTGCGGGCATCCTTGCCGACCAAAGGGTTCTTTATATCCTTGAAGTCCGGCATAACGAGCCGCAGGTATTCCTCAATTTTCAAGTATGCCCCGGGGGCGAGCGCCAACAATCCTGAGAACCACGCTCCGAAATCGGAAACCTCAGGAAGCAGTTGCAGCGTCTCCCGATCGGAACCACCTTTTATCAAGGACGGTACTGGTCGTAGGATAAGCATCTGAGCAAGCCACCGCTTGAATACAAACAACGGATCTTCTGTTGATTGTTCCTGAATTATCGGCAAAGCAACGAGACGGCGATTAATATCAACTTGCCTCGGTTGCGGTACTCCGGGACGGTTGAATCTTAGGGATTGTCTGTCAGCTTCGCTCCCGGGGACGGCCACAACGGACGGCATATATCGTCGGGCGAAGACCAGATTACCTCCCGTGGTAAGGCTCTCCTCGCGGACCCGCATTTCTTTCGATCCATCTTCCAGTTCGATGGCAATAATGTATTCATAGTGCGTGCCGCCGAGGTCAGTCTCGATTTCAAATCGGATGGGTGCGTCTGTACGGCTTAGGTAGAAGTCATAGACACCCAGAAGATCTTGTACTCCGTTTGTGCCCCGAGCAATCTTCTGAAGAACCTCTAGCGCTAGGGATACCGTTGTTTTTCCTGAGCCGTTCTTGCCAATCAAGAGTGCTGAAGATTGACCGGACAGGTTCAGGTCGAAGTTTTCCAAACACCGAAAGTTGTTAATGTAGAGCCGCCGTATCACAAGAGGATGATACAGCTTATTTCAGGTATCGCTCAATCGGATCCGGGCTGCCGCCATACCGAGATGAGATTTGTCCTACATAAGATCGTTGTTTAAGTCCGTCTTTACTGTGTTGCAGCCGCGGGCTCGGGCACCTCCTTCTTTTGCTCCTCGGGCTTATCATCCTTAAGCGTCTTCATCAAATCTTTCCATTCAAACCAGCCTGGTTTTCCGTTGATCCATTTCTCGAACCAGTTGAATTCCGCGACCATCTTCACCATCTGCCCGCGCATATCGGGTATGCCATGGGTCTTGCCCGCGTATACAAGAAACTCTGTAGGTATGCCCAATTTCTTTAGCGCCATGTACAGCTCTTCGCTTTGCGGCATAGGAACCCGCGGATCACCTGCGACAACGTGAATCAAAGTCGGAGTCTTGGCATTCTTGATGTACTTCAAAGGAGAAATGTCCCAGTAGTGGTCGAAATTGTCATAGGGCAGGCCTCGGAAGTAGAACTCACGATTTCGTTGTATATCGCTTTCGGCGTACATTGAGGTCCAATTCATCGCGCCCGCTCCGGACGAAATCGCTTTGAACCTGTTCGAGTGAGTCAGTATCCAGTTCGACCAGTGGCCGCCGGCGCTCCAACCCATCACACCCATCTTGTCAGGATCGACCAGCCCCATA
>Ga0335078_10014514_pt1 | contig 11683 bp, 12 predicted proteins | sample Lox_Sample_32_FD_206711 | JGI IMG/M metagenome (GOLD analysis project Ga0335078, IMG submission 206711) | Soil microbial communities from Loxahatchee National Wildlife Refuge, Florida, United States - Lox_Sample_3.2 | ecosystem: Environmental > Terrestrial > Soil > Wetlands | place: USA...
TCGTAGACGCGGCGCTGCAGGGCCTCGAGCCGGTCGCGCGCCTCCCGGTAGCTCCTCTCGTAGCTCGCGCGATCCGTGGACTTCCCGAGGTCGACCATCTCCAGCATGGATCCCCTCCCGGCGACTCTCCGCGAAGAGAACACGTCCCGGGCGAAGCGTCGAAATAATGGGCGGGGGAGGACCGGCCGACCTGCCCCCGGCCTCGAACCGCGAAGGGGCCCGCTACGCCTGGCGGGGACGCCGCATCCGTCCTCGGGCGCGCTCCACCGCGACCCGGACGTGGCAGCCTTCCAGGTGATCGTTCACGAGCCCCATCGCCTGCATGAAGGCGTAGGCGGTGGTGGGGCCGACGAAGCGGAAGCCCCGGCCCTTCAGATCCTTCGACAGGGCCACCGCCTCGGGCGAGGGAGGGAGGGCGGAGAGGACTCTCCAGGTGAGGCGGCGAGGCCGGGAGCCCGCGGCGGGCTCGAAGCGCCAGAAGTAGGACCCGAGCGATCCGAAGTCCCGCACCAGGCCGAGGGCGGCCCGGGCGTTGCCGATGGCGGCCTCGATCTTCCCCCGGTGCCGGACGATGGAGGGGTCGCGGAGCAATCGTTCCACGTCCCGGGGGCCGAAGCGCGCCACTGCCTCGGGCTCGAACTGCTCGAAGGCCCGCCGGAAGGACTCGCGCTTGCGGAGGATGGTGAGCCAGGAGAGGCCCGACTGAAACCCCTCCAGGCAGATCTTCTCGAAGAGGCGCCGCCCCTCGGTGACGGGGAAGCCCCATTCCTCGTCGTGGTAGGCCTGGTAGTCCGCGCTCGCCTTCGCCCAGGCGCAGCGCCAGAGTCCGTCGGCCCCCCTGGCCAGCCCCTGCACCCGCTCGCCCACGAAGCCTCCGGCTCCCGCTCGATGGCCAGTCCATTCTAGCGGCCTGTTGCCGGGCGGGCACGGGCCGGCGCATCATGGCCGGCGAACGGCCATCCCCAAGGAGGCCCCATGGACGCCGGCGCCTTGAACGCGCAGCTAGAGAAGTACCTTCGGGTGAGCACCTTCCCGCTGGGGATTCGCTCCCTGGGCCCCGGCGAGCCGCTGCCCGCCAAGGCGAAGCGTCCGCTCCAGCACCTCGGCGTCAAGGTGGCCATCTGCCAGACCATCGGCCTCGCTCGCCGCTACGGCTGGACCCTGGCCTTCGGTGGCGAGGACCTCTCCTGTCCCATCGCCAAGGCGGTGTTCGGATTCGAGCCGCGCAACGACTACTATCAGTCCGGGGCCCTGGCGGACGGGATGTACGCCTCCTGCCGCGAGGCCGGGGCGCGCTTCGAGGACGCCCTCGCGAAGTACCAGCCGGGGGAGGTCGCCCACGTGGCCGTGGGCCCGCTCGGCCGCATCGACTTCGAGCCTCACACCGTTCTCGTCTACGGGAACTCGGCCCAGGTGCTCCGGCTCCTCAACGCCTGTCTCTTCGAGAAAGGCGGGAGCCTCAAGTCGGAGTTCTCGGGCCGGGGCGACTGCTCCGACATCGTCATCCGCTCGGGGAAGACGGGGGAGCCCCAGGTCATCCTGCCCTGCTACGGGGACCGCATCTTCGGCATGGCCGGCGACGAGGAGATGGCGTTCACCTTCCCCTTCTCGGAACGGGAGCGCGTCGTCCGCGGGCTCGAGGGCACGCACGCCGGGGGCGTCCGCTACCCCATCCCGGTGTACATGCGGTCGCAGCCGGAGTTCCCCCCGTCCTACCAGGAGCTTGAGCGGCTCTGGAGCGAATCGGACAAGCCCTAGGCAGCCCCGTCCGTCCTCCGGTCAGGGACGCCGGCGCTTCCCTTCCCGCCGCCGCTTCTCCCCCGGCTCCGCCGGGCCAGCCCGGGCCGAGATGGCCCCCGCGACCGGGAGCGGGGCGCCGGGGGCGAGGAGGGCGGCGAGCCAGAGAGCGGTGGCCACCGCGAGCGGCAGCATCTGGCGATTCACCGTGCTCTGGTCGACGGTGAAGGCCGGGAAGAGCCAGAGGGAGGTGACCGCCACCTCGGCGAAGAGGAGGAGCACCGCCGCGAGCGTCCAGGCGGCTCCCCGCCGGCGGACGGCCCCGAGCTGCAGTGCCAGGACGGCGGCGAGCACCCAGTAGACGATCCCCCCGCTCCCGGAGCTGAAGACGGACCAGACGAAGGCCGGGACCACCCGGGCCTGCACCGCCAGGGCCGGCGCCGACTGGACCTGCGGGGCCGCCTCCACCGCCCTCTGGGCGGCCACGCTCAGGAAAGGAAAGGCGCTCCGCCAACCGACGAGAAAGACCCGGGCCACGAGCACCGGCACGAGGGGCAGGCAGAGGAGCAGCAGGCGCCGGAGCAGCGCCTCTCCGGACCGGCGCCCCTGCCAGGCCGCTTGGGCGAGGAGCACCGCCGCCACCGCGCCGGCCGTGATCTCGCCCTCCCGCTTCACCATGGCCGCCCCCACGAGCAGGAGCATGGCCCGCTTCCCGTCGGCCTCGTCCGCGCCGAGCCCGAACTCGATGAAGAAGAGGAAGGCCGCTCCCAGGTAGATGGCGAGGGTCGCGTCCGCGTACGTGGCCGTGCAGTGGTAGACGAACAGGGGGAGCGACAGGACGGCGAAGGCGGAGGCCCAGCCGCGCTCCGGGGATCCCCTCGCCGAGGGCAGGGCCACGGAGAGGAGGAGGAGGGCGACGAGGCCAAGGAGGATGCTGCCGTTCACGTGGAACTGGTCCACCGACCCGGTGAGGCGCCACCCGAGGGAGGGGACGAAGGTCGGGATGGGACCGCTCATCACGAGAACCCCCCGGGCCTCGGCGTTCCACTCGTCGCGGAAGGCGAGCACGGGCGCGAGCGCCCTCACCCGCAGCGCGTCGTCCGTCTGGGTGGGGGTGTTGACGCCGTGGAGGACGGTGACGGCGGCGGTGAAGAGCACGTAGGCAGCCAGCGGGGCGAAGAGCCACACCGGCCGGGGGACGAGGCGCGCTGGCGACGGCGGAGCGACGCTCCCCGGCGGGGCCGCCCCGGGGGAGCGCCGGCCGCTCGCCCAAGCCCCGGCCAGGGCCGCCGGCGGCAGGGCCAGGACCGCCAGCGCGGACAGGGCCGTGTAGGGGACGCCGAAGAGGAAGCGCAGGACGAAGACGGCGAGGGAGTAGAAACCGGTCCCGACGAACCAGGACGCCGCCAGGTCCACGGCCAGGCGACCCGTCGCCAGGCGGAGGAGCCAAAGCAGGGCGTATCCGGAGGCGCAGAAGGCGGCGGCGGCGAGGAAAAAGCTCATGGTCTCCGGGCGATGAAGGCGTTGGCGCTCACCCCGGCCACGCGCACGAACCCGGGGGGAATTGGCTCGTCCGAGTCGATGGAGACGATGGCGTCGAGGTCCTCGAGGCGAAGCCGATCGATCCGGGACGGGCTCAGGTACTCGCGCTCCCCCGGCGCCAGGGTGACGCAGCGCCGGGGCGCGAGGTCGAAGCACAGCACCTCGGGCGCGAACCAGTCCGCCCCGAGGCCGCGGACCCCGACCCGGTCTCCGGGGCGCAGGGTGGCCCGCGCCAGGGCGGCCAGCGCCCCGAGCTTCGGCGCGTAGTAGTAGTTCTCCCGGATGCGCTCCTCCGGGTCGAGGCGCAGGAGAGGCCTCGTCGCCGGGAGGAACTTGGAGAGGAAGACGGCGTCGGAGAGGGCGGTGACCGCCAGGGCGGCCAGGGCGATCGACCTCAGGAGCTCCAGGCGGCGGCGCAGGCCGAGAAAGCCGGCGACGGCCAGCCCGACGAGCACCGCGAAGGCCCAGCCCAGCCGGTTGTAGAGGAAGGTCCGCTCCGTGATCCTCCACCAGGGCACGTAGAGCAGGTTGATGGTCGTGAAGCCGATGGAGACCGGGGAGAGGAAGACGGCCCGGTCGACCGCCGCGCGCACCGAGGCGTCGTCCGGGCCCGAGGGGCGGTAGCGGAGACCCGTGATGGTGAACTTCCCGGCGCCCTCGAGCAGCAGGTAGGGGAAACCGTTCCGCGTCCAGCGGGCGGTCTCCAGCAGGTCGAGGTCGAGGTGGCCCCGGCCAGGCGCCACGCGCTTGTACCGGTAGGGCGGGCCCCGGTGGTCCGGGAGCGAGCGGGCGGCCGGGTCGACGGTGATGTAGGTGAGGAGCACGATCCCCGACGACTGGTAGTCGATGCCGAGCTCCTGCGCCCCCTTGAGGGGAAGGACGAGGGAGGTCTGGCGCTCCACCTCCAACTCCAGCCCGCGGCTCGACAGGACGAGCGGGACGTTGGCCTTCGCGGCCCTCGCCAGGACGGAGACGGGCAGCTCCTCCATGGGAGCGGCGCGAGCCGGCGCTCCCGGCAGCGAGAGCGCGAGCGCCAGCAGGGCGAGGCCGCGGGCGAGCCAGCGGCGGCGCGCCGGCTCCCGCGCGAGCAAGCCCTTCTCTGGCGCGCTCCGCCCAGCCATTGCGCCGGTCCTTCCCATGGTGATTCGACCCGCAGGCGTACCGGAGGGGAGGGCGCTTGGCAAGCGAGGTCGTCTGCCGAGGCCCGCTCCGCCGGCGCACGCCCTCGTTGCCAGGGGCAGCCTCACCTGCTAGAGGTCGGCGCCTCGAGGGGAACCGCATGCCCAGGCAGTGGCCCGCTTACCAGATCGTAGGGGTGTTCTTCGCCTTCATCGGCCTGGCCGCGGCGTTGATCCGGTTCCTCGTCCAGCGCGCCAAGAAGGGCCTGGTCCAGCGCCACGTGGTCGTCGGCGCCTGGGTGGCGGTGGCGCAGGAGCTCGAGAGGCGCGGGGTCGCCGCCCCCGAGCTCCTCGCCGCCCTGCTCGCGAGCTACGACCTCCAGCTGGAGCGGCCGGAGTCGATCAGCGCTCGCCTCCCGGCCGCAGTGGCGAGCGTGGCGGACGCGCTGCAGGTGCAGCTCCTCGACGTGGCTCGCGCCCTCGTCCTTCGCGCCTCGGACGAGGCCGGTGCCGCCGCCCTCATCGAGGAACTCCGCGGCCAGCGGCCGCGCCTCGATGGCCTGCCCGGCGTCGCCGCCGTCGGCCCCCTCTGGCCCGAGGACCCGAAGGTCTTCGCAAGGCTCGTCGCCCACTACCGGGGCATGGTGGCTCTCCCGGCCCCCAAGAAGCCCTGAGGGCCCCGGCCCGAGGTCGAGGCCGAGTCGCTCCCCGCCCGGCCCCTCGCAGGGACGAGAAGGGATCGAACGGCTCCGCCGCCCTCCCGCGACGGCGAGGGGATCCCCTACCCCGAGCGGCGCCAGCCGTCGACGCCCAGCGCGTCGCGATCCACGCTCGTCAACAGGACGAAGTAGGCGAGCGCGTAGACGAGCTGCACGCCGACCGTGCTCCAGTCCTGGCGCATCGAGGACCCGAAGACGAGCGCCGCGAGGAGGAGGAACGCGAGGGTCAAGGCCTCTGCGGTGAACAGGCCGATGGCGAGCAGGGCTCCGAGCGCAAGCTCGAGGAACGGCAGCGGCCAGGCGAAGGCCACCGCGAGACTCCTCGGGAGCGGCGTCGCGGCGAACTGCCCGGCCATCCAGGCCGCGAAGAGGGAGGGGCCGTTCCAGATCCGGATGCCCCCATGCGCGAGGAGGTCGATGCCGAGGGTAAAGCGAAGGAGGGCATAGCTGCGGAGGCGGGGGTCCGCCCAGGCGGTCCGAAGTGACATGTCGTTCTCGGTTCCAGGGAGAGCGCGGGGTTGGCGGTCCGTCGCGCGGGAGCCCCGTCCTGCCCGCGGCGGCCGGGAAGAGATCAGAGTTTCGAGGTCCTGACAAGGCCCGCCCGGGACGGCCTCGAGGCGCTCCTTCACTTCCACCCAGACTGCCGGAAGACGGCGTGGCACTCCTCGCTCGCCAAGAAGGCGATGAAGGCGAGGGCGAGCTCGCGACGCTCCGTCCGCATCGTCGCCGCCACTGGGGTGCCGCGGTAGAGGCGCTGCCCCTCGGGCAGCTCGACCACGTCCGTCTCGTCCTTCAGCCGGTCGTGCCAGGATACGAAGGTGATCCAGGCGTCGAGCTCGGGGTGGTTCCGCCAGGCCGCGATCCCCTCCGCCGTGTTCGTGGCCACCACGGAGACGTTCTTCTGCAGGCCGCGAATGAGGCCGGCCCGCCCGGCCAGGTCCTCCCAGAGGCCCGTCTGCGCCGCCCCGGTGACGTCCAGAAGCTGCACCCCGGGCCGCGCCAGGTCGGCGAGGCTCCGGATGGCCTTCGGGTTCCCCGGGCGGACGAGGATGCCGGCGGATCGCAGAAAAAGGCTCTCCCGGGTGGAGCGGTCCAGGAAGCCGGGATGCCTCCTGTCGAAGTCGGTGAGCATGTACTCTGCCGCCTCGAAGATCACATCGGCGTCCTTCTCGGCGCGAGGCCACCAGCGCTCCTCCGGACCCCCGTCCAGGACCATCTTCACCCCCTTCGCCCGGGAGAAGCGCTCCGCGCAGCCCCGCACCGGCGTGAGCGGGCCGCCCGGGCCGTAGACGCGCAGCTCGGGGGCGGCGGCCCCGGCGGGCGCCTCGCGGGAGGAAGAGACCAGGGGCTCGGAAGCGAGGAGGGCAAGCGCCACGGCCAGGGTCACGAGATGCATGGAAGGCCTCCGCCGCGGCCATGGGACCCTCGGCCCGGGCATTGTAGCGCCGCCGACCCAGAGCGGTGGACCTCTGCTATGGTCCTGGGTCCGAGGAGGTCTTACCGTGCACACCGTCTCCGCCGAAGAGGCCGTCGCAGCCGTCCAGTCGGGGAACCGGGTATTCATCCACAGCGTGGCTGCGGCGCCGCGGCGCCTCATCGAGGCGCTCACGGCTCGCGGCCCCTCCCTCCGGGTCGTGGAGATCGTGCAGCTCCACACGGAAGGTGAGGCACCCTACGCGGCGCCGGAGATGGCCCACAGCTTCCGGGTGAACTCGGTCTTCGTCGGCCCAAACATGCGGCGCGCCGTCCAGGAGGGGCGAGCGGACTACCTCCCGGTGTTCCTCTCCGAGGTGCCGAAGCTCTTCCGCTCCGGGCTCCTGGGCCTGGACGTGGCCCTCGTGCAGGTCTCCCCTCCGGACCGCCACGGCTTCTGCTCGCTGGGCGTCTCCGTGGATGCCTCCCGCGCGGCCGTCCAGACCGCCCGGGTGGTGGTGGCCCAGGTGAACCGCCTCATGCCCCGCACCCACGGCGACGGCCTCATCCACGTGGACGACATCGACTTCGCCGTCGTGGCGGACGACCCCATCCCGGAGCTCTCCCACCGGCCGCTCGGGGAGATCGACCTCGCCATCGGCCGGCACTGCGCCGAGCTCGTGGAGGACGGGGCCACCCTCCAGCTCGGCATCGGGACCGTCCCGGACGCGACGCTCCAGGCGCTCTCCGGGCACCACCGGCTCGGGATCCACACCGAGATGCTCTCCGAGGGCGTGGTCGACCTCGTGGAGAAGGGGGTCATCACCGGGGAGATGAAGCGGGTCCACCCCGGGAAGATCGTGGCCGGTTTCGCGCTGGGCACGCGACGCCTCTACGACTTCCTCGACGACAACCCGCTCGTGCAGATGCTGGACGTCGCCTACGTGAACGACCCGGAGGTCATCCGGCGAAACCCTCGCGTCACCGCCATCAACGGCGCCCTGGAGGTCGACCTGACCGGCCAGGTGTGCGCCGACTCCATCGGCGAGGCGCTCTACTCGGGCGTGGGCGGCCAGATGGACTTCATCCGCGCCGCCGCACTCTCCGAGGGCGGCAAGCCCGTCATCGCGCTCCCCTCGACGAGCAGCAACGGGGAATCCCGCATCGTCTCCCACCTCAAGGCGGGCGCCGGGGTGGTCACCACCCGGGCGCACGTCCACTTCGTCGTCACCGAGTTCGGGATCGCGGACCTCTTCGGGAAGAACCTGCGCCAGCGCGCCGAGGCCCTCATCGCCGTGGCCCATCCGCGCCACCGCGACACGCTCACCGCCGAGGCGCGCCGGCGCTTCGGCACCTGGTGACCGTCAGGGGAAGACGAGGATTCGCCCGCCCCGAGAATCGGCCACGTAGGCGGCCCCGCGGGAATCCACCACCACGGCCCGGCCCCCCTCGGCGGCGGGCGCGCTCCAGACCCTCCGGAGCGCTCCCCGCTCGCTCCCCTCCGCCACCGTGAGCGTGCCCGCCCGCCCGGCCGCCGCGAAGAGGAGGTGTCGAGCCTCCAGGTAGTCGATGCTGTCCGGGCCCGCCCCGACCTCGATCTCTCCGAGCACCGCCCCGCTCGCGGCGTCCAGCGACTTCACGACGGTGGGGCACGCCACGAAGAGCTGGCGTCGCCGGACGTCCACCGCCAGCCCGCGGGGCCCGCCCGGGCCGCAGCCGGGCTTCCAGGTCGCCACCACCGCTCGCCGGCGGACGTCCACGACGAGCGTCCGGTCCTCCTCCTCCTGGTTCGTGTAGAAGAGGCCGCGTTCGGGGTCCACGGCATAGCCCTCCGGGTGGGCGACCGAGAGCCGCCCGGAGATCTTCGGCGCCGCCCCGTCCCTCGCGTCCAGGATGACGATGGTCCCGTCCCGCGGACTGGTCACCCAGACCTCCCGGGTGGTCGCCACCCAGGCGATCCCGTCCGGCGGAGACGGGAGGACAACGCAGCCCTTCCTCGCGAGGGAGCGGGCGTCCACGGCGCAGACCCGTGCGTCCGCCCGGTTACCCACGTAGGCGAATCCCCCGCCCACGGCGACGGAACTCGGCCCGACCACTCGCTCCCGGCCGTCGCGCCCCGTGACGGTGGCGGTCGCGAACCCCTCCACGGCGCTCACCCGGCGGGTCGCGGCGTCGATGACGTCCACCCGTCCGGTGTTGCCGGCCGGCACCCAGACCCGGTCGGCGACGGAGTCGTAGGCAAGGTAGTCGAGGGAGACCGGGGGCCCTCCCGGGAGGGGGATGGCGACGGGAGCCAGGGGGGCGGCGAGCGCGAAAAACAGGGTAAGCGTGACGCCTTCGCGCAAGCGATGACTCCCGGCCAGAAGGCCCGCGTAGCCTCGGGCGCCGGCCCGGCCAGGCCGGCACGCGATCCTTCGCCTAATCGACGGCCTCGCCGGGCGCCGGCGCGCGGTCGAACGCCTTGGGCGAGGGCAAGGGCCGAAGCCGCATGAGGTGCCCGTACTTCAGTCGCTCCTCCAGGCGGCAGGACCAGACGAGCTCCCCGCCGTGCACGGTCATGTCGGGGCAGGAGTCGCACATCGACTGGCGACCGTCCTCGAGCACGTCGACGGGCTGGATGATCATCACCGACTGGAGGTGGAGCGGGCGCGCGGACAAAAGCGGGTTGCGCGCCACCGCCCGGAGCCAGTTCCGCGCGGTCTTGCGCAGGCCTCCGTCCACCGCACCCAGCGCCAGCAGGGCGCGGGCGCTGGCGTGGACCCGGGGCGGTACGTATCCCAGGTAGCGGCCCTTGAGGAGGTGGTTCAGTACCTGCGAGAGCTCGACGAACTTGGGACCGGCGCTGCCGTAGTAGCGCTCCCGGTCGCCGACGAGGAGCGTGAGCAGCCACTTCAACGAGTCGGGCTTCTCGGTGCCGTTCAAGTAGGCGGAGGGCTCGAACTCCGGGAAACGCTTCCGGATCTCCGCCGCGATCTCCTGCGCGGTGATGTCGGTGCGCTGGGGAGCGGCCCTCGTGTAGGTGAGGCCCTTCAGGGTGACGGGCTCGTCGCCGGCCAGGTACTCGAATCGTTCCGGGACCGCGGCCCGGAAGGCGATGAAGACGAGCACGTGGACCTTGTCCGCGTGGCGGCGTCCCCATTCCAGGAGGTCGGGCACCCGGGGGAGGGTCTTCTCGTAGACGGTGGCGTTGAAGGCGCAGGAGATCCCGCCCACCTCGGCCACTCGCTCGGCGAACTCCAGGCGGAGTTCGTTCAGCTCGCACTCGTCCTTCCCCTCCCAGCCCGGCCGCGTCTGCAGGCTGTCCACGTGGAAGGTGAAGCCGGCGACCCCGGCGCGCTTGAGCTCGCGGAGGAGTCCGGGGGTGAGCCCGTGGCCGTTCGTGTTCACGACCGGCTTTAACCCCCTCTCCGACACCATCCGCACCACCTCGACGATCTCCGGGTGGACGAGGGGGTCGCCCCCGGCGATGGACATCGCGTCCGTCCGCCGGAAGCGCTCGAACACGTCCACGTCCCGGCGAACCTCGGCGAGCGTCTTGTGGCTGCCCTTCGCGTTCGCCGAGTAGCAACCGTCGCAGTAGATGTTGCACTCCTTGGTCGGCTCGAGCCACGAGATGACGTTGTCCGTGAGGCTCCAGGGAAGCCGGTAGAGTCTGCGATGGTCGAGCTCGCTGCCCATGAGGTCCTCCGCGGGTGGAATCGGCGCGGCGGTACTGTAGGCGGGCCTCGAAAATCGTCAAGGGCACGCGCTCGAAGCTTTGCCGAACGGACGCGGAAGCGTCACGGGGCCGGGGTTCACTCGCCGCGTCCACCCTCGGCGCGCCGCGGGCGCGCGTGGCGTCAGCGGCTCAGGGCCTCGAGCACCGCGAGGACGTCGGCCAGGCCCTGGTGGAGCCGTTCCCCGTCCCACAGGGCCGGCAGGAGGTCGCCGCCCCCGCGCGCGGCCAGAGCCTCGCGGTGGCTTTCGAAGTGCACGTTCCGCAGCTCCATCCGCTCGAGGAGCCCGAGGGAGGCCGCGCGGCGGCGCGCCTCGGCCGACTTCTCGTCGGCGAGCGAGTGGAAGAGCTCGAGGATGGGGGCCTCTCGCGGAGGCCCGCCGGCCTCTACCGGGCCTCGGCGCTGCCCAGCACCGGCAGGCGAAGGCGAAGCGGCTCGAGCTCCTTCTCGGCGCTCACCCGGACCACCATGTGGGAAGTGGGGTCGGCGAGGACCTTCTTCACGAGCGCCTGGTTCAGCCCGTGACCGCTCTTGTAGGCGCGAAAGCGGCCGATGACCGGCAGCCCGGCCAGGGAGAGATCGCCGATGGCGTCGAGGACCTTGTGGCGCGCGAACTCGTCCGGGTAGCGGAGGCCCTCCGGGTTCAGGATGGAGAACTCATCGACCACGATGGCGTTGTCGAGGCTCCCGCCCTTGGCGAGCCCCACGGCCTTCATCTGCTCGATGTCCCGCAGGAAGCAGAAGGTGCGGGCGCGCGCCACCTCCCGCTCGTAGGCGCGGTCGGAGAAGGCGAAGCGGAAGGCCTGGTCGGTGACGAGCGGGTGCTTGAAGTCGACCGTGAACTCGAAGGAGAGAGAGTCGGCCGGCTCGAGGCCTGCGTGCTTCTCGCCGTCCCGCACCTCCACCGGACGCTCCATCACCAGAAACCGCTTCCCGCGCCGCTGCTCCGCGATCTGGGCCTGGCGGATCAGGGCGACGAAGGGAGCAGCCGAGCCATCCAGGATCGGGATCTCGGGTCCGTCCACCTCGACGCGGCAGTTGTCGATCCCCATCCCGAAGAGAGCGGAGAGGACGTGCTCCACGGTGTGGACCCGGGCCGAGCCCAGGCCCAGGTTGGTGGAGAGCGTGGTGTCGGACACGTTGGCGGAGTGAGCGGGGATCTCGAGGCCGAGGTCCATGCGAACGAATGTCACGCCAGTGTCCGGCGCCGCCGGGGCGAGCGTCAGCGTGGCCGGCTGGCCGGAGTGCAGTCCGACTCCGCTAGAGCTGACCCGCTTCCGGACCGTTCGCTGATGCCAATACCCCATGGTGCAAAACCTCCCACGTTCGGTCTGCTGACCTGCTGCGCCGCGTTACGACACACGCAGAGCGTCATGGTCTGGAGCAACAAAGGTGCCACCTGGTGCAAGGTTTCGTATATAAAATTATATCCCAGCGA
>Ga0335078_10014516_pt1 | contig 11682 bp, 7 predicted proteins | sample Lox_Sample_32_FD_206711 | JGI IMG/M metagenome (GOLD analysis project Ga0335078, IMG submission 206711) | Soil microbial communities from Loxahatchee National Wildlife Refuge, Florida, United States - Lox_Sample_3.2 | ecosystem: Environmental > Terrestrial > Soil > Wetlands | place: USA: Florida...
TGGTGACGGTCAGGAGCGAACAGGGGCTGTCCGCTGAGAAAGCGGCGCACCACCGAGATGCCGGTCTCCAGGATGGGAAGGCCGAAGGAAACCACGGGAATCGCCACCGCCACCGCGGTGGAGGATTTTCCCGCGCCCATCAGTGCCAGCACACTGAGCACGAAGCCGATGAACAGGCTGCCGCAGTCGCCAAGAAAGATGGTCGCCGGATTGAAGTTGAAGCGCAGGAATCCGAGAATTGCGCCCGCCAGGGCCAGCCCGATCAGGCCGATCATCACCCGGCCATTCATCAGAGAAATGACCACTACCGTCAAAGTTGAGAAAAGCGCAGAGCCGGCGGCCAAGCCGTCCAGGCCATCTACCAGGTTAAAGGCGTTGGTGATGAGCAGCACCCAAAAGACGGTGGCGATCAACGAACCCGCCCAGCCGAGACTGCGGTTGCCGAGCAAGAGCGGCAGTTCGATGACGCGGAAGCCGCCCAGAAAGATGCTCACCGCCGCAATGATCTCTACCGCGAATTTGATCCATGGCCCCACGGAAAACAGATCGTCGTAGAGCCCCAGCAGGAAGACCAGCAACGCGGGCAGCAGGATTCCGAGGAGGAGGCGCGGATCGAAGACGTAGCCGAAGCGGGAGAACGCCATCAGCGCGGCCACCACGCCGATCACGCACAGGAAAATGGCGACGCCGCCCAGACGCGGTATGGGCGCACTGTGGACATCGCGCTGCCGCAGGCGGCGGTTCTTCCAGCCGTGGCTCAAGGCCAAGTCGCGGAGGTAACGGGTGAGAAAGAAGGAGATCAGCAGGGATGCGATAAAGGTCGCGCAGTATGTCAGGCCCAAAGATTTCAACGGCACTCTCCTACCAGCGAAAACCCAAATTGCAGGAAGTGGCGATCTGCTTCTCTACTGCTTAGTTTCTCTTTTCTCGGCTCCGGTTTCCCGGCAGAAGCGCACGGCGTACCTGCGAAGTAACCTTCTGCCGCGGCCCGAACTTTCTCCTACGAGAATTGGCGCGGCCGGGTGACGCCGACGGCAGCCACGGCTTCAGCAAAATCGGCAGCCATTGCCTCGACCACCAGGATCATCTGCGGAACCACGACCTGCCGGGAGAACTGGCTGGAGAACTCACGGACATAAGACCGATCCGCGCTGAGGTGCTGCGCGGCCACAAGAACTTTCTGGATCACGCCTTCCACATCTCCATGCCCGGAGAGCAATGCTGAAGTGTTGTTCTGGTCGTCGGCAACCAGGTCGGTGATGTGACTTTCTTTCGGGCCGATATACAGGAACGGTGCACCCACAGCTAGAATGTTGTACAGCTTGCAGGGATGCACGATGCCCACGAAGGCGCCGCCCATCATCACCACGTGTAAATCGGCGGCGGAGAGCGAGCCGGCAAGTTCCTCCCGCGGCTGATAGGGCAGACAGCGGATGTTGGGCGCCCCGCCTTGCTCGAGCGCGAGAGGCTTGCGGAACTCGCTGCCGCCGCCCACGAACAGGAACACTATCTCGCGGCGATCGGCAAGACGCTCGGCCGCCGCCAGCAGCGTGTCCAACGGATGGCACGGGCTGTGGTTGCCGGAGTACATCACCACGAATTTTTCCGACAAGCCATGGCGTTCGCGGAAACGCCGGCGTGCGTCTGGATCGAAGCGCACCAGGTCATCGTGCGCCCAGGGTGGAACCACGACAACTTTCTCCGCCGCGATGCCCTTGGCGCGGATGCGCTGCTGCATAAAGCGGTCCAGCGCGACGATGCGCTCGGCTCGGCGCATGCTGTAGAGCATCAGGCGACCGAGCAGGCGAGCAGTGATCGATTCTGGCTGGAGCCAGCCGGCGGCGATGGCTTCATCGGGATTCAGGTCCATGGACCAGAACAGCAGCTTGCGTGCCTTCATTGACACCGCGAGTGCCGCCAGGAACGAAATCAATGGCGGCGAGGTCATGGCGATCACCACGTCGAAACGCGGCAGAAACAGCAGCCGTACAGCGCAGCTCAGCATGAAGCTGGCGAAGTCGGCAGCGCGACGCCAGCGGGCGGCCTTGCCGAATCCGGTGGAGGGCGTGCGAATAATGCGCACCCCGCGCCAGGTTTCGCTCGACGGAAAACGCCGGACGCGGTCGTCGTAGGCGCGGGAGTCAGCCAGCACCGTGACCTGGTGCCCGGCCTTGACGAGCGAGGCCGCCAGGTCGCTCGCGTGCTGCCCGCTCGATACTACGTCGGGATAGAAGGCCTGGTTGAGGAGGAGGACTTTCATAAGAACAACATCCCGTTTCTTTGAAAGGGCGCGGCTTTAGACGCGCCGGTCGCCGCATTTCTCATGAGTGTCCTCCCGAGGCAGCGCGAACCGAGCGTGCGAGGTGAGCGCGACGAGGGATCTCGGTTTTGCCGTTGTGTCACTCTCATCCCGAATCCTTGCCAACCTCGCCCACGCGGGAACATCCCAAACCCAGATTCCTCGTTTGCCCTCGCTCGCATGCGCTCACTAACGCCCATCCGCCATCACCTCTCCACCATGTAGTTACCTAGGAAGAGCACGTCCATGCGCGTGCGCTGGAAGCAATCCATGGCCTGGTCGGGAGTGCAGACGATAGGCTCATCCTCGTTGAACGAGGTGTTGAGCACCACCGGGACGCCGGTGATGCGGTCGAACTCGCGAATCAAGTCGTAATACAACGGATTGGCCTCGCGCGAGACGGTCTGCAACCGGCCGGAGCCATCCACGTGCGTAACCGCGGGGATGGCTGCGCGCTTCTCCGGCTTGATCTGGTAGACCATCAGCATGCTGGGCGCAGGATGAGTCTGTTCGAAGTACTCGGCGACGCGGTCCTCGAGGATCGACGGCGCGAACGGACGGAAGGGCTCGCGCTTCTTGATGCGCGCGTTGAGGATTTCTTTCATATCCGGACGGCGCGGATCGACGACGATGCTGCGATTGCCCAGGGCGCGCGGACCGAACTCCATACGCCCCTGGAACCAGCCTACGATCTTGCCATCGGCGATGGCCCGCGCCGCCGCGCCTGTGAGTTCGGCGTCGTCGAGCAATCGGTGCCTGAGTCCGCTCGTGTTCACCACTCGCTCGAGCTGCCCGTTCTTATATTCCGGGCCGGTGTAGGCGTGGCCCATGATGAAGGTGCGCGGGCGCTGGAGCAGCACGTTTTCGATCCAATAGCAGACGCCAAGCGCGGTGCCGGCGTCGCCCGCCGCCGGTTGCACGTACACTTCTTCAAACGGCGTGTTAAGCAGAATCTTGCCGTTCATCACCGAATTGAGGGCCACACCACCGGCCAGCGCCAGCCGCTTGTTTGCTGTCTTCTGGTGCAGGTGCTTGAGGATGTGGAACCCAACTTCCTCGAGCCGCGCCTGTAGCGAGGCGGCGATGTCTTCGTAGTGCGAAGCCAGCGGCAGGCCGTTGCTGCGCGCCGGGCCGAAGGTCTCGATGTATTTGTCAGAGAAAATGCGGCCGATGGTGGGCGAACCGTCATCCCACGTCATCTCCACGCCTTCGGAGTGGTGGAGAAAGTAATCGAGGTTGAGCTTGAAGCCGCCGTCGCGCTCGGTCTGGACGATGTCGCGAAACTGTTCAATGAAGCGCGGCTTGCCGTAGGGAGCAAGGCCCATCACCTTGCCTTCGTCGCCGTACTTGGGGAAGCCGAGGAACTGGCTGGTGGCCGTGTACAGGATTCCGACAGAGTGCGGATATTCAATCTCGCCGAGCACCTCGATGCGGTTCCCTTCCCCGTAGCCCCACATGGTGCTGATGAAATCGCCGAAGCCGTCAATGGAGAGGATCGCAGCCTTCTCGAAGCCGGAGACCAGGAAGCAACTCGCCATGTGCGCCTTGTGGTGCTCCACGTTGTGAAACTGGGCGCGAAAGGCATCGCTGGGCAGGTCGAGCGAGCGCGCCAGTTCCTCGCGCAGGTTGCGCACCTTGGCGGCGTTGGCCAGCCGCGCGGCGATCAGCCCGGACAGGCCGGAGAGCCGCGTGATCGAGAACAAGATTTTCTTGTGCAGGTGCGCCGAGGGATCGCGCGAGATGCCGACGTGGTCGAGTTCGGCAGCGGTTATACCGGCGGCATCGAGGCAGTAACGAATAGCCAGGCTGGGAAAGCCCGCGCAGTGCTTCTTGCGATTGAACCGTTCTTCTTCCGCGGCAGCCACCAGCTTGCCATCGTGCACGATCGCGGCCGACGCATCCCCGTGGTAGGCATTAATTCCCAGGATGTACAAACCCACTCCCCTGCTGGCTGGCAGAACCTGGTTCTTGACTTAAACCGTTATGAAAATTCTAGGTGAAGGTGGGCGCGGCGGTAAGTTACTGCTTCGGTGCCACCGCCTGCCGCTTTCGTTGCTCAAACAATCTTGCGTCGATGAGAAAGCGGAACCAGAAGCCCTGCAGAAAGTGAAAGATCATCCCTTCCTTGCCGTCGAGGAAACCGAGGCGAAAGAAGTAACGGTAGAACCAATAGAGGAATGCGCGGAAGAACAACGGCAGTTTCCAGTAGAAGCCTTCGCGCAACCAGCGGCGGCGCTCAATGGGATTGCCGAAGGGCGAGGCCTCGACCCGGCCCTCGGCATCGCAGCCCTGGACGATCTCGCGCGCTTCCAGCTCCGCCCAGCGCACGTGGCGCGTGGACCAGACGCTCAGGTCCGATGTCAGCACATCCACGTAGTCGTGGCGGAGCCTTCGCACCTTGCCGCGGACGACGTAATGCTGATCGTAGAGGCGTTCTTCGCATCCGCCGCGATCCTTGCGGAACAGCCGCAAATGGTATGACGGATAGTGCCCGCCGTGCCGAATCCAGCGCCCCATGAAAAATGTACGCTTGCGGAAGAAAAAACCGTCCACCTCCGCCGGAGGATTGAGCAGGATGCCTTTGATCTCGGCAGCCAATTCAGGAGTAAGGCGCTCGTCGGAGTCGAGATGCAGCACCCACTCGGCTGCCAGCGGCAGATGATTCTGCGCCCAATTGCGCTGCGCACCGTAGGTTTCGAAGGGATGCTCGAAGACGGCGGCGCCGGCCCGGCGCGCGATCTCGCGCGTGCCATCGGTCGAGCCGGAATCCACCACCAGCACTTCGCAATCCAAGTGCTTCAGGCTCTCGAGGCAATCGGGAAGGTTCGCCTCCTCGTTATAGGCAAGCACAATGACCGAGACCCGCGGCCGGCGATCATCGCCCCGCCGGGTTTCGGTCAGTGCACCAGAACAGGCGCCGACTTGTGCTGTGCGAACCAATGTCCCAAGGTCACCATCGCCCAGACGCGCGACCACGCCGGGCTCTTCGGTTCTCGTAAGAAGGTTTCAGTGATCGGCGCGATCCCCGCGGGATCGATGAGGCCGGAGCTCTTGAGCGAACGCAAACTCTCTTCCATGGTCTCGCGCAGCGGTCCCAGCAGCCACAAACCGATAGGCGGCATGAAGCCGCGCTTGCCCTGCTCCAACTGAGCCTGGGTATAGAGGCCGGCGCACATCGCGCGCAGCACGTGCTTGGAAGAAGCGCCCCTGGGCAGAAGCAAATCGCCAGGCAGGCGGAAGGCCCAGTCCACCAGATCAAGGTCGAGCAGTGGCACGCGAATCTCGAGTGAATTGGCCATGCCAAAAGCGTCGCTGTCGCGCAGCAGCACGTTCTCCAGATAGAAGGCCGACTCCAGCCGCGCCACCGAAGCCACCGGGTCCGACGCCGCCACCCATCCGTCGCAATTCAACTCCGGAACCTGGTAGTTCGGCGACAGATCGAGTTCCGCTGGTCCGAGGCCGAGACCCGCCAAGCCCTGGTTTGAAAGCAGGCGGCGGGTTTGGAAGTAGATGGCGAGGAAATCCGGGCCGGCGGCGGCGATGTCCGCGGCTTTCGAGCGCACCACCGAGTTCATGGACAGCGCGAGATTGCGCGCCAGCGCCGCGCGCCAGCTCGCAGGCAGTGACGAAATCCACCGCAGCGCGCGGTTAAGCCGCGGCACGCGGCGGAAGCTGCTGTATCCGGCGAACAGTTCATCGCCGCCCATGCCGGAGAGCGCGACGCAGATGCCCTGCTCGTGCACCGCGCGCGCCACCATGTAGGTGTTGAAGCCGTCCATCGAAGGCTGGTCCATGGCGGCGAGGGCGTCGCGCATCCACGCCAGCGCGGTCGATTCTTCCACCGGATATTCGTGGTACTGCACGCCAAAACGCGCCGCGGTGATGCGAGCGATGGCCGCCTCGTCGTATACCGGGTCGTCGGAGAAGGAGACGGTGAAGGCGTTGAGGTGCTCGGTCGCGCTCTGGAAGCGGCGGGCGATGCCCAGCACGGCAGTGGAATCGAGGCCGGAACTCAGGAAAATGCCGACACGCACATCGCTGAGCAAATGGCGGCGTACCGATTGCTCGAGCAGCGCGCGGCCTTCCTCCGCCACTTCCTCCAGGCTGCGTTGGCGCTGGTCGTCGGGGTGGGGGAATTGCCAGTACGTGCCGTGGGCGGTAGCGCGTCCCAGGCTGTCGAATTCCTTCCACGTGCCGCGCGGAAGAGCGTACACGCCCTCGAACAAGGTGAGCGGCTCCTGCACCGCGCCGTACGCCAGATAACCGGCAAGAGCGCGCTGGCTGACCACCGCCGGCGCCAGGCCGCTGCTCATCAGGCCACGGACCTCCGAAGCGCACACGAACCATTCGCCTTCCCGGGCGGCGTAATAGAGCGGCTTGATACCAAGATGATCGCGGGCAATCAGCAGGCGCGAACGGCGCCCATCCCAGAGAGCGAAGGCAAACATGCCGCGTAAACGCCGCAGGCAGTCGGTGCCCCAATGCTGATAGGCGCGCAGCAGCACTTCGGTGTCGCTGTGGCCGCGAAAGGTCAAACCCGCTTGTTGCAGCTCGCGGCGCAGGTCCGGCGAGTTGTAGATCTCGCCGTTGTATACGAGCACGTCGCCGGTATCGGGATTGTGCATGGGCTGGTGCCCGTGCGGAGAGAGGTCCAGGATGGCGAGCCGGCGGTTGGCCAGGCCGACAATCCCGTCGCCGACCTGCAGCACGATCGCTCCCTGATCATCGGGGCCGCGATGCGCCTGTGCGTCATTCATGGTGCGAACCATGGCCGCGGCGGATTCGGGTTTGTGCTTCCCCAGCAATGCAGCGATTCCGCACATTCAGTCGGTCACCACTCCTTGCAGGGGATGAAAGCGCGCAGGCTCGATGGGCTCGGCGTATGAATGGCGCGGAATGTAGAGCAGCCCAAAAAATCCAGAGTCAGGGAGCACTTTGTTCTTTGAGGACGAGCTTACCATAAAGCCGCAGCATCTCCCGGGCGACTGTTTCCCAGGCGAATTCCTCCTCCATCCAGCGGCGGCCGCGTTGGCCCATCTCGGCCAGAGGCATGCGGCTCAGGCGCTCGATGGCTTCAGCCAGCGTGGCAGGATCATTCTCCACCCAGAGGCCGCAACCGTGCTCCTCGACGCCAGCCCACGGAGTGCCCTTGCTGGCCACGACCGGAACGCCGTGCGCCAGCGCTTCCGCAACCACCATGGCAAAATTTTCCGTGTGCGAAGGAAAGATGGCGAGATCGCTGCCCGCGAACAAATCGGTTTTGGCCTGTCCGCGAACCTCGCCGACAAAACTGACGCGTTGGTGCAATCCTAGTTTGCGGGCGTTCTCCTGCAGGCCGGCGGTATAGGCCGCATCGCCGGAGCCGGCGATGGTCAGCGACCACGGCCGGCCAACATTACTCAGGCGCCGGCAAGCGGCAAGCAGGTTCTCGATGCCCTTCTTCGGATCAATGCGTCCGAGGAAAAGCAGGCGAAGGTCACCGGAACCATTGTGGTGATCGAGCCGCTGCGGAATCTCGACTCCGTTGGGGATTACGGCGGCGCTCACGTGGGGAAACTTCGCCGCGCTCTCCGCGGCTTCCTGCTCCGAGGTTACGTGCAGCAGCATGCCGCGAGGAGCGAGACGGCGGCAGAGGCTTTCCCATCCTGACTTCATCGCCGGCCGCCGCGAGCTTGGCCAACGCTGCAGTGCGCCGCGCGGCGACCACACCAGCGGCTTCCGCAGCCAGCGGCACGCCGCCAGCGTGGGCAGCGTGGGGAAGTTGTAAACCGCAGTGAGGTGGACGAGGTCGGCCCAGCGTATCGATGGCGCCAGTTGACGAGCCAGTTGTGGAGAGACGGAGTGGCGAAAAATTCGCGGACAATAACGCACGGAAACGCCGGGCGGCAGCGTAACCGGTGCGTCCTTGGCGACGCCGAGAACCGAACCCAGGCCGTTAGCGTCGGTGGTGAGCACGCGCACCTCGCATCCGTGGCGCACTAATCCCGCGCACAGCTCGTAGACGGAAGTGATGGGGCCGCCGTAGTTAAAGGCAGGATAGAAAGAGGGCACAACGTGCAGAACCTTCATGCCGGAAGGCTCGCGAATGAGTTGTGGTACTCTCGTTTCACCAGTGATCCCCATTCTGCCATGAGTGCGCAACTTCGTCGCAAAGTTGTGCTGGTGACCTCCGGGTTGGGGACGGCACACGGCGGCATCGGCGTGGTCTCGCAGTCGATCCTGAAGGCGCTGGCCTCGGAGCACGAAGTGGCGCTGTGGCGGCATCCGGTGGCCCTGCCGCGCCCTTTGCGCAAAGGAATGTTCGCCGCCCACGGGATTTGGGCCTCGCTGACCAGACCAGATTTTATTTTCTACGAGCACGTTCACCTGGCCGCCATCCATCATCTGCTGCCCCGGCTCAAGGGAGTTCCCTACGGCGTCTTCCTGCACGGGATCGAAGTATGGGAACCGCTAGTCTCGTGGCGCCGTGAAGCGCTTCTGCGCGCCAGCATTCTGCTCTCGAACTCAGCGACCACCGTGGCGGCAGCCCGGGCGGTGAATCCGTGGCTGCCGGAAGTCCAGGTGACATGGCTGGGAGTGCCGCGGCGCGAAACTGCAGTGCGGGCCGGCGACCTGCCGCCGGTGGGATTGATCGTCGGTCGCATGGCCTCGGTGGAACGCCTCAAAGGACACGATCCCGTGCTCGATGCCTGGCCGGAGATCCGCAACTTCATTCCCGAGGCCAGGTTGCTCATCGTGGGCGCAGGCAACGATCTGGCGCGGCTCAAGCGGCGCGTCGCACAGGAACAGATCGCCGGAGTCGAATTCCTGGGGCGATTGAGCGACTTGGAGCGCGACCGGCTCTACCAGAGCAGCCGGCTGTTCTTCTTTCCTTCCAAGCAGGAAGGATTCGGCCTGGCGGGAGTGGAAGCCGCCGCCGCCGGAGTCCCGGTCATGGGGCTGGCCGGAACCGTGATGAGCGAAATCTTCCCCAACGGGGGCGCGATCCTGGTTAACGATCTGCTGGCTTCTACCATCACCCAGGTTGCCGTGCGCGTGCTTGGCGATTCCGAATACGCAAACGAGGTTGGGCTCGCGGCTCGTCAGCGCGTGGAAGAGAATTTTCTGGAAGAGCACTTCATCGCGCGCTTCCAGACAGCGCTCCAGCCCCTGCTGGGGTGACCGGCTTCAGGTCACAAGTTTTGCTAATCACCCGATGGTCCGATTCAATATCCCACCTGCTTGTCCACCAGGCCGAGCAGAGGCTCGCCGGCCAGATAACGGCGAAGGTTCTCTTTGATCAGCGCATAGTGCCGTTCCCACATCTTGTCCGACGTGGCGGCGGTGTGCGGCGTGATCAGCAGATTGTCCAGCTCCCAGAGCGGCGAGTCGGCAGGCAACGGCTCGTGATCGAAGACGTCCAGCGCGGCGCCGCCGATGCGGTGGTTGCGCGAGACGTCGGTCAGAGCCGCTTCGTCGATCAGCGCTCCGCGGGCAACGTTGATCACATACGCCTCGGGCTTCATGCGGGCGAGACGCTCAGCATTGATGATGTGCCGCGTCTTCTCAGTGAGCGGCGCGGCGAGGACGACGAAGTCGGATTGCGCGATGACTTCGTCGAGGCGGTCGAGGCCGAAGCTCTCGATGTCCTGCTTCACCCCGCTTTCTTTCTGCGGATGCAGGCGCACCACGAGGACGCGCATTCCCAGCGCCGCGGCGCTGCGGGCGACTTCGCTGCCGATCGCGCCATAGCCGATCAGGCCCAGAGTCGAACCGGCAAGTTCTGTCGGGTGCGGATGTTGGCAGCTAATCTGCTCCTGCGCCCAGACGTGCTGCTGCTGGTAGCGGGTCGCCGCGGGCAGACACTTGGCGAGCGCAAACATCAGCCCCATAGCATGCTCGGCCACCACCGGCCCGTGGACGGAGCGGGCGTTGGTGACGATGATGTCGCTCGCACGCAGCTCGGGCGACATCAACTGGTGGACGGCCGCGGCCGTGGAATGAATCCAGCGTAGCTTCCTGGCGACGCGCACCTGCTCGCCACGCAGCGACCAGCCGAAGAAGATCTCGGCGTCGCGAATGTGCTCGTCGACATTCTTGTAGGTGTTGCGCTGTTCCGCCTCGATCTGCGGGAATTCGCGGTGGATGCGCTCCGCCAGCCATGCTGGCGCGCACCAGAGAGCGAAGGGATGATGGATGAGGATGAGTAACTTCATCGGGTCATGAAGCGATTACGCGCAAATCGCGTCCCGTCATCTCCTTTGGCTGCGGAATTCCCAACAGCCCAAGCACCGTCGGGGAAATGTCCTGCAGCGCGCCGTCCGGGCGGAGACTGAACTTCTTGTCCTGATCGCTGACGATGATGAGCGGCACTGGATTCGTGGTGTGCGCGGTGTGCGGGCCGCCGGTGGCAGGATCGATCATCATCTCGGCGTTGCCGTGGTCGGCGGTGACCATCATGGCGGCGCCCTTCTGGCGAACCGCGGTGTAAATGCGGCCGAGGCAGGCGTCCACGGTTTCAACCGCCTGGATGGTGGGCGGAATCTTGCCGGAATGGCCAACCATGTCGGCGTTGGCGAAGTTCACCACGATCACATCGAAGGCCGTGTCATTCACCGCCTTGACCACCGCGTCGGCGATACCGTTGGCCGACATCTCCGGCTTCAGGTCATAGGTCGCGACCTTGGGCGAAGGCACCAGCACGCGGTCTTCGCCGGGGAACGGCTGCTCCACGCCGCCGTTGAAGAAGTAAGTCACGTGCGCATACTTCTCGGTCTCGGCCACGCGCAGGTTGCGCAAGTGCAGATTGGCCATCACGTTGGCGAGGATATTGGAGAGCGCTTCCGGCGCCACCACGTAGGGCAGCGTGAACTGCTTGTCGTACCGCGTCATACACAGGTAGTGCAGGTTGGCGGGGACGCGCTCGCGGGGGATGATGCGGTCGAGATCTTCGGCGCCGGGCAGCTCGCGGCCGTCTTGCGCCGAAAGATGGCTTTTGCGGGCGAGCGCGCGGGTGATCTGGCGGGCGCGGTCGGCGCGGAAATTGAAGTCGATACACGCGTCGTCATCGCGGACGCGGGCCAGCGGCTCCCCGCGATTATCCACACACACGAAGGGCAGGACAAACTCGTCGGTCACTCCCTTGTTATAGGAATCCTTCACGCCCTGCACCGGATCGATGCAGGCGCCGCCCTCACCCTTGCCTTCGACCATCGCAGTGAAGGCTTTCTCGACGCGCTCCCAGCGGCGGTCGCGGTCCATAGCGTAGTAGCGGCCTTCGACCGAGGCGATCCTGCCGACGCCGTACTCGCGCATTTTCTGCTGCAGCTGCTCGATGTAGCCTGCGCCATTGGTGGGCAGCGTGTCGCGGCCGTCCATGAAGCAGTGGACGAAGACTCGTTCCA
>Ga0335078_10014517_pt1 | contig 11682 bp, 11 predicted proteins | sample Lox_Sample_32_FD_206711 | JGI IMG/M metagenome (GOLD analysis project Ga0335078, IMG submission 206711) | Soil microbial communities from Loxahatchee National Wildlife Refuge, Florida, United States - Lox_Sample_3.2 | ecosystem: Environmental > Terrestrial > Soil > Wetlands | place: USA...
TGATCCACCTTTGAGACCGAGCACTGCTTCAGTTTCGTGGCTGGTGAACACGCGATCGGCCGATACATCCCAGTCCCAGATCATGTCACCGGCGCCAGTCAGCGCCAGAGCGCGGCGTTCAACGTCCGACACGATCCCCTGCGCCAAACCGCCGGCGAATGCATGCTGCATCACCGTGAAGCCGATCAACATGACGATAAGAACCAACCCGCCGAGCAACGCGGGACCGACGATATCGTTCGTCAGAAATCCCAAAACCGTCATTGTCGCGCCGATCACCCAGACAACCAAAAGGAGCCAGGTCGGAATCAGCATCACGGCGCGATCGTAACCGTGGGTCGATAAATAGCCGACGAGTGCGAGTCCAAGCACCGCTATGAAGAAGAGGGAAACCCGCGCGATACCGGAGGCAACTGCCGGCGAGAACATGGCGAGCGCCACCAGCGCTACCAGAAAGGCGAGCCAAGCAGCGGTGATGTGCGAATAGCGGACGTGCCAGCGATTGAGGTTCAGATACGCGAACAGGAATACCAGCAGCGTTGCGGCCAGGATCGCTTCGCTCGATGCGCGCCAGATCCGCTCGGCGCCCGACGACATGTCGAACACCTTGCCCCAAAAGCCGAAATCGATGCCGATGTAGATCAAGACCGCCCAACCGAGCGCCGCGGCGGCGGGAAACATCACGCTACCCTTCACTACGAACAATATGGTGAGGAACAAGGCGAGCAGGCCGGCGATGCCGATAACAATGCCCTGATACAGTGTGAGCGAGTTGACCTTGTCCTTGAAGGCATCGGGCTCCCATAAATAGAGCTGGGGCAAATTTGCCGTCCGCAATTCGGCGACGAAAGTGATTACGGTGCCGGGATCGAGGGTGACGCGAAAGACGTCGGCGGTGGCGTTATCGATCCGCTCCGGCGGATCGCCCGACGACGGGGTTATGTTGATAATGCGCGAGAGGCCGAGGTCCGGCCAGATCAATCCCGAGCCGACCATGCGATAATGCGGCGCCACAATTAGGCGGTCGATCTGCTCGTCGCTGTTGTTGGCCAGCGCGAAAACGGCCCAATTGTTTCCAGCCTCTCGCGCCCGCACCTCGATGCGGCGGACGATGCCGTCGGCCCCGGGTGCGGTAGAGACCTGCACGCGGTCGCCCTCGGTGTGTTGGAGCTCTACCGCCGCGGTGAGGTCTATCGCGCCGGCCTCAACGCGGACATTGACTGCCTCGACGGCTGCCGCGCCAGAGACCCCGGAAAAAACCCCAAGCGCCAACGTGGCGAGCACCGCAAGGGTGCGAACGACCTCCAAAACTAGGCCGCTGGCGCAGAGTGAAGCCCCCGACGCTCAGGGTAATTCCCCAATTCACACCTTAGTCGGCTTTGCGCCGAATTTTCGGCCCCGGCGGGGTTTGCGCCGATCAGGCCGAAGTCACCATCGATGATTAGCCCGGCTACGAGTGAGGGCGCAAGGATTTTACCGTTTCTTTTCAATGGCTAGGCTTCTTGCAGATTTTCGCGTGGCTCCGCGACCTCGGCGCAAGTGCATGTGACGAGCAGGGCTGCTATCGGGTATTAGGTCAAGAGGAGCGGCACCCATGGCCGTGATCGATCCGGACGATCTGCCGAAGAAGAAGGTCGCTCACGAAATCGGGCAAGAATTGTCGCTGTTGTCGGTCAGCGAACTTGCCGAGCGAATAGGCTTGCTCAAGGACGAGATCGCGCGGCTTGAAGGAGAAATGACCCGGAAGCACGCTTCGCAGCAAGCGGCCGATAGCTTTTTCAAGAAATAAAAGGTTGGTTAACGCGCCGCAGCGAACACGCGGAATGACCTCCGACATCGGGAGCGAGTAGCCCCCAACTGGCGCGAATTGTAAAAGAAGCGAAACTTTTTTCGCGTTGTTAACCTCTGGTTAAGCTTTCTCCTTCATTACAGATGTCGTCCAACTTCTGGACATCGAGTGGCTCCTGTCCACTCTGTTTGACGCCTCCCTGTTATCACCTTGAGCCGCCGGCAACGGCGGCTCTTTTTTTTGCCGCGATGCCGCTTTTTCGCGGGCGGCGCGGCAAGTATGCGGAAGACAAAGCTCCTTCTTTCGCTGGACTTAAAGATCAGGGCGAGCGATGCTGCGCCGGTTGTGAGGCGTACCCATGTCCGAGAAGCGTGCGACTGAAGCCAGTGCGGTGTCTTTCAGCGAACGCTTGGCGAATTCCCAAGCTTTTGCCAATCTCTTTCGCGACGGAATGGCCTTGGTCGAGGAGACGGCGACCTATCTCGACGGTTCGGGTCGGATGGAATCCAAGAAGCTTGAACGCAGCGCTGCGCTGGTCTACGCGACGGAAAGCATGCGGTTGACCACACGCTTGATGCAGCTTGCGTCGTGGCTTCTCCTGCACCGCGCCGTCAAGGAAGGTGAAATGACGCTCGCCCAAGCCAACAAGGAAAAAAGCAAAGTCAAACTTGCGGCTTGCGATCCCGGTGATGCGAAATCGATTGGGCGCTTGCCAGGGAAGCTGCAAGAACTCATTTCACGCTCGATTAAATTGCAGGCCGAAGTACGCCGACTAGACGCAACCATGCATGCGCCCACGGCGTTGAACGTCGCCATCGGCAACCCGGTGGAACGACAGTTGGGGCTGTTGAAGGCCGCTTTCGAGCAAAACAGCGTCTGACCGCGCCGCGATCACCGCCAAGCTTCAGGGAAGGGGGCTCCGATGCCTCGCAAAGCCGTCATTGAGCGGCAGCGCCGCCTATTTGACGATTTTTTCAAGGTAGACGAATTTTTCGTCGCGCACGAGCAAATCGACGGCAATGTGGGCGCCGCTCAAAGGCAGCTTGTATTCGAACGCGGCGATGCGGCGGCCGTGCTGATTTTCAACACCGATCGCCGTGCGGTCGTTCTCGTAGAGCAATTCCGAATGCCCGCGCTGGTCGGGCGAAGGCGCGATGATCCCCGCACCACCAACGGATGGATCACGGAAACGGTCGCCGGAATGGTTGACGCCGGAGAAACGCCCGAAGCCGCGGCGATCCGTGAGGCACGCGAAGAGACGGGTTATCGGCCGCAACGCGTCGAACTCATTGGCAAATTTTTCGCCTCACCCGGAGGTAGCTCGGAGCGTTTTTATCTTTATTTTGCGGAAGTCGGCGACGCCGAGCGGGTCGGAAAGGGCGGCGGCGTGGACGGTGAAGACATAAGCATAGTGCACCTGCCGACCGAGGAGTTATTCGATCGGCTCGCGCACGGGGCAATCGACGACGTTAAGCTTTGCCTCGCCGCCTACTGGCTGAAATCGCGGCTGCAGCCCGTTACTTCTTGAGAAAGCCGGAAAACTTTTTCTGAAACCGCGAAAGCCGTCCGCCCCGATCAACCAGATGTTGCTGGCCGCCGGTCCAGGCCGGATGCGATTTCGGATCGACATCAAGATGCAGCGTGTCGCCCGACTTGCCCCACGTCGAGCGGGTGGTGAATTCGCTTCCGTCGGTCATAACGACCTTGACGAGATGGTAATCCGGATGGGTATCGGGTTTCATATCCAATGTCTCGCACCTGCGCAGTTCGCGCTTGCCTCGCTAAATTTGGGGGGTCTATAGCGCGCCAAAGCCAGGCACACAAGCGCCGCCGCGATCTTGTCGCACATTGCCAGTCCTTCTCGACGGCGGCATTGTTCGGGGCGCAAAGAACGGAGAGAGGGAAATACTTAAGACATGAATTTCCGCGCCGAAGAAGTTTCGGGAATACCGGCGGGGTCCGCGGCGGTCGCAGCTGCTGACGCGGAACCGGTCGCGGCGGCGACCAAGCGGGCTCGGCAAGCCGCTTCCGCCGATCGGCGCGCCAACTTGCGACCCCTCCTGTCGCTATTGCCTTACGTCAGACGTTATCGGTGGCGTGCGCTCTCGGCGTTTGCGGCTTTGATTCTTGCCGCCATCACCACTCTGATCCTGCCGATCGCGGTTCGCCGTATGATCGATTTCGGCTTCTCGGCGCAGGGCTTGGCGCTGATCGACAGCTATTTTCTGGTCATGATTGGCGTCGGCGCTGTGCTCGCGCTGGCGAGCGCGCTTCGTTACTATCTGGTCACTACGCTCGGCGAGCGCATTGTCGCCGATCTGCGCGGTGATGTGTTTGCCCATATCACCTCCCTGTCCGCAGCCTTTTTCGACGAGGCCAAGACGGGCGAATTAATCTCGCGGTTGACCGCCGACACGACGCAAATCAAGGCCGCAGTCGGCAGTTCCATTTCCGTGGCCTTGCGCAACCTCGTGCTCTTCGTCGGCGCGAGCGTCATGATGGTGGTAAGCAGTCCGCGGCTTTCCGCCTTCGTTTTGGCGGCGATCCCGATCATCGTGCTGCCGCTTTACGCCTTTGGGCGCGCCGTGCGGCGGCGTTCGCGTTTCGCGCAAGACACGCTTGCCGACGCCTCGGCCTACGCCGCCGAACTCATCCCGGCCGTCCGCCTGCTGCAAGCCTTTACCAACGAGAGGCTCGGCATCGCCCGCTTTCGCGCTGCGATCGAGCGCGCCTTCGCGGCCGCGCGAGATTCGATCCGGGCGCGCGCCGTGCTCACCGCGATCGCTATTTTTCTTGTCGCCGCGAGCGTGATTATCGTGCTCTGGATCGGCGCCCAGGACGTGATTGCAGCGAAGATTACGGCGGGCCGCCTCGGTCAATTTGTGCTTTATGCCGTGCTGGCCGCTGCCGCCCTTGGTTCGTTGTCGGAAACCGGAGGCGAAGTGGCGCAGACCTCCGGTGCGGCCGAGCGGCTTTTTGAGCTATTGGCCGTCGAGCCCGCAATATCAGTTCCGGCGCGCGTGTGCCCGCTGCCGGTGCCCGGCCGCGGCGAAGTGACGTTTAGCGACGTGCGATTCTCGTACCCCACTCGCTCGAGCGTCGCCGCTCTCGATGGCGTCTCGTTTCGCGTAAACCCGGGCGAAAAGGTTGCGATTGTCGGCCCCTCGGGCGCCGGCAAGAGCACGATCTTTCATCTGCTGCTGCGGTTTTACCAGCCGACTTCCGGCAGCATAGCGCTTGATGGCGTGTCGTTGTCAGAGGTCGACCCCGGCGAACTCCGCGCCCGGATCGCGCTCGTGCCGCAGGAAAGCGTGATTTTTGCCGCCTCGGTACGCGAGAACGTCCGCTTCGGTCGGCCCGACGCTTCCGATGCCGAAATCGCACGTGCCGCCGAGCACGCGCACGCGGCCGCCTTTATCGCGGCGCTGCCGGGCGGATTCGACGCGGCGGTCGGTGAGCGCGGCGTCACGCTATCCGGCGGCCAGCGGCAACGGATCGCCATCGCGCGGGCGATCCTGCGTGATGCGCCGCTGCTTCTGCTTGACGAAGCCACTTCATCGCTCGACGCCGAAAGCGAGACGCAGATCGCCGCCGCACTCGGCGAATTAATGCAAGGCCGCACCACGCTGGTTATCGCTCATCGCTTGGCCACGGTGCTCTCATGCGATCGCATTTTGGTGCTGGACGAGGGCCGCGTAGTCGAGGAAGGCACGCACCAAAGCCTTGTCGCCGCCGGCGGTCTTTACGCGCGCCTGGCGAAGCTGCAGTTCCAGGGTACCTAATAATTCACGTTCGCGGCTTCTGCCGGCGTGCTTCCCCGGAATCTGCGAACGCAGTTGCGGCCGGAGCGTTTGGCTTGATATAGCGCGATGTCGGATTGTTTAATGAGTTCGTCGAGCGTGCTCGCGCCATCTTCGCAGCCGCTCACGCCGATGCTGATCGTTACTGACACGCGCTGCCCTTCAATGATGATGGCGGAATCGGCGACGAGCAGGCGCAGGCGGTCTGCCACAACAGCGGCACTGTCGATCGCCGCTTCGGGCAATATCAGGGCGAACTCCTCGCCACCCAACCGCCCGGCGACATCGGACAGACGCTTATTGTTATTTAGAACATCGGCCACCATTTTGAGAATCCGGTCACCGACATCATGACCATACGTGTCATTGACCGACTTGAACAAATCAATGTCCATCATCAGCATTGCCAGCGAACGACTATAACGTTTGAAGCGCGACCATTCGATTCCGGCGAGTGCCATAAAATGCCGCCGGTTGTTGAGGCCAGTCAGTCCGTCAAGCGACGCGACCCGTTCGATGGCTTCGACTTCATGGACGAGTTCGCTGACATTGCTATAGGTCAACAGCCGGCCACCGTCCGGCAGCGCCCTGCAACGGACCTGAAGGACTTTGCCGTCGCGCAGGTGGATATTGAATGGGCTTTCCTTGAACGGCTGGGCGCTGCGTATCAGCGCCAGTTGCTTGGCGACATCACTTCCCAGACGTTCATGCGACACCGCATAGGCTTCGGAACCGCGGTGGTGATACATGAGCTTGACGAATAACGGCCGGGCTTCGGCCAATTCGTCCGATATGCGCCAAAAGCGGCGGAATGCACGATTAATAAATTGCGCGCGTCTTTCCGAGTCGAGAACGACGACCCCATAGTCCAGATCGTCGATGATCGCGCGCAGCACGGACGGCTCATCCCAGTGACGGGAGCAGTCGGCGACAAGGTCGTGAGCAGAATAGTTGGCCGCCGAATCCGCCTTCGTTTGCGCCGCGCCCGCGCCGGCTTGCCCGTAGATCGCGCTGGCCACATTCCGCATCGGAAAAAGGACTCCGCCAACGAGTGCTGCCGGCAATATATCGGCGCATTGGCAATCAAATCCTTGCACCGATCTCAACACTTAGCGGCAGGTCGGCAATTTTCAGGTCAGCAAAAACCCTAACCGCATGCTGGGTCGGCTTGGCTCCGCCGTCATCGTCACACCGCGAAGACTCTGACCTGGTTACGCCCGGATTGTTTGGCCTCGTAGAGCGCGATATCGGCCCGCTTCAGCAGTTGCTCGATACCATTTGTCTCCACATCGCAAGCGGCCGCGCCGATACTGATCGTTATCTGCAGGTGAGCATCGCCAGCGTCAATGCGGCGGTCTTCGACCAGTCGCCTGAACCGCTCGCCGGCGGCGGCGGCGCTTTCCAGCGAGGCCTCGGGCAATAGCAGCGCAAACTCTTCGCCGCCCATCCGCGCGACAATATCGGAAGTCCGTTTGTGGCTCTGCAGAATACCGGCGACCACCTTGATGACTTCATCGCCGGCATTGTGGCCGTACCGGTCGTTCACCGACTTGAAAAAATCGATGTCCAGCATCAGCACCGCAAGCGGCCGCCCGTAGCGCTTAAACCGCGACCACTCGATCTCGGCGAGCATCATAAAATGCCGCCGATTGTTGAGGCCGGTCAGTCCGTCGAGGCATGCGAGCCGCTCGAGCAGGTCCGCTTCTTTGGCGAGCTCGCTGACGTTGCCGTAGGTCAGCAAATGGCCGCCGTTGGGCAGCGTCTTGCAGCGGAACTGAATCATCGCGCCGTCGCCGAAGCGCATTTGCACCGGACGATCTTCCCCGCTGCGGATTAGCTCCATTTGCTTGGCAAGGTAATACTCCAGTCGCACGTGAGTGATGCCATAAGCTTTCATGCCGCGCCCGTGGCGCATGAGCTGGGCGAAGGTAAGATCGCTGGTGACCATATGGTCAGGCACGCGCCAAAAGTAGCGAAAGGCGCGGTTCATGAAACTCACCCGGCCGTCCTTATCGAGGACGACGATGCCGACATTCAAAACGTCGACGATTTCGCGCAAGGCCGCTATTTGCTCGGCCATATCGCCGATTTTGCCGTTAAGATCGTCGCCGTCGGCCGGCGAGGGGGTGCTTAGCGGAAACCTGATCGCTCCGATGCGCATGGTGCGTCGCGTTTGTTCGCAGTCAAGAAACGGCGGAAGCTTCTCGGCAAAGCTGCCGCCGTAAGTGTTTTTACGTGCGAGGTTCGACCAATCCATTTCGCGCACGGGGAAAATTTGTAACTCTGTTTCCAGCATCGGATTTACGGCGACTTAACCTAGAGGGGGCCGCGCTTAGGCTTGGGGCCGCCAGCTCATCCGATGCACCGGTTTGCCGGAGATCGGATTAACTCCCGCGCCGCTGACGAAAAAACCTTGCTTCTCGTAGAAGCGAATGGCGCGGTGATTGTCGGTGTTGACCTCGAGATCAAGCCCCGCGCGCGAGAGCCGCTTGGCTTCGGCAATGAGCGTTATCGCCGCGCCCGATCCCCAATGTTCGGGCGCGACCACGATCTGATCGAGATGGCGCGTCCGCGGATCGACGGTGACGAAGCCGACCATGTCGTCGCCGGCGAGCGCGAGCACGATTGCGCTGGACGGCACGAGTTCGCCACGCCAGCGCGCGCGCCACCAATTAAGCCGTTGCGCAAAATCGATGCTCGGATAGGCGGCCTGCCAGCTTCGCCGCCAAAGCTCGATCACCGCGTCCTCGTCGGCGGTGGCGTAGCGGCGCAGCGAAAGTATTGGCGCGCTCGCTGTGATGCCGCGCTCGCCGCCGCGCGCGCGCGTCATTTCTCGGTCAATTTGAGTTCGATGCGGCGGTTTTTGCTGAAAGCTTCCTCGGTCGTGCCCGGATCGATCGGCTGGAATTCGCCAAATCCGGCGGCGACCAGGTGTTGCGGGGAAACGCCCTTGCCGATCAAATATTGCACCACCGAAATGGCGCGCTCGGCGGACAGCTCCCAGTTCGATTTGAATTGCGAAGTCACGGTCAACGGCCGGATATCGGTATGGCCGTCGACGCGCAGCACCCAATTGATCTCCGCCGGAATCTGCTTCTCCAGATCAAGCAGCGCGCCGGCGAGCTTATCGAGCTCGGCGCGCCCCTCCGGGCGGAGCACCGCGGAACCGGAATCGAAAAACACTTCCGATTGGAACACGAAACGGTCGCCGACGACACGGATATCGGGGCGGTTGCCGAGGATCTCGCGCAATTTGCCGAAGAAATCCGAGCGGTAGCGCGAGAGTTCCTGAACGCGCTGCGCCAGCGCCACGTTCAGGCGCTGGCCGAGATCGGCGATGCGCAATTGCGCGGCCTTCTCCTTGGTCTCCGAGGCGCCGAGCGCGTCTTCGAGCGCGGCGATCTGTCGCCGCAGCGCGCCGATCTGCTGATTGAGAATTTCGATCTGCGCTACCGCGCGCGCGGTCGCCTGCTTTTCGCTCTCGACCTGCGAGCTGAGCTTGCCGATCTCGGCTTTGCCGCCGTCGCCGCTTGGCGCACCGGCGGTGGCGCCGCGCAGCCGGTCGCGTTCGCCTTCGGCCACCGCGAGCGAGGCGCGCAACTGCGCGATCTCGTCTTCCAGGCTGGTCTTGCCGGTCCGCTCGAGCGACAACAAACTGGAGAGCTGCGAAATCTGCGCGTTCAATCGCGCCAAAGCCGTGTCCTTGCCGGCGACCTCCTGGGAGAGGAAAAACTGCGCGACCATGAACACGGTCAGAAGAAAAATGATCGACAGGATCAGCGTCGACAGCGCGTCGACGAAACCCGGCCAGTAATTCATGCCGCTGTCGCGGCGGGTGCGGGAGAGGGCCATCGGGCCAAAAAAACCTATCTATCGACGGTTTCGCGCGTGAGCATTTCCATGAAGCGGCGGATGTCGCCGTTGAGCTTGGCCTGTGTGTCGGCCCAGTCGCGGATCATCTGCTGCTCGGCGCGCATGTGCTGCACGAGGCCCTGGATCGCTTCGGCGAGATTAGCCATGGCCGCGGTGGTGGCCTTGCCGGACGTGGCCTCGGCGATGGAGAGGCGGAGCCGGTCGAGCGCTTCGTTCAGCCCGGGCCCCGAAGGGGCGGCGCCCGAGGCTGCGACCGCGGGAAGGTCGTCCACCGTCGTCGCCAGCCAATCTTCGAGGTTGGTATAAAAGCGGTTCTGCGCCTGGCTGGTCTGCAAATCGAGAAAGCCGAGAATGAGCGAGCCCGCCAGCCCGAACAGCGAGGATGAAAACGAAATACCCATGCCGCCGAGCGGCGCCGCCAAGCCCTCCTTGAGCGCGTCGAACACCGCATCCGCATCGCCGCCGACTTTGAGGCCGTTGATGATGCCGCCGACCGAGCCGACCGTCTCGATCAGCCCCCAGAACGTGCCGAGCAGGCCCAGGAAGACGAGCAGGCCGGTGAGATAGCGGGAAATGTCGCGCGCTTCGTCGAGCCGCATGGCGAGCGAGTCGAGGAAAGCGCGCATGGTCTGCGCGCTAATGGCGAGCCGGCCGACGCGCTCGCCGCCGAGAATGGCGGCCATGGGCGCGAGCAGCACCGGCTCGCGCGCCACCGCCAGGCCCGGATCGGCGCGGCGAAAGTTGTTGACCCAGGCGACTTCCGGAAACAGCCGGATGACGCGGTGAAACGACAGGATGATGCCGACGAGGAGGACGCCGACAATCAAGCCGTTGAGCCAGGGATTGGCCGAAAACGCGTTGAGGATCTGGTGCTGGAGCACAAAGGCGATCAACGCGCAAAGAATGAGGAACACCAGCATCCGGATGAGGAAGATGCGGGGCGAGGCGAGCTTGGTCTGCTGCAGGGGGCTTGCCATCGGCTCTTTAGCTCTGGGCCCGAAATCGCGCGTCCAACAATATGGCACAGCGCGGCGGCGAATAAAAATGCCGCCGAGGCGCTATCCATGGCGCCATCCGGCGCGCGATTTGCGGCGGCCAAATGGCCGTTATAACGGCTCGTGCACTTTGGCCGCCTCGCTGCCCGCCGCTTTGAGGAGCCGAATAAGCTCGCGGTGCATAAACTCGTTGCCGGCGGCGATGTGGCCTTTGGTCAGCATGGCGTCGCCGCCGTCGAGGTCGCTGACAAAGCCGCCGGCTTCGCGCACGATGAGCGAGCCCGCGGCCATATCCCAGGGCGACAGATCGCGCTCCCAATAGGCGTCGAAGCGCCCGGCGGCGATATAGGCAAGATCGAGCGTGGCGGCGCCGAAGCGGCGCAAGCCGGCGAAATGCTTTTGCGCCGCAAAGATTTCGCTTCGCGCCTTATCGAGATCGCCGCGGCCGTAATGCGGCAGCCCGCAGGCGACTATCGCCTCGGCCAAGTTGCGCCGCGAGGCGACGCGCAGCCGGCGGTCGTTGAGAAAAGCGCCTTTGCCGCGCTCGGCGACGTAGAGTTCGTCGTTCGCCGGATTGTAGGTTAAGCCCGCGACAATGGCGCCGTTTCGCTCCAGCGCGATCGACACCGCGAAATGCGGGATGCCGTGCAGAAAATTCGTGGTGCCGTCGAGCGGATCGACGATCCAGCGATGCGTCTTGTCGGCGCCGGGATGGGCGCCGCCTTCCTCGCCGAGGAAGCCGTAATCCGGCCGCGCCTTGGCGAGTTCCTGGCGCAAAATCTCTTCGGCGCGGCGGTCGGCGGCGGTGACGAAATTGCGCGGACCTTTGAGCGAGACCTGCAAATTTTCGATCTCGCCGAGATCGCGCTTGAGGCTTTTGCCGGCGCGGAACGCGGCCTTGATCATGACATTGAGCAGCGCGGAATGCGGCATGCGCTTCGCTTAACCTTTCACCGCGCCCGCGCGCAAGCCCGCTCGTGCTTTTCATGGCCGCGCTTCATTACCTTCCGTCGCATGTGTTTTCCTCCTTCGCAAAAACAAAAATTCGCCTCTCCCCTGGGGGGAGAGCATAGGCGTCCTACGGACGCCGTACTTAACGAAAAGAACGCCGATGCGAAGCATCGGCTATGCGAGCGCGGCAGCGCGAGGCGGGTGAGGGGGGACTGACCTCGGAAGTTGGCTCGGGCCCCCCCCCCCCCCCCGGGGGGGGCCCGCGCCCCCCCCC
>Ga0335078_10014518_pt1 | contig 11682 bp, 5 predicted proteins | sample Lox_Sample_32_FD_206711 | JGI IMG/M metagenome (GOLD analysis project Ga0335078, IMG submission 206711) | Soil microbial communities from Loxahatchee National Wildlife Refuge, Florida, United States - Lox_Sample_3.2 | ecosystem: Environmental > Terrestrial > Soil > Wetlands | place: USA: Florida...
TGGCGTCCCGTGCTCGTCCTGGGTCCCAACACGCCCGGATTTCAAACGGGCGACGGCCGTTACCTCGTGCACTTCGTCTCGGACCGCCCCGCCCCCGGCCAGCCCATTCGCGACGCCAATCCCGGCACCTTCTACAGCGGAATGAGCAACATCGACCTCGAGATCGCGGACGGCAACCCCGCGGCGATCGGCGTCCGATTCCACGTCGCGCAGCATTGTTTCCTGGCGCACATGGATATTCGGATCGGCTCGGGCCTCGCCGGAATCGAGGAGATCGGCAACGAGTGTGAAGACCTGCATTTTTTCGGCGGCGCCTACGGCATCCGCAACCACAAGCCCTCGCCGAGCTGGCCGTTCCTGCTCATCGACTCGAGCTTTGAGGACCAGCGGCGCGCTGCCTTTGAGACCGAGGAGGGTGGGCTCACACTGGTGCGGGTCCAGTTCCGGCGCATGCCCACGGCCATCCTCGTCCGTGAGAACCGGGCCGAAGAGCTCTGGTTGAAGGACTCGCGCCTGGAGGACCTCACCGGCCCGGCCCTCGTCATCAGCAACGAAAACAGTGCGCGGACCGAGATCAACCTGCAGAATGTGATCTGCGAGCGGGTGCCCGTGCTGGCGCATTTCCGCGAAAGCGGCCGGGAAATCGCCGGCCCAGGTGCCATCTACCGGGTCGGAGAATTCTCTCACGGCCTGCAGTTCGCGGACCTTGGACAGGAGCCTGAGATCCGGACCGTCGCTGACATGGTCGCCCTGACCGCAGCCCCGCCGCCGGAGCCGTCGGACATTCCCGCCCTGCCGCCCGCGGACACCTGGGTCGACCTGCGCACACTCGGCGCCAAGGGCGACGGCATCGCCGACGATACGGCGGTGCTCCGGGCCGCGATCGCCCGGCATCAGGCGATCTACCTGCCCTCGGGACGATATCGCGTCACCGACACCATCGCGCTCGCCCCCGACACCGCCCTGATCGGGCTCGATCCGATCACCACCCAGCTCGTGCTGCCGGACTACGCGCCGGCCTTTCTCGGCGCGGACGCCACGGTGCCCGCTCCGCCGCCACCCGCCGGTGGACCGGACTCATGGCGCTCCAGCCGCCCGCCGTTCCAAGGGCTCGGCCCGCCCAAGCCCCTGCTCGAAGCCCCGCGGGGAGGCCGCACTATCGTCACCGGCCTCGGGCTGGACACCGGCCAGAACGATCGCGCGGTTGCCGCGAAATGGATGGCCGGCAAAGACTCGCTGCTGAACGACGTGCGGTTCCTCGGCGGCCACGGAACGTACCACGCCGATGGTTCGCCGGTGCCGGTCTACAACAACAACCGCACCGGGCCCGCCGATCCCCGGCAGCGTTGGGATTCGCAGTATTGGAGTCTCTGGATCACGGACGGTGGCGGGGGCACCTTCAAGGACATCTGGACGCCCAACACTTTCGCCCAGGCGGGCACGTACATCTCGAACACGTCGACCGAAGGCCGCATCTACGCGATGTCCATCGAACATCACGTCCGCAGCGAGTTGATCCTGCGCCGCGTGGCCCACTGGCGGATCTATGCGCTCCAGACCGAAGAGGAGCGCGGGGAGAGTCCGCACGCGCTGCCGGTCGACATCGACCTGTCCAGCGACATCACGTTCGCCAACCTCTTCCTCTACCGCGTGGGCACCGAGATCCCCTTCCCGTACGCCGTGCGGGTGGCCCGCTCCCATGATCTGCATCTCCGCGGCGTGCACGTCTACAGTCCGGGCAAGCTCAGCTTCGACAACACGCTCTTCGACCAGACCCACGACGTGTCGGTCCGGGCGCGCGAAATCGCCTGGCTCAGCCTCTCCGGCGCCGCTCCCGCGCCTCCGCCGCCCCGAGCCTCCGCCGTCCTCGCTCCCGGCGCCCGGCTGGAAAGAGTTGCCGGCGGCTTCACCAACATCGACGGCTCCGCCGTCGACGCCGCCGGCAACGTCTACTTCATCGATGGCGCGTGGCAGACGATCTACCGGTGGTCGCCGGAAACCCGGGAGCTGGCGCTCGTGCGCGACAGCCCCCTGGCGCCGGCCGGACTCGCCTTTGATCAGGCCGGCAATCTCCTCGTCGTCTCCCGCACCGGGGCCATCTACACTCTCCGTCCCGACCAGCCGGGCGCGGAGATCCAGGTGATCGAACCCGTGGCTTCCCGCCCGCGCCCGGGACTGGCGCCGGTCCTGCCGGCCAGCCGGTGGCGCGATGCGCACGACTTTTTCGCCGTCAACACTCGGTCCGACCCGTTCTACTACCTGTCGCCCGACGGCACCACCTTCCTTCCCGCGCCGGAATCGTTCCGCACGCTCGGCCGGCCTGGCCACCCTTGGTGGCAGGCGGGCACGGTCGACCTAGTCCGCGCCTACCAGTTGGCGCGCACCGAGCCGGGGCTCCCATTCTACGTCGCGGACGAGTTCGACCAGAAGACCTGGCGCTTCACCGTTCAGTCCGACGGCTCGCTCGCCGATCCCCGGCTCTTTGCCGAGGAGGGCGAAGCCGGCATCGCCGTCGATGCGCAAGGCAACGTCTACGTCGCGGCCGGCCAGGTGTTCGTCTACGATCCGTCGGGCCGGCTGATTGACCGGATCGATGTTCCCGAGCGGCCGAGTGCGCTCGTGTTCGGCGGCGCCGACCGGCGGACGCTCTTCATCGCCGCCCGTAGTTCGCTGTATGCCGTGCGCCTGAAGTTTGCCGGCCGCTGACGCCGCCACCTCAGTTCACCTGCCACGAAACCGACCACCGCACGGTGGCGCCGGCGTCCACCGTGCCGTGCTGCCGCCATCGTTCCACCGCGTCGGCCAGCGAATCGGGCGCGCCGTTGGTCGGCTCCAAGGCCACGTGGTGAAACCCGCCATGCCCGCAATTGAGCCAGAGGCCGCAGTGCGGAAGGACGCGCGCATCCCAGCGCAGCTCGAGCCGGTCCCCGTTGCCATCGTTGACCAGCGCCGCGCATCCGTCCGCCAGGGGGCCGGCGAACCCTTTCACGCATCCCGGCGGCGCGCCCGGCACCTCCAGGCGGTCCAGCCGCACGCCGGGGAAAGGCTCCGGATAGGCCCACACATCGCCGAACGTGATCGGCACGCCCAGCCCGCCATTGAGCCGCAGGCGGCGCACGCCCGCCGGCAGTTCCAGCCGGTCGCCCGGGAGAATGTTGAAGAGCGGGTGGAGCGACCACAGGAACGGCTCGGCGGCGCCGCCGAGGTTGGTGAGCTCGTAGTCGAACACGAACGCGGCATCGGGTCCGGCGGAGATGGTGCGACCGAAGACGAAGGGAGAAACCGGCAACCGCACCACGGCGCGCAGCCGGCCGGCAGCCAGCTCGGCCGGATCGAGTTTCCAGCTCTGGAACCACACCTCCCCGTGGTCGGGGATGGTGCGTTTCCGCCACTCGCACCGCGCCACCGACGGCACGCACTCGTCAATCCCGGCCTGCGGACTCGTGCCGAAATCGTCTCCGGCCCGGTTGGCCCACAGCCAGTCGGCGCCGGGCCGGTGCCAGCACCATTCGCGGCCGGTGCGCCGGCTCCGCAGGCCGATGATCCGGCCGCCCAGCGCCGGCACCATCGTCAACTCGGCCACGGGGGTGCGCAAGCCCACCACCGCAAAGCCCTGTTCCCGGGACGAGAAGACCTCGGCGAGGCTCATGGGAATCCAGTTGGAAAACCGAAGCATGGCGACGGCCGGGAATTCACTCCACCTCAATCCACGCACGCCGCCTCGGTGCGAATGATTTCCATCGGTTCGCCCACGGCGACCGCCATGGGCCGCAGACCATGAGCCCCTCGGCTCCGCTTAGAGCCCAGTGCCTGCCGATTGGGCAAGCCGAGCGAGTATGACGCGATTTTCGGTCTATGTCCTTCGGCGCGCCGCGCTTGCCGAAGGCCACGGCCGATGTCGCTTCGCTCGGTACGCCGCGCGCCTCTTCCCTCCGTTTTTGCGCATAAGTGCCGGCTGGAGGCCATGAGCAAGCTGGAGCACAGCGACAGCGCGTCGAATGGCTGCCCAGCGCCGATGAAACCACGAACCTTCTGGGGCGAATTGGGCCGTTTCCCAAGGGCAATTGCCTGTGACAATGCAAAAGAAAGTCAAAGCCTGGAGCGAATTACCGGCCGGGAACGCGCTGTTCGAGTTGCCCGATTCGCTCCATTGGCTCCATTCGCTCCACTTTGGGCGGCTTTCTTATCCTTAGGGGTGGGTCTTAATCCGTTAGGGGTAGGTCAAAGACGCGCGGACCAGCCTGCCGATGGCATCTTGATTCCTGCGGCCCGCAACCCGGAGATGGTTGCGGCGTGATCAAGCTCTGGCGTCGCCCACGGCACGCACGGTGTCGCCATCGCGCCACTGACAATGCACGAGCAAGCTGCGTCGCACCTTGGGAATGCCGCGCTCGCCGGCGCGAAGTTTCGACAACACCATATCCACAGCCGCCCGCCCGATTTCGTCGGAATTCTGGTCGATGCCCGCCCACGTGGCGGTGGCGCCGGTGGCATCGAGCGACACCAGTCCGATGTCGCGTGGACAGTTCAGACCGCCCTCCTCCAGCCACTCGCGCATGGAATTGGGCACGTTGCGGAACGTGGACAGCGTCAGCACGCAGTCGACCTCGGACTTGCGCACCCAGTCGAGAAAGTCGTGCGCCGTGATTTGCTCCGGCAGGAAGGGCGGGATGGCGGCGAGGGCAGAGTTTTCTGCGGGCAGCGCGGCATAACCGTTCGCCCAGCCGTGATTGGTGATGGCGTTTTGATAACGCTCGATCGCGAGACCGATCCGTCGGTAGCCGCGCGCGGCGAGAACCCGTCCGGCCATCAACACCGCCTGCGTGTGGTCGCTGACGACGCAGTCGAGCTGAGGGTCCTGCACCATGTGGCCGACCGGCACCGTGGCGAAATACTCCCACGGCAACACGAGTTCAAACGGGTCCTTGGGAAACGCGGCGAGGAGGATGCCCGCGATGCCCCGCGCGCGCAGGATCTCACCCAGCCGTCGCCCGGTCATGCCGTGCGACGTCAACGCAAATTCCGTCACCCCGAAACCGAACAGCGCCGCCTGGTCCCGCGCCGCCGACCAATGCCGGCAAAGTGTGGGCGTGGCCCGCCATTCCTGCGCGTCGTCATAGGGGGTGATGTACGCGAGCGTGCCGAGATAATGGTTCGGCACGCCGCGGCGAGTTGACCGCATCACCTCTCCGAGCAGCGGATTGTAGCGATAGCCGAGGCCCTCCGCGGCAGACAGGACACGCGCCTGTGTGACCTTGGAAACGCTGACCGCGCCGGTCAGGCTGCGGGACGCGGTCGAAATGGAAACACCGGCCTTCTCCGCGACGTCCTGAAGGGTGACGTTTCCGGCCGGGGTCACGGAAAGCATGGCTTCAGTCTCTTTTTCCGACGCGAACGGTCAAGGACGGAGCCCGTTTCTGCAACGTTTGCAGAGCAAATAATCCAGGGCATTTCGCAGGCGATTTTCCAAGGCAACGGACGGATAAGTATCATAATGCCAAGACGATAGGTCGCGGCGGTCGACGGGCATACGCGACATCGAGGGCAGGGGGGCGGCACCGGGCGGGTTCGGCAACGCAACTCCTGCCCCGTTTTACGGCTGCGTCAGAATCCGGAAGGCGCCCGAATCGTTCCGTACCTCCGGAATGTGCGACCGGATCAGCGCCAGGCCACCGGACGACCCGTCGTGCACCCAAAGCCCGCGTCCGGGAGGGTTTCCAAGCCCGATGCCCGACACCACAACGTCCTCCAGCGTCGTGTCGGCTAGCGTCCCCTCGCCCTTGGCGCCACCTGGCGCGATCACAGTGATCCCATCTGAGAAGCTGTCGCGGACCTCGAGCTGGCTGATCCTCAGACCCGAGATGCTGCGCCGATCCAGGCAGATCTGCAGCGCGCCGCGCCACGCCCAGTCGTGATCGTAGCCGCCGCACCGGATCAGACGGCAGTTTTCCACCACGGTCATGCCGCTGAAATTGTTGTCCACCTTCCCCGGTTCATCCGATGTCGGAAACGTCGTGCTGACCAGGATGCCGCAGCCCGCCGTGATGTCGGTGAAGAGGCAGTCCTCGATCCGATTGTTGGCGCCGCCGTAAAGCGCGCCACCGTTGGCCAGAAACGGCAGCTGTCCGGTGCAATGACGGATGATGTTGTCGCCGGGGCGGTGATTCTCCCGAAACCCCTGATCCGCTGGCGCGGGCCAGATCGCGAAGCAGTCGTCGCCCGTGCCGCGCGCGCTGCAGTTCTCCACGACGCAGCCACTGCAGCCGACGCAGAGATTCACGCCGTCGGCCAGCGTATCCCGGATCCGGCAGCCTTCAATGCGCAGCCGCATGCCGTTGTAGATCCAGATCCCGACCTTCGTGTGCTCGACCCAGATCCGCGCGACCGACGAATCCACACAACCGGCGCCGACGATCCCGTCGTTCGGTTCGCTGTCGTTGCGGTAGTTCAGCCGGCCCACAATGGCGAAATCTTGGAGCCGAATATGGTTGCCGGAGAGGATGAACCGCACGCGCCGCGCCGGCTGGGGGTAGAGCGCGGCATCTCCGACAAAAGTCGTGTGCCACATGCCCGCTCCCTGGATGGTCACACCGGAGGGCACGACGATGTCGCCGGTCAGCTTGTAGTCGCCCGCCGGCACCCAGACGACCCCGCCCTGGCGGCGCGCCGCGGCGATGCAGGCGCGCACGGCTTCGGTGTCGTCGGTTACCCCCTTTCCGCCGGCGCCGAAACTCATGACGGACAGCGCATTCATCGGAGCGGCGAGTGGCGACGGAGCGGCTTCCAAGTCGGCGAGGTCGACGATGCAGTACGGCACGTCGGCGGAGGTCAGGCGAAGCCGCACCTGATCGCCCGCGGCGATCGCGAGGTCCTTGACCCGGAGCTCGTCGTAGTAATTACGCGGTTTGCCCTTCGCGGGATCGTTGGAAAACGGGTAGGTCCCGTATAGATGCGAGTACCGCGACGTGATCGGCAGCGTCCGCAGCGGCCTGCCGTTAACCAACAGCTCGAGTGTGCCGTCGAGCCCGCCACCTTGTTTCGCATCGGGCAGGCTATAACGGATGACCAGGGTGTTAGCAGCAACCGGTGCGGTAAATTCCACATACTCTCCGGCGGCGAGTTGCACGCAGCGCTGGTCGGACGACTCTGTCTCGACGAGGAAGGGTCCGTACTTCGGTCCGAGCACCGTGCCGGTCGTCGTCATTGACTCGGCCTCGCATGTCATCCACGGCAGGTCGGCGCCAATGCCATCGGCCGCGTGACCGAAGCATCCCAGCGCGAGCGCGAGCAGCATCGCACCGATCGTGCGGCGGGCTTGCCGGCGAAAGTTCATAGGCAAAAAGATGCGAATCATGCGGCCATGGCGGGCTGGTACTTGACCGCGACCGACCTGCCGGGACGGCATTGGGTCAAGCGGCCCGCCACGACGATCGTATGGGAATGGCGATTCGTGGGGTCCGCCTCAATCGTCACCGCATCCGACTCGATTGCGATTCGGAACCGGTCGCCGCGATAGACGAGCATGAACTGCAGCCGCCGCCATTTCGCCCTGAGGCGTGGATTAATGACCAGACGCTCCCCGTCGGTTTGCACGCCGCCGAAGCCGAGCACGGCGGTCATCCACGCGCCGCCGTTGGCGGCCGGGTGCGAGCCGCCCATGAAGATTGTGCCAACGTACATCTTGTACTTCGCCTCCAAATCGATTTTCGCCGTTTGCAGGAAATACCGGTAGGCGCTTTCGAGTTCCCCGAACTCGGCCGCGACCAAGGCGTAAGCGCACGCGCTCAGGCTCGAACCGTGCTCGGTGCGCGGTTCGTAGTAGGACCAGTTGGCGCGCTGGACGGCGGCTGGATAGCGCGTCCGGAACAAGTTGAGCATCATCACCACATCGGCCTGTTTGATGACCTGCGTCGGGACGGCAAGGCCCTGCGCGGCGCCGAGATACTCGTTGGGATGAACCATTTGCGACCTCACCTCGGCGACCGAGCTGTCCTGGAGCTGGAAATAGCCGTCGAATTGTTCGATGAGGTTCGTGTCCACGGCAGGTTCCGGCACATAGAGCCGTTTCGCGGCCGCGGCGAAGACGCGCAGCTCCCGGCCAATGCGGAGCTTCCTGACCAATGCGCGGGCAACACCGGGATGCTTATTGCGGAGATGGGCCATGACCGCGCCGGCGATCAGGAACGTCTCCTTCACCACCGCGTTGGTGAAGGCGTTGTTGTTGACCCGCTCATGGTATTCGTCGGGTCCGGTGACGTCGAGCACCTCGTAGCAGCCCTTGTCTGCCTTGAAATAGAGGTAAGAGAAATAGAACCGGGCGCACTCCAGGATCACCTCGGCGCCGCCCTCGCGCAGGAGCGAGTCGTCGCCGGTCAGCTGGAAATACCGCCACATCGCGATTGCCACGTCGCCGCTGATGTGAACCTGCTTGTCGCGGAAATAGGTGCGCAAAGCACGCCCCGTGAACGGATCGCCGACGTTGTAGTACGTGCAGGCCTCGTCCCCAGTGTCCTGGCTTTCCCAGGCATAGAACGCGCCGCGATAACCCGGCACCTCGGTCTTTGCCTTCCGGCGGGCGCCGTCGAGCGTTCGGATTCGGTAGCGCAGCAGTTCCACCGCTCCCTCCGGCAAAGTGTGGAGGAAGAACGGCAGCATGAACATCTCGGTGTCCCAAAAGACCGCCCCCTTGTACACCTGGCCGGACAGCGCACGAGCGGGAATCGAGTTCGCACTGCCCGGCAGCGGCGCGACCATCAGCAGTTGAAAGATGCTGTACCGCAGTGCGAGCTGCGCCTCGTCGTCGCCGTCGATTTGGACGTCGCACCGTTCCCATTTCTCCGCCCATTTCTCGTCGTGGCGCGCCAGGCATTGCTCGTAACCGAGAGCGCGCGCCTGGCGGACCGCCTCGATCGCCGCCTGCGGCAGCGGGCGATCAACCCGGTCGTTGTCCGTGAAGACCGCGAAATACTTCACCAGCGTGTACGCGCGGCCCGCTTCGGCCTGGAAAGTGATGACCCGCAGGTTGCGCCCGTCCTGCACCTCATGGGTTTCCTCCGCCAACCCGTGCGCGATTGCCTCGGCCACGACGACCTGTTTGCGCAACTCGTGCGTGCGTCCGTGCGCCAGCAGCACGTCGTCCCGCCTTTCCATCCGGAGGTGCGGAAGATGCGGGCCGTTGAGGTCCCAGATGTTGCCGTCGATCCCTGTGTGGATCTTGATCTTCGCCCGCCCGTCACAGGTGACGGTGAGCCGCGCCAGTCCGAGATTCGGCATTGCGGCGCTCAGGAACCGCTCCGATCGCACCGTCAGCGTTTTGCCGCGCCGCGTGAAGGCCGTCTCACGCTCGAACCGAGCGTCGGCAAAATGGAGGGTCTGGCGATGGCGTCGGACCCGCCGGCCCAGAGCAGAGAGCCCGACGCCGTCGAGCGCCAGCCGCGTGAACGCGCCGTTGGGCGCGTTGACCGGTTCACGCCACGCCGGGCCCACCTGGTCGAAAAGCCCCGCAAGGGTGATGCCGACCCCCTGCTCCGGACCGAACTCGTCGAGCGTGCCGCGGTAGCCCATGTAGCCGTTGGCAATCTGATAGAGGTTGCCGCGCCGCAGGAGGCTCTCCCGGTCACCGGAGTGTTCACGGGTGCTGATCGACCATGGTTGTTTCATTGTCCCATTAATTTGGCTTGGGTTCGTCGCGCACGCGCAGCATCAGCACGGCGGCCGCCACCATCGAAAATCCGCCCAGCAAGATCGCGTCGATCGCCCGACCGTGAAACACGGTCCGGACCAGCAGGCCCAGCACCGCCGCCGCGAGAATCTGCGGGATGACGATGAAGAAATTGAACATGCCCATGTACACGCCCATCTTCCGAAACGGCACCACGCTGCTGAGGATCGCGTAGGGCAGGGTCAGCAGGCTCGCCCAGGCAATGCCCAGCCCGACCATCGAAACAATCAGCCACTCCGGATTTTTGAAACAGTACATCGAGGCCAGCCCGAGGCCGCCGATCACCAGGCAGACGACATGCGCCATCACGCGGCTGGTGCGGCGCGCCAACGGCGGCAGGAGGAACGCCACCAGCGCAGCCACCCCGTTGTACACAGCCATCATCACGCCCACCCAGTTGGCGCCGGCGTTGTAGGCGATACTCGTCGGATCGCTGGTGCCGAACTGGTAGGCGGTCACCGCGGCCGTGGCGTAAATAAAGAAGGCGAAAAGGGCAAACCACGTGAACATCTGCGCCAGTGCGAGTTGGCGCATGGGCCCGGGCATGTTGTTCACGTCGTAGACGAGCTCGACGAGTCCGCGCTTTTTCCCAGCTTGGTAGCGCTGCGCGGCAATAATCTGCAGCAATCCGTAAGCGCCGACGCCCACCGAGAGGATGTAGAGGCCCCGGTCCCAGGACCGCAGCCGGATGACGCCGCTGGCGATCACGCCGCCGGCCAGGAGCGCGAGACCCACCGTGTGATATTTTCGTGTGTCGAGCTTAAGTTCGGCTCCCTCGGCGGTGGCGGCGTCGTGCGTCGAGGCGTGGAAGGCCTGCTGCTCGTCGGGCGAGTATTCCCGGGTCGAGACGATCGTCCACAGCACGGCCAGCAAGTACACCACGCCGCCGCAGTAGAACGACCATTTCACCGACGTGGGGAGCTGGCCTTCGGGCGCGGTGTTGGCCACGTGAAACCAGTTGGTCAGCAGGTAGGGCAGGAGCGAGCCGATCACCGAACTCGCGCCGATGAAGAACGTCTGGACCGCAAAACCCGTGGTGCGCTGCTCGTCGGGCAGCATGTCGCCGACGAAGGCGCGCATCGGCTCCATCGTGATGTTGATCGAGGCATCCATGATCCAGAGCATGCCCGCGGCGAACCACAGCGCGGGCGCGTTCGGCATGACCAGCAGCGCGCTCGAGGCGAGCAGCGCCCCGGCGAGGAAGTACGGCTTGCGCCGGCCGAGCCGGTTCCACGTTTTGTCGCTCATGTAGCCGACGACCGGCTGCACCAGCAGGCCGGTCACCGGGCCGGCGATCCACAGGATCGGAATCTGGTCCACGTGCGCGCCGAGCGTCTCGAAGATGCGGCTCACGTTGGCGTTCTGCAGCGCGAAACCGAACTGGATGCCGATGTAGCCGAAGCTCATGTTCCAGAGCTGCCAGAAACTCAGACGGGGTTTTTGCTGTGTGGTCATGGGAGGAGTCGGGGCTGATCAGGCGGCGCGCTTGCGACGCAGGCGTTGGCTGATTTCCTCCACGGTAACTTCCGCCAGGTCGCGGACAACAAAGTCCGCTCCGTTTTCCCGCAGCTCCCGCGCGTTGTTTTCCCGCGCCACGCCCACCACCAGGCCGAAGCCGCCCGCAGCGCCGGCGCGGACGCCCGACACGGCGTCCTCGATCACGATCGCTCGCGCCGGAAGCACACCGAGATTCGCGCACGCGGTCACGAAGATATCCGGGTGGGGCTTGCCTTTCAGTCCCAGTTGTTCCGACACGATTCCGTCCACGACGGTGGCGAAGAGTCCGGCGGTCTGGGTGCGCGCCAGCACGAGCGCCGAGTTTCGGCTCGACGTGGCCAGGCCCACTTTGACGCCTTCCTGGAGCAAATCGTGGATCAGGACCAGCGTTGAGCCGTACACGCTCACACCGGAGGATTCCACGATTTCATTGAAAAGCTGATTCTTGCGGTTCCCGAGCCCGC
>Ga0335078_10014519_pt1 | contig 11682 bp, 11 predicted proteins | sample Lox_Sample_32_FD_206711 | JGI IMG/M metagenome (GOLD analysis project Ga0335078, IMG submission 206711) | Soil microbial communities from Loxahatchee National Wildlife Refuge, Florida, United States - Lox_Sample_3.2 | ecosystem: Environmental > Terrestrial > Soil > Wetlands | place: USA...
ACGGCTTGCAATTAGGCTTCGATGCCGCGTCCAACATCCTAAAGGAGTTCTGGCCGGACTTGAAGCGTAGGCTGCCGCGCCGGCTCGTGGCGCAATAAATCGTCGGGTTTATTTGGCTGCCAGGACCGAATCCACTTGGATTACCTTGTTGGCGATTTCACCCACTATCGCTACGACAAAGATTGATCTCTTACCGTTCACTCGAATAAGTTCGGCCGCTTTTTGATTTCCAGCAGAATCGAACGCGAAACTGACCCCGTCTCGCTGCACCACGCCGAAGAATCTTGTTTTTGAGCTCGGGGAGCAGTAGAGGATCTCGTGACGCAGATCCCGATCAACGTAGGTCGTCGTGTCGGTCGGATTCATATTACGTTCCATGGCGCTGTAGCATTTAGAATCTACCAACGCTCCCTGCCAGATTCCCGCAAAACCCAGCGCGGATGCCATGAGCAGCAGCACTACAAACCGCAACGCCAGCCACATGAATCTTACTCCAGTTAGTTAATGTTGCTCCTCTTTATCTCGATTTGCAAGCCAGGCGGGTCCCTTGCGGGGCATTTGGTTTAGAGAAGTCAGTAGTCGCGGACAAACGGATGTTTGCCGGTTGCCTCCAGAAGGGCTTTCGCGTGATCCATTGAATCGTGGTCCTTAAAGGGTCCGACGAGGATGCGCATCAATTCCGGCGCAGGTCCCGGCGCTACCACTGCCTGGAGATTAGCCTCGCGGAGGGTATCTACATAAGTGAGCACCATGTGCGGAGTCACTGCAGCGACTTGAAGGTACCGCTCGCCGTGCTGCGGAGTAATTAAGGTGAACGAGTTCGTGCTGATCGCTGTAGGGCTGGGTTTTGAAGAGGCCTTGGGGGGATTGGGTACGGCCGGTGCCGATGCCGGTGCCGCTGGTAATGCCATCGCGGGGTTCTCCTTGGTTTCTTTCGCGATTGGCCGCTCGGTATGCGATTTCCCCGCCACGATCCGGACTCCCACGTATGCAAAGGCCATGAGCAGACCGAGACCCAAAACCGACGGAATCCAGACGGAAGCAATACGCTGCTTCCAATCCACGTTTTTGCGTTCGGCATCCGGCGTAAGGGGATGCTCGGCAGCTGCGGAGAGGCCGATCGTTGTCCAGCGCATCGAGAAAGTCCTGCCCCGGTAATCGGCGGGATGGGTTAACCACTACAGACCAATGTAAGTACAGGTGATAGAAGTAACAGATGCGGATTAGGAACCGATCAATGTAAAATCGACCACGCTGAAAAATGGCGTTGATTCGTAGATTGTTGAGGATACTGGAAACTTTACTTGGAGTTTGACGTGCACTCGCCACACACGTGGACTCCGAAGGAAAGCGAGCAACAGGAGAAAGCCACGCAGAGGCTACCCCGGCACGCTGTTATCTCCGATGGATGCTGATCATAGCAGGTGCGATCGCCATCGCGGCGATGACAGCGTTTGGGGTAGCCTACTTCCGAATTTCCAAGCAGGTGGATGCTCAACTGGCGGCCGGTCCGTTTCACACGGATGTCAGTTACTACGCAGCGCCCGAGATCTGGTCGGTAGGCGACTCAATAACTCCAACCGAGCTGGTGGAAGCGTTGAAGCGCTCGGGAGTCGGTTTTACAGCGAACCAAAACGCGGTGACGGTGCATTCCGCCGTACCGGTAGAAATTCAATTCGCCAAGGGCGCAATTTCAGCGATCATCGACGTCAACGGACATCGCATAACCAGATACGAGGTTCCGGCGCAGCTCATGACTAATCTTTCGAATGAAGGGCGATCGAAGAGGCTCATCGTGCACTATTCCGACATGCCATCGGCGCTGGTGCATGCGATTGTGTCGGCGGAGGACAAGCGATTCTTCAGCCACTCCGGATTCGACGTTCCGCGAATCGCGAAGGCCATGTACGTGGATATGAGGCAGTTCCGCAAAGAGCAGGGAGCATCCACGATATCGATGCAACTGGCGCGGAACCTTTGGCTCGCTCGCGACAAGAAGTGGAAGCGGAAGCTTCGGGAAGCGCTCATCACACTTCATTTGGAACATAGGCTGAGCAAGGAAGAGATCCTGCAAGATTACTGCAATGCGGTGTATCTGGGCGGGCAGGGCACCTTCAGCATCAGCGGATTCGGGGAAGCGGCGAGGGCCTATTTCGACAAAGATATACAAAAGCTGAATTTGACCGAGTCCGCGATGTTAGCCGGGCTGATTCAGCGGCCGAGCTATCTGAATCCCTTTCGGAATCCGGGTCGAGTCTTGGAACGTCGCAACGTCGTGCTGGGGTTGATGCGCGATAACAACTACATTACCCAAGCCAAATATGAGAGTGCTGTGAGGGCGCCGCTGGGGTTGCGTCCGGCGGGCACAAGCGAACTGTCGGAATCGCAGTACTTCCTGGATATCGCGAACGAAGAGGCGTCCAAGAAGTTAGAAGATTCGCAGCAAGTAGGGTCGGTGGGCGTGTACACAACCATTGATCTGCGGCTACAACGCGCGGCCGAACAGGCGATCTCGGATGGAATGCAATTGGTCGATAAAGAGCTGGCAGCGCGGCGAAAGCGCGGGCAGCCGGCGGGACCGAGACCACAGGTGGCGTTGATAGCCATTGATCCACGTACCGGAGAAGTAAAGGCACTGTGCGGCGGCAGGGATTACGCGACCAGTCAATTCAACCGAGTACTCTCCAAACGCCCGCCCGGATCTGTGTTCAAACCGTTCGTCTATACCGCTGCTCTGAATACTGCGATTGCGGGCGGCAATCCCGTGTTGACGCCAGCCTCGTCGGTGGACGATTCGCCTACCACCTTTGAAAACGGAAACGAGACCTATAGTCCGAGCAATTTCAAGCACCAGTTCATGGGGCGCGTAACGCTGCGCTACGCGTTGGCGCACTCACTGAACGTGGCGACGGTAAAGGTCGGTGAGATGGCGGGCTTCGATAAGGTTGTTGCGGTGGCGCATGAGGCCGGATTGAATGAAGAAATCAAAGCGACTCCTGCGGTGGCGCTAGGAGCGTACCAGGTGACGCCGCTCGAGATCGCGCGCGCTTACACGATGTTTGCTAACGAAGGTGTGCTCGTGCAACCAGCGTTCATATCGTCAATTCGAGATCAAGGCGGAAGCGAGCTCTACAATCATCATCTCGTGACGAAACGGGTGTTGGACCCGCGAGTGGCCTTCGTGATGGTAGACATGCTTCAAGAAGTCATGCGGAGCGGAACGGCGGCCGCTGTCCGCGCACGTGGATTCAAGCTCCCCGCAGCCGGGAAGACGGGGACGTCGCGCGACGGCTGGTTTGCGGGATTCACGTCGCGGCTACTGTGCGTGGTGTGGGTCGGATTCGACGACTATAGCGAACTCGGCCTGGAAGGCGCGCATTCGGCGCTGCCGATATGGACTGAGTTCATGATGGGTGCGGCACGCTACAAGGAGTATGGCGACGCCAAGCCGTTTCCGCCTCCGGCCGGTGTCGTAAGGGTTGCATTCGATCCTGATTCGGGTGAATTGGCGGGTCCATCTTGCGCCCCGGGTGTGGCCTCCTATTTTATCGATGGGACCCAACCGAAAGCGGAGTGTACACCGCAAGAGATTGAGTTAACCCCAACAGCGGACGGAGGATTCACGGAGAAAGCTATGCCGATAGCGCAGCAGATAAGCGACCGATAAAATCACACATTGGCACGAGGCAGGCAGAGTGCGTGCGCCGCTGTTAACGGTCGACGGGTTCGCCGATCACGGCGACGTTGTCGCCCTTCTTGATGGACGGAATGGCGCCTATATAGATGATCACGCCCGAAATCGGTGATGGAACGTCCCAGATCTTCTCACCAAAATAATTCGTGACATAAGCGATGGTTGTGCCTTTCGCGACGTAGGCTTCCGGCCTCGCGATCGGGTAGAAGACGCCATCGTACTGGCTCGTCAACGTGGTGGCGTGTGCCAGCCAAATGGGGTGTTCCACTGGCACGACGGAGCCTGGCAACATTTTGAGATGCCTCATGACGTTCCGGATACCGTCGACAAGAACATCTACATCTTCAGCGTTCGTTGTGCCCGCATGTCCTGCCTCGACTGCGATGGCGGGCTTGCCGACGTCGCTTGCGAAGCGCGTGAGAGTTACGGGGCCGCCGGCGGGAACGGGCGCGCGGAAGTCCTGCAGGATGATGTGATCTAAGCCGAACGCCAGTACTATGCCGCGCGAGGTGGCGTCCAGCTTATCTTTGTCCGTTTGTGCCCAATAGGAATAGCGCCGGAGATTTTCATCCAGGTCGCCGCCGTGGAAATCGATCAGATAGTCGCACTTTTCGACAACCTGCTTGGCGAGAGCCCAAGATGCCCGCTCGGTTTGCGTTCCGTCGGTCTTTCCTGGAAAGAACCGGTTCATGTTCTTGTTGTCGGTGGGGTTCACGTGTGGAACCTTTTGTGCGAAGGATGCGAGGTTCACGAGCGGCACGATGATAAGAGCGCCGGAAAGTCCGGAAGGCTCGGCGATTTGGGCTAGCTTTTCCAAGGCAATGATGGAGGCGTATTCGGTCCCATGCGCGCCGGCGACGAGGGCGAGCGTAGGTCCCGGCCTGGAGCCGTTGACCACGATGACGGGGATATTGGTGGCGGCATCAATGCCAGCAGGGACTTGAATTACTCCGGTTGCCTTTTGTCCGGATCGAGCCGCAGCCGTGCCGACGTCGAGGTCGGCCGCGCTTCCGGTGATACCCAAAGCACAGATCAGAAAGATGAAGCCTCGCATTGTCATATATTATTCCTTTTGGCAAAAGGGGTATCATCTTGATTTGGGCTGGAGGGAGTCAGTCCGCCGCTTGATGCCATGACTAAGCTGTCATCAACGGAGTCATGAGGCTGTGCACAGTCTCCTAACAACCTTCCCCATGGAGGCAGTTCGTGGCAGTGACCATAGGAGTACCGCGAGAGACCTTTCCCGGCGAACGACGTGTTGCGCTGATTCCTCGGAGCTGTGACCCCCTTGGGAAATTGGGCGCAAGCCTAATCGTTGAGCAATCGGCGGGTGTCGAGGCTGGATTCCCGGATGATCAGTATGTGGCTCGTGGGGCGAAGATCGGGAGCCGCGCCGAGGTGTTCGGGCAGGCGGACATCATTGTTCAGGTTCGATCGTTGGGCGCGAATCCAGAAGCCGGCCGAGCGGACCTGGCGCTGTTCCGGCCGGGCCAGACAGTGATCGGGTTCGGTGAGCCGCTCACTTCGCCGCGCGAAGTATCGGACCTGGCGCGGGCCGGACTTTCCTTTCTTTCGATGGAGTTGATGCCGCGCATCACGCGCGCGCAAAGCATGGACGCGCTGTCATCGATGGCGACCATCGCCGGATATCGGGCGGTATTGCTGGCGGCGATGTCGCTGCCGAAGATTTTTCCGATGCTGATGACGGCGGCGGGCACGGTGACGGCGGCGAGAGCATTCATACTGGGCGCAGGTGTCGCCGGGCTGCAAGCGATCGCAACCGCCCGGCGGTTGGGTGCGGTGGTCTCGGCCTACGATGTCCGCAGTGCCGTGAAAGAGCAGATCGAGAGCCTGGGTGGAAAATTCGTGGTGCTGAATATCGAAGCGGCCGGTTCGGAAGATAAGGGCGGCTACGCCAAGGCGATGGGCGAAGACTTCTACAAGCGGCAGCGCGAGCTGCTGACGGATGTTTTGCGCGAGCAGGATGTGGTGATAACAACGGCGGCTGTGCCAGGAAAGAAGGCGCCGATCCTGGTGACCAAGGAGATGGCGAGCGCAATGGCGCCCGGCTCGGTGATTGTCGACATCGCGGCTGAGCGCGGCGGAAACTGCGAACTGACTCGGCCGGGTGAAACTGTAGTGCATCAGGGCATCTCGATTTTAGGGCCGCTCAATGTGCCTTCGACGATTCCGTATCACGCGAGCCAGATGTACGCGACGAACATCTTGTCCTTCTTGAAGCTGATGGTGCAGAAAGGCGAGTTCAAATTGAATCGCGAGGACGAGATAATCCGCGAAACGCTGGTGACGTACGGCAACGAAGTGGTGCAAGCGCGCGTGATCGAAGCGTTCGGATTGTCCCCCGTGGCTCCGGCCGGAGAAGGAAGGTAAACACACATGGGAGCTTATGAATTTGACCTGTGGGTCTTCATGCTGGCTGCCTTTTTGGGATTTCAGTTGATACGCGGCGTTTCTCCGCTGCTACACACGCCCTTGATGTCTTTGACCAATGCTATCTCGGCGATTGCGGTGGTGGGCGCGATATTGATCACAGGAGAGAAGGATGCGAGCACCCTATCGCGTGTTCTGGGTTTCTCGGCGGTCCTGCTGGCGGCCCTGAACGTGGTGAGCGGCTACCTGATCACCGATCGCATGCTGAAGATGTTCAAGAAACGGGAGCCGGAAAAGAAATGAAACTCGACGATACGCTTCTCCCGATTCTCTACATGCTGGCGGCCATGTCGTTCATCATGGCCATCAAGTGGATGAACTCGCCTTCCACAGCACGCCGGGGAGTGATCATCGGTGAGATCGGCATGCTGCTGGCCGTGGTGGGCACGCTGTTGCGGTTCGAGGTAGTGAATTATCAGTGGATTTTCATCGCGTTCTTTATAGGATCCGCGATCGGGGTTCCCATCGCCTACATCATGCCGATGACAGCGGTGCCGCAGCGAACCGCGTTCTCTCATGCTTGCGGCGCCCTGGCGTCGGCGCTCATTGGAACAGCTGAATTTTACAAAGGGGTGCAGCAAGGGCCACCACTGACGAAGGTGGAGATGATTGCGCTCATTGTGGAGACGCTGCTCGGGTTCCTGACCTTCACTGCCAGCATGATGGCGTTTGGAAAGCTACAGGAGATACTGCCGCAGCGGCCGATCACTTACAAGGGCCAGAATTTCGTGAACCTCGGCGTTTTCGCGGCGGCGGTGATCATCGGGTTGGCTCTAATCACGAATCCGGAACAAACCATGTTGTTTCCGATCTTCACCGCGTTGGCGCTGCTTTTTGGCGTCTTGCTCATCATTCCCATTGGCGGCGCGGATATGCCGACAGTGATCGCGCTGCTCAACTCCTACGCGGGACTGTCGGCCAGCGCCATGGGATTCGTCCTCAACAACCGGATGCTGATTGTCGCGGGCGCGCTGGACGGCTCGTCGGGCTTCATCCTCGCGATCATCATGTGCAAGGCGATGAACCGGTCGTTCAGCAACGTGTTGTTCGGCGCCTTCGGGCAACTGCAGACCAGCACGGCAGCTACAAGTGAGCGGCCCTATCATTCTGCCAGTGCTGAGGAAGCGGCGCAAATTCTGGATTCGGCCCGAACGGTTGTAGTGATTCCGGGTTATGGAATGGCGGTCGCTCAAGCACAGCACAAACTCAAAGAGATGTTCGATCTTTTGAGCAAGCGGGGCGTAAACGTGGAGTTCGCGATCCATCCGGTAGCGGGCAGAATGCCTGGGCACATGAACGTGCTGCTGGCGGAGGCGGACGTCCCTTATGACAAGCTGCGCGAGATGGACGACATCAATCCTGAGATGCCGATGGCGGATGTCGCACTGATCATCGGAGCGAACGACGTAGTGAATCCGGTGGCGGAGACGGATCCGAAAAGCCCGATTGCAGGCATGCCGATCATCCAGGCCTACAAGGCTCGCACGGTGATGGTGATCAAGCGCAGCATGAACCCTGGCTTCGCCGGGATCGACAACGATCTTTATTACATGCCGAATACACTGATGCTGTTCGGGGACGCGAAGAGTTTTGTGTCCAGCATCGTGAAGGAACTAGCGGCGGTGGGCCGGGCGGCGTAGCGGATTCTGGACTAACTGCTGCTACCGATGGTTGATCCAATCAACTGCTGCATCCAGGGGCGGGTCCTTGCCTTCCAGCAGCGCTTTTCGCGTAAGCGGCGCCTCTACGTCGGGGGTAACTCCGAGGCCTTCCAGCGGCTTTCCGCCTTCCGAAATGTAATTCGCAATCGCATACTGGAAACCGTCGCCATTCGGTAGCAATTCAAAAACCGATGGCAGCGCGGCAGCGGCCGTCCGTGAGCCAAAGATGCGCGCGCGACCAAGATCTTTCAGTCCTTCGGCCAGGATCTCCGACGTCGATGCCGACGCGCCGTCCACCAGAATCGCAAGCGGTCCGGCAAAGGTGTTTGCTCGCGGATTCACGATGAACTTTAGCGTCGTCTCTCGCATGTAGAGCGTGCCCAACCGCTGATCCGGCTTATCAATGAACCACCCCGCCATTCCCATGGCCATAATGCCGATGCCGCCGGGATTTCCGCGCAGGTCGATCACGAAGCCATCGCATTTATCGCAGGACTGCACTGCCTCGGCAAAAAGACTCATCAGGCGCGCCGGATCGAGGAAAATATTGAAGTGGACGTAACCGACATGGCCTCCGCCAACCCTCGATGAATCGAACCACACGTGTGTGGGATAAAGATAACCAAACTGCGCCAGCGTGCCCTTTGGCTTTCCATGCCGCAGAGTTTTGGTGACACGCTGGTCGCGCCCATCCAGAAATTCGACCTCGATCGATTTTCCGGCCTCCCCTTCCAGGCGCGTCATCAAAGCGCGGCGATAAACCAGATGGCGCATCGTCGACTTCGCGTAGGTCTCATCAAGTTTGGCAATTACCGAATCAACATCGAGGCCTCCGATCTTCAAAATCTGCCAGCCCGGCCGGACGCTGCTGGCGGCGGCTGAGGAACCAGTTTCGACAGAAGTTACCAGGGCCTGCGACCCAACCAGACGAACGTCCAGTCCCGTAGTACTTTCGCCGCCTCTCGAATGGCCGCCGTCGACATCGGAATAAAGCTCGGCTGGAATGATGCCGAAATGAGTTTGGTGCAGCCGCTCGAGCATGTCATTCATGACGGCCCGCGCCGCTTCCATGCTGTCGGCCTTCTCTATTTCCGGTCGCAGTTCTTCGTGCACCGCCTGCCAGTCCAGCCCGCCCGGCTTGGTCTGCCAATGTTTATCGCGGACCGTCTTCCAGACGTATTCGAATGAGTCGATGTTGAGGCGGCGCTCCTCGGGAGTGAGCCCGAATGCACACACCGCATAGGCTAGGATCGCTGCGCCAACCTTCGCCGGCGAAGACACCGGCGTCATTCCTTCTCGAGCACCTTGGCGCCCAGGGCTCCGCCCAGCATCGGCAACGCCGTAAGAAGGATGAAGAGCATCACGAGCGTGACTACGATCAAGCCGACCAGGCCGGCCGGATCTTCCAGCAGCTTCGTCATGGCGCTCAACTGATCGCTTCGCAAATGTAACTGGTCCTGATGCTCCCGAAAGAAATCGGCGATCTTGCCCTGAGTTGAAATGGCCACCATGGTAATGGTGAAAAACGCTGTAGCAAATGTGAAGGAGAAAATCCCGGTGATCCAGCCCATGCGCGCTCCACTGCGGATGCTGAGCGCTTGCCCCGTGAGACGCGAGTAAATAAAGACCGCCAGAAATCCGGTGAGGAACGCGACGAGAGACGGAAGGAACGGAACCGGGAGCAAGAGCATGAAGGGCAAGACCGCCATCAGGGCCGCCAGGAATCCGATGCGGACCGCCAGCCGGTTGTGAAAGCTGATTTCAAGGGGAGGCTGGGCGACGGGAGCGGCAGCAACGGCGGGCGAGGGGACAGACTCTGAGGGCTCGTTCTCAATAGCCGGGTAGTCGTATTGCGGCTTCCCGCACTTGTGGCAGAAACGGGCGTCCGGCGGTAGTTGCGCGCCGCACGTGCAAAACTCAGGCACGACTTTAGTGTGCCATACGCAGCCCTCATGGAAACAACTGAGACGCTGCGGTGTCACACTTGTGGTGAGAGTTATTTATGCCAAGCAAAGCCGCCAAGCCATCATCTACTCGTCGCTGGTCCAAACACGTGACCAAGACGAGTAACGCCCTGGATTTGGATTCCGGCGTCTTTACCTGGAGCGATCCGAAACGCATCGCGCGGTCACTTAAGCGTTCGGCCGAATCGAGCCATCGGCGCAAGGGTTCGCCGCTGCAATCGGCGATGTCGATGCTGAACTTCTACATCAATCGGGCTGGCGGGCATCTGCCGGCAAAACAGAAGCAGGTGCTTGCCCGAGCTAAAGAGGAGTTGAGAAAACAGTTCGCGGACGACTAAATCAGCGGCATTCCTGGTGGACTGCGCGGATGGCGCTTTCGAGACCATCGCGGCGCACGACGACGCTAATGGTCAACTCGCTCGACCCCTGCGCGATGGCGATTATATTGACGTCTTGGCGTGAGATGGCCTGGAAAATCCGTCCTGCCAGCCCGGGCGTTCCTCGCATTCCTTCGCCCACCACTGCCAGCAATCCGACGTTTTCGTCCACCGCGATCGGCTTTAAGTAACCATGCGTGAGTTCGAGGGCCAAGTCCGCCTCTAGCGATTTCATCGCTGCCGGCAGTTCCTCTTTGCGAACCAGGAAACAGAAGCTCTGCCGATAACTGGAACTGGTCAGCGCCAGGACTTCCGCGTTGGCGTCCGCCAGAGCTTCGAGCGCTCGTGCCATCAAGCGCGTGCCGCTGAGAGCAGCATTGGCCGGTTCCAGCGAAATCAACGCGACGTTGGCCATCGATGTCACGGCGCGCGGGCCCGGCGGCGCTTCGACTGCCGATATAATGCGCGTGCCCGGATGCTTCAGATTGAAACTGTTCTTGCTCCACACCGGAATCTGGCGCTCGATCAAAGGCGCCAACGTGCGAGGATGCAGAACTTTTGCGCCGTTATAAGCCAATTCCGCGGCCTCGCTGTAGGTGAGGGAATCCAGCACGCGCGCCTCGGGCACGGAACGCGGGTCGGCGCTCATGATGCCGTCCACATCGGTCCAGATCCACAGTTCTGAGGCGTCCAGCGCCGCCGCCAGGATGGACGCGGAGAAATCCGATCCGCCGCGGCCGAGGGTGGTCGGCCGACCGTCCATGGTGGCGCCATTAAATCCCGTGACCACCGCTATAGCGCCTCGTTCGAGCAACGGCCGAACGATTTGGTCGGCTTTCTTGCGGGTCTCCGGCATGATTGGCGTCGCATTGCCGAATACGGCGTCGGTGACGATTACGTTTGCCCCATTGATCGCTTCGGCAGGCGATCCGCTGGCTTGAAGATACTGGGAGATCATCAAGGCGGAAAGCCGCTCGCCGATCGCGATCGCTTCATCCACTGAGCGCGGCGGCCGCTCGCCCAGCATCCGGACGCCATTCGCGATGCGCGCGAAATCGCCGATCAGTTCGCGAATGCCAGACATCGTGGACTCGCACTGTGCGCCATCGAGTAATTTTTTGCACGCTTCCAGATGGCGGGTGGACAGGCGTTCCAGATTGGCCGCGATGCCCGTTTCGTCGCCGCCTTCGGCGTGCCGCAATGTGTTCAGCAACAAATCGGTAACGCCCGACATCGCCGACACCACTGCCACCACGGGGCGCAGTTCTTTCTGGTCCCTGGAGATTCCCGCCGCTACCTTAATTCGCTCGGCCGAGCCCATGCTGGTACCGCCGAATTTCATCACCAGAAGGTTGGTCATCTAATTTGTTCGTTCCTTCCCGTTCGAGGTGCGGTCGCGAATGAGCTTCAGCAGGGCAGCTTCCACTTCGTCGATGGTGAGGCCCGTCGTATCCAGGTACACAGCGTCCGGCGCCTGGACCAAGGGCGACTCGCTGCGCGTACGATCGCGGCGGTCGCGTTCGTGGATGCGTTGC
>Ga0335078_10014520_pt1 | contig 11681 bp, 12 predicted proteins | sample Lox_Sample_32_FD_206711 | JGI IMG/M metagenome (GOLD analysis project Ga0335078, IMG submission 206711) | Soil microbial communities from Loxahatchee National Wildlife Refuge, Florida, United States - Lox_Sample_3.2 | ecosystem: Environmental > Terrestrial > Soil > Wetlands | place: USA...
CGTCATCTTGCGCTGCCGCCGCACAAAGCCTTTTGGCTCCGGGGTTCCAGGCGGCGCAACCCTCACGGGTCGATTCCGTTGACGCGAAGCTAGTCGTTTCCGGGTCATATTCCAAGTGGTTTTTTTACCCGCAAGGGTGGCCTGCGCTTTTCGCAGTATCGAAATACAACGTCCTTAAGGGGCGATGGTTGCGCTCAAGGCGCGCGGAATGCCGGCAAGATCGTGGCGCGCCGGCGCGACCGCCAATCCGGCTTTGGTAAACAGCGCCCGGACCGCCGCTTCCTGGCCCGCGCCAAGCTCCACGAGCAGCCGGCCGCCGGGCGCAAGCAGAGGGACCGCTTGCGCCGCGATGGCGCGGTAACCATCAAGCCCATCATTGCCGCCGTCGAGCGCGAGCGCCGGGTCGTAGTCGCGCACCTCCGGCGCAAGCGATGCGATGTCGCCATGCGCAATATAAGGCGGGTTCGACACAATGAGATCGAACGGACCGTTAAGCCCCGCGGCGATATCGCAGGCGAGAAAGGTGCAACGGCCGGCGAGACTGTTGCGCTCGGCATTCGCGCGCGCGACCACCAATGCAGCCGTGCTGATGTCGGTGCCGGTGCCCACCGCGTTGGGCAACTCGGCAAGCAGCGCCAGAAGCAGCGCACCCGAGCCGGTGCCGATGTCGAGGATGCGCAGCCGCTTCATGCGCAAGGCGGCGCTCGCCACCGCGTCGAGCGCGGCTTCGACCACGGTTTCGGTCTCCGGCCGCGGGTCGAGCACGGCCGGGCTCAGCCGCAACATGACGTTCCAGAACTCCCTGCGCCCGATAATACGCGAGACCGGCTCGCGTTTGAGGCGACGGGCGGCGAATGCCGAGATTGCCGCAACTTCATGCGCATCGAGGATGCGCTCCGAATGCGAGATCAATTGCGCGCGCTCGAGTTGAAGTGCATGGCCGAGCAGAGCGCGGGCATCGACCTCCGGCTCCTCGATGCCGGCCAGACGGAGCGTTTGCGCCAAGAGACGGGTCGCCTCCGAGACTGAAGCACCAGCCTCAAGTCCGTGGGCGTCGTTCACGCGGCGCCTTCGGCCGCCAGCAATTCGGCCTGATGCTCGGTGATCAAGGCGTCGATGATCTCATTCAAGGCCTCGCCTTCCATCACCTGCGGCAACTTGTGCAGTGTCAGGCTGATGCGGTGGTCGGTGACGCGGCCTTGCGGAAAATTATAGGTGCGGATGCGTTCCGAGCGGTCGCCCGAGCCGATCTGTCCGCGCCGCTCGGCGGCGCGCGCGGCGTCGAGCTTACGGCGCTCCTGATCGTACAGCTTGGCGCGCAGCATCGTCATCGCCTTGGCCTTGTTCTTGTGCTGCGAACGCTCCTCCTGCACGAACACCACGATGCCGCTCGGAATATGGGTGATGCGGATGGCGGATTCGGTCTTGTTGACGTGCTGGCCGCCGGCGCCCTGCGCGCGCATGGTGTCGATCTTGAGGTCGCCTTCGTTGATGTCGATGTCGACGTCCTCCACCTCGGGCAGCACGGCGACGGTGGCCGCCGAGGTGTGGATGCGGCCGTTCGCTTCGGTGTCGGGCACGCGCTGCACGCGGTGCACGCCGGATTCGAATTTGAGCTTGGCGAAGACGCCGCGCCCGCGCACCTCGGCGACGATTTCCTTGAAGCCGCCTTTGGTGCCCTCGCTCATCGACAGGATTTCCGTCTTCCAAGCCTGCTTGGCGGCGTAGCGCTCGTACATGCGGAACAGGTCGCCGGCAAACAGCGCGGCCTCGTCTCCGCCAGTGCCGGCGCGGATTTCCAGGATGGCGTTGTGATCGTCCATCGCGTCTTTCGGAATGAGCGCGAACTGGATCTCGTGTTCGAGCTTTTCCTTGCGCGCGAGCATGGCAGGGCGCTCGGTGTCGGCGAGCTTGCGCATCTCCGGATCGTTCGCCGGGTCGGAGGCGAGGGCCTCGAGATCGGCAATCTCACAGGCCACCGCGCGATAGGCCTTGATTGCTTCGATCACGGGCGAGAGCTCGGCGAATTCGCGCGACAGCTTGACGTAGGCCTCGGCGGCCAAGCCGCTGGCGAGCTCGCGCTCCACCAATTCATGGCGGGCGAGCAGGGCGTCGAGCTTGTGTTGAGGTAGCTGCATGGATTCGTACATTTAGAGGCGTGGATGACCGAAACAAGTCCGGCCCTGACGGCTCACGCACTATCTATAACTGAAGTCCCTCGGCTGCCGCGAAGCCTTCAAGCTTTTGACGGATCGACACGCTGCCGACCGGCTGCTCGAGGAACGGCAGGATGGCGCATTCGCCTTTGCTGCAGTCGAGATCGAGCAGCAGCGCCTTGACCGGGCCGACCGCCGAGGGCGACAGCGACAGCGAGCGGTAGCCGAGAATGGCCAAGGCGAGCGCGCCGATGGGCTGCGAGGCGAGCTCGCCGCACAACGCCACCGGCTTGCCGTGCGCCCGCGCCTTGTCGGCGATGTCCTTGAGCGCGCGCAAGACCGGCGCCGACAGGGGATCGAAGCGCTCGGACACGCGCTTGTTGCCGCGGTCGGCGGCGTAAAGGAACTGCATCAAGTCGTTGGAGCCAACCGACAGGAAGTCGACCCGCGCCAGCAGCTCGTCGAGCTGGAACAGCAGCGACGGCACCTCCAGCATGGTGCCGATATGCACCCGCTCGGGCAGCGCGTGGCCGTGCCGGCGCAAATGCGTCAACTCCATCTCGACCAGCGACTTGGCCTTGTCGAACTCCTCCACCATGGCGATCATCGGAAACATAATGCGCAATTCGCGCCCGCCGGCCGCGCGCAGCAGCGCGCGCACCTGGCTGCGCAACAGCCCGGGTCGGTCGAGGCCTAGCCGGATCGCGCGCCAGCCGAGCGCCGGGTTTTCCTCCTCGATGTTGCGTAGATAGGGCAGCACCTTGTCGCCGCCGATATCGAGGGTGCGGAAAGTCACCGGCCGTTTTCCCGCGGCGTCGAGCACGGCGCGATAAAGGCCGAGCTGCTCGTTGGTGCGCGGCAGCGTGTCGGCGACCATGAACTGCAATTCGGTGCGGAACAGGCCGATGCCGGTAGCGCCGCTGTCGTCGAGGTGCGGTAAATCGATGGTGAGGCCCGCATTGATCATCAGCGCGAACTTGTGGCCGTCCCTGGTAACGCAAGCCTTGTCGCGCAGCGCGCGGTATTGCGCCTGCCGCCGCGCGCGCAGCTTCACCCGCTCGCCATAGGCGGTTTCGATGTCGGAGGGCGGCCGCATATGCACGACGCCGCTGGTGCCGTCGACGATGATGGCGTCGCCCGGCTCGACCAGGCCGGTGGCGTTGTCGATCTCGCCGACGGTCGGAATACCGAGCGCGCGCGCCACGATGGAGACGTGCGAGGTCGGTCCGCCTTCCTCCAACACCAGCCCACGAAGTCTTTTCCGGTCGTAGTCGAGCAGCGCCGCCGGGCCCATCGAGCGTGCAACCAAAATGGCGTTCTCCGGCAACTGCTCGCGCGACGGTGCGTGATCCTGGCCCATCAGCACGCGCATCAGCCGGTTGGCGAGATCGTCGAGGTCGTGCAGGCGGTCGCGCAGATAAGGATCGGAGGCGCGCAACATGCGCGCACGGGTGTCCGACTGCACGCGCTCGACGCCGGCCTCGGCGGTGAGGCCGGTCATCACCGCCTCGCGCATCTTGTGCAGCCAGCCCTGGTCGTAGCCGAACATGCGGTAGGCCTCGAGCACTTCGCGATGCTCGCCGCCGTCGGCGACGTCGCCGTGCTCAAGCATGCGGTCGAGGTCGGCGCGGAAGGTGCCGATGGCCGCATCCAGCCGCTTGAGTTCCTTGGGCACGTCGTCGGCGATGACGTTGGTGATGACGACGCGCGGCTCGTGCAGCACCACGTGGCCAAGCGCGATGCCGTCGGCGAGGGCGGCGCCGGTGAGGTTGAGCGAATGGTGCGCGACCGGCTCGGCGCCGGGCCGCGCGATCGACGACAGCTCGCCCGATGCGATCATCTCGGCGAGCACCATCGCCGTCGTCTGCAGCGCCTCTTCTTCTTCTTCCGTGTAGGTTCGCCGCGCGCGGTTCTGCACGACCAGTACGCCGAGCGTATTGCCCGCGCGCAACACCGGCACGCCGAGGAACGAGTGGTAGATCTCTTCGCCGGTTTCCGGTCGGAACGAGAAGGCCGGGTGCGCCTGCGCGTCGGAGAGGTTGATCGGATTGGCTTCGCTGGCCACCAAGCCGACCAGGCCCTCGTCGGCCTTGAGCACGGTTTCGTGCACGGCTTCGCGCTTGAGGCCCTCGGTGGCGTATAGCTCGAGCGTTCCGTCTACGCGCAGGACGTAGACAGAGCAGACTTCCGCCACCATGTTGGCGGCGATCAGCACCACCACCTTGTCGAGGCGTTCCTGCGCGCTGACCGGCTCCGCCATGACCTCGCGAAGCCGGCGTAACAGCACGCGCGGACCGCCGAGCGCGCCACGCATTATCAAGGTCCTTCAGCCGCGGTTAGGGCCCGCGGCCTCGTTTACGGCCCAATCATGTACGAAAGGCGACCGCGGGACCCGGGAACCCGCGGCGACTTTGCTCAGGCTATAGCCAATGGCCCATGCAAGGGGCAAGCCAAACCGGCGCCGCCGGTTTACGAGCCGGAAATGCGCTGCGGTGCAGCGGAGAGGCGCGGCGGCGGCTTGCTGATAACGGCCCGTTATTTCGCCCCGGGGTTCAACCTCAGCAGCGCATCGGCATTGCCGTGGCAGAGCTTGGCCATATCGGCCGGCGGCAAGGCGATGCGGTCGAGGAAGCGGCGGCCGGCCGCATTCGGCGCATAGGGGTAGTCGACCGAGAACATGATGCGGTCGATGCCGAAGGTCAGCAGTGCGGCGAGGAACGGCGGCTCGGTGAAGATGCCGCTGGTCGTGATCCAGACCTGGTCGAGGATGGTCTTGCTGATCGGTCGCTGCAGATGGTCGACGTCCATCGCCGACACCGCGTCGATGCGCGCGAGCATCATGGGCAGCATCTCGCCCATATGACCGATGATGATCTTCAGCTTCGGATGCTTGTCGAGCGTGCCGGCGAACACCATGCGCAGCACGTGGACGGCAGTCTCCGAGTGCCAGCCCCAGGCGGCGGTCGCCAGCACGCGGCCGACGCCGGGGTCGAAGCCGGAATAATAGGCTTCCCGCACCGCCGCCGGCGGAATGTGCGGATGGATGTAGATCGGCACATCGAGCTCGACCGCGGCCGCGAGCAAGCCGTCATAGCTTGGATGGTCGAGGAAGCGGCCGTCAGTAGTGCCGTTGATCAATGCGCCGAGGAAGCCGAGCTCTTTGACGCAGCGCCTGAGTTCATCGGCGCAGGCCTCGGGGCTGAGCATGGGCAGGGTGGCGAAGCCGGCGAACCGCTTGGGATGGCGCGCAACCGCTTCGGCGAGATGGTCGTTGATCTCGCGCGCCATGGTGACGCCGTCGGCGCCGGGCACAAGGTCGGGGCCGGCGCCGGTGGTCGACAGCACCTGCAGCGTGATGCCGGTCTCGTCCATCGACTTGAGGCGGATGTCGCCGATCTCGGGTGCGAGCTCCATCGGGTTCGGCCGGCCCGGTGCTGTCTTGCGCGGCACGAAGCCGCGCGCTTTCACGACGGCGGGATCGATGCGCTTGGTCAGGGCCGGCACGGTAAAATGCTCTTCGAGCGCGATGACACGCATGGACTTTCCTCTCCGTTTTATTGTCTGTTTGTCGCCGGCAAGCGTGCTTATGTTTTATCCAGTCCGTACAGCGTATGCAGCGTGCGCACCGCGAGATCGGTCTGCGCGGCCTTGATCAGCACAGAGAATTTGATCTCCGAGGTGGTGATGGCGAGGATATTGATCTTCTGCTGCGACAGCGCCTTGAACGCGCTCGCCGCCACGCCGGCATGGCTGCGCATGCCGATGCCGATCACCGAGACCTTGGCGACGTCGGTTGCCCCGTCCAGCCGCTCGTAGCCGATCGCGCCTTTGGCCTTGTCGAGAGTGACGCGCGCCCGCTCGTAGTCGGCCGAGGGCACGGTGAAGGTCAAGTCGGTGGTGGCGCCGTCGGCCGAGACGTTCTGCACGATCATGTCGACATTAATGCTGGCGTCGGCGAGCGGGCCGAAGATCGCGGCGGCGATCCCGGGTTTGTCCTGCACGCGGCGGATCGAGATCTGCGCCTCGTCCTTGGAGAAGGCGATGCCGGTGACGACTTGCTGTTCCATGATTTCACTCTCGTCGCAAATGAGCGTGCCGGAAGGCGGTTTGTTCGGGTCGATGTCTTCCGGCTTTTCGAAGCTGGAGCGGACCAAGATGGGGACATTGTGCACCATGCCGAGCTCGACCGAGCGCACCTGCATTACCTTGGCGCCGAGGGAGGCGAGCTCGAGCATTTCCTCGTAGGCGATCTTGTCCAAGCGGTGCGCCTTCGGCACCACGCGCGGGTCGGTGGTGTAGACGCCGTCGACGTCGGTGTAGATGTCGCAGCGTTCGGCGCCGATGGCGGCGGCGATCGCCACCGCCGAGGTGTCGGAGCCGCCGCGGCCGAGCGTGGTGATACGGCCGGTGTCCTTGTGCAGGCCTTGAAAGCCGGCGATCACCGCGACCTGGCTCATCTCCTTGAAGCGGCGGATCAGCTCGGCGCCGTTGACATCGAGGATACGCGCCGAGGCGTGCGCGTTGTCGGTCAGGATCGGCAATTGCCAGCCCTGCCAGGAGCGGGCGTTGACGCCCATGCCTTCCAGCACGATGGCCAACAACCCGGCGGTCACCTGTTCGCCGGTCGCCACCACCGCGTCGTATTCGCGCGCGTCGTGCAGCATGGCGGCATCGCGGCACCAGGCCACCAGCTGATTGGTCACCCCCGCCATGGCGGAGACGACCACGGCCACATCGTGGCCGGCGTCCACCTCGCGTTTGACGTGGCGCGCCACGTTGCGGATGCGGTCGAGATCGGCGACCGACGTTCCGCCGAATTTCATCACCAGACGGGCCATGACGTTCCCGGACGCGCCAAAAGGCGCTAACAGACGGCCGGCAAAGCAGGAGGCGCCGGCCGCAAAAGGCGCGTATACATACCGGCGGGGTCAAGGGACTGCAACATTGGCGCCTTGCGCCGATGGTATGCGGGCTCGTTGGCTGCGATCTTAAGGGTACAGGCGATGCGATATATCGAGCGAATTCTGCAGCCGGGCGAAAAGCTGCTCTATTCGGGTACGATCCACTGGGTCATCTATATCCCGGCCATCATCCTGTCGTTGATCGCCGTCGCCCTGCTGACGCTGGTCAAACAAGGTCCGACCGGGATGAGCTGGCTGATCGGCTCGGTCGCGGTCTGGCTGGCGGCCGGCGTGACCTTCTTCTCGGCCTGGTTCAAACGATGGACCACCGAGATCGACGTCACCGACCGCCGCGTCGTCTATAAACGCGGCTTAATCAAGCGACACACGATTGAAATGAACATGGACAAGGTCGAAAGCGTCGACGTCGACCAGACGATTTTCGGCCGCATCCTGAATTACGGCGACGTCACGGTTCGCGGCACCGGCGAAGGCTGGGAGCCGCTGTACAACATCGGCGCTCCCCTCGACTTGCGCAACCACATCACGGCACGCTGATCCGATGGCAGTGAAACGACGCAGTTCTTCGGTTGACGAAAACGAAATCGAGCGCTTCTCGCGCCACGCCGCGATGTGGTGGGACACGCGCGGGCCGATGGCTTCGCTGCACAAGTTCAACCCGGTGCGGCTCGCCTACATCCGCGACAAGGTCGCCGAGCACTTCGGCCGCGACGCCAAGAAGATCGACTGCCTGAAGGGCATCCGCATGCTCGACATCGGCTGCGGCGGCGGCATCCTGTCCGAGCCCTTGGCGCGGCTTGGTGCGCAGATGTTCGGCGCCGACCCCTCGCACGAGAACGTCGCGATCGCCAGCGCGCATGCCAAGGAAAACGGCGTCGACGTCGATTACCGCGCCACCACGGCGGAAGAGCTCGCCGCAGCCGGCGAGCAATTCGACGTCGTGCTGGCGATGGAGGTGGTCGAGCATGTCGTCGACGTCAATGCCTTCATCGCCACCTGCGCCTCGATGGTGAAGCCGGGCGGCCTGATGTTCGCGGCGACGCTCAACCGCACGCTCAAGAGCTTCGCTTTGGCGATCGTCGGCGCGGAATACGTCTTACGCTGGTTGCCGCGCGGCACCCATCAATGGGACAAATTCGTCACCCCGAACGAGCTCGAGATCGCGATCGAGCGCGGCGGCTTGCGGGTGACGGGCGAACGCGGCGTGGTCTACAATGTCTTCGCCGACCGCTGGCAATTGTCGTCGGACATGGACGTGAATTACATGCTGATGGCGGAATGTTCCAAGGAGACATCGACATGATCCTCGAATTGGTCGAATTCAACTCGCCGAAGGGCTGGAGCCGCGAACAGGTGGCGAAAGAGGCGCGCAACGTCATCCCGCACTGGCAGGCCAACAAGCAGCTTCTGCGCAAGCATTTCCTGCTCGAGCTCAACGGCAAGACCGGCGGCGGCGTCTATCTCTGGCCGACGCTGGAAGACGCGCAGAAGGCGCACGACGAGGCCTGGCGGCAGTCGATCATCAAGCGCACCGGCAGCGCGCCGACCATCCGCTATTTCGACCTGTTCCTGCTGATCGACAACGAAAAAGGGACCTTCACCGAGTTCCCCGCGGCAGCGGAGATCACGCCGGCTGCGGCGTAAGCTTTTCACCGTCATCCTGCGAGGCTCGCTTCGCTCGCACCTCAGGATGACGGAGCAACTCACTCCGCCAATTCAGACCAGCAATACACCATGCTCTGGGCCGTCTTTACGCTGATCGCCGCGGCGGCGCAGACCGCGCGCAATGCCATGCAGCGCGAATTGACCGCGACGCTCGGCACCGTCGGGGCGACGCACGTGCGCTTCCTGTTCGGCTTTCCCTTTGCGCTGATCTTTCTTGCCGGCGTCTTGTTTGCGACCGGCCACCCGTTGCCGCAGCCGCCACTCGAATACTGGCCCTGGATTATCGGCGGCGCGTTGACGCAAATCGCCGCCACCGCGCTGATGCTGGCGGCGATGAACGAGCGCTCCTTCGTCGTCGCCTACGCTTATATCAAGACCGAGCCGGTGCAGGTCGCGCTGTTCGGCCTGATCTTCCTCGGCGACAAGCTCACGCCGCTGGCCGCGATCGCCATCGTCATCGGCACCCTTGGCGTGGTGGTGATGTCGCTGAAACCCGGCGCCAGCCGGCTCGCCACGCTGCGCTCGACGGTGATCGGCATCGCCGCCGGCTCGGCCTTCGCGCTCTCGGCCATCGCCTATCGCGGCGCGATCCTGTCGCTGCATCATGCGGATTTCGTGCTGCCGGCCACCTTCACGCTTGCGGTCGGGCTGGTGATGCAGGCGGTGCTGCTCTCGGCCTATCTCTGGCTGCGTGATCCCAAGGTGCTGCGCGAGATCGCACGCGCCTGGAAGCCGTCGCTGTTCGCCGGTTTCATGGGCGCCTTCGCCTCGGAATTCTGGTTTCTCGGCTTCGCCATCACCTCGGCCGCCAATGTGCGCACGCTGGCGCTGGTCGAGGTCTTGTTCGCGCAAGGGGTGACGCGCTTCGTGTTCAAGCAGCCGACCACCGCGCGCGAGCTCGTCGGCATCGTGCTGGTGGTGATCGGCGTCGCGCTTCTGGTGTGGGCGTATTAGCTGGGTCCCCGCCTTCGCGGGGACGACGGTCAGTTTCTCTCGTCCGGCAAGATCGGCAGCGGGTGGAATTCGATGCCTTCCTCGGCCAGCGCCTTGGCTTCGTCGGGCGAGGCCTCGCCGTAGATCGAGCGATGCTCGATCTCGCCGTAGTGCATCTTGCGCGCTTCTTCCGGGAACTTCGCGCCGACATGGTCCGCGTTCTTGGTCAGGTGCTCGCGCAGCTCCTTGAGCTTGGCGCGGACTTCCTGCTCCTGCGGCGACAGCATGGCGACAGGTGCTTTTTCTTGCGCCTTCTGGGGCGCAGGCGCGGCTTCGGCCGGCGCCTCGATGTGCGCGGTACGCTTGCGCGCACCCGCGAGCCGCGGCGCCATGATCGCCTTGTCGACCTTGGCCGAACCGCACTGCGGGCAGGTCACCAGACCGCGTTTGGCCTGCTTGTCGTAGGCCGCGGAATCCGCGAACCAGCTCTCGAAGTCGTGGCCTTTGTCGCAGACCAGAGCGTAGCGAATCATTCGCCGCCCCCGACGACGTGCAGATGCGTCGGCCCCGCCAGCGGCTCGACGATCTCGAAACGGCGGCCGTGCTGCAGCGACGGAATCCGCGCGCGCGCCCTTGTCACCTCGGCCAGATCGATCTCCGCCATCGTCACGCCCGGCTCCGTGCCGCCTTCGGCCAGAATGCGCCCCCAGGGGTCAACGATCAATGAATGGCCGTAGGTCTCGCGCCCGCTCTCGTGCTTGCCGCATTGCGCGGCGGCGAACACGAAGCTGCCGTTCTCGATGGCGCGGGCGCGCATCAGCACATGCCAATGCGCCTCGCCGGTCTGCACGGTGAAAGCGGAGGGAATCGTCAGCATGGTGGCGCCGGCTTCCGCCAGCGCGCGATAGAGCGCGGGAAAGCGCAGGTCGTAGCAGATGGTCACGCCGAGCCGGCCCCAGGGCAGGTCGGCCAGCACCGCCAACTCGCCGGGGCGGTAGGTGCGCGACTCGCGGTAGCTCTCGCCGCCCTCGAGATCGACGTCGAACATGTGGATCTTGTCGTAGCGCGCGGCGATCTCGCCTTTCGGATCGATCAGAAAAGCGCGGTTGACGGCGCGGTCGGGCGAAACCTTGATCGCCAGCGAGCCGATGTGGACGTAAATGCCGAGCTTACGCGCCAGCTCGCGCAAGGTGGCGAGCGAGGTATCGACGTCCTCCTCGACCGCGACCGAGAACAACTGCCCGCGGTTTCCGGCGAGCACATTGGTCATTTCCGGCGTCTGCACGTATTCGGCGCCGGCCGACTTCGCCTCGCCGATCATCCGCGCCGCGGCATCGATGTTGGCTGAGGGCGTGAGCCCCGAGCGCATCTGGATCATCGCGGCCTTGAAGGCGGATATGTTCATTACGATGCCTTTTCGCCCGCGAGCAGCGGATCGAGCTCGCCGGCGGCGTCGAGCTCATGCAGGTCGTCATAGCCGCCGACGTGCACGTCGCCGATGAAAATCTGCGGCACGGTATAGCCGCCATTGGCGCGCTCGACCATCGTTCCGCGCAGCGCGTGGTTGCCGCTCACGTCGATCTCCGTGAAAGCAGCGCCCTTGCGTTTGAGCAGCGCCTTGGCCGCGTGGCAATAGGGGCAATAGCGGGTGGTATAGATTTCGATCGGCGGCATTGGCGTTCGGTGGCGGTGCAGCCCTTTTATATGGTGGTACGCACGGCGGCGACAACCCGGGCGAACACCAGGACGTCCACATGCGCGGCGCCGGCGCGCAGCAAGGCGCGGGCGCAGGTATCGGCGGTGGCTCCGGAGGTGAGCACGTCGTCGATCAAGACCAGCCGGCGGCCGGCGACCTCGGCCTTCTTCTCCGGCGGCACGCGGAAGGCGCCCTGCACGTTGTCGGCGCGCTGGGTTTTCGACAGGCCGACCTGCTGCGGCGTCGCGCGCATGCGCTTGAGCGCGTCATGCAGCACCGGTACGCCCGATTGGCCGGAAATCGCACCGG
>Ga0335078_10014521_pt1 | contig 11681 bp, 11 predicted proteins | sample Lox_Sample_32_FD_206711 | JGI IMG/M metagenome (GOLD analysis project Ga0335078, IMG submission 206711) | Soil microbial communities from Loxahatchee National Wildlife Refuge, Florida, United States - Lox_Sample_3.2 | ecosystem: Environmental > Terrestrial > Soil > Wetlands | place: USA...
GTAGACGATACCACCGAAGAGTTGCGCGCGACTGGGCCTCGGGGCAGCGAGCATCAACACGAAAACAAAGACGCCTAGCTTCTTCACGGTTTAGTACCTCCTTTGGTTTGGGGTTCGGTGGGAAAGTTATAGGCGGGCACCTGGTCGGGGCAGCCGGTTTTATCCTGGCGTGTTCCCCAGAACTCCCGCCCATCACTATTACGAATGGAAACAACCACGTACTTGCCACAGGGCAGGGCTTGATCGCTCACTCCCTTGGACTTTTCATCAGTTCGAACGGAAGCCATATTGGCATTCTGGCGGTCCGCAAAGCTCTGGGCTTCCGCCCGGGTCGTGTATGTCCCTGGTGGAACGAACTCAATGGTTTCCTGCTTTTTCCGCCTACACGCTGATGTGGCGCACAGGACTAAAAGGATTGTGATCACGTATGCGTTTTTCATAAGTACTCCTCACATGTCTGCTGGCATGGTGTGGTTTGCGTAATCGGGAAGCAGCAAGTCGTTCGAAAGACAAATCTTGACCCGTGCACCTTCGCGGATGGTGATCGTGGGCATGAGGTTGAGAAAGCGGTCAAGAATACGTTCGCCGGACATCGCCAACCCTTCCCCGAAGCCCTGGCGTGCCTGGTCGATGGCGGAGGCCGTGAAGACGCTCCCGGTGCCAACCTCGGCGATCCCTCCCAAAATCCCAACGGCAAGGGACGCACCAAAGATCTTCGCGTAATGGTTGTTGACCTTATCGTGCAAGGCGGTGGCGCCTTGCTGGTCGAGCCCTTTGAACTGATCGAGACTTTCGGAATAGCCATCCGGCATGATGAGGCGGTGGAAGAAAACTGCCAGCCGGTCCTGGCCGAAGGCACTCACTTTCTGCGCTTCGCCGAGCACTTTGGTTCCCGCGGGGATCAGCACATGTTGGCGATCATGGGAGTACACATCGGTCGAAACAAGGCACATCACCGGACCGGCAAAACTGCCGTCCAGCCGGTTCATGAGGACCGTTTCGATCACGGCGCCCTCAAAGAGCACATACTTTTTCCCCTGCGATTGATTTGGGACAGCGGGTGGGGCGGCCTCGCGGACGCGAGACGCTGGGTTGGCCTTACCGGGCGAAGACTCGGTTGGCGGATTCGATGGAATACTGGAAATCCCACCCGCTGGGGTGGACTGCGGAGGTATTGGCCGGAAGGCTATTGGGTCGGGAGAGAAACCTTGCACCATGGAGGGCAACGGTTGGGGCAATGCCTGCGGCTCCAAGGGAGCGGGTGCCGTCGGAGCGCTCTCGAATTTCTGAGCGTCGTCGCCTTGGCGGTACGTAAGTGCGACATTCGACGCGAACAACGACTCGTACGCACGCTTTTTCTTTTCCTCCTTCAACGCATCCTCTACCGTCGCCGTAGCCTGCTGGTATGCCTCGGGATTTGTCGGGGGTGGCATTGGACCGGCGATCTGCCCGTTGGGTGACGCGTAGTAGGCCCATTGATTCGGTGGAGTGGGACTCCCGAACATGCCTGGCGGATTCAACCACGTCTGCTGCGTAGCATCCGGCGGAGCGATGGGGCGGCGGGTCGCGAACTGCTCACTTTGGATCGTGTTCTTGAGTTCTTGGAGCTTAGCGGCGTCCGTAGGGCTGACGGACGGTAGGGCTGCCGTGGGACTCGCCACTGCTGTCGGTCTCTTGTTGTTCCCGGTCAGCCACATGATGAGTACCATTAAGACTGCTACAGCCATAATCACCAGCGACTGGGTGTGTTTCGACATGACGCCGGGCGGCTTGGGGGCCTTGTCTTCAATCACGCCGCGCTCAACCGCCGGTCCAACGGGATTCTCAGCCATGCTCACGCCCTCCCTTCGCGGGCCGTGCAACTGCGGCCATCGCCTTTGAGTTGCCGGAGGATTCTCGCTATCGACGAATTCCGATGACGGTTGGAGCGATAGCCACTTTTGAGTTCTCGCACCAGCAAGCTCTCGATCTCCTCCCAGCTTGGAGATTGTGACGGTTTGTTCCGACGTGAACGTGCGGCGCTCATGACCCAGACTCCCGGTCAAAGCTGACCTTTTGTTTGCCGACTGCGAGATACCCGTGATCGACAATTTTCGGAATAACGTACACGCCGCTTTCGAAATCGAAGTTGACGACGTTCGGCTTGCCATCTTTTAGCTCGTAAATGGTCGGCTTTTCCTGGGCGGCACACTTGATGTAGGTGAACTTGTCGTCGTGGTAGATGGCGGAAACGAGGAACGGTTCCTTTGCAGCCTTGGGCTTATAGGCATAATCGAAGCGCAGTTTGCCGGAATACTCCCTGCGGTACTTCTCCACCTGTTGCAGGACACGGGAGTCGGCATTCTCGAGGGCTCTAACGGCCTCCGCACGCGCTTCCACAGCTTCTTGTTTGTACGCCTCGACCTCGGAGGCCCGCACAAACTCCACATGCCCGCCAGCCGCCGCCCCAAGGGTGGACTCTTCTCGCGGCTCCACAAACACCTTGAGATCGGGATCTACGTCCGGCTGGTTGCTGGTTTCGGACAAGAGAAACGAATAGACACGCCCGCTCGCCGTGACGAGATTCATGTTGCTGCGTATTCCGGTTTGGGCGGGGTGGAGATAGCAGAGATTGTGGATGCCGTTGACGATCCAAAAGTCCTTGTCGCCCACGGTGAAGTCCAGGATTTCCTCATTCGCTGGGAGCACAATGAGCGTGGTGAATCGCACCTTGGCACGAATGGGGATGATGTCGGTCTGCGAGTACTTCACAACCCTCGCACTATCGGCCGCAGCCGCGCTAAGTGCGAACGCGAGTGAGACGAGAATCGTGATTAGGGCCGGGGATGATCGTTTCATGCCTTGCCTCCTGAGGAAGATGGGTTAGGGCGGCAAATCAGAAAGGCCGCCGTAGCGAAGGTGAAGCCAAGTACCAAGCCGAATACAAACGGCGTGACCCAGTACATGGCGAGTATTTCCACGCTGTACCAGCAGGCCCTTGCCGAATCAAGGGCGCACCCGATGAGCGCAAGAAGAGCGATCACGCAACTGCGAGAAGAAAACCTCACCTCTGCCCTCCCGCCAAAATCTTCAGTCCCTTTTCGAAACCATGGGCCTCAAACGCTTCCCGCCGCTTGCGGTTGTCAAAGGGATCGTTGGTGTAAATCCAGTAGCTTTTCGGGTCCACATCCAGATTCGCCACCTTCGCGATATCCGGGTTCTTGATGAGCATCTGGCGCTTGGGCGCGAGCGTTGAAACGAGTTCGATTTCGTTGTCGTTCAAATGGAACTGCTGGGCGTACAGCTCACGGTCCATGTCGGGATTGGACAGGAAAATCTTCGTAGGGCAACTCTCTTGAATGACATCGAGAATTCCAGATTTTCGCAGCTCGTCCAGCGATTGAGTGGAAAGCACCATCCCCGCATTCTGTTTGCGCCAGGTCTTGAGGGCTTCCACGATGTAATTCTTGACGGCAGGGTTGCGGAAGAATACCCACGCCTCATCGATGAAAAATGCCTTGAAGACATGCGTGAGCTTGCGGTCGCAAATCACTTCGTTCGCGCGATGGAGGATGTAGAAGAGCAGCGGCTCGACGATCTGCGGGTACTGGCTCATGCCCTGAAAATCGAAACACTGAAACCGGGAAAAGGTCAGAGTGTCCCGCCCGTTATCGAACAGAAAACCAAACTGCCCACCTTCGGTCCATTTGTGAAGCCGGGCGGCAAGTCCCCGCTCCAGGGTGTTAGCCAATGTGCCGAGGGTCCTGAGATCGGCGTCGATCTCGTAAAGGTTTTCGATCTGGTGGTACAGGTCTTGCTCTTGCGCGGCTGTGAGCGGCGTTTCCCCGTTGGCCTCAGCCAGGACCTGCACGAAGAGGCTCAAAAAATCCAGATTGGGTTTGGAAGGTTCAAGCGAGAACGGGTTGATGCTGAAGTCGGGGGAATTCATTCCTACCCGGATGTACGCTCCCCCAAAGAGTTGCGTCAGGCTCTCAAAGCTCCCACCCAGATCGAAAATGAAAGTGTACGGCTCGTACTTTTGCAGGTTCGTAATCAGGAAATTCAGCAGGAACGATTTCCCCGAGCCGGTGCGGCCAAGGACCATCGTGTGGGCGACGTCCCGATGGTGGAGATTCAGGTAGTAGGGCGTGCGATGATTTGTTTCCAGCACCGCAAGGTATTCCCGGTTCAGGTGCGGGTTCACCGCATCGCCGGAATCAAGAGTGAATAAGAAGGAATAATCCGCATAGTTGGCATTGGAAATGAGCAGGCGGCGAAGGTTGAACTGGTAGTTTCCCGGTACGGTGGCGAGATACGCATTCAGCAGGTTGTACCGTTCTTCGAAAACCTGCGCGTCATGGACGCTGAAGACCTTGTAGAAATCTGCACACGCCGTTTCAACCCGTGCCAGGTCAAGATCGTAAATGACGACGGAGAGCGAGAATTCACCGAAGTAATTGCCCTTCAGCTCCAGCTCCTTCAGCGCTTCGCCAAGGTCGCGGACCTGGGCCTCCTTGGAGTCGTCGATCAGCAGATCCTCAGTCTTCTCGGGCTGGTCCGAGAGACTCATCTGGCTCACGAGAGATCGCTTGGTATTGTGGAAGTGCCTGCGCCGCGAATTAATCGTCCCCCTGGTCTTGTCCGGTTCCTGCTTGCGCCACTCGGTTACGACATAAAAGTTGGCTTCAACTTCCAGTAGGCGCTTGAAAATTAGCGGAAAGCTCTGGGCAGAGGCCTCCTTGAGCGTCAGGACCTTCAGGAAGTAATCGTCCAGGCGAAGGTGGCCGCGATGACATTCAAGGTGTGACTCACAGAGTGAACAATCGAGAAACGTATCTCGTGCTAGCCTGGCGTTTTCGACCTTGAGCGGGGCGAAATTGAGGATACGCTTGAAAACCCTAAAGGCATCACACTTCGCGAGTAATCGGGCCGGCAGGAAGTCGTTCACTTGAAGGACAAAGCTGCGGGCCCTGGCCAGAAGGGTCAGCCGCGCCTTCTCAATCTCGGTTTCGATCAGGACAAGCTGGTTTTTGGTCGACAGCAGCGCGCGGAGTTGGGTAAGTGCGTTTCCAGGCCGGGAAGGCACTCCGGCGAGGGTACTGAGAAGGGTATTTTTGTAGCGGAAGCCTTCGAACAGGACCACATAGAAGATTTGGAGCGAGTACAGGGAGTCGGCCTTGCCGCGAAGATGGGCGATACGGCTTTGAATGGCGGCGTTCACGATCGGGTTCGAATACGTCTGGTAAGGAACGTCTACCCGATTGGATTTGAAGAGGTACTGGTAAATCCGGCATTTCCCATCGAAAACCTTGAATGCAGACTCCAGGCGCTTGGTCAGATTGTCGATGGCGGCTGAATCGAGGCACTCGTAATCAACGCCCCCAATAGCAAGCACCACCCCTACGTCGCCGGTTTTCGTCAGAAAAACATGATCGTCGATGAAACCAAACAAGTTGACTTGTTCATTGAACGACGCCGCCTCTTCAAACGCTTCGGTGACGTGCGCCAGCTTAAACATGCGTGAGCCTCCTCACCTGGACCGGCGCAGACTTCGCGGGGTCGTATTGGGTTCGCGTCCGCGTTGAATTGAGCAGGAATCGGAACATCTGCGGGTCGCTTTTCGTCGCCCACCGCGCAAGGGTGTACAGCATGAGGAACATGAGGATTCCGCCGAACAGGGTTTTCATCAGGTTAAAGACCCCCGCTCCCATCAGCAGCGCAAAGAAGAAGAGCTTGCGGTCTGCACCCCAAATGGTGAGCGGGCGATTCAGCGAGCGAAATACCGGGTTGGTTCGTCGTTGCGTCATGTTATGTCGCGGGAAAGAGCCAAGCCATGAAATTAACGGCGCCGATGGCCATGCCGACGCCGAAGATAATTCCGGCCATGGTGCGTTTGGCGCCGCCTTCGCCAAATGCAAACATCAGGCCGCCAACAACGATGGCCACCAAGGCGAGGCCGGTGGCGATGGTCCCGGTGAACGCCGTCTGTAACACCTGGACGGCGTTAAGCCACGGCGAAGACCCACTTTGAGCGAAAACGTCCTCAGCGAGGAGCATGCAAGCGGCGAAAGATAAAGCGCCCATGCGCAACAGTTTGGTGCGCGGGCGTCGCAAACGAAGTTGGTTCATTGCTACAACTCCTTTCACAGTTCGAGTGTGGTGAGGGACGGGCGAGGAGTACTCGACCCGAATGCCGGGCCGGGTGCTCACTCGCCATCGTTTCCGTATTTGCCCTCTACTGTTATAGGGAACATCAAGAAGGGAAAAAGTAAGAAACATCCGAAAAAATATTTCTATTGGGTTGGCAGTTGGTATGCAAGAGAAGGGAGTTGATGGTTGGAAGACGTATGCCCGTGTGCAGATGATGGTCTTTCAAGCGAGAAGGAGGATGTTTGAGTGCGTCCGGTTGCGGAGCTTGGCATGAGTAGAAGGGCGCGGGAGTGTTCCATTTTCTCGACGAGGTGGGGCTGCGAGGCGATGCAAATCCAGAGCGCGGGAAGCAAGTGCAGTTCCCGTTCCCGCCTCGTCCGTCGGCATCTTCCATTTCGTTTGCGTATTGGGCCGGCGTTACGGCAAACTGGGACAGGTACAAGGACTCCGGAGGTACCAATACCGTTCGTGGAACACAAAAACGCGCGCTTCGCAACTGGTCTAGATCACCGCGAGGACTTTCTCGCCAGTCCGGTGGAGTTGAACGCCTGCCTCAACTCACACGGGCTATATGATCCCTTGCGTTTTGTCTTGCGGCTTTCGCCGGAAGTGCATCGCAAAATCGAAGCGCTCCAGGCTGAGCGTGCTACCGGAAGGCTCTCGTTCGACGGGCTGCGGGCCTTTTCTACGTACGTGCATGAGACCATCCATTGGTGGCAGCATGTTGGCTCAAGCATTGGCCTCATACTGAGCCTGAGCTATCCTGCACAGGCACACGCAAACTACGGCGATCTCAAGAAATTCCTAGCCAGAGTTGGGCCAAAGAAATCCATCCGTCAATTCATCGAGACTCTGCACGGGCCCGGCGGCGATCCAGAGACGCCAGCCGGGCTGGGCAGCGTCATCGTCAATAATCACTTCGATATGGAGTTCTTTCGCAGGCTGGTGTTCAGCCCCGAATCCGTGCGTGAGGCGGTCGGGCATCCGTACTTCGACTGTATCGGCCATTCCTACCAGATCGCCTACGGAAACGTTGGCCTGATCCTCGCCACCACCCTCGATCCGGACTTTCTCGCGATGCCGGACGCGAGAGGTTGGTCGGCCGCCTTCGCGGCGATGCGGTCGGAAAAGCGGAAGGGCTACTACTGGGGTTCGCCGGTGAGCATCGTGCCTATTGGAGCGCGACAGATATTCGAGGGACAGGCCCGATTTGGGCAGTTGCAGTATCTCCATTTTGCTTCGGGCGGAAAACTAGCGTGGAATGATGTCCGGTCGTTGGGCATGCTCAATGGGATCTATGGCGAAGCCTTTGAGCAATTCCTGCAGTATGGGGAGCTAGAATGGCCTCCATCTATCGACCACCCGATCGTTGCGCTGTTTTTGCTGGTATGCGATATCGCTATCAATCCGGGGGCGGGCTTTCCTATGCCCCTGCGCAGCTTTGATACGTTCGTGGAGGACGTCGATCCTGGCCTGCGGTTTCTCTTTTTGTGCCGCACCATCGCCAAGCAGCGGCCTGACTTGGCTGGCGCGATAAGGACCTACTCAAGAACTGAATATGGTGACGCTGCCGATGCACTGACCGCTCCCCTTCTCGCCGATCATCCGCTCGTCGTCGCTGCCGAAGTCAACGGCTGGACGCGCAAGAGCGAGCGTCTAAGGGGTTTAATGGAGGAGCACCGGACTGCGAGCTATGGCCCTATCAATCTGCCCGTGCATATGACGTTCGCCCACTATTTGGCGTTCTGCATCGACAAATTCGCTCGTCCGGAATTCTTCTGCTGGCCGGGCGCTTGGATGGCGGGCGACCGGTTGTCGGACGATATCGAGGGATTGTTTGGGCGGCACGAAGCCCCGTTCATGGATAAAGCCGACGATGGAGGCATCTACCCGCGCCTCATTTCCGGAAGGGATGAAAAGGCGGTCCACAACGCCTTTGAGAATTTCTACGCAATCAATGTTGCCTACGATTTAACACGCCAGTGGATCGCGCAGCCAGGACCATTCACTTACGATTACCGTTGGCTCTCCTCAACGGGCGCCGAAGCCGAGATGAAGAATTTCGGAGCGCGGCACTTCAAGATGATCTACGGTATCCATCCCGACGCGATTGAGATTCTCTAATACGGTATCCTGCCGCAACGTTGCGGTTAACGCTAGTCATGAGCCCCGATGATGCTTGAGTGCTTATCCTCGGAACGAACGAGGTCGTCAGAACTCAGAACCTATTGACAAACGGTCCGAAGGTTTGGCAGGCTGACAATACGTCGGCAAGACGAATCGAGGTTGTCTATGGCCCAAGATTACCCGGCAAATTGGGATTCGTTCAGCTTCCCCCACTGGCGCTCGGATGAGTCCGGGGACGCTACTGACCCCCTTGGGGCGGCCTCAGTGAAGGTGTGGCCACGGATTCTGGCAATTGCCCGCAGGGAGCTGGGCGACAAGGTTGGTGCTGAGGAGCGGAAGGCGCTGACCCTGGAGGCGTGGGAGGATACCCTTCTTTCAGTAGCGGCTACGCTCAAGCGTCACCGTGGCAATGATGAGATCAGAGACCTGGAGAGGTTTCTGATCGGCACTTTTCAGCACCGCCTGAGCCGGGCCATCGTGGAGGAGAAGGGCCTGGCAGAGAGAATTGAGTTCTTGCCCACGGCGGAAGAATTGGCGGAGTTGAAGAACGCTCGCGATGAGGATTGGGCGCGGGACCTGGACAATGACCTGCTGATAAAAGAACTGCTCCGCCGCATGGATGACTGGACGCGGACCGTGTTCATGGAACTCCGGTATGGCTATTCCTGGAAAAAGATCGCAAAACATTTGGGGATGACGGTACAACAGGCTACAATGCGCTTCCGGTACAATATCGATAAGCTGCGCCGGCAAATTGAGGGCGAAAACCCGGAAGAAAAACCCCCAGATGCCACGTAAGCTTTGACCTTTGCTCCGGCGCGGGCACGACGCCGAAGCTTGATTGAGATTGAAAGGCTTCACCTCTGAGTGACAAACCATTGTCTCGAAAAGATGAGCAGAAGATGCTCGATGCGCTGGGGAGAGTGTTGTCGAAGGAATTCCCCAACCCTGAGCGCAACGGCTGCCCCAGCCGTGACTTGCTGAAAGCCCTGGCGGCTCGGAAACTCAGCCTGACTGAGGCCGAGCCGTGGATGGATCATTTTGCCCATTGCACGCCTTGCTTTCGCGACTACACCGAGTTGCGAAAATTGCTGGAGCGCCGCCGCAAGTTAAGCTATTTGGGGATTGCGGCGGTGTTTATCGTGGCATGCGCCATCGTCTGGGGAGTGTACTCTCGCCGGCACGGTGTAATCACAGCGCACAATTACATCGTCGCAGACCTGAGGAACCACTTGATTCTTCGCGGCGACCAGGGGCCCGGCAAGGGCCCGCTCGTCTTCCAACGCGGATTTGACGATGTGTCGTTGTATCTTCCGGAAGGGAGCCGGGCAGGCACCTATGACGTGGCAATCTTCCACGAAGAGCCCACAGCGCCGCTCGTGAGCGCGACCGGGGCAGCGACAATGGAAAATGACAAAACGGTCATCAAGGTCAGTCTCGACCTCTCGCGTATCGCCGCGGGGTATTACCTAGTGGGAATCCGCCTGCCAGGGAACGATTGGAGCTACTCCCCATTAGTCCTGAAGTAGACGACGCCATTCACAACCGCTTCGCCACGCGAATCGCTTCGTCCAATTGATTGTCCCGCCCCTCCCTGAGCGCTTCGCGCGAAAGGTCTACTGGATGGTCAGGCATGGTACCGGTTCCTTCTAGGTTGTTCCCGGCCCAAGTGCGGAAGCTGACTACCGGCAATCGCAAAACGAATCCGTGACCCATTTTGAATCCGGTACCGCCCAAAACCTGGCCTGCTGTCTTCGTGCCGACGATGGTCGCGAGCTTGTTTTCCTTCGCGAACCCGGTAATGGTCTCGCCGGCGCTGGCGGTGTGCTGGTTGACCAAGAGTACGATCCGCCCGTGAAACGGCTGCGGCCCAAGTCCCTCGGTAACCATAAGAATTGACTTGTCACCCAGAGCGAATCGGAACAGCAGCGGGATCAAGGCGATTTTCCGGGAAGGTATCTTGTCGAATCTGGGCAGATCTTCTTTTTTGTACCCTTTTGCGACGCGCGTTCTGCTCAAGCTATAGCCGACTGGGAGCTTGCCCGGCGTGAAATAGCCCATGAGGCGTAGTCCACCTGCCCCTCCGCCAGGATTCCCGCGTAAGTCCACAACCAACCGCGTGCAATCCTGAAGATTCGCAATGGCCTCGCTGATCTCGCGCGCCACGTCGATCCCGACCTGGCCGGGAAATCCGGCGGCCTTGAGGACGCCAACGCCGGGCTCGGGTTTGTACCACGAAACCAGTGTAGGCCGCACGATGGGATGCCACGTCGATTTCGGCATGGGGATGCCAAGAGGAAGCGGCAGGCGTTCGCCGGTCAATCTCTCGATGGTGACATTGGAGAATCCGCCCATACGGAACGCCGGCATATCCGGCGGCGCAACCGGCGTTCCATCAATCTCCAGCAACAGGTCCCCTGGCCGCATATTGGATAGGTATGCCGGCCCTCCCTCATGCACGTCCTGAAACATCCAACTGCTGTTTCCGTTTGTTCCATAGGCTTGGAAAGTGGCGCCGATGGCGTAGTTCGGAGGTATTTTGAGGAAGCTGCGGTGAAAAAAGGCTGTGTGGCTGATCTTGAGTTCTGCGATCAGCTTTTGGACCTCGCTCTCAAAAGTTTCCACGCTATCGGCACCGAGAATCCGCTGCTGATTGGCGTCGACCAGAGCCTTCCACTTCGTGGCGTCAAACGCAGGGGCAAAGATTTTCTTCGGCACAACTTTCACGACGTTGCCGAACACTTCCGTGCGCTGTTTCAGGGTGATTGGAATCATGGTCAAAAACTGATCGGCGACGAGCCGTCACCTACCAGGACGAACGGCGCCCAATAGACCGGCGCCAGGTTTCCATTTTTCTGGAGGTAATCAAGCTTCGCGTGCCGTAGGGCCGATGCCTCGTCCTCCTTCTCCGATAAGTGAGTATAGAACTGCTTCATCAACAGTTCGGTGGATGAATCGTCCGCGCTCCACACGGAGGCGACGACGCTCTTCGCTCCCGCGAATAGAAATGCTTGGACAAGCCCGGTGCTTCCTTCCTCCCCTTGAAGTTCTCCCACCGCGGTGTCGCACGCCGAAAGAGTCACTAAATCCGCCGTGAGGGGTAAATGGGCGATTTCGCGGAATTGCAGCAGCCCATCATCGGTGCGGTGCGGGTCCCGCCCCAGCACAAGGGCCGACCTTTCTGGAAAATTCGGCTGCGATAATCCGTGGACGGCGAAATGGATCACCTTGAAATCGGCGAGGGGTTCGGATTCGAATTTGGCTTTGGTCGCATCGCCTCCCAACAAAAGGTGACTACCTTTGGGCCGTCCCAACGCTGCGTCCGCGTCGATCACTTCCTGGCGGGAACCGGGCAGATGGAACAGGTGGGCACCTGAAATGTCATATATTCCCCGCGCGAGGAAACGGAGCGCTGCCGGTCCCGT
>Ga0335078_10014522_pt1 | contig 11680 bp, 7 predicted proteins | sample Lox_Sample_32_FD_206711 | JGI IMG/M metagenome (GOLD analysis project Ga0335078, IMG submission 206711) | Soil microbial communities from Loxahatchee National Wildlife Refuge, Florida, United States - Lox_Sample_3.2 | ecosystem: Environmental > Terrestrial > Soil > Wetlands | place: USA: Florida...
GATGCGCTCGACCAATTCGGGCGAAGCGGCCGCGCCTCCGATGGTGATGTTGCGCATACTGGACAGATCGTATTTACCGAGATCGGGTGAGTTCAGGAGTGCGTTGGCCATGGTGGGGACCACGCTCATGTCGGTGGCGTGGTGTTCCTGGATGAGCTTGAAGACCAGCGTGGGCTCGAAGCGCCTCACCATCACTTGCTTGATGCCAAGCATGGTAGAAGCCTGCGGGCGGCCCCAGCCGTTGGCGTGGAACAGGGGGATGGTGTGGAGGTCCACCATGGTGTCGACGTCCTTGTATACGGTGGACGCATCCAGGGCGTGCAGGTACAGCGTGCGATGTCCAAGCATTACGCCTTTAGGCGTGCCCGTGCTGCCGCTGGTGTAGAAGAGCTCGGCAATGGCGTGCTCATCGAAGTCCAGAATGTCGGCGCGCTGGGGATGACCCTGATCGATCAGCTCTTCGTAGGTCATGTCGGCGATGGGGATCGCGTCGTTGATGGTGACGAAGCGTTCGATCTGGCGGCAGGCGGGCTTGAGTTGCTCGACCAGAGGGGCAAAATCGTTTTCGAAAATCAACATACGCGCGCCGGAGTGATTCAGGATATTGGTCAACTCGAGCGGCGAGAGGCGCACGTTCAACGGCATCACGATGGCGCGGGCCTGCACGACGCCGAAGTAACCTTCGAGCAACTGATGGTTGTTGAAGCTCAGGTAGGCGACGCGGTCGCCGTGCTGAATGCCGGATCGAGGAAGCGCGGTGGCCAGTTTCTCGCAGCGTTCGGCGAACTGCTCGTAAGTGAATTGTTTCTGGCCACAGACAATTCCGATTTTCTTTCCGAACAGGTCCGCGGCACGATGGAGGCAGCGGATCGGAGTGAGGGGAACGAACATGGTGGCATTGTACCTTTTGCGGGAGGAGACTGTAACCGGGCGGTCATAGTGCCCAGTAGAACCGGGCTGTTATTGCGTTTCGATGACTGCGGTGAGCACGACGTCTTTCACCGAGGCGGCGGCGTCGAACAAGGCCCAGAAAACTTCGCCGGTGAGCTCGTCGACTTCGCCGTTGGTGGAGACGATATGGCCGGGGGTTTTCACGATGAACATCAATGGGGTGAGGCCGCCTGAGTCTTTGTTCGCGGAGGCAGCGGAGGGATCGGTCGACATTTTCGCCGAGTCGAAAGTCTCCTGAATCATTTGTCGCGCGATGTTCTTGCGCTGATCGGGAGTGAGCTGGGCGCCGAACTGTTGTTCGAGCGATTGGATCAGGAGTGCGCCGATTCGTTGGCCGGCACGCCGCGCGGCAAGATCCGGATGGAGCAGGCCCATGGCGAGTAGTGGATCGCCGGGACCGAACAGCATGGGGATAGAGAGCTCCGATAATTTGCTGGCCAGCGCGACGGCGTTGGCGTCGGTGGCAAGCGGCTTGGGTAAAGCGGATTTGATTTGGGACAGGGTTTCCGGTTTGAGATCACTGATGAGTTGACCGGTGGGGCCTTTCCACTTGAGGGTCTCGCGGTATTCGAAGCGGTGCGGACCAGTACGCGTGACGGAGACCTGATTCGTCAGACGCAGTTTTCCGTTGGCTCCGGCTTTGAGCGAAACATCGCCTTCGAGCGGGCTGCCGGCGGCTAGCGTGCGTTCGAAGGTTATGGTTTGATCGCCGTTTTTCGTCTCTTGCTTTTGTTTCCAGCCTGGCCCGGAAGGTTGGACGAACGTATCTTCGAGTGTGGGCGTGACCTGCGGGTCTTTCTTTTGTTGGCCCGTAAGTAGCAGGGTGCGGGTCCAGGAGCCGTCCGCCTGAATGTCGGTGGTCACGCGGGCCCGCGCGCAGCCCGTCACAAAGGCCAGCGAGGCGAACGCTGCGGCGAGCCAAAACAATCTCATGCCATGATGTTGTCACAGGTCCAGGAGGGAAGCACTCAGGGGAACACTTTAGCCCGCCAGCCGTCCAGGTACGCTACGATCACGCTTTGCGGATCGGCATCCATACCTCTATATCGAAGTCGCTCGAGAACGCCGCGATCCGGGCGGTGGAGATGGGCGCGAACACGTTCCAGATCTTTTCGTCCAGTCCGAGGATGTGGCGCGCCGTGCCGCCGTCGGAGAGCGCAGTGAAGCTGCTGGCGCGGGCGCGAGAGAAGCACGACCTGTATCCGCTGGTGATTCACGACAACTACCTGATTAACCTGGCGTCGTGTACCGAGACGCTGCGCGAGCAATCGAAGCAGGCATTTCGCGGGGAGATCGAGCGGGCGCTGGCGATCGGTGCCGAGTACCTGGTGGCGCATCCGGGGAACTGCCGCGGGCATTCGGTGGAGCAGGGGATTTACTCGGTGATCCGGTCGCTGGCGGAGGCTGCGCAGGGATTGGATACGGGGAAGTTGACGGTGTTGCTTGAGAACACGGCCGGCGCTGGCGCGGCATTAGGCTGCCGGTTGGAAGAGCTTTCGGTAATGCGGCAATTCGCGGCCGAGCTGACGGATTTAAACATCGGTTATTGCATGGACACCTGCCACCTGCTGGCGTCAGGCTACGATCTGGCGAGCGCGGAGGGTTTCGCCCACACGGTGGCTGAGGTGGATCGCATTCTCGGCTGGGAGAACGTCCCGGTGATTCACGCCAACGATTCGAAAGCGCCGCTCGGTTCGCATGTGGACCGGCACGAGAACATTGGCAAGGGACACATCGGCGAAGAGGGATTCCGGCGGGTACTGACGCATCCGAAGCTGCGCGAGAAGGCGTTTATTTTGGAGACGCCGCATGATGAGCCCGGCGAGGGGCGGCGGGATGTGGAGGCGCTCCAGAGGCTCAGCCGGCGGGAGACGAAGAAGGTTCGGACCGGACGCTAGTTTTCGGTTGGTGTTTTTTCGGCGTGGTCGACGACGATGGTTTCGAGCGGCGATTTGCGAGCTTCCAGCTTCAGACCGAGTTGCTGAAGCGATTGGGTCAAAGCTGAGCCGTCGGGGTCGGAAGCGGCGTCGGCGGGCATGGCGTTGGAATCGGCCGCGGCCGCGCGATTTTCGGGCGGAGGCACGTTCACGCCTGCGCCGCGTGCTGCATTCATCATGTTCTCGCGTGTGACATCTAGCTGGACTTCGTAGAAGCCTTTTAGATTTGTCTTGTCGATCACCGGGCGGTCCAGGAAGGTCGAAAGGAAATTCACGATGCCATCATTGCCATCCATGCTGATCTTGGCGAAAGTGTAGTGCATGACCCCATTGGGGCGCATTTCCAACTTGAGCGCACCGCCATTGACGAGAGAACCGCCTTTGTTATCGTTCTGGACGTCGGGGGCGCCTCGGCCGCCGCGGAGCGAAGGTGCATCCGCCGCGGCTTCTTTCAGTTTTGGCCCACTCTTGCCGACGACGAGTTCGTATACCGGATGGTCTTTCGATTCGCGATGCACGGCAAGTTTGAAACGCTCCTCAAGCAGAGCGCGCAACATGTCGCGGTATTGATCGGGCGAGGAGCCGTCGGGCATTTTGGCCTGGATGTCGAAGCGCGCGGCTCGGGTCCAGTCCGGGCCTTCCACCTGGTAGCGCTTCACGCGGTAGGCGATGGCTATCAGGTCGTAGAGCGAGAAGAACCCCATATCGACACGCTGCGCGTCGATGGTAATTCCAACATGCATCCTGCCGTTCTTGGCGTCGGCCGGACTGGGCATAGACGCGGGTTTGATGGTGGCGACTTCGAATTCGAGCTTTGGCTGCGCTTGGCTAAAAAGCGCAGTGGCGATCAGCGCGAGACTTGCGGACCGTGCGAGCAGTTTCATGCGGTCATCCTCGCTTTTTTGTGGATCTCGGCCGTCAGGAAATCTACCACGCGCTCGAAGGGGTCGAAGCCGAAGGCTTGGCCGATGGGTGCGCGGAGGTTGGAGTTGGCGTTGATGTCGTAGAAGATCAGCTCGCCGTCTGGCGCTTCGAGATATTCGATGCCGCCGATGTCGAGCCCTCCGGCGGCCATCAAACGCTTTCCGCTCTCGACCGCGACTGGCGGGACTTCCTTATAGGGATAAAACTCGACCGGCTTCGCGGGCTGGACTTCGACATGGCACTCGCCCGCGCCGCCTTCCGGGTTGCAGGCTTCCGACGGGCAGAGATTGAACGCACCGTGCGAGATGACGCGCATGGCATACAACAACTCGCCGCCGAGAAACTCCATGCGGACGATTCCGCGCGCGGGGTCGACGTCGAAGAGTTCTTGAAGGAGGAGCAGGTTGTCGGGGAGCCAGAGGTCGGGACGGTCTTGGAGCAGCCGGGTGAGCTCTTCGGGCGAGTTGAGGAGGAACATGCGCGCGCCGCTGCCGCCTTGTTCGGGTTTGAGGAGGGCAGGCCACTGGTCGCCCCACGCGGCGAGTGCGGCGTCGGCATCGTTGAAGACAAGCGTGCGCGGATGACGGATGCCGAGGGTCTGCATGAGAGCCGCCTGAGCCGATTTGCTGAGCTCCAGAGCGAATGCACGCGATCCGTTGAGCACGCGGGCACCCGAGAGTTCCAGCGATCGCATCAGCGACAGGGCCAGCGGAACAGCGCGCGCATTGCCGCGAACGTAGGCGCTGGGGCTCGCCTGGTTGAAGTAGAGCGAGGCATCGGGTACGGAGTCCGGATCGAATGCGGCACGCTTCAGATCGTAGGAAGAGTAGCGCACGCCGCGGCGATCGAGTGCGGCGAAGAGCGGTTTTTGCCACTCGGGATGTTCGAACAAGACTACGAGGTCATTTGGCATTGGGGTCGTGGGCGGAGACGTTTCGTGGAGAAAGATTTCGCTGCAAAAAGTCGATTACTTTGGGGATCGCGTCGATGGACGAGTCCGCGTTTCCTTGCGGCGTACCGCCGAGCGACACTTCTCGCCCCGACTTTTGATTCGTGGTTGCGCCCTGCCAGGCAGGGACAATTTCGGGGCGGCCAGCAGCGTGTCCAGCGTGAGCGTACTTCAAACTTTCCACGTCGTAGGCGAAATGATGCTGCTTCAGCCGCGAAACAATCACATCTGCCATGGCCGAAGAATCCCAGACCCGATCATCGCTGCCGGAGATCAAGAGAACCGGTCCATGCATATATTCGACTTCGATCGTGGAACGCAGCACCAATCCGTCTTGCGAGGGGTTGGGGCGAAGCGGACGAAAGCCCAGCGCCTTTCCGGTCCAGGACCAGGCGTAGGGAACCGGCGTGAATCCGCAGCAGGCCGGATAGCGGACGTTGGCTGGGACGTAGGCGACCGTGGCTTTGAGAATGGGGTACATGGTGGCGAGTTGGAGGGCGAGCTCACCGCCGCGCGACGTTCCCAGGACGGCCATGTGATCGCTCACTATCTCGGGGCGATTCGCCATCCAGGTCAGCGCCTGTCCGAAGTATTCGAGCGGGATGCCGGCTAAGTCATGCGGCAAGTCGTCGTAACCGAAATAAGCGAGTGCGAGAGCCGCGAATCCATGCGAGGCGAGCCAGGCAGCGCGGAGTGAAGGCAAGCCGCCTTCCGATCCGCCGAGAACGAGAACAGCGGGATGCGGGCCGCTGCCTTTCGGTAAGAACAATCTTCCGCGAAGCGGGCCATCGTGCAGTTCCACTCGCTGGATGCCATCGGCGATAAATACCTGCTCGAGTTTCGCTGTCGCGATTTGGTTCTTCCCGCGCTCCAAGCGAAACTCGATGGCCTGGGGGTTTCTGGGAGGCACATATCTTCCCAGGTTCCGCGAAGAAGGCGTCATGGACCAAATCAGGCCCATCGCGGAGACCTCTTTATACGAACCAGAGGCGGGCGACTGCTTGGACGTATCGATGGCGCCTTGCGCGTCGGCGAGAAACTCCGCATGCGAAGTCCAGCGCTCGTCGGCGCCGTCCAGCAACTCGGCATGAATGGTGACACGCTCGTTCGGTTGCAGGCCAGTGGCGCGAATCGTGGCCTGTTCGTCCACCAGGACGCGGCTCGGAACGACGTCCAGCGTCTGCGCATGGAGCGCGAGAGAAGTTAGGAATAAAAGCGCACTTACGCGCGATGCTGTTCGTCCCACCTGAGCCACCTGGGTTGATCGTAGCGTGCTTTTATGGAGTCCGCACGGGCTCGGGGGCGAGTCGATCGGCGCGGCGCAGCGATGGAAATATCCGGGCCCACAACAGAACTACCGCGATGGTGCCCAGGCCGCCGAGCACCACAGCGGGGACGGTACCAAACCATTGCGCGGTGATGCCGGATTCGAACTGGCCGACCTCGTTGGAGGCGCCAATGAAGAGAACGTTGACGGCGCTAACGCGTCCACGCATCTGGTCGGGCGTGGTGAGTTGCACCAGGGTGTGCCGTACGATGACGCTGACCATATCGCAGGCGCCCAGCAGGGCGAGCGCGGCGAGCGACACTGCCACGTTGCGCGAGAGTCCGAAAACAACCGTGAAGACGCCGAATCCAAAAACGCAAGTGAACAGCGTCCAGCCGGCACGGCGTTGCAGCGGGCGTTGCGTCAATGCGAGCGCCATCGCGACAGCGCCCACGGCGGGCGCGCTGCGCAGCAGGCCCAGGCCGAATGTTCCGACGCTCAGTATGTCGCGCGCGTAGACGGGCAGCAGAGCGACGGCACCACCCAGCAGGACGGCGAACAGGTCGAGCGAAATGCTGCCGAGAATGAGCTTGTTCCGCCAGATGTAACGGATGCCTTCGAGGACCATCTCGGAGGTGGCAGCCATACGCGGGCGCGCGATCGGCTGGAGGCGGATGCGCGAGACCATCAAAAGCGCGATCAAATAGCCGGCGGCGGAACAGGAAAATACCGGAATCGGGCTCGCGAAGGTTCCGTAGATGATCCCGCCCACTGTGGGACCGAGGACCGTGGCAGCTTGATAGATTGACGAGCTCCAAGTGATGGCGTTGGGAAAATCCTCCGCGCTCACCAGTAGCGGCAAGAACGCCTGGCCAGCGGGTCCGTTGAATGCCCGGACCACGCCGTTGGCCAGAAGAACCGCGTAAATGGGCCATACGGAAGCAATGCCATGGATGGAAAGCGACAGCAGAAGGGCCGAGCAAATGGAGAACGCACCGTAGCAGGTTGCGATGATGCGCTGGCGCGGGATGCGATCGGCGGTGTGGCCGGCGATCAGGAAGAGCAGCACGCCGGGCGCGAACTGCGCGAGGCCGACCAGACCGAGGTCGAGCGGACGATGCGTCAGCGAATAAATCTGCCAGCCCACTGCGAGCGCCTGCATCTCGGTGGAGATCACGGTGAGACACCGCGCCAACATGTAATAGCGGAAATTCGGGTAGCGAAACGCGACTCGGGAGGCCGCGCCGCCGGTTTGCGGCATCCTTACTCCGTCGGATTGCCCTCGGCTTTAGATGTCATAGTAGAGCGCGAATTCGTAAGGATGTGGGCGGAGGCGGATGGCGTCGGCTTCGGCGCGGCGTTTGTAGTTGATGAAGGTCTCGATCAGCTCCTCGGTGAAGACGTCGCCCTTGAGCAGGAAGCCGTGGTCTTCCTCGAGACACCCCAGCGCTTCTTCGAGCGATGCCGGCATGGAGGGGATGTTCTTCATTTCCTCGGGCGAAAGATCGTAGATGTCTTTGTCGAGCGGCTCGCCCGGATCGATTTTGTTCAGCACGCCGTCGAGCCCGGCCATCAGCATAGCGGCGAAGGCCATGTAGGGATTGGCCGATGGATCGGGCGGCCGAAATTCCGTGCGCTTGGCTTTGGGACTGGCCGAATACATCGGAATGCGGACCGCAGCCGAGCGATTGCGGCGCGAGTAAGCCAGATTCACCGGCGCTTCGTAACCGGGCACCAGACGCTTGTAGCTATTGGTCGTGGGCGCGATGATCGCCGAGAGAGCACGCGCATGTTTCAGCAATCCGCCGATGTACCAGAGCGCGAGTTGGCTCAATCCGGCGTAGCAATCGCCCGCGAATAGCGGTTTACCGTCCTTCCAAATGCTCTGATGTGTGTGCATGCCGCTGCCGTTGTCGCCGTAGAGGGGTTTCGGCATGAACGTGACAGTCTTGCCGTATTGATAGGCGACGTTTCGAACGACGTACTTGTACACCATCATGTTGTCGGCCGATTTCACCAGCGTGTCGAAGCGCTGGTCGATCTCGCATTGGCCGCCGGTGGCGACTTCGTGATGGTGGCACTCGATGTGGAGGCCGCAGCGGATCATGGTTTCGACCATTTCGGCGCGCAGATCCTGGTAGTGATCGGTGGGCGGGACGGGGAAATATCCTTCCTTGTAGCGCGGGCGGTAGCCGAGGTTATCGTTTTCGCGGCCTGAATTCCAGCGACCTTCCTCGGCATCGATGAAGTAAAAGCCGGAGTGCTGATTCTGATCGAAGCGAACGCTGTCGAAAATGAAGAACTCGGCCTCGGCGCCGAAAAATGCGGTGTCGCCGATGCCGCTGTTTTTCAAGTGCATTTCGGCTTTGCGCGCGATCCAGCGCGGGTCCCGTTCGTAGTGCTGGCGCGTGATGGGATCGATCACGTCGCTGGTCATCACCAGAGTGCGAATCTCACCGAACGGATCCATGAACGCCGTGGCAGGGTCCGGAATGAGGAGCATGTCGCTCTCGTTGATGGCGGCCCATCCGCGAATGCTCGATCCGTCGATGCCGAAGCCTTCCTCGAACGACTCTTCGCTGAGCTGGCTGATGGGATAAGTGATGTGCTGCTGCAAGCCAGGCAGATCGGTGAAGCGCAGATCCACCTGGTGCGCTTTTTTCTTTTCTGCAAACTCCAGCACTTCCTTGGGGTTCATGCGGCCTCCCTGGGACTACGTGGACAGGTTTTGTGGGGCAAAGGGTCAGGATATCATGTGGGGCGCGCGGGCCCGCGAATGGCGCGTTCTGGTACCGGTTCTGCTGGTACCGCCCGAGTTGCGATGCGCTAAGATCGTCTGAGTAGTCCGAGCCGACGCGAGCAGTCAAACGCCGATGCATCCCGTGTTCGTCAGTTACAACCATGCGGACGGTTATCGCGCGTGTGGATCGCCAGAAGGGTTAGAGGCCTGCGCCCATGCCGATTCGCAGGAGCTTCAGCCATGATCCCGAAACCCGGACGGGCGAGTTTCTACGTAACCGGCCGCGCGGTGCCGCGCGATGCAGCCTGCTACGTGATGCGCGATGCCGATCTGGATTTGCACGCAGCGCTGGTTCGGGGCGAGTTCTGCTACGTACTGACACCGCGCCAGACCGGGAAGTCATCGCTGCTGCTGCGCATGATCGCGCGGCTGCAGGAGGAAGGCGCCAAGGCGCTGCACGTGGATGTCGAGTCGCTCGGCGTCAATTTGAGCGTGGAGCAATGGTATTTCGGGATTTTGGATAGCCTGGGTTCGCAGCTCGGGCTGCGGGACGAGATGGAAGCGTATTGGTATGCGCATTCGTCTGTGAGTCCACTGCAGCGCTGGCAGGGTGCCATTCGGGAAGTGGTTCTGGCGCGCACGCAGGGATCGGTATTTCTCTTCTTTGACGGCATCGAGGCTGCGCTCCGCTTGAGTTTTTCCACGGACGAATTCTTCGTCGCGATCCGCGGATTGTATGAAGGACGCGCGCAATCGCCGGCGCTGAACCGTCTCACTTTTTGCGTGTTAGGCGCGGCCGCGGCGGAGGATTTGGCCGCAAACGCCGGCAGCTCGCCTTTTCCCAGCGGGCATCGCGTGGAGCTGACCGATTTCACGGAGCGAGAAGCGCAAGTTCTTCTGCCGGGCCTGGGGCGTGCCGGAAAGCAAGTGCTGATGCTGCTGAGGAGAATTCTCTACTGGACGGGAGGGCATCCGTATCTCACCCAGCGCTTATGCCAGGCCGTGGTGGAGGATCAGCGGGTACGCAGCAGCGCTGGGGTGGATCGTGTTTGCGCGACGACTTTCTTCGCGGGCAGGTCGAGGGAATCGGATGAAAATTTGCTTTCCGTTCGCGAGCGCCTGCTGCGCGGCGGCGCGAGTGCCGCGGACTTGCTCACGACCTATCTGAATGTTTGGACGGGCCGGATGGAGAAAGACGATCCGACCAAGCCGGTTTTGAACCAGTTGCGGCTGGCGGGCCTAGTGCGCGGCGAGAGCGGCTACGCACGCGTGCGGAATCCGATTTATCAGCGCGTATTCGACCAGAAATTCGTGGAGGATCACCTGCCTCAAGACGAAGCCGCGCGGCAGCGCAAAGCCGAACAGCGCGGGCGGATGCGGGTGCTGGTTTGGGCCGCCGCACTGGCGGGAGCCTTCGCGGCGCTGGCGATCTCGGCGTGGATCAGCCGTCAGACCACGCTGGAGCAGAACACCGAATATGCGGCCATGGCCGATGCCGGAATGAACGCGTTCTCAAACGCGGCAGACGCGGCCTATAGGATCTCGGCGAAGCATCCCGAGCTCAACGCGAGCTACGCGGCGATTGTCAAGGCGGCCGATTCGTTCGTGGACGGAATGCTGAAAGCTGATCCGAACAATCCCTCGGCGAATAATTTGAAGGCCAACCGCTTGGATGCGGGCATTGCCGCGGCCGTCAAGGCAAACGAAAAGTCCCAGGCGCGAAAGCTAATTCAGGAGTGTCTGGACCGAGCCGACGAACTGAAAGGCGGCTCCGATCTTCGGCTGCGTTCCGTGGCGGCGCGACTCTACGCAACCGCCGGCGAAGGATTCGGAAAACTGGGAGAGACGCATTCGGCCGAGGCGAATATCGGACAGGCTGAGGATCTGGCGCGGGAAATCTCGAGCAAAGTAAAGAAGAACGACGACTTCACGCGTAAGAATCTTTCCATGATTTACAGCCTGTCGGGTGGGGCCGAAGCCGCCATGGATCACTGGGACCGCGCCGTCCAAACCTATGAGCGTGACCCCAGTGCCAATCCGGCGGCGGCGGATCCAATGCTCAAGCCAGGGGGCGCGAAAGATTTTCAGGCAGTTCACGCGGCGCTCGATGCGCGCAACCAGGCTGCGCGAGCGGATGTAGACAGCCGCAACTACGACGAAGCGCGCAAGATCCTGGAGGAGCATTCGCTGTCCATTGCCCAAACGCTGGTGAAATGGAACGAAGATCCATCTCTCAAGCGATCCGATGCGGACAAACTGCAAGCCGCCGCGGACCTGCGCGACGTGGAGATGCAGCTGGGAGATGTGCTGGCGGCGAAGCGTTCCACCTGGCCCGAAGCGCTGACACAATACCAGGAAGCTCTCGAATCAGGACAAAAGCTGGCGGAGGACGCGCCCAGTCCAGCGAATATCGTCAAGCAGGAAGACGCGGCGCTGGCAGTGGCGCGGATGCGAAAGCTCTTGGGCCAGAACGAAGCGGCGCTGGGAGCTTACAACAAGTACATCGCGATCTTGCGGCAGCGCGACACCACGCATCCCAGCAGAGACACGGTGGAGAAGATCGGGTTCGCGTATCACGAACTCGCGACGTTTGAGGCGCGGCATGGCACCAAGTCCGCCGCACCCGCCGATTACCAAAGCGCGATCGAGTGGTTGTCGAAGATCGCAGGCGCCGATCCCGCCGCGCAGCGGAAGCTGGCAGCGACGCACATTCGTCTGGCGGATGTGGAGTCGGGCTTCGGGCAGTCCGACCAGGCACACGACAACTACACGAAGGCGGCACGGACCAGCGAGCGATGCGTGGCCTACGATCTCCAGCATCAAGCGACGCAAGAGGAAGATACCGAGGCGGCGCTGCTGGTGGATTACGAAAACCTGGCGTTCGGCAGGCTCGGGTTGGGAGACCGCAAGGG
>Ga0335078_10014523_pt1 | contig 11680 bp, 8 predicted proteins | sample Lox_Sample_32_FD_206711 | JGI IMG/M metagenome (GOLD analysis project Ga0335078, IMG submission 206711) | Soil microbial communities from Loxahatchee National Wildlife Refuge, Florida, United States - Lox_Sample_3.2 | ecosystem: Environmental > Terrestrial > Soil > Wetlands | place: USA: Florida...
CCCAACGCTCGTCCGGCAAGCCGACCACGGCGACTTCGGACACCGCGGCATGCAGCGACAGGCAGGATTCGATTTCGACCGGTGAAATATTTTCGCCGCCCGAAATGATCATGTCGTCGACGCGGCCGGTGACGAACAGATCGCCGTCGGCATCGGTGAAACCGGTGTCGCCGGTGAAGTACCAGCCCTCACGTAGCGCCTTGGCATCGGTATCCGGCCGCCGCCAATAGCCTTCGAAGGACTCATCGCCGGCAAGGAGCGCAATGATCTCGCCTTCTTCGCCCGTTGCCGCGATGTCATCGACCGATTTGGCGCCAAGCCTAACCACGCGCACTATCTGGTTGATGCCGGCTCTGCCGGCGGAACCGGGCTTCTTCGGCGCATTCTGATCGATAGTGAACGTATAGATTTCCGACGAGCCGTAATGATTGACGAACAGGTCGGGCTCGAACACGGCCTGTAATTTCTTCAGGAGCCCATCGGTCATCGGCGCACCGGCGAAACCGATCTTGCGCACCGAACTCACATCGCTCGACGCAAACAGCGGATGATGGACGAGATCGTGATAGAGCGTCGGCACCAGATAAAGATTGGTGACACGTTCGGCGGCGATGACTTTCAACGCTTGTGGTACGTCGAAACGGCGCAGGCAGACGAAAGCGCCGCCGACGAGCGACATGGCGAGCAGCGAGCGCACACCCATGGTGTGATAGAGCGGCATGACGCCGAGCGTGCGTTCGCCGTGCGCATAAAGATTCTGCGCCACGTGGGCGACGGCTGCCGCGCGCTCGGCGCGCTGGCGGCGTGGCACGCCTTTCGGTTTCGCCGTGGTGCCGGAGGTGTAAAGCATCACCGACCAGGCTTCAGCATCGACGCGTGGCGGGGCATCGGGTGCCGATTGCGAGGTCAGTGCGCCAAAACTGATATCGTCCGGCCGCGTTGTGTCGAGCGCGATGCGCGGTAGCTTCTGCGCCAAGGCGGATTCCGCAACAGCCACAGCGGAAGCGTCTTCATAGGCAATGGTCTTGGCTTCGGCGTCTTCCAGATAAAAATCGAGTTCGGCCGCAGTCGAGCGCCAGTTCACCGGCGTAATGACGATGCCCGCGAACTGGCAGGCCCAATGCAGCGTCGCCGCTTCGGCGCGGTTTTGCAGCACGGTGAGAAGATGATCGCCGGGTTTGAGCCCGATCGCGTCAAAGCCCGCGACCACCGCCGAAATGCGCACGTACCATTGCGCATAGGTCAGGCGCTCGTTGACATCGGCGATAGCCAGCGCGTCGGGATCGCGGGCGACACTGCCGAGAAAGCTTAAGCCAAGATCGAGCATGCGGCATGATAGGCCCTTGCCGCGCGGGCTGACAAACCGCCAGCGCGCGCGGACGCACAACCATGCCGATTGAGGATCCCGATTAGTTATTTCCGCGTCGGGAATAATGCCGCCGGGAAATCGGCAGCGGAACGGCGCGGCCGTTCGCGCGGCTTATAATCCGGATGCGGATTGGGATCCGGCTCGACCGCGCGGCGATAGAGGTGCCAGGTCGCATGACCAAGCACCGGCATCACCACAGTCAGGCCTAAGAAGAACGGGATCGAGCCGATCACCAGCAGCGCAGCGACGATGAAGCCCCACAGCGCCATCGTTCCCGGATTTTCAGTAACGACACGGAGCGACGTGTAGACCGCGACGGCCGCGCCGACGTCACGGTCGAGCAGCAGCGGGAACGATATGGCGCTGATCGCGAGCACGAAGGCCGCGAACAGGAAGCCGATGCCGGTGCCGACAATGATCATGGTCCATCCGGCATTCGTGGTCAGCACTTCGGTTGCGAACTGCCGGATCGAGGTTGGCGGCGCATAGCCGAAATTGGCGATATAGACGGCTTCCGCGACGGCGAGCCAGACCAGGAAAACGACCGTCAGCAAGATGCCAAGTGCCACGATGGCTGGAAGCGACGGCGAATAAAGCACGTCAAGCGCGTGGCTCGACGAACTGTCGAGCCCAGCCTCGCGGCGGCGGCTCAATTCATAAAGCCCGATAGCCGCGATCGGTCCGATCAACGCAAAGCCGGCGGCAATCGGAAAAGCCAGCGGCAGCCAGGAACTATCGAGCGTCAGTGCGATCAGGAAAATGCCGAGTATGGGGTAAATCACGCACAGGAACACGGCATGGCTCGGCATCGCGAGAAAGTCATCCCATCCGAGCTTGAGCGAAGAAAACAGATCGGCCGGAGATATATGGCGCACTACGGGTTGAACCGGAGTCGCACCGACGAGAATATGAGATTGGGACATTGGCGCTCCTTTCGAGCCCGCAAATTTTTGCGGGTTCTGAACCGTTCGGTTCGGGTCGCGCCTGCGGCCGGCGCCGCATGGCGCCCCAGCGTTTCGATCACGATTAAACTGGAAAATTTCGTTTCGAAAAAATCTTCCGGATCGTGCTCGCTATCATCATGTCACTTCGCCACGCGCGATTCAACGCATGCGCGGCGATGCACTTCACATATCGGTGTAGATTGTGCGCCGCGACAGTTTTGCTGTAGCTGCGAACAAAAACCGAAATGACCGAAGAAACAGCCGATTAAGAAAGGGCCCCTTGCGGGGCCCTTTCGGTTCGCAGTTATCGCCGCGTTAGTGATGCCAGTGACCATGCCAGCCCGGATGGCCGTGCCAGCCGCCGCCGCCAATCACGACGTTCGGGCCGCCGTAATAGTCGTAATACGCCGGTCCGTTACAGTAGTTATTCCAGTAGCCGCAGTTGTCGTAATAGTACGGCCCCGGACCGCCGATTCCGACACCGACCGGGCCGACGTGAACGCCGACGAAGGCCATGGCTGGCGCCGCGCTCGCAAGCACCGCGGCCGTGGCAAGAGCAAGGGTGAGTTTCTTCATTATGGTACTATCCTCTGGTTCGTTCCCCCGCTTGCTTCAGAGGATAAAACGCGCAAGGAGCGCGGCGCGTTCCGGCGTACGGCGCGCGGTTGCGCCGCAGTTCCATCACCGAATTTTTTTGGAACGAATCGCCGATTACTCGGCGGCAAGCGGCAGCGGCTCTTCTTCGGCGTGCTCGGGTACTTCGCCGGCGAGCCACGCCTGGAAGCGGTCGAGGTAGAGGTAGATCACCGGCGTCGTGAACAGCGTCAGCAATTGGCTGAGCGCCAGGCCGCCGACCATGGAATAGCCGAGCGGGTGGCGGAGTTCCGAACCGGAACCGTGACCGAACATCAGCGGCAGGCCGCTCAACAGCGCCGTCATCGTCGTCATCACGATCGGACGGAAACGCAACAGACACGCTTGCCGGATCGCTTCGCGCGGCGGCAGGCCGGCGCGCTCGCGGTTGATGGCGAAGTCGACCAGCATGATGCCATTCTTCTTGACGATGCCGATCAGCAGGATGATGCCGATGATGCCGATCACCGACAGGTCGAAGCCGCCGAGCGAGAGCGCCAAGAGTGCGCCGACGCCGGCGGACGGCAGCGTCGAGAGAATGGTCAGCGGATGGATGTAGCTCTCATAGAGTACGCCGAGGATGACATAGACCACGACCAGCGAAGCCGCGATCAGGATTGGTTCGTTCGACAACGCGGCCTGGAACGCCTGTGCATTGCCCTGAAAGGTGCCGACAATCGACGACGGCATGCCGATCTGGTCGGCAGCCTGGGAAATAGCATCGACCGCCTGACCGAGCGCAACGCCTGGCGGCAGATTGAAGGTAATAGTCACCGCCGGGAACTGGCCGGAGTGCGAGACGAGCAGCGGCCCGATGTGGCTGGTATCGACACTGACCAGCGTCGAGAGCGGGACGAGCTGCCCGTTGGTCGGTGCCTTGATGTAGAGATTGTTGAGTGTCTGCAGGTCGCCCTGCAATGCAGGCGCCACTTCGAGCACGACGTAATAGGAATTGTTGGTGAAATATTGCGTCGAATCGTTCTGACCAAAGGCATCGTTGAGTGTGTTATCGATCACCTGGGGCAGAATACCGAACCGCGCCGCCGCGTCGCGGTTGATGGTCACCGTGAGCTGCGGGGCGGTGTTCTGCGCGTCAGTCGCCACGTCGGCCAGTTCCGGTAGAGTCTTGAGCTTGCCCAACAGGCGCGGCGCCCAGGTATTGAGTTCGTGCAGGTCGGGATCTTGCAGCACATATTGAAATTGACCGCGCGCGATGCGGCCGCCGACGGTGATGTCTTGCGCCGGTTGCAGGAAAAGCCGCGCGCCGGGGATTTGCGCGAGCTTCGGCCGCAGCCGGTCGATGATTTGCGAGGCTGAAGCGTTACGATCGTCACGTAGTTTCAAGCCGACGATAAAACGGCCGGTATTTTGCGTATTGCCGTAGCTCGGGCCGAAGAACGAGCCGAAGTCGGAAACGTCCGGATCCTGCTCGATGATCGTGGACAGTTGCCGCTGAATCTCCTTCATTCGCTCCGGCGATACATCCTGGCCGGCTTCGGAAATGCCCAGCAAGAGACCGGTATCCTGAACCGGGAAAAAGCCCTTCGGTATGGTCACGAACAGCACGCCGGTGATGGCGACCGTCGCCAGGAACACGAGCAGCGTCATGAATTGATGCCGCAACACGACGTCGAGCCCGCGGCGGTAGCCATCCACCAGCGTGTCGAAGCCCCATTCGACGGCATGATAGATACGGCCATGCTTGCGGTCGTGCTCGCTGACCAAAAAACGCGAACACAACATCGGCGTCAGCGTCAACGACACGACTACCGACACCGCGATCGCGGCAATCACGGTAATGGCGAATTCGTGGAACAGGCGGCCAACAATGCCGCTCATCAAGAGAAGCGGGATAAACACGGCGACGAGCGAAATACTGATCGACAGCACGGTAAAGCCGATTTCGCGTGCGCCCTTGATCGCCGATTGCAAAGGCGTGGTCCCGGCCTCCAGATGCCGGAAAATGTTTTCGACGACGACGATTGCATCGTCGACCACGAATCCGACGGCGATGGTCAACGCCATCAGCGACAAATTGTCGAGGCTGAAGCCGGCCAGATAGATGATCGCAACCGCGCCGAGGAGCGACAATGGTACCGCGGTGCCGGGAATGAGCGTGGCGTGCAGGCTGCGCAGGAACAACAGAATCACCAGCACGACGAGCGCGCACGACAACAGTAGCGTGAATTCGACGTCCTTGACCGCGGCCCGAATTGTCTGAGTGCGGTCAACCACGATGTCGAGATGAATGCCGGGCGGAATGAGCGATCTCATGCCCGCCAGCGCCGTCTTAATGTTGTCGACGGTGGCGATCACATTGGCGCCAGGCTGCTTGAAGACCAGCAGCATCACCGCATTCTGTTCGCGGTGCAGGGCGCCAAGCGTCATGTCTTGCGGCCCGTCGATGGCCTTGCCGACGTCGCGCACGCGCACCGCGCCGCCGTTACGATAGGCGATGATCACGTCGTTATAAGGTTCCGCCGTCGTCAACTGGTCGTTGTCGACGATGGTGAAGCTCTGGTACTTGCCGAGCATCGTGCCTTTGGCGGCATCGGTCGTGGCGTTCAAGAGTGCCTGCCGAACGTCCTCCATGGTCAGCCCGCGCGCCGTCAGCTTGGCCGGATCGATCTGCACGCGGATGGCAGGCCGCTGCTGTCCGCCGATATTGACGATGCCCACGCCGCTGATCTGCGAAATCTGCGTGGCGACGACATTCTCGGCAAAATCGTCGACCTTCGTCAGCGGCAAGGTATTGGATGTCGCCGCCACGATCAGGATCGGCGAATCCGCCGGATTCACTTTCTTATATGTCGGCGGATTGGTCAGATTTTTCGGCAGATACGGACCCGCGGCGGTAATCGCGGCCTGCACGTCGCCGGCGGCACCGTCGATATTGCGGTTGAGATCGAATTGCAGCGTGATTACGGTCGAGCCGAGCGAACTCACCGAGCTCATCTGCGTGACGCCGGAAATCTGGCCGAACTGGCGCTCCAGCGGGGTGGCGACCGTCGCGCTCATGGTTTCCGGGCTCGCGCCGCTGAGCGTCGCAGTCACTTGAATGGTCGGGAAGTCGACTTGCGGCAGCGGCGCGATCGGCAGCAACGGAAACGCGACGATGCCGACCAGCGCCAGCGCCGCCATCAACAGCGATGTGGCGATCGGTCGGCGGATGAAGATTTCCGAGAAGTTCATCCGCTCTTATCCGCCGGCTGACTCGTTTCCTGATCCAGCGACGGCTTCGGCGGCCGGATCGCGACATGGGCGCCGACGTCGAGCCTCGACTGCCCGTCGACCACCACCGTCTCGCCGGGATCGAGACCCTTGAGCGCGATGGCGAGATCCTGATTGACCGTTTGCGCGTCGATCGGCCGCTGCTCGGCGGTATTATCGGGTTTGATGACCCAGACATAGAAACCGTCCGGGCCGCGTTGCAGTGACATCGCCGGAATGGTCACAGCATTCTTGCGCGTGGTGATGAGTATGCGAATACGCACGAATTCGCCCGGCCACAGCCGCTCATCCTCGTTGGGGAATTCCGCCTTGAGCTGGATCGTGCTGGTGGTCTGGTCGATCTGGTTATTGATGAGCAACAGCTTGCCTTCGGCGAGCTGTGTCTTGTCGTCCTGATCGAACGCCAGCACCGAAACCTGCCCGTGCACCATCGCCTCGCGCACCGGTTCGAGGTCGCTTTGCGGCAGCGTAAAGACCACCGTGCACGGCTTGATCTGCGTGAGCACCGTGAGCGGGCTGATATCGTTGGTATGAATGATGTTGCCGATATCGACCTGGCGGAAACCGACGACGCCGTCGATCGGTGCGGTGATCGTGGCGTAATTCAGTTGCGTGCGCGCAGCCTCTATCGCCGCCTCATCGGCATCGATGAGAGCCTTGGTCGTGTCGACCTTGGCCTGTTGGGAATCGACATCTTGCTGCGTCTCGGCGTTTCTGAGCACGAGTGTCTTGAAACGCGCAAGATCTTTTTCGTTGTCGATCAGTTGTGCATCGTCCTGGCTCTTCTTCGCCGCGGCCTGATCGAAGGCGGCCTGGAATGGCGCAGGATCGATCTTGGCGAGGACGTCGCCTTTCTTGACCTCCTGGCCCTGGCGGAAGTCGATGGAAACAATCTGACCGGTGACCTGCGCGCGGATCGCGACGGTATTGAGCGCGGAAACGGTGCCCAGTGCGTCGTAATAGATCGGTACGTCTTTCTGCTCGGCCTTGGTCACGATAACTGGTACGCCAGGCGCCGTCGTCTGCGCGGCTTGTGTGCTGCCGTGACGCCAAAAAATGATAATGGCGGCCAACCCCGCCACCGCGATCCCCGCGATCAGGAAAGCTAACTGCTTGGGGCTACGCCCGGTCAACCACGCCCGCATGTTCCAGCTATACCTTGCCTACCGTAACCCCTCAAATTCGCCGTTTATTCCGCATTTTGAGCGGTTCCGGCCCGGCTGGGCTCGCTCGGCCGGTTGCGAATATAACTCAGGATGCGCGCATTCAATGGCTGGCGCGTTAAGGGGCGGATTAAGTTTCTGTAAGACGCACGGAACGTCCCGCAGTGCGGCGCAATATTTACGCCGCGTTTATGAGGCGGCGGTGAAGCTTCCCGGTTCGGCCTGGCGCTCCTGCCCACGCAACAGCCGCGTTCCCATTTTCAGCTTATCGGTGAGCGTTTTCTGTGACAGGCAGGTAATCAAACACAGCCGGTCGCAAGCGACGGTTTGCCGGCGGATGTCCTGCGCCTTCTCGCCATACCAGATGTCGCGCGCACTCTGCTCGCGCAAATTTCCGACCGGCGGATAATAGGCGCACAGCGCAACGGAACCGTCGGGCCGGATGAAGAAAGTGCGCAAGCCGACGCGGCAGGGACGCGCCGAGTCCGGCGCTTTCTTTTCGCGGAAGTGATCGGCCATCAGCCGTAAATTGCCGGCCGGGGTGAGGATCGGCGCGCCAGCTTTTTGCATTGCGATCAGCCGTTCGACGACCTGTTCGAATTCCGGCAGATCTTTTTCCTCGATCCACAATTCGTCGTAGGTTTCCGGCGTCCAACGATCGACCGGCTGCGGACTGACGCAGCTTGCGCCCATCGCCATTGCCCATTCGACGAGCTGCGGCAGGGCGCGAAAATTTTTGGAATTCACCGTCGGCTTGATTGTGATCGGAAATTTTTTGCCCTGCCGCTCGCGTTCGTCGAGCAGATAGCGCAGGCCGTTCGACAATTTGTCGAATAGTCCTTCATAGCCGCGCAGATGATCGTGCAATTTCGCGTCGGCCGCATCGACCGAAATGTTGACGTTAAACGGATTGGCGGCGACGACTTTCGCCGCGTTGCGTTGCGTTAACGCCGAGCCGTTGGTGGTGACGCCAGCGGTAATCGAATTCTCGTTGCACCAGGTCAACAGATCGATAAAGCCCGGTTTGATGAACGGCTCGCCGCCACTGAAATTGATCGAAAAATCGCCGACGAAATCCTGCACGCTCAAGAGCGCGCTCTTCCATTCGTCGATCGACATTTCAGGCAGGTAGTGCTTGAGCCGCCAGTATTCGCAGTAGCGGCACTTAACGTTGCAGTGCTCGTTGACGAGGCCATAGAACACGACCGGCTTGGTGTGATCGTGACCGGTACGCAAATAGATTTCTTCCGCCGCCGCGCTGACGGTGTGCTTCCAGGCAAGCCTCGCGAGCTGCGAAGTTTTCATTAGCGCGATGTCCTCATGAATTCCGCCGCCGCCATCATAGAAAAAACAGTGCCGCACCGCGCGACTTGTCGCGATTAACCCTACTGCGTGCGCGGCGATTTACCCTGTCACGAAGAAACCAAATTGATTGCGCTTTCGCATTAACGACGCTCGCGCGAAGTCGCCGCCGATCCTTGATCCGACACTGGAAAATGTGGCTATTCCTGCTGCGGGGCCGGGGGAATACGGCGTCTTTATGTTGGTGCGTACGCAAGTTTGCCGATCTGGTCTCGCGGTGGTGATGTCCGCCTTCATCGGCGGCGGCGCGCAGCGCGACATGATCCTGCTCTGTAACGCACTCGCCGCCAGAGGCGTCGCCGTCACGTTTCTGGTTTTGCGCGACGAAGGCCCGCTGCGGCCGCTGCTCGATCCCGCCATCTCCGTCGTCGAAATCGGCGTGCGCAAACTGCGCTTCGCGATTCCGGGTCTGCGGCGCGCCATTCGCGATCTCGCTCCCGCCGCCGTCATCAGTTCCGAAGCGAGTTTCAATCTCTGTACGCTGATTGCCGTGCGCACCTTGCCGCGCCATGACCGCGCCACGGTGATCCTGCGCGAGGCCGGCAGTCCTTCGATCGCGCAATACCACGATCCTTATCGCCAGCACCGCATCGCCTATCGGATTCTCCGGTACCTTTATCGCCATGCTGATCGCGTCATCGCACTGACCGAAGGTGCGCGCGACGATCTCATTCGTAATTTTTCCGTGCCGGAACGGGTCATCAGCGTGATGCGCTCCAATGCCGTCGTGCCAGAAGCGACGGCGAAGCGCCTTGCGCAGTGGGACGGCGAATCCGGCCGTGCCCGCGATCTCATCGTCAGCGTCGGGCGGCTGTCGCCGGAAAAGGATCATCGCACGCTGTTGCGCGCGGTCAGTCTGTTACCGGCCAGCCGGCCGTGGCGGCTTGCGATTGTCGGCGAAGGTCCGGAGCGCGCGGCGCTTGAAGCCTTCGCGCGCAAGCTCGGCATCGGCGGACGCGTCATGTTCACCGGTCCGGTCGCCGATCCATTCCCCTGGATGATGCAAGCGCGCGTAACAGTCTGTTCGTCGCGCTACGAGGGCCTAGGCAATGCGATCATCGAAGCGCTCGCCTGCGGCACGCCGGTCGTGTCGACCGATTGCCCCTATGGCCCGCGCGAAATCCTCCAAGACGGCCATTACGGCACGCTCACGCCGATAGGCGATGCCGCCGCCATGGCAAGAGCTATCGCCGCAACGCTAGATGCCGTTCCCGACCGCCGGGCGCTGATGCGGCGCGGCCTCCATTATACCGCTGAGCGTGCTGCCACGGCTTTTCTCGATATTGCGTACGAAGTCACAGCCACTTCGCCGCCTCTCAAGCGCGCGCCGGCCATGATTGTGGAGCCCGAGCGCAGCCATGCTTGAGACTCTCATCAACACTGCGCTGCGCCGGGCTGCGCGGCACTACCGGTCGAAGCCGTTTGCCATGCAGAACAGCACGCCGATAGTGAGCTTTACCTTCGACGACGTTCCGGCCTCGGCCTACATCCACGGCGCGCCGGTGCTCGATGCGTGCGGCGTGCGCGGCACGTTTTACGTCGCGAGCGGCACCTGCGGCACCATGGACGATCATTGGCGCGTGATCGAGCGTGACCAGGTCCGCGCGCTCTATAACGACGAGCATGAAATCGGCTGCCACACATTTTCTCACGTTGCCGTCGACCGGCTCAGCGGTCCGGACCTCGAAGAAGAATGCCGGCGCAACGAGGAGCTTATGGGCAATTTGTGTCCCGGCATCCAGATGACTAATTTCTGCTATCCGTTCGGCCGCACGTCGCTGCCGTCGAAGCTTCGTCTCGAGCGCTGGTTCGATAGCTGCCGCGGCATTTACGAAGGCGTCAATTCCGGCACCATCGACCTCGCGCTGCTGCGCGTCATCGAGCTCTACGACGGGACGCTGACACGCGAGAAGCTCGTGCGCGTTTTACGCCAAGCGCGTCAGCGCAATGGCTGGGTGATTTTCTATACACATGACGTTACGGATGCGCCGAGTGGGATCGGCTGCACGCCGCGCTTGCTGCGCGCCACGATCGAGGCTGTGCAGGCCGAAGGCATGCAATGCCTGCCTGTGCGCGATGCGCTTAAGGCAATCGGCTACAGCCGCGGTGTTGAAGCAGCCCCTGTGGCTTATCGGCCGCGCGGCGAGCGCGACGCGATAAAGATCCGCAAGATTTTCGGAGATTCGACGAGATAGCGCCGCCACAGCCGGCGTGGCTCGTGCGCTAGGCGGTAAGCCCATTCCAGGCTGAATTTTTGCAGCCAGCGCGGGGCGCGGATCTGCGCGCCGGTGATGAAATCGATCGAAGCGCCGACGCAGAGCGCGACACCGGAGGAGCGGCCGAGTTCGGCAAGCTGTTGTGCGATCAGTTCCTGCGCCGGGCAGCCGACGCAAAGCAGCAAAATATCCCATTGCCGCTCAAGGCAAGATCGGGCCACGGCGAGGCGCAGCTCGGCGTCGCGCGCGAGCCCGGACGGCGCGGGGATGACCTCGCAGATCGCATTGGGATAGGCCACGCGAAGTTTTGCCGCGATGTCCGCCGGTGGGCCGACGACAAGAACTCTTTTCGGTTGCTGTGAAGGGTTCCGCGCATTCAGCGCGCCAAACAGCGCCGGCACGAGGTCGCTGCCGGTCACAAGCGGCAGCGCACGACCTTCGAACCACGCCAGCGCGCGAACGATCCGGCTGTCGCAGAGCGACAACCACGCTCCGCGATAGAGCGGCAGCAAGCGTGCGGGCTCATCATGCGCGGCAACGACATGGTAGGCGTTAGGCGTCACCACGTAACGATAAGGCGCGCCGGCTTCGATCACGCGCCCGATCACCTCGGCCTGTGGCAGAAGACAAAACCGCATACCGAGAAAATCGGCGTGCGGCGTGGTTACTGTATCGAGCATGGCGTCACGGCACCGTGATCCCGTCGACAATGTCTTCGGGCGCCGGCGCAGCAAACAGATTGAAATGCCGGACCGCAAAAGC
>Ga0335078_10014524_pt1 | contig 11679 bp, 10 predicted proteins | sample Lox_Sample_32_FD_206711 | JGI IMG/M metagenome (GOLD analysis project Ga0335078, IMG submission 206711) | Soil microbial communities from Loxahatchee National Wildlife Refuge, Florida, United States - Lox_Sample_3.2 | ecosystem: Environmental > Terrestrial > Soil > Wetlands | place: USA...
CTTAACCTTCGGCAGGTGTTCCCGGGTACGGCGGATCAGCTCAGGCGCCATTGGAGATCCGCCGTAAGCCAGTACTTCAAGACTGCTTAGATCATGAGTCTTAATTCCAGCAAACTGGGTCAACTGGTTGATCATCGTGGGCACCAGAACGGTGTAGCTGACTCGGTGCTTCTCAACTAGCTCGCAGAAACCGAGCGGCTGGAATCGCGGCAGTGCGGCCTGGCACGCCCCGAACGCAGGGGCCGCGAACATCGCTGGAAAATCGGCGATATGGAAGATGGGTGAAGCGTGGAGATAAACGCCACCCTCCCGGTATGGCATCCAGTAGTTGAAATTGTGGACATTCGACAGGATATTGGAATGACTCAATATCACGCCTTTCGGCCGGCCCGTGGTGCCGCTGGTGTATATCAACGCCAAAATTGCTTCGGGGTCATAGCAGGGGTCCGGGCATGAGTCGTGCAGGCCCTCGAAGGGCTCTTTGTCCAGCACCACCTCCCAGGTAACTCGGCTATTCGGCGCCGGCAAAGAGGAATGCCGCACCAATCCGCGCGGGCTTGCGTCCGCAAGCACGTGATCGATCTCCGCTAGCGAGAGCCGGGTGTTTATCGGAACGACGATAACGCCTAGCCAACTGCACGCATACACCAACTGGATGTAGTCGGGACCGTTGGGAAGGAGAAGCGCTAACCGGTCGCCGGCTATAAGGCCGGCGCGGTTGAGCACGGCAGCCAAGCCCCTGACGCGGTTGTGAAGCGCCTGAAAACTCAGCCGGTCCCCGCCTACGCAAAGCGCCGGCTGATTGGGATAGTACCGAACCGCCCGGCCAACGGAATGGATATAAATCATTTAGTTTTTCCCTCACCATTCCAGGCCAGCCCACAACTCCACCGGGTCGTGTTCAGCCCGATACGATGCCAAATCTCCGACGGTAATCATCTTCAGATCGTGCTTCTGGCAGAAGGGACTTAGATCGGGCAAGCGCGCCATACTGCCATCGTCGTTCATAATCTCGCAAATCACGCCCGAGGGATGCAATCCGGCGAGACGAGCAAGGTCGACAGCGGCTTCGGTCTGCCCACGGCGCTCCAAGACGCCGCAATCGCGGGCGCGAAGCGGGAAAACGTGTCCGGGGCGCGCCAGGTCTTCAGGGCGCGTACGCAAATCGATGGCGGCCAGGATGGTCTCCGCCCGGTCATAGGCCGAGATACCGGTCGTCACGCCACGCCCTCTGGCATCGATCGACACTGTGAAAGCTGTGCCGCGCGGACATGTGTTCCGCCTCGCCATCGGGCCCAGATCCAGCTCATCCGCTCTATCCCCGGTGAGAGCCAGGCAGATTAGACCCCGTCCGTGCCTCGCCATGAAGTTAATGGCTTCCGGTGTGATCATCTCCGCGGCCATCGTGAGATCACCCTCGTTCTCACGATCTTCGTCGTCGACCACCACAATCATTCGCCCAGCCCTCAGTTCCTCGATCGCAGTCTCAATCGACGCGAAAACGCGGAACTGCTCACCCACTCGCGGGCACAGAATAGATTCAACCGCATTGAAGTCTTCGATCAGATCAGTAAACACAAGTACACCAGTTAAGCGCTTCTCTCGCTAGACCAGGGTGAGTATGTGGCCCATCTGTTCTTTCTTGCTTCGCATATAAGTCAGCGCGTGCGGATTCGGCGGGATCTCGCAGGGAATCCGCTCGACGACCTCAATGCCTGCGTTCACCAAGGCGCGCAGTTTATCTGGGTTATTAGACAGAAGCCGAACCCGGCGGACTTCAAGGTGTCTCAGGACGGCAACCGGCAAGCTGAAATCGCGGCAATCAGCTTGGAAGCCCAGGGCATGATTTGCCGAGATCGTATCGAGACCCTTGTCCTGTAAAGCATAAGCTTGAAGCTTCGCCATAAGCCCTATGCCGCGCCCCTCTTGATACTCGTAGATCAACAGACCGCATCCTTCCGCGGCTATGGTTCGCATTGCGAGTTCCAACTGGTCTCCGCAATCGCAACGAAGCGATTTGAGCACATCGCCCGTGAAGCATTGCGAATGGATACGTAAGAGTGGAGCCCTGTGCGTCGGATCGCCCAAGATGAGAGCGATCGCGGTCTCAGCGTATCCTCTGCCGACTAGTGCGCGCTCAAAGCCAATTATACGGAACGTGCCCAACTTGCTTGGCAACACGGTGGACGCCACTCGCCGAACAGTGCCAGACATACGCGCCATAGGAGGCTTTCAACTTGCTAGTCGCTAGCGCCCCGCGGTTACCAACTCCGGAGAAACATGTGGAATGGCGCCGCTCTCGCGTAAGCCATCGATTTCGTCACCGGTGAAACCGAGTTCCTTCAGCACCTCTTCGTTGTGCTCGCCGATTTCCGGCGCGCGTTTGGCGGGCACTTTAGCGACATTGTGTACCTGGATCGGACTGCTGATCGTAAGCTTCAGATTTCCTCCGGCGCCCTCGAGCGGCACGACGATTCCGTTCGCCGCGAGCTGCGGGTCTTTGACGACCTCGCTGGGAGCGTGAACGACGCCAAATGTGAGGTGACCCTGATCGAAAACCTCGTTCCAGTGCGACATCGGTTGTGAGCGGAATTCTTCGTCGAGAATGGCCGTGAGCTCAGCCGAATTCGCGGCATGCTTCGCCGGATCGGCAAAGCGCGGATCTGTCAGCAGCTCAGCGCGGCCAATTCCGTTCGCCAGAGCCGGCCACTTGTCGGGCGTGAGGACAAGTACGAACCAGTTGTCGTCCGAAGCTCGGTACATATTTATGAGTGCGTTCGGTGGCTGCAGCCGATCATGCAGGGGGAAGAACGTGGCCTCGCAAAGCGCGGCCTGAACGTAGACACCGCAGGACCAGACTCCAGCAGCCAGGAGCGAGGTCGTAACGTACGAACCGTTTCCAGTCCGTTCGCGCCGGTACAGAGCCGTCACAATCGCGGAAAACAGAGTAACCGCGGTTGCGTGGTCTCCACTGCCCGATGGAGGGAGAGTGGGTGGAGCGCCTGCATCGCGGGTCAGCGACAGCAAGCCGGATCTGGCCCAATATGCCGTGATATCGAATCCTGGGAGGCTAGCGTCGGGGCCATTTTCACCGTAACCGGTAAGGTCAGCATAAACCAGTCGGGGATTCCACTGGGCGACGTCCTCGTACTCCAGCTTCAGCTTCTTACGGGCCGGATGCGGCGTGTTGACGATGAGCACGTCCGCCCACTTGACCAGCCGTTCCAGAATCTCGGCCGCTTGCGGAGATTTCAGATTGAGGGCCATTCCCCTCTTGTTGCGATTGTTCAGATGCCAGGGGTAGTTGTCATGGGATCGCGGCTGGGGCGGAAGCTTGTAACCAATTCGCCAAGTGTCACCGGTGGGGGGTTCGACCTTAATTACGTCCGCGCCATAATCGGACAGGATCACCGCAGCGGACGGCCCCGCGATGAAACTCGACAGGTCCACGACCTTCAATCCCGAAAAGATGTTCTCAGTTGCCATGAGTGTCTCCATTTAGTGATCGACTCGCGCTTCAGCGCCCCTGGAATTGCGCTGCTCGCTTTTCGAGGAATGCGGTAGTTCCTTCCTTTTTGTCTTCTGTTGCTGCGCAGATACCAAAGAACGAGGCCTCCAGCGCGAAACCCTCAGCCTGGCTGGTTTCCAATCCTTTGTTCACCGCCTCCAGCGAGTACTGAACGGCGATTGGGGCATTAACCAAGATCTGTTTCAGGATCGTTTCCGCACGCGGGATGAGATCCGCGGCCGGGACGACTTCGTTGACCAAGCCAATGCGATAAGCTTCGGCGGCATTAATGATCTCTCCGGAGAGAATGAGCTGAAGAGCCCGGCCCTTGCCGACCAGCCTGGGCAAGCGCTGCGTGCCGCCTCCCCCGGGTGGGAGGCCCAACTTCACTTCGGGCTGGCCGAACTTTGCGTTCTCGGCAGCGATTCTAATGGTGCAAGCCATTGCGGTTTCGCAGCCACCACCGAGCGCGAAGCCGTTGACTGCAGCGATCACGGGCTTGCCGAGATTCTCGATAAGATCCAGGACGCGTTGTCCGAAGCTGCTCGATCGTTCTGCATCGACGGCAGTGACCTGGGCGAGTTCGCCTATGTCCGCTCCAGCGATGAAGGCCTTATCACCGGAGCCTGTCAGAATGGCGCCGCGCACCTCAACATCAGCCCGTGCTTCTTCGAAAGCCGCGCGCAAATCGGCCCACGTTCGATGGTTCAGGGCGTTGAGAACTCTGGGCCGATTTACAGTCACATAGGCGATGGCGCCCTTTTTCTCATAGATAACAGTTTCTAGTGATAATCCGGCCAATGTCGATTGACTCATAAAGCTCCTAATAACTCCGCTGACTCAGTTCAATGACGTGAGCGACTCACTTGCATAGAGCAGCAATTCCGAAGGTTTTGTTGGTGACGAGAAGCGAAGGCCAGCTTCACTTGGGAGCGCCAGCCAAAACCTCAAGTTTCAGGATTGCGTGGCCCTCGTAACCGAGGCCCTCGGCAATTCCGCGTCCGTATCTTTCGTCCGCTTTCAGAAAATGCTGGATCTGACGAATCTGAATCTCCTGAGGAACGCTCTGCATGCTCATCACGATGTTGTGGATGAGCCTATCCTGAGCGTCCGGAGCGAGCAGCCGGAAGAGATCACCGGCCTGGGTGAAATCGTCATTGCCTCGCCGATGATCGTAGCGTTCGACAGGATAACTCCCTATGTCCCAAGAGACGTCGCGATATAGTGGATCTTCGGTGGGGCCACCAAAGCTGTTAGGCTCATAGTTTGGGGCTCGGCCGCTGTTCTCGTCGAAGCGAATGTGCCCGTCGCGATGATAGGTGTGGACGGGACACTTGGGCTTGTTGACCGGGAGTAGATCGTAGTTCACGCCCATGCGATGTCGATGCGCGTCCGGATAGGACAGAATTCGCGCCTGCAGCATCTTATCGGGCGAATAACCCATTCCGGGAACGATGTTCGCAGGTGCAAAAGCGGCCTGTTCAACCTCCGCGAAGTAATTCTCCGGACTTCGCGTAAGCGTCATGATCCCGACTTCGTGCAGTGGAAACTCCCTCTGCGGCCAGATCTTGGTGAGATCGAACGGGTTGTAGCGAAACCTGGACGCTTCGTCCGCATCCATGATCTGAACGCAAACACGCCATCTTGGCGACTCCCCACGCTCAATGGCGTCGAGCAGATCACGCTGGGCGAAGTCTGGATCTTTGCCGACCATCTCGATGGCCTCTTCGCGATGGAAGTTTTGAATTCCTTGCATCGTTTTGAAGTGCCACTTGCACCATACCCGCTGGCCTTCCGCACTGATCAGCGAAAACGTGTGGCTCGAGTAGCCATTCATGTGCCGGTAGCCACGCGGGGTCCCGCGGTCGGAGAACAGAATCGTCACCTGATGCAGAGATTCCGGAGACAGACTCCAAAAGTCCCACATCATGGTGGGCGACTTGAGATTGGTATGCGGGTCGCGCTTCTGCGTGTGGATGAAATCCGAGAACTTTAGGGCGTCCCGGACGAAGAAGACTGGGGTGTTGTTCCCGACCATGTCCCAGTTGCCCTCTTCTGTGTAGAACTTCACCGCGAACCCGCGCGGATCCCGTTCGGTGTCGCCAGAACCCTTTTCACCGCCGACAGTGGAGAAGCGGACGAAAACCTCGGTCTTCTTGCCCGGCCTCTCGAATACTTTGGCTTTGGTCCACTTCGTGATGTCGCCGGTAACCTCGAAAAATCCGTGAGCGCCTGACCCTTTGGCGTGGACCACTCGTTCCGGAATGCGCTCCCGGTTGAAGTGCGCCATCTTTTCGATCAGCAGCAAGTCCTGCATCAGGACTGGCCCGCGAGGGCCCGCGGTGAGGGAGTTCTGGTTATCGCCGACCGGAGCGCCGGCGGCCGTAGTCATCGTTTTTCGTTTGCTCACGTTTTCAATCTCCGTTGCCGGATGTCGCGGGCAGTTCGGCGTACGCGATACCCGAGAGGTTCCCTTGGGCGAAGAATAGAGTCTTCTTGTTCGACCCGTCGAGATTCGCGCTGTAAACGGAACCCGCCAAGTCCGTCATGAACATTCGCCCATTCTTCAGATCGAGTGCCAGGCCAATGCCTTCCATCAGGGAAGTAAAGACAATCTCGGGATCGTTGCGTTTCCCGTGCGCTGTGTCCATGGGCGCCCGGTTCACAGTGTTACCCCGCGGCGGGTCGCCACGGTCTGTCCAGTACATCTTTCGATTGGCGAGATCGAGGTCCAGGTCGATAGGCTCCGGCAGACCATCATAGAGGACTTCGATGTCCGCACGGTTGGCCGGCGTTCGGCCTTTTGGAATTTCCAGATCGGCTCGAAAGATGCGCCCCAAGCCAGCGTTATCTGGGCCTTTCTGGGTCCAGTAGATCTTGCCACCTATAACGTCGAGAGCGACGCCGACGCACCATTTCTTCGCGTCCTTGCCTGGACGGCCATCTCCCTGGCTGGTGTCAACGAGCGTCTCGAGCACCGAACCATCCAGATTCGCCCGCATGATTCGCATGCCTTCGCGATCCGACCAGTAGAGCTTACCGTTCGCCTTGTCGAGCTGAATCTGCTTGGGAGTATGCGTGCCACCCGCGGGAACAATCGTCGTGGGGTTCGTCCCATCGAGATCGGAACGCTCGATGGAACCATCATTTGCACTGGGGTTACCCATATTGGTCCAGTAGAGGTGACCGGCCTCGACGTCCACGACCAGGCCGTCAGGAAGCCTTCGCCCTTCCGTGAGAATCGTTTTCAAATCGGAACCATCAGGGTTCGACGAGAGAATGCGGCCGCCCGAGAGATCCAAAAAGAACAGCCGCCCCGAGGTGGGCTTGGACGTCGATTGACCGCCTTCTGCTTTGGCAATAGTGGTAGACATTGTTACTCTCCTATTTCACGCTAAGCGTTTAGCTCTCGCCCGGGTGTTTAGACGAACGCGCTAAAGCCCGTTACGGCTTTTCCGACGATCAGATTTTGCATCTGATATGTACCTTCGTAGGAGTAAAGCGCTTCGGAATCCGCAAAGAAACGGGCGACGTTGTAATCGGCCACAATTCCGTTGCCGCCAAACAACTCGCGCGCCCACGCTACGGTCTCGCGCGTTCTGGCGGTGCAGAATGCTTTTGACAGCGCCGCATGTTGATCTGTCAGCTTGCCTTCGTCATCCAGGTCGGCGAGCCGAAGCAGCATGCATTGGGAGGCGGTTATGTTGGCAAGCATTTTCGCGAGGAGGTCCTGAATCAGTTGAAAAGACCCAATCGGCTTTCCGAACTGCTGGCGCTGCTGAGAGTAGAGCAGGGCGTTTTCGTAAGCTCCCATCTGGCAGCCTGTGGCCATCCAGCCCACCATAAAGCGCGTCATGCGCAGCACGCGAGCGGTGTCGCGGAATGAGTTCCCGGCCTGAAGGCGATTTGCTTCCGGCACGCGGCAATCTTTCAGAGTGATCTGACCGTTCTGAACAACTTTTAGAGCGATCTTGTGCTCGATCTTCTCGACGCTGAAGCCAGGCGTGGTCTTGTTCTCGACGATAAAGCCCTTGACTTGGTTGTCCGCCAAATCGCGCGCCCAGATGATCGAAAGGTCGCACCAGGGAGCATTTCCGATCCACCGTTTCTCGCCGTTGAGGACCCAGGTATCGCCCTCGCGTTTGGCGGTCGTCGTCAGTCCGCCGGCTGCTCCCGAGCCAACCAGCGGCTCGGTCAAGCCGAAACAGCCGATCTTTTCGAGGCGCGCCATCTGCGGCAGCCATTTCTGTTTCTGCTCTTCCGAGCCGTCGAGGTAGATCGATCCCATCGCCAGGCCATCATGGACACCAAAAAACGTAGAGAACGAAGGATCTATCCGCGCCAGCTCCATCATTACGAAGCCAAACAATTTCTGACTTCCGCCCCTGCATCCATAGCCCTCGAGCCCGAGCCCGCCGATGTTGAGCTCTTTGAACGCGGGAATCAATTCAAAGGGAAACGCATCGTCGGCCCAGTACTTGTTAATGATCGGCGCAACCTTGGACTCCATGAACGCGCGGACCTGTTTCACCAACGCGAGGTCCTCTGTATTTAAGGTTTCGGCGAGCTGGTAAAAGTCACTATTCGGTGCCGGAAGTGGTTTGGATTGCTTAACTTCCTTCGATTGTTTAATATCACTGATAGCTGTCGCCATTGTAGTTCTCCTTGTGCGATTTGTCTTTATGAATTCAGTCAGTTTGTCGGAGCCAGCCAGCACGAGTTGTGTTTGCTGAGATATGCAGATCTTTTCGTCGAGCCTTTGCTGTCCACAGAAATCTGCTAATTTCCTGAAACCCTCACTTGCTGGAACTTGTCAGTTCCACATCTGCTTCCTTAGGCGCCGGTAGAATCGGTTCGCTGCCGTAGTGATTCACAATGAGCCGGGAACCTCGCTGGCCTGTCGTATAAGTCCAGACCCATTGCAAGAACACGCTTACGCGCAAACTGGATTGCGCCAGAAACTGGAGATGCACGCCTGCCCAGGCGAGCCATGCGAGCAAGCCACTGACTTGGACTTTGCCGCTTTGCAGAACAGCGTAGCCCTTGCCGACCACGGCCATGTTTCCTTTGTCGAAGTATCGAAACGGCGTAGGGGACGGTTTATTGGTCAAACACCGTAGAATGAGGTTGCCGGCATAACGCCCTTGTTGAATAGCCACCTGCGCCACACCGGGCAATGGCTTACCGTCCTGATCGAGCGAGGCAGTATCGCCAACCACAAAGATCTCCGGATGGCCCGGTACTGATAAGTCCGACTGGATTCGTACTCGCCCGGCTCGATCCGTACTAACATTCAGCCACTTGCCGGCCGGCGATGGAGCCACGCCCGCTGTCCAAATAACGGTCTTGCTCAAAATGCGCTCGCCCGCTACGACGACACCGTCCGCATCGATCTGATCGACGCCGTGTCCCAACCGGACCTCCACACCCAAGCTCTCCAACCGTTCCTTGGCGGCTTGGGAGAGTTCCTGGGAGAAAGGTCCAAGGACGCGTGGCGCCATGTCCAGCAGGATGATTCGTGCCGACTCCGGATTGATGCGCCGGAACTCGGAATGGAGTGTGTTGTGGACGAGCACCGCGATCGCACTGGCCATTTCCACGCCGGTCGGGCCTGCTCCTACCAGTACAAACGTCAGAAGGTCGCGATGACGGCTAGGATCCTCCTCGGCCTCGGCCTGCTCGAACGCCTGCAGGATTTTGTTGCGGATCGCGACAGCGTCGGCCAGGCTTTTCAAGCCCGGCGCGAACTTCTCGAATTCGTTGTGTCCAAAGTAACTGTGCGTCACACCGGTTGCCAGAATCAAAAAATCGTATGGAATCGGTACTCCGGTCCGGTCGGCTGAGTTGACCAACACATGCTTGTCGTCTTTGTCTACGCCGGTAACTTCCCCGAGGATTACCGTAGTGTTTTCCTGTTTGCGGAGAATGTTCCGGATGGGCGAGCCTATTTGTCCAGGGGTCAACACCGACGTCGCCACTTGGTAGAGCAGCGGCTGAAAAAGGTGATGATTCGTGCGGTCAATCAAGAGGACTTGCGCGGGGGCGTTTTTGAGGGCTTTGGCGGCCGCTAGGCCTCCAAAACCCCCTCCGACAATCACAATACGCGGGACGCTCGCACTCATGGTCGTCCGATCCCTTAACTCGCTTTGGCGACAGGGGGCGCCATGGCGTACTTGGTTCGAAGCTGCAGGAGTCCCAACAGCACGTCATCCCGCGTCTCAGCCAACTGGTCCACAGAGCGGCCATCGGCTTCTTTCAATACGCCGTCAATGATCGTCTGCTTACTCTCGGGAGGCCACTCGGTAAAGTTGCCGAGATCTTTCCACCAGCTCGCCAGGGGGCCGGAAAGGTGCTCCATAAAGTGTTGAATTCCGCCCGCTCCGCCGCCGAGATGAAACAGCATATTGGGGCCCATGACTCCCCAGCGCAATCCAGGTCCCCAACACACGGCGGTATCCGCATCCGAGACGTTCAGCACGCCCAGATGAATAAGGTTCACAACCTCCCGATAAATCGCGGCTTGGAGCCGATTCGCGACGTGACCGACGACTTCCTTGCGAAGGTGGATGGGTTTCTTGCCAATGGATGCGTAAAATGCTATCGCCCGCTCGACCGCCTCCGGCGACGTCTTCGCGCCGCCAACGACCTCCACCAACGGAATCATGTGCGGCGGGTTGAAGGGATGACCAATAACGCAGCGCTCGGGATGCTTACAGGCGGACTGCATCACGCTTATGGTGATTCCCGACGAACTCGACGCAAGGATCGAATCGGAAGGTGTAGCCGCGTCGATATCGGCAAACAGCTTGATTTTGAAATCCGGCCGCTCGGGTCCGTTCTCCTGTACAAGATCAACGTCCGAGACTGCTTTCTTCATGTCCGTAGTGAAGCTGAGCCGTTCGCGCGATGCCTTCGGCGACAGGCCCATGCTAGTGAGCGCCGGCCACGCCGAGTCGACATATTTGCGCAGATTCTCTTCCGCGTTCGGGGCCGGATCTGTTGCGATCACATCAATGCCGCGTGCCAGAAACTCGGCCGCCCAGCTTGCACCAATGACCCCGGTGCCGACGATCGCAATCCGCCGTACTGGTTTGTCCAACGCCATACTCTGTTTTTCTCCTATGAATTCCCGCATTGCCCACCTACACCCAGAAAGAGACGCGCCCAACTACTTTTGTTGGGTGTTTGACAAATTGCGACGGATAGGCGGTTCACATAGGACGTTATCGATGAGCGGAGTGTTGTCAGTCCATCGTGCCATCGTACGGTCAACATGACGACCCGCTCACCTCGTCTCTTCATCAGGGCGAAATCGGGCACGTGTAGCCTGTTTGGTATTCTCGTCATGGGTCGATCAGATACCTCTTCGGTCGATGACCATCACGGCCAGCAGCAGCGGCAAGTAGAGTACCGAGCCGAATAACACCCGGCGGGCGCGCGCAACAGTTCGTTCACGTTTAAGCCGGACTCCGAAGGAGACAAATCCGAGACCGGCTACTACTGCAGCGGTCGCATAGAAGGGCCCCGTCATTCCGAGGAGGCAGGGGAAAAGGCTTATCGGGATCAGTAGCATGGAACAGGCCACGATACGCTCCGCAGTGGATTGCCCGTCAGGTTCGATTACGGGCAGCATGCGGATGCCACCCCGGGCATAGTCCTCGCGATACATCCAGGCGATCGCGTAGAAATGTGGAAACTGCCAGACGAACAGAATGAGGAACAGTGCCAATGCTCTGGCGTCGAGGACTCCGCTTGCCGCGGCGAAGCCTATCAGGGGAGGCATTGCTCCCGGCAGCGCCCCAACCGTCGTACATAGTGTTGAACGTCGCTTCAAGGGCGTGTAGACAAGCAAGTAACTCAGCAACGTAAAAAGACCGAGCAACGCTGCGAGCAGGTTCGTCCCAAACCACAACTCGGCAAAACCCGCCGCGGACAAGAGCACCCCAAACAACAATCCGTGCCGGCGTTTCAAACGGCCGGCGGGAAGGGGACGCTCGCGCGTCCTGCGCATTCTGGCGTCGGAATCCACTTCGTACCACTGGTTGAGGGCCGATGTGCCGGAAGCCATCAGCGCGGTACCCAGCAGAACGTGAAACAACATCACTACGCGCAAAGAGTTCCGGCACCCGAACAGATAGCCTACAGCGGTACAAATCAGGATCAGTACTGTA
>Ga0335078_10014525_pt1 | contig 11679 bp, 8 predicted proteins | sample Lox_Sample_32_FD_206711 | JGI IMG/M metagenome (GOLD analysis project Ga0335078, IMG submission 206711) | Soil microbial communities from Loxahatchee National Wildlife Refuge, Florida, United States - Lox_Sample_3.2 | ecosystem: Environmental > Terrestrial > Soil > Wetlands | place: USA: Florida...
CGCCTCAGCGTGACCGATCGCTGCAACGTCCGCTGCTTCTACTGCATGCCCGAAAGCGAAGTCCGCTACGAGAAGCGCAGCGAGATTCTGGATTTCGAGGAGATCGAACGGTTCGCGCGCATCGCCGTGGGGCTCGGCATCACGAAATTGCGAGTCACCGGCGGCGAGCCGCTGGTCCGCCGCGACCTGCCGGTCTTAATCCGCAGGCTGGCGGCGATTCCCGGCGTCCGCGACCTCGCCCTCACCACCAACGGCGTCCTGCTCCCGGAACTCGCCGGGCCGCTGTACGACGCCGGCTTGCGGCGCATCAACGTCCACCTCGACACGCTCGACCGCGGGCGTTTCGAGCAAATCACGCGGCGCGACGATCTCGCCAAAGTCCTGGCCGGCCTGGTGCGCGTGAAAGAGCTGGGTTATCGCGTCAAACTGAATGCCGTAGCAGTGAAGAACCTGGTGGAACCCGACATCGTGCCGCTGGCGCGTTTCGCGCGCGAGCACGGATTCGAAGTGCGCTACATCGAATTCATGCCGCTCGACGCGCAGGGAATCTGGGACCGCTCCAAGGTGCTGCTGGCCGATGAAATCATCGCCATGCTGGCGCGCGAAATTGCGCCGCTCACGCCCGTACCCGACCCAGACCCGCGCGCGCCGGCGACGGAGTACGCTTTCGCCGATGGCGGTGGAACGGTCGGATTCATCGCCTCGGTCAGCCGTCCGTTCTGCCTGAACTGCAATCGCCTGCGTCTCACCGCCGATGGCAAAGTCCGCTACTGCCTGTTCGCCATCGAGGAGGATGACGCGAAGCGGCTCATGCGTTCCGGCGCGCCCGACGACGAAATTGCCGCGCTCATCCGCCGCAACGTCGCGGGCAAGTGGCTGGGGCACGAAATCAATTCCGCGAAGTTCGTGCCCCCGCCGCGCCCCATGTACTCCATCGGCGGATAGCCCGGATTAATTCTCCGTCCACAGTTTGATATCGCCTTTGACGGTCGAAAGCACAATTACCGATCCACCGAAATCGAACCCGCTCCATCCCGTTCCCGGCGTGGATTGGCCCGGGAAATCGCCGCTGACCGTGCCTCCCTGGGCGCTGGCGGTAACCTTGGCGGAGCAATCGGCCGGCACTGCCACCGCGATGTCCCCATTGACGGCATCAACCACCAGGGACTGGCCGGCCCATTGCCCGCCCACCACGATCGAGACCCCGCCGTTGACGGCGTTTGCGGTCACGTTGCCCGTTACCCCGTGAAGGAACGTGCCGCCATTTACGGTGGAGATTGTCAGATCGGTGCTGGCAGGAAGCTCAATGATGAGATGGACGAGCGAAGAGGCCTTCCCCCTCACCGAAATCGTCCCCGGGTTGGTCACGGCGATTCCCGTTCCCGCGCTGCCACCCACGTCGGCGCGAACGAGAATTTCCGGCGTATCCCATGTCTCCACGAATACGCTGGCGTTGACGGCGCTCACGGTCAGTTTGCCGGTCGCCGGCAGCGTTACACTTTGCGCCTGGCAGGGGAACACGCCGCCGCCGGGGCAGTTGAAATGGTTGGGTTGCGCCTGCCCCCACGCAACGGGGAGGCTGGCGATCATCAGGACCAGTGTGTATCTCATTTCCGTTTCCTTTTCCCTTCAACTTCTAACCTGTGACTCGTGCCAAGGAATGCGCCATTTACGCGATGCCGTTACCGGGCCGCGGCCGCGCGGGAGCGGTGCTTTTCGCCGACAGGCTTCTGACTTCCCGTTTAAAAATGGAAGCCGATTCCGGCCATGAAAAAGGCGTGATTGCGGTCCCTCGTGCCGCCTTCATTCGACGGCGTAACGAAATCGCGTCCTTCCGCGCGCAAGCTCAGCAAACGCGTGAGGCGCAAGTCGATTCCGCCGCCGAAGCCGAACGCGAACGTCCAGTCGCGGCTGCCTGTGTTGCTGACGGTCCCCCCGCCGACATAGTTCAGCGACGTACCGAACGAGCCGAAGCCCGCTCCGCCCGCGGCGTAGAATGAAATCCGCTTCTGCGGCGTGAACCGCCAACGAACTCCCGGAGTAAAGTAGATCGAGTCCTTCACCTCGTTGGTGATGCCGTGGGAAATCGTCGAACTCACGTGCCCCGCGATCATCAGCGGCAGTTCCACATAAAGCTGGCCGGCTACCGTTTCGCGCAGTTGCTCCGCGAAGTTCGCCTGGAAAGCTAATCCGAACTGGCCGGAAACAACACCATTGCCGACCGTACCCGACGTAGGACCGTTGGCGCCAAACAGGATTGCCAGGTCGCTGTTCTGTGCCATGGCGCCGCCGGCGAGGAACGTCAACAGCAGCATGCGCGTGAAAAGGGGCTTCATTGGTTTCGCTCCTATGCGCATGTTAGCCGCAAGCGCCCGTTGCCGCGACCCATTTCCGATGAACGGCGGAAATTTTCCATGAGCGGCGTAGAGGGCAGGCGCGCGGCGGAACGCCGCTCATCGGCGCGAAACGCCGTCCACCCGAAGCTCCCTCCGCTCACCGGGAATTCATTGGCTGCCGCGCCGGCCGGCCCATATACTGAAATCGCCGTGAAACGTCGCATGATGACATGGATAACGGTGATCGCGCTGGCCGCGCCCGAGTGGTTGCGCGCCGGCGGCAATTCCTGGAACAAGCTGCGCTATGCCGGCGGGACGGTAGTCGCCAAAGTCAACGATTTCGACTGGAACACCACCCTCACCGTCGAACCAGACGCCATCGTCGTGAACTTCGCGCATCGCACCACCCTGCGGCTCACACCGGCCCAAATCACGGCGCTCAGCTACGGTCAGGAGGCCCATCGCCGCGTGGCCGACATGGTGGCCCTTAGTTTCATCGTGACACCGGTCGCGCTGTTCGGTCTGCTCCATAAAAGCAAAGTCCACTTCATCGGCATCGAATTTCGCACGCCGGACGGTAAGCCTGGAGCTATCCTATTGGAGGCCGACAAGAACAACTATCGCGCCATCTTGTTGGCCTTGAAAACCGTGACCGGAAAGCCAGTCGAGAACGAGCCGAAGAAGTGAGCCCACCGCCATGTGGAGCTACCAACTGCTCTACCTGATCTCGCTCGTCACCTTTACGTTCGGAGCGCTCACGTTTTCCGTTCTGACGGCGGTCTATTGGCGCGAGCGGCGGCTGGGGCTCCGTCCCCGCAGCGGCACGGTTTTTCCCGCATTTACCGTGGTCTGCGCCGCGGCCTTTCTGGCGAACATTCTGTTGCACGTCGCCGGCGAGGATTCGCCTGCCGCCGCCGCCATCTCCGTCGCTCTGGACCTGGCAACCGCCCTGCTTCCGCCCCTTCTGCTTCACCTGATTTTTCGCGAAGAAGAATCGGGTCTCCCGGCGCGCCGCTTGTGGCGTTGGCTGCTCGCCCTGTTCTATGCGGTCAGCCTGGCCGCGGCAGCCCTGAGTCATCTGAGCGACCGCTGGGCCGACTGGACGGACAGCGTCCCAGCCCTGCGGCTGGCCGTGCTCGGAGTCGTGGGCCTGGCGATGCAGATCCTGTCGCGGCGGCGTCCGGCGGACGCGGAACGGCGCCAGCGGCGATGGTTCACCGCGCTGCTGGCGCTCACCGTCCTGGTGGCGGCGGTCAACCTGGCGCAAGCGCCGCCCGTCTGGGCGCTGCTGCCCGATTATCTGGTGCTGGGCTTCTTCTGCGTCAACTTGTACTACAAAGAGAGGCTGGTGTTCTTCGACCTGCTCATCAAGCGCGGCGCGTTTTTCACCGTTTGCCTGGTAGGTTTGACGGCGTTCTTCGCCGCGGCGCCGGACCTGTGGCAGAAATTGCCCGCGGATTGGAGCCGCCCCTGGTTCACCGCCCTCCTGCTGACGCCGCTCTGGCTGGCGGCGCCGTGGATTTACCGCCGTCTCGCGGACGCGATCGATCGCATTTGGCTGCGCCGGCGATTCACCTCCGCGGAGGCCGAACGCCACTTTGCGGGCGCGGTGCAATCGGCGGCGAGCGAGGAGGAACTGCGGACGCGCGCCGCCGGCAGCCTGCGCGAAATCTTTCAAGCGCCCGCGCAGGTGTGTTTCGAGACCTCCGAGCCGCCGAAAGTTGCCGGCGGCCTCCCTGCGCTCCTCGAGAATCGCGGCGCGCCCTCCGGCTGGATCGCGCTCGATCCCCGGCCCAATTCGATTCCGTATCTGAGCGACGACCATCGCCTGCTCCAGTCGCTCGCGCGCACGCTCGGCGTGGTGTTGGACAACGTGCGCTTTCGCGGACGGGAGGAGCACCTGCGTTTGCTTGCCGGCCGCGCCGAATTGCGGGCCTTGCGCGCGCAAATCAACCCCCACTTCCTCTTTAACGCGCTCAATGCCATCGCCGGCCTGATTCCGAGCGATCCGCAACTGGCCGACGAGACGGTGGAGCAACTGGCGCAGGTCTTCCGCTACACGCTACGAAAATCGGCCAAGGAGTGGGTGCGCCTCGACGAAGAGGTGGAATTCGCCACCGCCTATCTTCGCGTGGAGCAGGCGCGATTCGGCGCGCGCCTGCGGGTGGAGTTCGACATCGATCCGGCGGCCGCCGCGATCCAGATTCCCGCTATGAGCATTCAACCCCTGATCGAAAATGCCATCAAGCATGGCGTGTCCGCGGTGGAAGGCACGGGCGCGGTGAGCTTAAGCGCGCAGTTGGACGCGGGCGCGCTCGCCATCGAAATCTGCGATAACGGGCCGGGCTTTCCGGCCGGCTATTCGCTGGCGGCCGCGGAATCGAACGGCGGCGGACACGGCCTGCGCAACGTGGCCGAGCGCTTGCGCGGTTATTATGGCGACGCGGCGCAACTGAGCTGGCAATCGGGCGCCGCGGGCACGCGCGTGCTGCTGAGGATTCCGCGATGATCCGCGTATTGATTGTCGACGACGAAGCGCCCGCGCGCGCGCGCCTGCGCCAGATGCTGGCGAGCCACGCCGATGTCGAGATCGCCGGCGAAGCGGAGACCGGCGTGCAGGCCATGGAGCGCGTAGCGGAGCTCAAGCCCGACGCCATTCTGCTCGATATCCAGATGCCCGGTTCGACCGGCATCGATGTGGCGGCCTGTCTGCCGGAGCCGCGGCCCCACGTCATCTTCTGCACGGCGTACGATCAGCACGCCGTGGACGCTTTTGAACTCCACGCCGTGGATTACCTGCTGAAGCCCATCAGCCGCGCGCGCCTGGGCGATGCGCTCGGCCGCGTGCGTTCGCTTTCGGCCGCGGCGCGGGAATCCACCATCGATCGCGCGGTGCGCGCGCAGCAATCCGCGCCCGCCCGTTTTCTGGTCAAAAGCGCGGCGCACTACCTCGTGGTAAGCGAGGCCCGCGTGCTTTATTTCGCTTCGGAAGAGGGGCTCACCCGCCTGGTTTCCGATGGCGGCCAGTATTGGATGGACCCGACCCTCAACGAGCTCGAGCAGCGCCTGCCGCCCTCGCGATTCTGCCGCATTTCGCGCGCGGCGTTGATCAACTTGAGCGCCGTCGCGGAAGTCCATCCCCTGCCGGGAGGCTCGGGAGAAGTGCGGCTGAAGAACGGCCAGCGCCTCGAAGTGAGCCGGCGGCGCTTCCACGAGTTGCTGGAAGCCCTCGAAGGCAAATGAGCCGCGTCCGCAAGCAGCGCGCTTTTTATCGGGTGCATCCGTGGCCGCCAAATCCAGGCCCGGAATTCCGCCGCACGCGCGGATCCGGTAGATTGCCGGAAGCAGGAATTGGCCACGGAGGCATACGGAGGAACACGGATAGGCAAATTGCGCATCTTTGGCTGACCGCTGAAAGCCGATCGCTGAAAGCTCTTTGAATCACACCGTGCACAATTCCACTGCCTGCCGCAGCGACGCAATCGGGTCCCGCACCGGCTCGAACTCGTGCGCGAAATATCCCTGAAAATTCAAATCCGCGATGGCCTTCGCGATGGTCCGCCATTGCAATTCCTGCGTGTCGTCGAGCTCGTGCCGCCCCGGCACGCCGCCGGTGTGGAAGTGGGCGATGTACTGGAAATTGTCGCGAATGGTGCGGATGATGTCGCCCTCCATAATCTGCATGTGGTAAATGTCGTAGAGCAATTTCACCCGCGGCGAATCCACCGCGCGGATCACATCCACTCCCCAGGCGGTGTGGTCGCACTGGTAGTCCTTGTGATTCACCTTGCTGTTGAGCAGCTCCAGGCAGACCGTGACGCCGTTGTCCTCGGCGAATTTCGCGATGCGCCGCAGGCCGATGGCGCAGTTTTCCTTACCCTCCTCATCGGAAATGCCCTGCCGATTGCCGGAAAACGTGATCACATTCGGCACTTTGGCCTCCGCCGCCCGCGCGATGCGCGCGCGGATCTCCGCCTCCAGCCGGCCGTGGCTCTCGCGGCGATTCCAGCCGTCCGGAATCTTCGCGCCGCCCTGCGTAATCGTCGGCACCAGCCCGTACTTGCGGACCGTCGGCCAGTCCGCGGGCTCGACCAGGTCGATGCCGCCGATCCCCATCGCCGCCGCCTCGCGGCACAAGTCGTCGAGCGGGATCTTCTGATAGCACCAGCGGCACAGCGATTGTTTCAGTCTCCCGGCGGAAGCCGCGGCGGAGCGGCTCGCCTGCGCGCAGGCCAGGGCGGCCGGAATTGTCTGTAACGCGGATCGCCTCGTCATCGTCTGACCTCTTTTTGACTGTACACCCGGGACCGAATCCGGATACGGTACTCTAGATGGAATCAGGGAGGGTCGGGAGAGTCTGTGCGCGGTTCACTGGTGGTTTGTCTTCTGCTAGCTGGCGGTCTCCACGCGCAAACTTCCAGCGTCCCCTGGAGCAGTTACGCCCACGGCGCGCAGCACACCGGGCTCTCCACCATCGGATCGCAGCGCCTCGAGCAGATCAAGTGGTCCACACCGGTCGACACGGTCAATCAAGGTACGGGCGGGCCGCTATTGATCCACTACGGCAGTCCCATCGTCACTGCCGCCAACACCGTGGTGATTCCCGAGCGGACCAGCGCATCGAATACGTACCGGGTGGAAGCATTCAGCGGCGGCGATGGATCGCTGCTCTACACCCTCTCCACCGCGTATACCCCGCCGCCTTACCAGTGGATTCCGGTTTTCGGCGTCACTCTCAGCCAGGGCGCGCGGCTCTACTATCCCGGCCCCGGCGGCACGGTCTATTATCGCGACCAGCCCGATTCCGCCACCGGGCCTTCCGGCCAAATCGCGTTCTACGGCAACGCCGACTATTCCGCCAATCAATCGGCGTTCGACACCACCGTCATGATTTCCACTCCGATCACCGCCGATGCCGAAGGCAACATCTATTTCGGATTCGACGTCACGGGATCCAATCCGGACAATCTCACCAGCGGGCTGGCGCGCATCGCCGCCGATGGAACGGGATCGTGGATCAGTGCCCCCGCCGCCGCGCAAGGCGATAACTCCATCGTCGAAGTCGCCCTGAATTGTGCGCCGGCTGTCAGCAATGACGGCGGCACGCTGTATTTCGCCGTCTCGGAGGGGCCCACCGGAAAGGGTTTCTCGTCCGGCTACCTGGTGTCCGTCAACAGCACCACACTCGCACCCATGGCGCGCGTCCGCCTGACCGATCCCGAAACCGGCAGCGACGCCCGGGTGCCGGATCTCGGGTCCGCATCGCCCACTATAGGCCCGGATAACGACGTGTATTACGGCGTGTTCGAATCCGGGGAGCAAGGCCAGGCGGAAAACAATGATGATCGCGGCTGGCTGCTGCATTTCGACCAAACCCTCGCCGTCTCCAAAACGCCCGGGGCGTTCGGCTGGGACGATACGGCATCGGTGGTGCCGGCGAGCGCCGTCGCGTCCTATACCGGCACGTCCTCCTACCTGCTCTTCACGAAATACAACAACTACCTGGGAATCGGCCCCGGCGGCAACGGCCTGAACAAAATCGCCGTCCTCGATCCCAACGCGCAAATGACCGACCCGATCACCGGCGCCACGGTGATGCAGGAAGTGATCACCATCCTCGGGCAGACCCCCACCAATAGCAATGGCGCCGTGCACGAATGGTGCATCAACTCGGGCGCCATCGACCCGTTCACCAATGCTGCCCTCGCCAATAGCGAAGACGGCACTCTTTACCGCTGGGATTTCGCCAGCAATTCATTCACCCAAAAAGTGCCGCTCACCGGTGGCCTATCGGAAGCTTATACGCCCACCGTGATCGGCGCCGATGGCACGGTCTATGCCATCAATGACGCGATTTTGTTTGCCGTCGGGGAGGCGTCGAACATGACCGTCGTCTCCAGCCATACCGGGAATTTCGCGCCCGGGCAGATGAACGCCATCTACACCCTGACCGCTACCAACAGCGGCACGGGCGCGGCCAATGGCGCCGTTACCGTCACCGACGTTCTGCCCGCTGTTTTCACCGCGCAATCCATCGGCGGGCAGGGCTGGAGTTGCACGCAACCCGCGGGACCGTGCTCGCGCAGCGATTCACTGGGCGCAGGCAAAAGCTATCCGGCGCTAACCCTCACCGTGAACGTGGCCGAGAGCGCTCCATCGGCGGTGACCAACCTGGCCGAGATATCGGCCGATGGCGCGGCGAACTCCATCAACTCCATCTCCAACGACACCACCAGCATCGTTGCGCCGCCGGCATCGCTGAGTATTTCCAAAACTCATTCCGGCAACTTCACGCAAGGGCAGTTGGGTGCATACCAGGTGGTGGTGAGCAATGCGGCAAGCGCGGGCCCGACTAGCGGGACCGTGACGGTGACGGAAACCGTGCCGCCAGGAATGACCCTCGCTTCCATGCAGGGCGATGGATGGAGTTGCCAGACCGGAAGCCTATCCTGCTCGCGCAACGACCCGCTTCCCGCCGGGGGCAGTTACGCCGCAATTGCCGTCACGGTGAACGTGGCCAATGATGCGTCCACGCCGCTCACGAACCAGGTGGACGTCTCCTACGGCGGATGGACGTCCATGAATGCCACCGACAGCACTATCGTGATCTCCCCCTGCGCGCTTACCGGGGACTCTCGGGCCGCGGTCGCGGACGTCCAAAAAGCGATAAACGAGACGCTGGGCACGGTGCCGTCCGCGGACGATCTCGATCAGGATGGCGTGGTCAACGCCGTTGACGTGCAAATCGTGATCAACGCCATCCTGGGCCTCGGATGTTCGCGGTAAAAGGCGGACGTCCCGGCTGGATAAGGCCTCGATCGCCGGCCCGCACTCCCAAAAATGCGCAACAAGTACTTACCGTTCTAAGCAATTTCCGTCTTTCATACCCGCAATTTTTCCTGCTCAACCCCCCAAAATCTGAAATGTGATGATTCGCACAATCTGCTAGCTTGATCCGTTACACGTTTGCGGGGGTAATTATCTCTTTTAACTCCACTATCCGGGCGCTCGCCGGCTTCCTGGGATTTTCAGCCGCCGTTTGGGGCCAATTGTCCGATCACCCGATTTCCGCTCAGACGAGCGACACTCATTGGGGCGTCATCTACCTGACCCACGATGACATGATGGAAGAACCCACTTTGTTTGGAGGGCTTTACAACACCAAACTGATTGTGGCGCTGCTTCAGAACTATGGCCTTCCCGACACTTTTTTCATAGTCGGTTGCCACATCGTGGGACAGCCGCTGTCATTGCCGGGATCGAGCATGTGCCTGGGCCTGGGCGACGTGCCCTTTTCGGTCGTCCAAGAGGTCGCGGATGCCGGGTTTCTGATCGCCAACCACACGTATTCGCACCTCGGATTGAGCCAGCTTCAACCGAAAGACATGGTGTCCGACGTGCGGAGCAACCAGGCGCTCATCGATTCCCTGAACCAGCAACTGGGGCTGAAGTTGTTCCGCTGCCCGGGGCTTGACTGCGCCAATGTGACTTGGCTGAACACGGCGGCGGATCTGGCGAAGCTCCACGGCCCGGTGACCGCAGACGTCGGCGCTGGCTTCGTCCCTGACGATATCATGCCCGTCCCTGGCGGAATTCAGGACAATACCGGAGAAGGCGGCGACTGGTGGTTTTACCAGAACGATCTCTCCGCGCAGTTTGCCGGGTACTACTACGTGCGCGATATCGTGAACTTCGGATCGCAACACGGGGTGATCGTGCTGCTGCATACCCGCACCGAGGACATGACCGGTTCCGACGGCAGCCGCGGCTTCTTCCCGGTCCAGTTGCTTCAGTACATCATCGATCACGTGCCGGCGGGATTCACATTCGCTCCCCTGGACGGTATTCCCGGCCTTCTGGGAAACATTCAGACCACGGAACCAAAACTGATTTCGCACGAGTTCGGCAGCGATGACGGCCAGGGGCGAATCGTCGCCGGCCATATTACGGGCGGGCAAAAGCAGGAGGTGTGCAAGGCCCGCGAGGGATCGGTCCGCTGCATGTCCTGGCAGGCGGGGGCGAAGCCCGGCGCGGAACCGGCGCTGGTACTGGGACCTTCCACCTCCTGGCGCGACATCGCCGACGCGGATTGGAGAGCGAAGTACGGCTCGGCGTTCTGGCTGGTGGATGTCGACGGCGATGGCAGGGACGAGCTGATCACGCCCAGCAGCGCGGGGCTCAACGTCAGCCATTCCGACGGAATTGAGGGATTTTCGCCGCCCGCGCCCTTGCTTGCGGCGAAAAATCTGGACTACCGCGCCGTTCGCTTCGGCGACGTGGACAATAATGGCTTGCCGGATGTCGTCGCCTGGATCGGCGGAGTCGTTTATGTTTACCGCAACAACGGCCACGGCTTTGACGCTCCCATTGCCGCCTCCGCCGATTTTCCAGTCTCTTCCGGCTACGGCGAAGACCCCTACCTCTCCACGATGCAGGTGGCGGACGTCAATGGCGACGGTTGCGCCGACCTGTTGTTCCGCGGGCCGGCGGATGTTTTCGTCGCCCTGAGCGACTGCGGCGGAAGATTTCTGCCGGCCGAGAGTTGGACGAAGAGGTTCAGCGACCGGCAGAATTTCGCCATGCCCAGCCAGAACCTGACGTTTTCCGCCGCTCGGATAGCCGGGAAAGCGGGTCTGGCGGCGGGACTTTTTACCGGCGGAATCGTCTTTCAGGAAAGCGACGCTTCCCACAATCGCTTCGGCCAATACCGCTACATCATGGACAATCGCGGTTTCTCAGGCGACCCCGATTTTCACGGCGATGCTTATGCGAGCGATGTCGTTTTTACCGATCTTTTCGGCTCCGGCAATACCATTCCCGTTCAAGTCAGGCCGAACGGCCTCTATGTCTCCCACATCCGCGTCATAAAAGACTGAGTTCACAAGCTCGCAGCTTTGCGGTCGCGGGTCGGGCGCCTGCGTGTCGAAAAGTACCGGTGCGAACCGCGGCCGCAAAAGGCCGCCCCGCAGGCGGGCCATCTCCCAGTGCGCTCCGCCACCCCCGATAAGCAGGGCGATCGGGTAATTCTCTGCGATCTCTGCGGCTTTCGATGAGATTCCTTTTTGTTCGCGCCGAGGCGCAGACCGTCATGGATCCGGCTCACGTTTTGGATTCTTTCGTCCGGTGGATAGTTGTTTGCAACCATACGAGCGACGGAAGGAGTTACGTCAAAATGACGATCCGAAATTTTGTACCCGCGGCTGCGGCCTTCATCGCGCTGGGAGCGGCGGGTCTACTTACGCGCACTGCCTCTACCCAGCCGATGTGGGACCAGGTTAAGGTTCACCTGCCCTATTCGGTGACCATCGGTGAAAAGACCATACCGCCCGGCGACTATTTGATC
>Ga0335078_10014526_pt1 | contig 11679 bp, 11 predicted proteins | sample Lox_Sample_32_FD_206711 | JGI IMG/M metagenome (GOLD analysis project Ga0335078, IMG submission 206711) | Soil microbial communities from Loxahatchee National Wildlife Refuge, Florida, United States - Lox_Sample_3.2 | ecosystem: Environmental > Terrestrial > Soil > Wetlands | place: USA...
CGATGCGGGTGAGGCCATCAAGCAAGCCGACTTCTCCGCCAAGATGAACAAGGCAGATGCGTTGGTGGTCGTTTCACCCGAATACAACCACGGCTACTCCGGTCTTTTGAAGCATGTACTGGACAGTTGTCTCAAGGAATACATTCATAAGGCTGTCGGGATCGTCGGGGTGTCGGCGGGGCCGTTCGGTGGGACCCGCGTAATTCAGAACCTCCTGCCGGTAATGCGCGAAATCGGGCTGGTGACGATCTTCTGGGATGTAAATTTCTCAAGTGTTCAGAAAGTGTTTACCAAGGACGGCGAGCTCCTCGACGGGTCGTACATTCCGCGTATCGATAAATTCTTGAAGGAACTCATCTGGATGGCGAAGACCCTGCGCCAGGGTCGTGAACAAATATCTCTGGACTGATCTCCGGAGACAAGGATGACTGCTGTGGCTAATACCGACAAAATGATTTGTTCGCAGTGCAAAGTCGAGATGAACCACCATTGCGACAAGATCGTGTACAACGCCGGCGAGGACGAAGCTCGAACCGATCCGGAACTGGGCGGAATCATCGAGGAATTTCATACCTGTCCCAAATGTGGCGGTGGCGCCTCACGCCATGCGTCTTATGGCCCGTGAGCATTTAGGCGTTGGTGTCTCTGGGCTTCCTTATTTGCCTATAATTTCGTCCAGGTCACTGTGACCTCCTTTCAGAAACTGTTTCCGTTCTCGCAAAACTGCGGCAAGGAAATGGTCGTGCGGACGAAGGTATCATCCTTACCACTTTGTCTGTCTCTTTATCGCTGGAGGCAGCGCTTAAAATAAGTGGCGACCAATACCAAAGTGTGGGTTGTGTATTTGGCATGCACCGGTGCATCCTAATCTGTCGCTATCCCGGCTCAACGTCCCATGGGGATGTGTATGACGACGCTCGCGATTCCGATTTCCTCATTACTTCTGCGCCTTGCGCGCCATCGACAGAAAATGCGTCCGCGAACGATAGGCCGTGGCAAGAAGATCACGCGCAACCTGAGTGCCGGACGCGGTTTTGTGCTCCTGGCGATCTTGTTCGCCACTTCTGCGAGCCGGATTCTCGCGCTCGACTCAGAAAATCGCATCTCGCAATATGGTCACAGCGTCTGGAGGCTGCAAGACGGCTATTTTGGCGGGGCCGTGTTCGACGTCACGCAGACCGCAGACGGCTATATTTGGGTAAGTTCGGAGACCGGACTGTATCGATTTGATGGAGTGCGTTTTGTCCAGTGGAGCGCCCAGTCCGACAAGGAGTCGACTCTATCCCACGTAACCGGTCTTCAGGGCGCGCGGGACGGAAGCCTATGGATGAGAACAAATGACGATCTGGCACACGTTGTCGCCGGCCGACTGACTCGGTTTCAGGAAAATGAAGGCTGGGTTGTCCTCGATCTCATTCAGGACAAAGATGGGGAAATATGGTTCTCACGCTATCGGGTCAGTGATGTTACCCATCCTCTGTGCCAGGCCCTGGACAGCAGAGTTCGGTGCTATGGACGCGAAGACGGACTTGAGGTTACTTCCGCGAAGAGGCTTTTCGCGCGGGACTCTTCGGGCGCCTTTTGGATGGGAGATGACACTGGGATCACAAGGTGGCGGCCGGGAGAGTCGAAAACTGTTTTCCGCCCCCAGTCGTTGCACTCCAACCAGGGAAATCTTGGCATCTCCGCACTTGTGCCCGAGACGGACGGCTCCGTCTGGGTTGGCATGGGGATCTCTGGCCGCGGCGCGGGACTGCAACGATTGGTGAATGGCACTTTTCAGCCGTTTCGTTCGCGAGAACTGAATGGCGAGACACTGGAGGTACAGTGCCTGCTCAAAGATCGTCAGAACAGCCTGTGGGTCGGAACCAGTCAGGGCCTTTACAGGGTTCATGGCGCCCAGGCCGATCATTACGGAACCGCCGACGGGTTGTCCAGCGATTACATCAACTGGTTATTCGAGGACCGCGAAGGCAACCTCTGGGTGACCACTTCGCAGGGGCTCGATATGTTTCGAGACCTGCGCGTGAGCAGTATTTCTAAACGCCAGGGCCTCATTGAAGATGGAGTGGAATCAGTCGCTGCCTCGCACGATGGCAGCGTATGGATTGGAACAGCTCGTCTACAGATGTTGGATCCGCACGGAATCTCTCTTGGCCCGGGAAGCTCTTTGCCGGGAAATCTGGTTACGTCTCTTTTCGTTGACCATGCAGATCGTCTCTGGATGGGGTTCATGAACAGGCTCTATGTTAACGAGCGAGGAAGCCTTCGTGAAGTCACAAAACAGGACGGCAGCGCACTCGGAATGGCAATGGGAATTACCGAGGACAATGAATACAACATTTGGGTGGAGACAAAGGGAAACTCGAGCGATCCACCAGGAACGCTAGCCCGAATTCAAGGCCTGAACGTCACGCAGGAGTTTCCGTCTCCTACGCTGCCATTGGCAAGAAAGATTGTGGCCGATCATCGAGGAGGAATCTGGCTGGGTCTGATGACAGGAGATTTGGCGCGCTATCGCGATGGCCAAATCAGTGTAATCAAGTTTGCTGACCATCCCAATTCACGCGTGCTGGCAATTACCGCGACCCCCGATGGCTCCATCCTGGGGGCGACTGATTTTGGTGTGGTTGGATGGAAGGATGGGAAGCAGCAGATCCTGACCGTGCAAAACGGTTTGCCTTGCAATAGTGTCACTGCCCTTATCTCGGACGATGCAGAAAATCTATGGCTCCTTGCGCAGTGTGGCCTGATCGAGATTCCGAAGGAGCAAATGCAACGGTGGTGGGAGAACTCGGAAAGAAAACTGACGCTGCGAGTGTTCGACGCGATTGACGGAGTGCAGCCTGGTCTAGGTCATTTCAGCACCAGTGCAAAAACCTCCGATGGGCGATTGTGGTTTGCCAATGGCATGGTGCTACAAGTGATCAATCCAGCGCACATCTCCGACAGTCAACAGCCACCGCCAGTGCGGGTTGAGCAGATCATTGCGGACCGACGCAGTTTCTCGCCGCAAACCGGACTTACGGTTCCACCACGAACTCGCGACCTTGAAATTGATTACACAGCTCTCCGTTACTCAGCGCCCCAGAAGGTTCGATTTCGCTACAAGCTTGAGAATCGCGACGCTAATTGGCAGGAACCCGGGACCAGACGTCAGGCTTTTTATAACGATCTTGGTCCGGGAAGTTACCGTTTTCAAGTGATTGCCTGCAACGATGACGGCGTCTGGAACGAGAGCGGAGCTTCTCTGAATTTCTCCATTCTTCCGGCCTATTATCAGACGGCATGGTTCCACACTTCTTGCGTGGGCGTATTTCTTCTCTTGCTGTGGGCCATCTATAAGTTTCGCGTTCGGCAATTGCATCGGCAGTTCGCGATCGCGTTGGACGCGCGGGTACAGGAGCGCACTCGCATCGCGCGCGACCTGCACGATACTCTCCTGCAGAGTTTCAACGCACTCTTACTCCGCTTTCAAACTGCGGCCGATCTGCTCATTAGTCGGCCAGACGAAGCCAGGCGCACTCTCGACACCACCATCGCTCAAACTGCTCAGGCAATTATCGAAGGACGAGATGCCGTGCAGCAGTTGCGCTCAAACCCGATTACCGACGACCTCGTTTCCGCGATTGGTTCGCTGGGGCAATCGTTGGCTACCGATGGATCGAGCCCTGATAATCCGGCATTCAACATTGGAGTGGAGGGCACGCCCCGAGATCTCCTTCCAATCACGAGGGATGAAGTCTATCGAATTGCATGCGAGGCCCTGCGAAATGCTTTCCGGCATGCACGAGCCCGCCAGGTCGAAGTTGAAGTTCGGTATGATGCGCGTCAACTGCGGCTGAGGATCCGGGACAACGGAAAAGGAATCGATCCACAGCTTCTTAGCGCGGATGGGCTCTCCGGGCACTATGGCTTGCGCGGAATGCGTGAACGTGCTCAATCTCTAGGAGGCGATCTCACTATCTGGAGTGAAGCCAATTCAGGTACTGAGATCGATCTGACTGTTCCCTCCTCCGGCGCGTACCCGAGGTCCAGTCTTTTTGATTCTTGGATTCTGAATAGAAGAAGGCGGACAAAATCATGAGTATGGATCCGAGCTTGATTCGCATTCTCGCGGTAGATGACCACCCCACGTTCCGTCAAGGAATCGCCGGTCTTGTGGCCGCTCAGTCGGATATGCGTCTTGTCGCGGAGGCGGCGAATGGGCAAGAGGCAATTCAGCAGTTTCGAGCACACCTTCCAGACGTGACTTTGATGGATTTGCAGATGCCGGAGATGAACGGCCTGGACGCCATGATCGCGATTCGAGGTGAATTCCGCGAGGCTCGAATCATCATGCTGACAACTTATATGGGCGACGTGCAGGTGCTGCGCGCTCTAAAAGCCGGTGCCCGCGGCTACCTGCTTAAGAATTCTTTGCATAGAGAACTCACCGATACCATCCGAGCGGTCCATTCAGGAAGAAAAGTGCTTTCTTCCGAGGTCTCCTGCCAACTTGCCGAACATGCGGGCGAGGATGCGTTGACTCCAGCAGAAACCCGAGTTCTCCGTTTGATCGCGGACGGATATGCCAATAAGGAAATAGGGACCCGGCTATCAATCAGCGAAGAAACGATCAAGAGCCAGGTCCGAAGTATCCTTTCAAAACTGAACGCCAACGACCGAACTCATGCTGCCATGATTGGGTTGAAGCGCGGCATCATCGAATTCTGATCCCCCAAAAGAGTGATCCAGACCGACCTTTCTAGGCTTTCGCCAGAGCTTTGGGAGATGCATGATCTGAAATTGGTGTGCGCAGACTCTTCTCATCATTCGCGCGAGGCTGGCCCGGGGTCGGGCTCCTTTTGCTGCGAGTTGCAGCAGGCGGTTCATTAATCGCTCGAACCACTCTTGTGTTGGAAAGTACACTCTTCGGAACTGGCCTCTTCCAACTCTTGATCGCAACTGCCGGACTGCTGCTAATCGCTGGACTGTGGACTCCTGTTGTTGCGACTGTGATGGTGCTCCTCGAGCTCTGGCGAATCTTTTCTCGGCACGGGGATCCTGCAAGCGACATTCTGCTCTGTGCTCTTGCCCTTGCGATTGCCCTACTCGGGCCTGGAGCCTGGTCGGTAGACGCTCGCCTCTTTGGATGGAAGCGCATCGAGATCGATACTCGACACAACAAGCGCTAACTCCCCCAGAAGTGTGACGAACTTACCCTCCAGTCTAGTGAAACGCAACCCTCGATTTAGGTTTGTCGGAAATCAGAATCAATCGCATAGTGTGCGAAGAAAGGCCGATGACTTCAGCGAATCGGCAACAACACACGACAGTCCCGGCAAAACTTGCTTGCCGGACAAGAGTAGATACCAGAAGGAAGAGGATCAAAATGACGAATGACGGAAATGTGATCAGCAGTTCTCCGAATCGCCGCGGCTTCCTGAAAACCGGATTGGCAGCCGCAGGAGCAGTAACCCTGGGAACCGGCTTGCTTGCTCGCGCCACCAAGGCGTCTGCGCAGGCGAGCCCCGACAGTAGCCTCACGGCAGGCGACGTTGCCCTCCTACAGTTCCTGGCTGCAGGAGAAGCCCTTGAGGCTGACTTTTACACCCAATACAACGAGTTGGGCGGACTACGGGACGACGAAGTTTCTGGAGGATGCGGAAATCGAATCTATACCCGTGCTCTGCGAAGAATCGATCCCAATATCTCCCAGTACATTCATGACATCGCCGACGACGAGATGAGCCATCAGAATTTTCTGAATGCATATCTTGTTGCTAATGGCGCGGACCCCGTGGATATGGAGCCGTTCCGCACTTTACAGGGAAGCACGGCGACAGGTTCCAGCGGAAAGTTGCGGCTTACAAACCTGATGCAGCTGACGCTGAACACGAGTTGGTGGACTCGTTACCGCAGCAGTGCGAATAACCCCGACGTGAACCCCATCACCTTCGAGCAGGCGGTTCCCGATCTGTTCAACGGAACCTTTCCCGCCATTCCAAGGACAGACGACGACCTATACCCGCACAACCACATTCAGGCAATTGCCAACACCGCGGCCTTCCATATCCCTACTGTGGAACAAGGCGGCGGCAGTTTGCGCCTGGCGATGGCACAAAGGGCTACCAGCGTGGAGGTGCTACGACTTCTCATCAGCATGGGACCGATCGAGCTCATGCATTTTCAGACCTTGTCAGAAACCGCAGGCTATGCGCTGCCGCTGACCGATCCCACCAATGGCCTGACATTCCCCGACCTCAACAGTGGTGTAGACCCTAATAACGGGGCCAAAGGCAAGGCAGTCAGGGAGATGTTCCAGACGAACCTGATCATGCCGGAACCTTGCCCTTTCATCAGCACGAGCCTGCCGCCATGTTCGGTAGTACGTCCGACGAACACGACGGGAGTGGCCACGGGAGCCCTTAAGTTCTTAACGGGCATGGGCCTCTTTATTGGCCAGTCGGATGCGTTTTTCACGTTTATGACCAATCTGGCCACGGCGGCAGACGCTGCACAGCGCGGAGTCTAGCGACTTCGCCATCAGGTTGGGAGTTCCGGCAAACACCAGCCCCAACTCCCAACGTCTTCAATCGTTCAAGAGCATGACCTAAGTCAGGAAGCGGGGCCCGGTTGTTCAAAAACTCAATGAGGAGCGAATTATGAAGCACAGGAACATTCTGATCACTGCCGGTATCGCCGTATCACTCGCCATCTTCTCCGCAATTGCCCTTTCCGCGAACCAGGATAAGTACGCGGTAAAAGTGCAGAACGGGCTCGGGTTTTCCGACTTCCAGGGATACGAAAGCTGGCAGTTAATCGCCGTCAGCCTTAGCGGAGACAAGCTAGTGGCGGTTCTCGGAGATCCTGCCACGGTCGCCGCATTTAAGGCTGGCATACCTGGTAATGGCAAGCCCTTCCCGGATGGCGCCCGCATGGCGAAGGTCCACTGGAATTCGAAAAAGAGCGAGTGGGAGCCCGGCCAGCCGATTCTACCGGATACCCAGCATGACATGGATTTCATGCTGAAAGACAGCAAGCGGTTCGCAGACAGCGGCGGATGGGGTTACGCCGCGTTCGAGTATGAAGCGGCGTCGAACACGTTCAGGCCTGCCGACTTGAGCGACAAGCCGCCGCAGGCCCACGATGCGAAGTGCGGGTACGCGTGCCACACGAAGGTGGAGAAGCGGGACTACGTTTTCACGCGGCGAGATGAGCAGCGAGGATAGCCAAGCCACACGCGGCTATCCATGAGCATCTCGAATTGCCAACTCAAAAGGGTACGGATTAAGGAGCACACCATGTTTGAAGGATTGTTTCAACCCATGCATCTGTTGGTCATTTTTGGTATCGCCCTGCTTGTCTTCGGCCCCAAAAAGCTCCCGGAGTTGGGCAAAGGAATCGGTGAAGGTATTCGTGGGTTTAAATCCGCGATCAAAGCGGAAGAGGACAATAGCCCGACAGCGATATCTCCGGCAACTGATTCGAGGATGAGCAAGGAGTAAGTCATGGAATCTGGAACGAGAAACAACTGCGACGGAAGGGGGGAAAAAATGGCCTTCGGAATGAAGTTCCTGTATTTAGCGGTGCTTCCAGTCATCGCCGTCGCCCTATGGCCGCAAGATCATTCGATGAGCCACGTGGCGACGCCCGGCCCAAACTGGGCAGCCTTGATGAAGAACATGGAAACAATGCAGACCGCCATGGCTGAGGTAGAACCATCCGGGAACGACGATGCGGATTTCGCGAATATGATGCTGCCGCACCATCAAGCTGCCGTCGACATGGCGAAAACGGAACTTCTCTATGGCAACGACCCTCAGATGCGCCGGCTTGCGCAGGAAATTATTACCGACCAGGAATCCGAGATTCAGTTGATGAACCTCTGGCTTAGCCGTCATGGGGTCCACACAAACGATCCGAGTCAACTACAGGGTTCCAGCGCACGGAGGGACAAATAGTCATGAGAATTCGTAGAAGCATACCTATCCGGCTTCTGTATCTCGCCGCGATATTGACTCTCGTTGAGTTTGCATCAGCGCAACAGGCTCCGTGGGGACGCCCCAATATTCCGGTCTCGGCCCACGATCGCGTCTACGCGGCAGACCAGACTTCAAACACCGTGTCGGTGATTGATCCCTCCAGCGACAAGTTGCTTGGGGTGATTCGTTTGGGCAACCCACTGCCTGGAGCATTGTCCCCTCTCTATAAGGGGCAGCTTCTCGTCCACGGGCTTGGATATTCGCCAGACTCCAGGACCCTGGCGGTCGTATCCATCGCTTCGAATGGTGTGACGTTGATTGATACAGCCACGAATAAAGTGAAAGGGACTGTGTACGTTGGCCGCTCGCCTCACGAGGCATTCTTCACTGGCGATGGGCGCGAATTGTGGGTGACGGTTCGCGGTGAAGACTACATCTCTGTTATCGATCCAAATCAGATGAAGGAAATTCGCCGCATCGAGTTGGCCAATGGTCCCGGCATGACCATGTTCGGGAGCGACGGCAGATATGCCTTTATATGCTCGAGCTTTACTGCCGAACTCACGGTGGTCGAGACCGCTTCTCATCAGATCGTTAAGCGGATCCCGCAGGCAAGCCCCTTCTGCCCGGACCTTGCGGTAAGCCCGGAAAATGACGAAGTCTGGATGACGTTGAAAGACATTGGCAAAGTGCAAGTGTTCAGCGCCAAGCCACCGTTCGAGCAGCTTGCTCTTCTCGAGACGGGACCGATCACAAATCACGTGAACTTTGCCAACAACAGCAGCGGCAAATTCGCGTACGTCACGATCGGTGGCACGAACCAAGTGAAGGTCTATCACCGCGGGCCGAGTCCAACTCTCGTCGCCACCATTCCGGTTGGGGATTTGCCACACGGCATCTGGCCTTCCGGTGACGGCACCCGAGTCTATGTCGCTCTGGAAAATGGCAACCGTGCAGTAGCGATCGATACGTTAACGAACAAGGTGATCGCCAACATCCCCATCGGGCAGACGACACAAGCTCTGGTTTACGTCCCGGGCGCGGTTCCTTCCGGCGACGGCACCGATAACCTCGCCCCGCTCGGGGAAGCAACCAACACCGCGCACATCAGGTTCGAGCCTGCAGGAACAACGGTGCCAGCGGCCCAAGCATCAGCCGCCGTCAACTCGCTCGGACTTCTCGATCTCGTGGAGATTGCCGCAAAGGGCTTGGCCTCCGGCGCCCAATATCGGGTGTATCTTGCGCAGTCCAATGATCCCCCTTACGGGAATCTCGAACCATTGGCAGTTTTCAAGGCAAATCCCGATGGCGCAGGCATCGTGCAGGCGCTCGGGTCACTCAAGGCGCTCGTTCGCTCTGAGGCAAGTACCGATGGAACACTTCCGCAGAGATTCTTGATCATCACCGACTTCGACGATCCATCGCGAGTTGTGCTACGGCAGGCTAATTCATCGAAAGGGTTCGAGTGAAGCGGAGAAAAGACGTCATGACTCAAAGTGAATCATTTTCCAATTCGCTGTACACCGACCAGCTGCACCTGGCCGAGCGTGAGTTATCAGCTTTCATCGCCGCAGTAAAAGCATCATACGGCCGCGAGCAAGCCGAACTTTCTGCGGAGGACTGGATCGAAGAATCAGAGCTCATGGACAGTTCACCTCGATCTGAGGTCCGGAATTGGCGCGCGGTCACGATCGCAGCCTCGGCGCGACTGGCCGTTCGAGTCGGTCGCCCCGCTCATCTTTCAAAGGTAGTCACAAATTCCCAGGAGGATCTATGGCAACGTTAACAATCTCCTCGAAACCAGCGGTAGCGACTATGAAAGTCGCTCAGATTTCGAAACCTGGATCGGCCTTCGAGATCATCGAGCGTGAGATCCCTGAACCCGATGCAGGGCAGGTGCGCATTAGGGTGCAGGCTTGTGGCATCTGCCACAGCGATGTGCTCACCAAGGATGGCCTCATCCCGGGTATTCAGTATCCGCGCATTCCTGGGCACGAGGTGGCGGGTGTCATTGACGAAGTGGGCGCCGGAGTGTCTGTCTGGACGAAGGGGCAGCGTGTCGGGGTCGGCTGGCACGGCGGGCACGACAACACGTGCCGCGAATGCCGGCGTGGAGATTTTACTCACTGCCAAAACATGAAAATTCCCGGTATCCACTACGACGGCGGATATCAAGAGTACATGGTGGCTCCGGTCGAGGCGCCGGCTGCCATACCCGATGCCTTGAGCGATACCGAAGCTGCACCGTTGCTGTGCGCAGGCGTTACAACCTACAACGCCCTGCGGCACAGTGGCGCGTTGCCCGGCGATCTTGTCGCAGTGCAGGGCATTGGTGGTCTCGGCCATCTAGGAGTTCAATTTGCAAGCAAGTTTGGCTACAAGGTCGCTGCCATTGGCCGGGGTCCTGCAAATGCGGTGCTGGCAAGGAAACTCGGCGCGGCCCTGTACATCGACAGCCGAGCCACGAATGCCGCCCAAGAGTTGCGGAGGCTCGGCGGGGCCAAGGTGATTCTGGCGACGGCGCCGAACTCGAAAGCAATGTCCGATCTGATCGATGGTCTGGGGCCGAATGGAAAGCTGCTTGTTGTCGGTGCAACGGGCGATCCGATCCAGGTCACGCCGCTACAACTCATCACTCCGTTAGTCCGGAGCCTCCATGGGTGGGCAAGCGGAATCCCGACAGACTCTGAGGACACACTGCAGTTTGCCGAGCTCACCGGCGTCCGGCCAATGATCGAGACCTACCCACTCGAAAGAGCGGACGAAGCATATGCACGAATGATCAGCGGTCACGCGCAGTTCCGCGTCGTCTTAACCATGCGAAGTTAGGCCAAGCCACGATATCGCTTTGATTCGACGCCTGGGTCTTGATGCACCTATTGGCGGCGGATGCAAAGCGGAAACGAGTACCAAAAGAAAAAGGAATCCACTATGACTCAGGAAAAAGCACAACTCAACTGGCGGATCTTCCGTGCCGCCACTCTAGTCGCCATTGCATTTAGCCCGGTTTTCGTGGCTGCGTCCAGCTACGCCCAAACCGCGATCAATAAGGAGACGACCATGGCTCAGCCCGACACTTTGCGCCTTTACGCTGTGCCGCAAGCAGCCGCAGCAGAAATCCGTCCTTTCCACGTTAACTTTCCAGAGGAGCAACTCGCGGACCTCCGTCGGCGGATCGCCGCGACCCAATGGCCTGAGCGCGAAACTGTCAACGATGCGACCCAGGGCGTCCAGCTCGTGACGATGCAGGAACTCGCACGCTATTGGGTAACCGATTACGACTGGCGCAAGTGCGAGGCGAGGCTGAATGCTCTGCCGCAATTCGTCACAACGATCGATGGGCTCGACATCCACTTCATTCACGTCCGCTCACAAAATAAGAACGCGCTGCCGATCATCATCACGCATGGGTGGCCTGGCTCGATCATCGAGCAACTGAAGGTCATCGGTCCGCTCACCGATCCTGTTGCCTACGGTGGAAAAGCGGAAGACTCATTCGATGTAGTCATCCCTTCGCTGCCCGGTTATGGCTTCTCGGGTAAGCCTAAGTCGCCCGGTTGGAATCCCCCTCGCATCGCCCGCGCCTGGGCGACGCTGATGCAACGCCTCGGGTACACCCGGTACGTGGCTCAGGGCGGCGACTGGGGCAATGCCGTTACGGAGTTCATGGCCGTGCAGGAGCCGCCAGGGTTACTCGGGATCCATACCAACA
>Ga0335078_10014527_pt1 | contig 11678 bp, 8 predicted proteins | sample Lox_Sample_32_FD_206711 | JGI IMG/M metagenome (GOLD analysis project Ga0335078, IMG submission 206711) | Soil microbial communities from Loxahatchee National Wildlife Refuge, Florida, United States - Lox_Sample_3.2 | ecosystem: Environmental > Terrestrial > Soil > Wetlands | place: USA: Florida...
CCAAGTTCCAACGCCCGCATCCTGACTTAACCCTATATTCATTATGCGGGTGGAGAGTGCGTCGGCGTCACGAAGCGTCGACCCTCGAATGCGATGGCTCCCTCTAAAACGCCGGGAAAATGTGGACCGAGCGGCGGAGCCGGAAGCGTTGCAAACCCCGGCTGAGACGGATCGAACGGCTGCGGCCGACGGCATCCACGAAACTATCGATCTTCTGGAATCCGACCTGGGCGCCATGATCGGCCTGGTCCATCGCGCCTGTGAACTGGTTTGCCGCGAAGCCGAAGATTCCGCGGCCGCCACCTTCAGGATTACCCAAAAGACCGACAGTCTTGTCCAGCAATCCGGCACTGCAAGTCGCGATCTCACCCAGTTGGCCGCAGCGATCGAGGAACTGGCGCGCTCCTCTGGCGATATCGGATTTCAGGTGCGCAAGGCCGACGATCTCTCCGCCGAACTGGCGGCACGCGGCGTCGATGGGCTCAAGAATTCGTCTAACCAGATCAGTCACGTCTTGAGCCTAATCTCCGCGGTTGCCCGTCAGACCAATTTGCTGGCTCTCAACGCGACCATCGAAGCAGCCCGCGCAGGCGAAGCCGGCCGCGGCTTTGCGGTTGTCGCAGCCGAAGTGAAGAAGCTCTCGCAAGAAACCCAGTCGGCAACGGAAGAGATCGCGCAGAGGATCGATGCACTGCAGAGTGACGCCGCGGCCTGCTTTAAGGCGGTGCAGCAGATCACCGATGTGATCAAGGTGCTGCGGCCGCTGTTCGCCGAGGTGGCAGTCGCGGTGCAACAGCAGGGCAATGCAACAACAAATGTCGCACGCAGCGCAACCGAAACCCTGCGTTTTGCCGACTCCGTATCAGAAGGTGCTTCCGAAATCCGCGACGCTGCGATGGGCGCGAATGCCCACGGGAAATCCGTGGAACAACACGGAAAAGGCGTTATCGGACTCGCCGAAAAGCTCAAGACGCGGACGACGATATTCTTGCGTCAAAGCGAGGCCGGGGACCGCAGGCGGCATGACCGCCTGCCCTGCGAAATCGGCGTCGAGCTTCGAACGAACGGCCGCGTCATTCGCGGTCGGACCGCCGATATTTCGGAAGGCGGCGCGCTGGTCCGCGTCGATGATCATCAATCGATCGTTGCGGGCGTCATTCTGGAGGCGACGATCGACGGCATCGGCGCGACACGCGTTCGCGTGGCCAACAAGTCGTCGCTTGGATTGCACCTCGAATTTATGGAAATGGGTTCCGGCGCGCGCGCGAATTTGGAGCGAAAGCTCGCTTCGATCCGCGAGGAGAACCGCGAAATCATTTCGCGGGCGGTCGACGCAGCAAACGATATCTCGCGGCGCTTCGAAGGCCTTATCGAAGCGGGAGCGCTAAGCCGCGCCGACCTGTTTGACAACGACTACATACCAATCGAGGGCACCGATCCGCAGCAGTATCGGACCCGATTTCTTTCGACGTTGGAGGAGGTGTTGCCACCGATCCAGGAGCCGTTGCTTGCAGGCGATGGGCGAATGGTTTTTTGCGCAACGGTCGATCGCAACGGCTACTTGCCGGTCCACAATCGCAAATATTCCTTGCCGCAACGGGCGGGTGAGACCGTTTGGAATACGGCGAACTCACGCAATCGCCGGATCTTTGACGACCGCGCCGGCCTCGCCTCCGGGCGCAATGTGCGTCCCTACCTTATTCAGGTCTATCCGCGCGACATGGGCAACGGCGTGACCATCATCGTGCGCGAGGTTGACGCGCCGATCCGCGTGTTTGGTAAACACTGGGGCGGCTTCCGCACCGCCTATACGCTTTGAGAGATGACCCGCGCACCGGACCCAAGTGCCGGCTTGGCGGCTTCGGCTAATCTCTGCGGCCCCTCAGCCAACCTTCGAGATAGACCAGCGCCATGGCGCGCTCATCGTCGGTGGCGCGGCGAAAGGCGCTATCGTAAAGCGGCTTGACCCAGGCCTCATCGGAACTGGCGCAGTCCTTGCTCAAAGTGAGCCACATCAGGCCGCGCGCCGCCTGCCGCGGTACTCTCCCGCCCTGAAACAGCAGGTCACCCAGCGCCGCCTCGGCGCGGCAATCACCTTTGGTCGCGGCAAGCAGCAGCCAGCGGGCTGCCTGGTGCGGATTGCTCGGCGTACCGTCGAGATAGAGGCGACCGAGCTGATACTGCGCGTCGGCATCGCCGAAATACGACGCTGCGTAGCCGAACAACTCGCGGGCGCGCGCGGTATCCTGCATGACAGTCGAGTTGGGAATACCAGTAAGATAGTAGTGCCCGAGCGCGACGAAGGCATTGGCGACGATCCGCGCCTGCGCGGTGCCCGGCGTCTCGTCAGGATGCGCATCGGCGATCCGGCTGAAATAAGCGAACGCCCGCTGGTCGTCCCGGGGGACGCCGTCGCCGGCCGCATACATGCGCCCGACCTTCCATTGTGCCGCGACGTGACCCTGATCGGCGGCGTATTGAAGAGCAGTCAGTGCTTTGGCCTTTTCTCCGCCATCCGGCACCGCGCCTGGGCCGCGCAATCCGTCGCTCGGTGAAAGCAAAGCCGTGTTTGGTGCGGTTGTTCCATCGAACGAGAAAGCCGGTCCAGACACAAGTCCGAGGCCGAGCCCGCCAATCGCAGCGACCAGCAGGCCACTTGCGGCGAACCGCGTCATTTTCTCAGATGTCCGCATAGCACGCTTTCTCAACAGCCCCTCCGGGATGGGTAACCGCGCCGTTGCGCGCCGACCCGACCTGCTGGGCGTATTTCCACAAATAGCCGGACGTGAATTCTTCATCGCGCGGCTTCCATTTCCGTGCGCGCCGGTCGAGCTCACTTTTGCTCAACTTGACGTCGAGGATGGCTTTTTCCGCGTCTAACTCGATGATGTCGCCGTCGCGAATAAGCGCGATCGGACCGCCGACCGCCGCTTCAGGCCCAACGTGACCGACGCAGAAGCCGCGTGTAGCGCCGGAGAAACGGCCGTCGGTGATCAGGGCAACTTTGTCGCCCATCCCCTGACCGTACAGCGCCGCCGTTGTCGACAGCATCTCGCGCATACCGGGGCCGCCCTTGGGTCCTTCGTATCGGATCACCAGCACGTCGCCTTCCTTGTACGTCCTGTTCTTCACCGCCTCGAAACAGGCTTCCTCGCCATCGAAGCAGCGCGCCGGTCCGGAGAAATGCAAGCGCTCCATCCCGGCAACCTTAACGATGGCGCCATCGGGTGCCAGGTTACCTTTGAGACCAACAACGCCGCCCGTGGGCAGCATCGGCTTGTCGGCCGGATGAACCACATCCTGATCTTTATTCCACTTCACCGATTTGAGGTTCTCAGCAATCGTGCGGCCGGTGACGGTCACGCAGTCGCCATGCAGGAAGCCATGATCGAGCAGCGTCTTCATCAACAACGGCACGCCGCCAGCTTCGAACATGTCTTTGGCGACATAACGGCCGCCCGGTTTCAAATCCGCGATGTAAGGTGTCTTTTTGAAGACTTCGGCGACGTCGAACAGATCGAACGCGATCCCACACTCGTGGGCGATCGCCGGCAGGTGCAACGCTGCATTGGTCGAGCCGCCGGTTGCCGCGACAACCGCCGCCGCGTTCTCCAGCGCCTCCCGCGTTACGATATCGCGCGGGCGGATATTCTTGACGATGAGATCCATAATCATCTCACCCGCCAGCATGCAGAACTTGTCGCGGATCTCGTACGGCGCCGGCGCTCCGGCCGAATACGGCAAAGCGAGCCCGATGGCTTCTGATACGGTCGCCATGGTGTTGGCGGTAAATTGCGCGCCGCAGGCCCCCGCCGAAGGACACGCGTTCTGCTCGAGCGTATCGAGATCGGCATCCGACATGGCGCCGACCGAATGTTTGCCGACCGCCTCGTAGACGTCCTGAATGGTAACCGGCCGCCCTTTGAAAGTGCCGGGCAGGATCGAGCCCCCATAGATGAAGATCGACGGCACGTTGAGCCGGCACATGGCCATCATCATGCCGGGTTGCGACTTGTCGCATCCGGCAACGCCGACCACGGCGTCATAGGAGTGGCCCCGCACCGTCAACTCAATGGAATCGGCGATGACTTCGCGCGACGGCAGCGACGCCTTCATGCCGCCGTGCCCCATCGCGATACCGTCAGTCACGGTGATGGTGCAGAACTCGCGCGGCGTACCGCCGACCGCGGCGACGCCCATCTTGACCGCCTGGGCCTGCCGCATCAGCGCTATGTTGCAAGGAGCCGCTTCATTCCAGCAGGTCGCGACGCCGACGAAAGGCTGATGGATCTGCTCTTTGGTCAAACCCATCGCGTAATAGAACGCGCGGTGCGGCGCTCGCTCAGGCCCTTCGGTGGCGTGCCGGCTCGGCAGCCGCAATTTCAAATTGGTCTTGGCATCCATCGAACACTTGCGGGCCTATCCGGCCCCCTCGCCCCCTTCCGACTTCAAGGACGCAAAGCCGCCCTAAAAATCGAAAGTGCCGCAACAACCTGTCCCGCCAGCCCTGACGGACACGCAGCTATCGTGTCGAAAAATCCTATGGCCAAAAAGCGGCGCTTTGGACGCGTGCAGTGCGGCATGGTCAAATGTTCCCTGCCTGTTGCGCTGCGGCCACAGATTTTTGCTAGAGAGCCATTCAGACTTAATTGCCGATTTACTATAAGTCACCCGGCCTGCGACGATGCGCCGATGCCACGGCGCCTCACCCGAAGCTTTTTCATCCGAAACGTTCACAAGGTCGCCGCCGATCTGATCGGCGCCACCCTTTTGTTCGATGGCGTTGGCGGACGCATTGTGGAGCTCGAGGCCTACGACCACACCGACCCTGCGGCACACAGTTTTCGCGGCCTGACCAGCCGCAACGCGGTCATGTTCGGTCCGGCGGGCTACGCCTACGTCTATCGCTCCTATGGCATTCACTGGTGCCTGAATCTCGTCTGTGAGCCGAAGGGCTCCGCCAGCGCCGTGCTGATCCGCGCCATCGAGCCGACCACCGGGCTTCCCGCCATGCGCCGGCGGCGTGGCGTTAGCGATGCCAGGCTGCTCTGCTCCGGGCCTGGCCGTCTTTGCGAGGCGCTACGCATTACCGGCGCGGATGGCGGGCTCCGACTCGACAAAGCGCCGTTTGAACTTTTTGCCCGTTCCGATCCGGTGGAAGTGGTAACCGGCGTGCGCATCGGCATCACCAAGGCAGTGGACTTGCCCTGGCGTTATGGACTGAAGGGATCGAGGTTTCTCAGCAAGCCCTTTCCTGCTGCTCCTAAGTCTGGAGCCTAAACGCCGGATCGAACCCCAATTCTTGCCGCGCCTTGTCGATCCTCACCACGCCGTCGGCTTCAGCGATGTTGTAAATGCCCGGCGATCCGCGGGTGACGGCCAAGAACGCAGCATGCGCGGCGGCGTCAACATGGAGCGGCGCCCGCGCGTTGGGGGTGTTCCAGGTGCCGGGACCGTACAGCCGCCCGTAGCGCAGCACGATGCCGTCGATGCCGCCTGCGTTGAGTACGGCGTCTTCCAGGGCGCGAACGCCACGCGCCGAGATCACACCGGGCCCCTCACCCTCGGCCGAGACCAGGGGGTCGCTCTCACCATGCGGCTCAGGGCCGTCGGCATACGAAAAAGCGATGCTTTGCGCGATCAGCCGGCGGGCGCTGGCCGCCTGGGACGCCGCCACCAGATTGGCCGTCCCTTCGATGCGCAGAAGGGAATTACGCGCCAGCCAGTCGGCGAGGTGCGCGGGGTCGTTGACTTGCGGCAGATCGGTCAGTTGATGAATGACCACGTCCGGCCGCGCCCGGACGACCGCATCCCGCAGCGCAGGCTTATCGAAAACATCGACGACAACCGGTTCGACGCCGCTGGTCTTCAGGTCGTCCGCTTTCGCGGCGGAACGCGTCGTGCCGGTGACAGTGTGGCCGGCGGAAATCAGCAGCGGCGTCAGCCGCCGTCCGATCGCGCCGCCCGCTCCGGCAAGAAAAATCCGCACAAGGACCGTCAGTGATACGCGACGATGAATTCGCAACCGGCTTCGGTCGGAAATGTCCGCGGGATCTTGCCGGTCTTCAGCTCGAATTCGAACACCACCGCGTCATCGTGGCAGCACAGATAGGCATGCTCGCCGTCGGGCGCGAAGCCAAAACCCATTGGGCTCTTTTTGGTCGGGAACGATGCGATCCGCTTCAATCCGTCGGCGGCGTAGATCGCGGCGTGCTCTCCTTTGTTCGACGACACCACGACGTAGCGATTATCCGGCGACACGCGCACACGCCGCATTTGCGGATTGATCGGGTTTGCTTCGTCGATCGCAATCGTTTGCTGCACGGCGTGGCTGCGCGCCTCGATCGCATAGAACTGGGGCGCCGTCTGCGCGCAGACGTAAAGCGTGGCGCCGTCGGGCGAAATGGCGAGCCCTTCGGTCACTTGCGGCAGCTTGATGCGATCGACGACGGCGCGGCGGTCGACGTCGACCACGATCACATCTGTGGTCTTGACCGAAACAAACGCCTTGCCGGTCGCATGGCTGATCGCGACCCAATGCGCGGTGCTGCCGACATCGATCCGCTGCACCTTGTCGGTGGCGGGATCAATGACCAGCACGGCGTTGCCGAGTTCACCCGAGCACCACACCGCACCCGCCTGATCCATCATGACGCCGTGTGGCGCGTAAGTTGCGCCAAGATCAATGACGCGGCTCAGCGATTGCGACGGCAGGTCGATGACGACGATGCGGCGGTCCGGGTTCACGCGTTTGATGAAAATCCCATCGCCGTAAACCGAGCCGTAGGCGGTCCGCCCGTCGGCGGAGAGCGCAAGCTCGTGAGTGGAGCCCGGCATGTCGATGGTCTTCGACAGCGTCAGCGTCTCGGCATCGAGAAAATGCACCTTGTGCGCAGTCTTTGCCGTCACGATCAGGTTCCGGCCGCCCGGCCGGTTGTTCAGATCGACCATGTAAATACCTCTCGGCAATCAACGCGCAATGCAATCTATCACGAGACCGCGTCGCGCACCCGCGCGGTGTCAAAATACTCGTAGAACTCGATCGCTTTGCCGCCGGCAAAGCGCCAGGAATCCGCCTTCGGCGATACCACAACCTTGCCGTTTCGCTTAAAGCGCCACGAACAACGCCCAAGCATCACGACACGGTCGCCCTGGGCGACGTAATGCTCGGCTACGTATTCGATCATCTCCCAGTCCTGCGTGATGCCGGCGAAATATTTTCCAAGCTCGTCGCGGCTTTGATAGGCCGTCAAATAGGGCGTGCCGTGGCCCCCTTGGGCAATCGACCCGAATTTTATGTTGTCGGCGCAAATCGCTATCCAGAAATCGGCGCTGCCGCCCTTGCTTTCGGACCACCGGGTATAAGCTTGTTTGAGGATGGCTACGTTCTGAGCTTCATCGGACATGGTCGCTCTCCACGCTGATGCGGTTCGACGTATAGTTGTAGCCGCGCCGTGGCCAGGCACGCAACGCCGTCGAGTCCCTGCCCTTATCCCCGCAGTACTCGTTCCCCCCCAACATTGCCAACTTGGCTAGCGGCCAAATCCGAACATCACGCCGCGCCTTTGAGCCGCTCCAGCGCTTCGGCGATTTTGCTCTTGCGCGCCTGCGCCTCGTCGCGCTTTTCCTTTTCTTCCTCGACCACATCCTCCGGCGCGCGTGCTACGAAATTGGGATTCCCGAGCTTGGCGTCGACGCGGGCGATGTCGGCATCGCACTTCGCCATTTCCTTGGCGAGCCGCGCGCGCTCGGCGGCGAGATCAATCACGCCAGCAAGCGGTAGCTCTACGACCTCGCCGCGTACAACGAGTTGCACCGCACTTTGCTGATGCGCGGGCGCCCTGCTTACGTCTGAGATTCTGGCCATCCGCTTTATGAATTCAGACCAGCGCTCGGCCCTGTCCCAAACCTGATCACCCACCCTGACCATAACCAGCGGCAGCGGCACGTTAACGTTCATCTCCGCGCGAACTGAACGGATTGCGGTGATGAGATCGATGACCCAGCCTATTTCGGCCTCTGCTTTTGTGTCGCCGATGCCTTCGAGCGAAGGCCATTCGCCGAGAGCGAGGAGCGTCTCGCGTCGTGTCGAGGCTGTGACGGCCCACAATTCTTCTGTAATGAACGGCATGAACGGGTGCAAAAGCTTTAGGATTTCGTCACGCGCCCAAGCCACCATGGCTCTGGTCTCGTCCTTTCCTGAGCCATCAGGACCGGTAAGTAACGGCTTCGCGAGTTCAAGGTACCAGTCGCAGTAGGTATTCCAAACGAAGCGGTACGCAGCGGCTGCGGCATCGTTGAAACGGTACACGACGATCGCTTCGGTGATCTCCGCTGCGGTCTTTGCCGTTTCGTGGGCGATCCAACGGTTGAGAATTTCTTTTGTCCCACGCGGATCGAAGCCCTCGATCGTCGCGCAGCCATTGATCTCGGCGAAGCGGGCGGCGTTCCAGAGCTTGGTTGCAAAGTTGCGATAGCCGGCGACACGTTCTGAAGACAGCTTGATGTCACGCCCCTGGGCCGCCATCGCGGCGAGCGTAAAGCGCAGCGCGTCGGCGCCGTATTCGTCGATCAGCGCCAGCGGGTCGATGACGTTGCCCTTCGACTTCGACATCTTGGCGCCAGTGGCATCGCGCACCAGCGCGTGGATGTAGACGGTGCGGAACGGCACCTCTTTCCTAAAATGCAGCCCCATCATCATCATCCGGGCGACCCAGAAAAAGATGATGTCGAAGCCGGTAACCAGCACGCTGGTCGGATAAAAGCGCTTCAGTTCCGGCGTCTGGTCGGGCCAGCCCAGCGTCGAGAACGGCCACAGCGCCGACGAGAACCAGGTGTCGAGCACGTCTGGATCGCGCCAAATCGGCTCCCAGCGTGGCTTTCCTTCCACCTCATCGTCGATTACGCGTTGGAATATGGGATCGAGCTCGTCGGTCGGCGGCGACCGCAGTATCCGAATTTCGCACCCGTATTTCCGCTGCGCTAATTCAATTGCTTCGGCTTCGGTCTCTGCGACGAAAATCTCTGGATCGTCGAGAATGGACGCCCATTGTTGATGAGCAACTTCCTTTCGACCATACCATCCTGGAATCTGATGGCCCCACCATATTTGCCGAGAAATGCTCCACGGCTGGATGTTCTCCATCCAGTTAAAAAACGTCGCTTCCCATTGAGTAGGCACGAAGGCAGTCTTGCCCGTCTGTACCGCTTCGATTGCGGGCTGAGCCAACGTCGCGGCTTTAACGTACCATTGGTTGGTGAGATATGGCTCGATGATCTCGCCTGACCTGTCGCCATGCGGCACGGTATGAGTTGTTTGTTCGATCTTTTCGATCAAACCGCGCGTCTCAAGTAAGCTAACGATCCGCTTTCGCGCCTCAAAGCGGTCTAGTCCATCAAGCGAAAGTACATCATTGCTCTCTTGGGTTGCTTGCGAACCGACCGTCAGTGGACCGGCAGAGTGCATGCCATCTAAGAACGCAATATTGCCTTGTAGTTGAACGCGACCTTCACCATCAAGGACATTGACGAGCGGCAGATTGTGCCGCTTCCCAACCTCAAAATCGTTGAAGTCGTGCGCCGGTGTGATCTTCACCGCGCCTGAGCCTTTTTCGGGATCGGCGTAGTCGTCGCCGATGATCGGGATGCGGCGGCCGACCAGCGGCAGGATCGCGTGTTTGCCGATCAGATGCTTGAGCCGCTCGTTATCCGGATGCACGGCGATGGCGGTATCGCCGAGCATGGTCTCAGGCCGCGTCGTGGCGACCACGATAAACTCGTCGCGGCCTTCGATCGGATATTTGATGTACCAAAGCGAGCCCTTGGTCTCGACCTGCACTACTTCAAGATCGGAGATCGCGGTCTTGAGCTTCGGGTCCCAGTTGACCAGCCTTTTGTCCTTGTAGATCAGGCCGGCGCGATAGAGTTCCACGAACACTTTCGCCACCGCGCGCGAGAGGCCTTCGTCCATGGTGAAGCGCTCGCGCGACCAGTCGCAGGAGGCGCCGAGCCGCTTGAGCTGGCCGATAATGGCGCCGCCTGACTCGGCCTTCCATTCCCACACCCGCTTGATGAACGCCTCGCGGCCCATTTCGCGACTGCCGGGCTGCTGGCGCTCCATCAACTGGCGCTCGACCACCGCCTGTGTGGCGATGCCGGCGTGATCGGTGCCCGGCTGCCAGAGCACGTCCTTGCCGCGCATGCGCTCGAAGCGGCAGAGAATGTCCTGCAGGGTGTTGTTGAGCGCATGCCCCATATGCAGCGAGCCGGTCACATTGGGCGGCGGAATAACGATGCAGTACGGCGCGGCTTTGGCGCGCTCGGGCCTCCCGGCGCGGAAGGCGCCAGCGTCCTCCCAGGCCGCGTAAATGCGGCCTTCGACGGCGGCGGGCTGATAGGTCTTGTCAATCGTCATTGTACGGTTTCCGCCGCGCGGCAGCGCTTAACTGCAACGCGGTCATTCCAGAAAACGGGTATCCGCGGCCGCGGCGGTGGCCTAAGAAACCCGCGCCGCGCGCACTGTCAACGCCGGTGTTCCTGCGCCGCTTTGGCACAACTTCCTGCCCAGCGAGTTAACCCGCGCCGTGCTGTCGCCCCTTAACGCCCCGCCCGCTTCGGCGCAGAAAATTCCGACCCGCTCGATCCTGCTGCTGGCGGCGGCGGGCTTTGCGGCGCAGGCGCAAGTGCGCGTCACCGATTCGCTGTTGCCGCAAATCGCCACCGACTTTCAGACTACCGTCGGCGTCGCCGCGATCGTGGTCACCGCCTATGCCATCACCCACGGCACCATTCAGTTCGTGGTCGGCCCGGTGGCCGACCGCTTCGGCAAATATCGCACGGTCGCCATCATCAGTGTGCTTGCCGCCGTACTGGTCGCGGTGTGCGGCACCGTCTCGACACTGCCGCAGCTCGCGCTCGCCCGGCTGGCGACCGGCGCAGTCGTCGGCTGGGTCATCCCGGTGTCGATGGCCTACCTCGGCGACGTGACCCCGGCCGATCGCCTGCAGCCGCTGCTGGCGCGATATGCGTCGGGCTACATTTTCGGCCAGTTGTTCGGGCAGGCCGCCGGCGGCGTGCTGGGCGACTGGTTCGGCTGGCGCAATGTGTTCTTTGCACTCGCCGCCATGTTCGCGCTGGCGGCCGCTGGCCTCGTCGTGGAACTCATCATCAATCCGCAGACCCGCGTATCAGGCAAATCGGTCGACTCCCGAGGATTCATCGGAAATTACGCGGCGGTCGTATCGAATCCGTTTGCCCGCATCATCATCGCCATCGCGTTCATCGAAGGCGCATTGGCTTGGGGCGCGTTTGCTTATATCGGCGCAAGCCTGCACTCTCGTTTCGGCCTCAGCTATACGCTCATCGGCATTACGGTCGCGTTCTTCGGCATTGGCGGATTGATCTATGCCGGGCTGGTGCGGCAGTTTGTGAAACGACTGGGCCAAATCGCTCTTCCGGTCGCCGGCGGACTAATCATAACCGGCGCCTACATCGTGCTCGGGCTTCAGACCGTATGGTGGCTGGCGCCGATCGCAGTCACCGCGATCGGCCTTGGCTTCTACATGTTCCACAACACGCTGCAGACCATCGCCACGCAGATGACGCCGCAAGCCCGCGGCACCGCGGTCTCGATCTTCTCCTCGGCGCTTTACCTCGGGCAGACAGCGGGCGTCGCGGTC
>Ga0335078_10014528_pt1 | contig 11677 bp, 7 predicted proteins | sample Lox_Sample_32_FD_206711 | JGI IMG/M metagenome (GOLD analysis project Ga0335078, IMG submission 206711) | Soil microbial communities from Loxahatchee National Wildlife Refuge, Florida, United States - Lox_Sample_3.2 | ecosystem: Environmental > Terrestrial > Soil > Wetlands | place: USA: Florida...
ATCTCCGCCATCGCCGTACCGGTGCAATTGCTTTATGGGCATCAGTTGCTGGCCGGCATGACAGAATCAGGGGCAGTCTCCTCTGCCGCATACTACCTGGCTTCAGGCGGATGGCTGGCGCTTACGCTGGTGCCCTGGTGTACGTGTATGGGAGCAACCATTCCACTTGTCATGGCAGCCATCCGCAACCATTCGGGTTTCGAGTCGCGAGGCTCGTTCAGTTTCTTGTATGTGGCCAATGTCCTGGGGGCGATTGCCGGAGCTCTGTTGGCCCCGATTTTGATCGAGCTGGGGGGATTTCACGCCACGCTGCGCGTCGGCGCCTGCCTGAACCTGCTGATCGCGATCGGGGCTTTCTGTTTTAGCGTCGCCGCGCAGGCTGGCTCGAGCCAAGGCGTCCCAGTCCGGGGCATGTCTCCCGTCACAAGTTTCGACAAGAGCCGAGTTCCGCTCTGGTTATTGTTTTTCACCGGGTTGAGCTCCATGGGCATGGAAGTGGTGTGGATTCGTTTGTTCACGCCTTATGTAGGTCCGCTGGTCTATGCCTTCGCCAAAATCTTGGCTTCGTACCTGGTGGCGACCTTCGCCGGTTCCCGCCTCTATCGTGCGTGGGGTCAAGGCCACAGACAGGAAAGCAGGTTGGCCTGGCTGGCACTGGTTCCCGCCGGAATGTTTCCTTTGCTGACCTCCGACGTTCGCATGGCGTTAAGTTCGTCCACGCGCGTTTTTCTGGGCGTCGCGCCATTCGCAGCCCTCATGGGATTTCTCACACCCATGTTGGTCGATCGCTGGTCTGGCGGCGATCCCGACCGTGCCGGCAAGGCATATGGCGTAAACGTGATGGGCTGCATCGCGGGTCCACTGCTTTGTGGCTTCTGCCTGTTACCCTTCTTTGGCGAGCATCTTTCAACCCTGATTTTGTGTTTGCCCTGGTTCGCTCTTGCGGTTCGTTCCGCATACATTGGCAGGTGGAGGCTGCTGGATCGCGGTGCGGTCTATGCCACGGGCATCGCCGGGCTCGCGATTTTGTTTCTAACCAAGGATTTCGAGACCGCTTATTTGCAGCGGGAGGTCCTGCGCGACAGCACGGCAACAGTTATCGCGACGGGAACCGGGATGAGCAAACGTTTGCTGATCAACGGGGTCGGCATCACCGCCATGGTTCCCCTGCCCAAGATGATGGCTCACCTGACTCTGGCTTCGCTGGAACAGGCTCCGCGCAATGCTCTGGTCATCTGCTTTGGAATGGGTACGACTTTCCGTTCCGCGATGTCCTGGGGAATTGCGACCACAGCGGTTGAACTGGTTCCCAGCGTTCCCAAGCTGTTCAGTTACTACCATTCGGATGGAGATAAGATTCTCGCCTCCCCATTGGCCCACGTTGTGGTAGATGACGGGCGCCGCTATCTGGAGCGGACACCGGAGCAGTACGACGTCATCATTATTGATCCGCCTCCACCGGTGCAGGCTGCGGGCTCCAGTCTCCTGTACTCCGAGGATTTTTATGGCGTGGCCCGCGAGCGCCTGCGACCCGGAGGAATCCTGCAGCAATTCCTGCCGGACGGGGTCAACGAAGCCAATGACGATGCGCTGAAGGCTTCGGTGGCCCGTGCCCTGAGGAATTCTTTTCCCTATGTGCGGATCTTTCAGTGGAATGGAAGGCAAGGTTGGCATTTCCTTGCGAGCGCTCAGCCCATCCCGGCCCGCACCGCTGCGGAACTGGTGGCGCGCATGCCGCGTGGTGCCGTTGCCGACATGATGGAATGGGGGCCGGCGAAAACTCCTGACCAACAGTTCCAGATTCTGCTCTCGCGCGAAATCCGGCCCGAGCAGATGATCGCGCTTTCTCCCAACACGCCCGCTTTGCAGGATGACCGTCCGATCAACGAGTATTACCTGCTACGGCATCCCGGCAGCGTGCTTACATTTTGATGCGACCCTGTGAATGATGGCCCAATTATGCGGGGCCTGACTGTCCGCGTCCGGGCGGCCGAGCGAAGTTCGGCAAATCAAGTCGTCATGCAAAGTTTTGACAGAGGCTGAAGCACTCTCTAAGCTTGGCCATGGAGGAGCACCAACCTGGTCCCTTATATCTTTCTGGGCATCGCGACTTTTCCCTTCATTTATTACCTGATTTCCCTCTACAGCTCCTGGCGGTTTTTTCATCAGAAGGCGAAACCCACCACATCGAACCAGGCCTTTACTCCTCCGGTCAGCAATCTCAAGCCCATCCGGGGAGTCGATCCAGATGCCTACGAAAATTTTGCCAGCTTCTGCCGCCAGGATTATCCCGACTACGAGCTGGTCTTCTGCGTCGGCGAGAAGGACGATCCGGTCATGCCGGTGCTGGAAAAGCTCCAGCATGACTTCCCCGAACGCCGCATACGGGTGTTAGTGGGAAATAATAAGGCCCCGGCCAACGATAAAGTCGCCAAGCTGCAGCGTCTGGTCAGCGAAGCCGAGCATGAGGTCGTAGTGATCAGCGACAGCGACGTCCGCGCCCGGCCCGACTATCTGCGCACTGTGGTGGCGCCGCTCGCCGACCCCAAAGTCGGAGCCGTGACCTGCTTCTACGTCCCCACGGAAGAGAAGTCGTTCGCCGAGAAACTGCAAACCATCGGTATGGTGTCTGATTTTTATGCCGGCATTCTCGTAGCCAGGCAACTGGACGGAGTGAAGTTTGCCCTGGGACCTACCATTGCCACCACCCGCACTCGGCTGGCAGGTTTCGGCGGCTACAAGGCGATCGAGAATCAGCCGGGAGACGATCTCCTCGTCGGACGTCTCATCGCTGAGCAAGGCTATGAAGTCGAACTTTTGCCCTACACCATCCTCACCGTCGCCGACTATCAGTCCATGCCTGCCTTGCTGCACAAGCGCATGCGTTGGGTCGTGGTGATGCGCCACATGCGTCCCTGGGGACACCTGGGCCTGGTGTTCACTCAGGGCTTGCCATGGTCCCTGGTTGCGATTGCCATTCATCCGTCTTTCTCGATTGGGCTGACTTATCTCGCAGCGTACTTCTTGCTGCGCACAGCCATGACGTGGTTGGTAGGTGTACGCGGGCTGCATGACCGGTCGGTGTGGCGAAAGCTATGGATGATCCCGCTCTGGGACGCCATGGCTTTCGGAATATGGCTGCTGAGCTTCACTCGCAGCAACATTCGCTGGCGCGGCGGCGACTATTACATTCGCAACGGCCAACTCGTGCCGGTGCACCCTGCACCGAAATAGGTTCACGGGTTGGCAGGAGATCTCGCATGATCATGGGCGTTGAAGGTTGTGGTTTACAGCAAGGCCTTCTTCCGCTTTGCGGCAGTCGCCCTTAAGCGCTAGTTAACTGTTACCGCTTGGTGTACTCCCGCCGCTTCGCTGGCTTCGCCGAGCCATGACTGCCGTTGTGCTTGACCGCACCCGCTCCCACCAAATCCACTTCGCCAATTACCGGTGACGGCCGAGCGTGACGCTCGTTCTTCGCCTGCCGCCAGTTGACCTGCGGCAGCATCATCGCGGGGTCGATCCGATCCCGGTATTTCATGGCGATGTTCATGAGCGAATCGAGCAGCGAATCAGACAGCAGATGGGGTTGCAGTCCCAGCTCAATCAGCTTGGAATGCTTGGCGTTATAGTAGTGCTCTTCGGCCTCAACCCGCGGATCGGCAAGGTGGTTGACTTCGACCGCCATTCCCAGCTTCTTTCCTTCGCTTTTCACCATGCGGGCTAAATCGAGCACCGAAAACTGTTCGGTAAACTGATTGAACACCCGGAACTCGCCGCGGGCCGCGGGATTCAGGCACGCAATCTCCACGCAGCGTACCGTATCGCGAATGTCGAGAAAGCCACGAGTCTGGCCACCCTTGCCATAGACGGTGAGAGGTACGCCGATGGCGGCCTGCACGCAGAAGCGATTCAGCACCGTGCCAAACACCTCGTCGTAGTCGAAACGGTTGATGAGGCCCTCATCCAACGCTACTTCGTCGGTCATGGTGCCGTAGACGACGCCCTGGTTCAGGTCGGTTGCCCGCAGCCCCCAGATCTTGCAGGTGAACATGATGTTGTGACTGTCGTGAACTTTCGACAGGTGATAGAACGAACCCGGCTGCTTCGGAAACGGAAGCACGTCCTTACGGCCGTTGTGCTCGATCGTAATGTAACCTTCCTCGATATCGATGTTGGGTGTGCCGTACTCCCCCATGGTGCCGAGCTTGATCAAGTGGCAATCCGGCTGGAACTCGCGCAGGGCAAAAAGAAGGTTCAGCGTACCCACAACATTATTCACCTGGGTGAACACCGCGTGCTTGCGGTCGATCATCGAGTACGGGGCAGCACGCTGCTCGGCGAAGTGCACCACCGCTTCCGGCTCGAATGCCTGGATGGTGGACGACAAGAAGTCATAGTCCATCACATCGCCCACAAAAAGTTCGATTTGCCGGCCGGTGAGCTGCTGCCACAAGCTTAAGCGTTCTGCCAGCGGACGAATCGGCGTTAGCGTCTGTACCCCGAGCTCATAATCCCACTGGCGGCGGCAGAAATTGTCGACGATGGCTACGGAATGTCCCTTGTTCGACAAATACAGGGCAGTTGCCCATCCGCAGTAACCGTCTCCACCGAGCACGGCAATTCTCATTTGTCCTCCTCAGACCCAGCGCGCTGTCAACGAATCTCTTATTCTATCCCATAAACTTGGGGCTGATCGGCACGATCCGCCGCTGAGAAAGGCACAGTCTAGATCGGGCGATTAGTGAAAACGACTTTCCCGCCACTCTCGGCCACCAGGTTGAGGCCGTTGCGTCCGACCAGGGCCTCGAACCGCGCAACCGCGGAATCCTTCGCCACCAGGTAACAGCGCTCCGGACGCACCCAACGCTCCGCGAACTGTGCATCGTCGATAAAGACTTTGGGCGCGTTTGGAGCGTAGCCCCCGTACTCAAGGTTCAAGTAACGCCCATTCAGCAGGAGCGCTGGACGATCGGTATAGAAAAATACCGACGAAAACGTATAGTAGTGGTGGTCGATGATCAGTTCGCCTTCCGGCGACCTCAGAATTGCATCGGCCAGCGGCCGGGAAGACAGATAGGGATCAAAAGCCACCATCGCCAGGCGAGCAGCGTGGAAAAACAGAATCATCATCAGCACTGCGGCCAGGAATGCGCGTCGCGCACTTCCAGCGGCCGCTCCGACCGCGGCGATGGTGAAGGCCAGGGCGGCCAACAAGAGCGGCAATCGGAGGTATGCAAAGGACGGCAGGGTTAAGTCCTCCATGTGACCGAGCGACAGCAGGTAAGCTCCTGGGTGTTGCTTGAGAGCATTCGAGATATCTCCGGGCGCGGGAATGTTGCGGGTCAATATTAATAGCGCGATGGCAGCCAGGCCCGCGCAGGCTGCGACTCCGGCCAGCAGCCGTGACCCTCGCCTTATCCACGCACCTTCGGTCGCCATGGCGCATCCCAGAAGCAGCGCCAGCGCCGGGTAGCAGGGCATGGAGTAGTATTCCTGGGTCGTCGAAAAGGTAAAGAATATGAGGATAAATCCCGTCCAGCACAGAGCGAGAAGACGGGTGCGTCCGGCGCGGTCGACCGGTTTGAATGACAACTTCACGACCGCCGGCAGGTAGACACTCCACGGAAACAGCCATAGCAAGTGGAACAACCAGAAGTAGAGCCGAGGCACCGTGTTGTAGTCACGCGGGTAACGAAGGTTCAGAAAGCGCAGCAGCTGTTCGTTGATGAAGAAGAACCAGAGAAACCCGTGATATTGGCCCGGGCCGCTGTGCAGGGTAAACACAAAATAAGGTGGATTCCGCAGCGTGGCCAGAATATGCCACGGGGCCGCAATCCCAATCACGATCAACGCTGCCGTGAAAGGATGAAGCCGCTTCCAGGTCCGGGCGGCAAAAAGCTGTCCGGTGACAAACAGGTAGATCATGCCGGCGGCGAGGGGAAAAACTAATCCGATCAGGCTCTTCAGCAAGAGTCCCAGCCCCAGGCTTACCGCCAAAAGGAATGTCCAGAGCCGGGGATGGCGCTCTTCTTCCTCCAATGCACGCAGAAACGACCACATGGCCAGCGCCACCGTGAAGGTGATCATGACGTCGGGAATCAGGATGCGGGTAAAGAGAAACAGGCCTACGCAGGTGGCCATCACCAGTCCGGCGTAGAATCCCGCCCGCTTGCCAAACGCCCACACGCCGAAGGCGGCCGTCAGCCAGCACACGGCCATGACCGACAGCGCGACCGGAATCCGCGCCGCCCAATCGTGCACGCCGAAGACTTTGTAAGCCAGTGCGATCACCCAATAGATCAGCGGCGCTTTTTCCAGGTATGCAATGCCGTCGAGGTGCGCCGTGACCCAGTCGCCTGAAACCAGCATATTGCGGGCGATCTGCGCCTGTACCGCATCCACATCGTCCATTAAAGAAGGAGGTGAAACGATGCAGCCGAGATACACAGCCGCCGCGACCAGCAGAACTCCTAAATACAGGTGCCAGCTTTTTCCTGGATTGTCCAATCTTTTCTCGCCGGCGTGGCCGCCGTATGAATCCCCCATTTTTTCATCCACAAGAATAGAATCATCAAACCCCAAAGGTGGTATCCAAGATTGGCTTTCCTGGCCTGGTGGAGTTGCAGATACGCGTCAATCTGGGCGGGACGGAATAAGCCAGAGTGTTCTGCTGCCCCCGATGCCAGCGTCTCAGTCAGTAACTCGCGCAGCGGCCCGCGCAACCATTCGTGAGCTGGGATGTCGAAGCCCATCTTCTTCCGCGTTAGGACGTTGGGTGGCAGTTTTCCCCGCATGAGTTCCTTCAGAATAACCTTTTGGCGGGAGCGGTTGATCTTGAACGATGCAGGCAGCGATGCGCTGAACTCGACAATGCGATGGTCCAGAAACGGCGGCCGAACCTCGAGAGAATGCGCCATGCTCATGCGGTCGGTCTTGGTCAGGATGTCATCCGCCAGATAATATTTCTGATCAAACCACAAGTAAGGCGCCAGACCATCGCCGTTTCCCAGAAGATCGCGCAGTCTGCCAAGCAGTTGATCGAAAGCTCCGGGTAGCGGCGATTTCAGCAGCGCCTGCTTCTGCTCGTCAGAGAAAGTTCCGTTCCAATACACATGAGCCCGGTCTGGGGGGAGTTGGGAACCTTCCAGGAATCTTTTCAGCCGATATTCAAGTCCGATTTTTTCATCGGAAACTGGCCAGCGTCGCATGGCGGAGATCAGCGCTGGAATCGAGCGCTTCGGCAAGAGTCTTATGCGGCGCGCCAGCAAATTCGCGCGGTGCGGCAGATAGCCGGCGAATAACTCGTCGGCTCCCTCGCCGCTGAGGCTGACTGTGGTGCGGGTCTTGCTGAGTTTCGAAAGGAACCACACTGGCAGGGCTCCGGCGTCCGCGCTTGGCTCGTCGGAATAGTACGCAAACTCTTCGATCGCTCCCGGCAGGTCGACTTCAGGATTCAAGTCAAGCTGTTCGTGCTCGGTACCATAATGGCCGGCAACCTGCTTAATATACTTCGTCTCGTCAAAGCTGCGTCCACGGAAGGAAATGGAAAACGTCTTCGGCGGAGAACTCGACTCGGTCGCGGCATAGTGCAGAATCGTCGAAGAGTCGACTCCTCCGCTCAGCCACATGCCCAGCGGCACGTCGGAAATCAAATGCTCACGGATCGACTGCTGGAGCAGAGAATCAAGCTCTTCCTTTGCTGACTCCAGTGTGCACTCGATAGGAGTGCCGACCGGCAGCGTCCAGTAGGAACGGGTGGCCACTTTGCCGTCCTGCCACTCCATCCATTGGCCGGGAGGAAGTTTCTCGATGCCCTCCACCAGCGTCCATGGGCAGGGAACATAATTCAGTGCAAGATAGCAGTCCAGCCCGTCGAGGCTCAGGCGGCGGTCGATTTCAGGGTGCGCGAAGATCGCTTTGAGCTCCGAGCCAAAGAAAATATCCTCGCCGCGGCGTGCGAAATATAACGGCTTAATGCCCATGCGATCACGGGCCAAAATCAGCCGCCGGCTCGACTCTGTCCACAGAGCTGTAGCAAACATGCCGCGCAGGCGAGAGAAACACTCCGTGTCCCACTCCAGAAAGGCGTGCAGCACCGTCTCTGTGTCGCAGTGCGAGCGGAAGCGATGGCCGAGCTTTTCCAGTTCAGCCCTCAGCTCCATGTGGTTGTAGATTTCGCCGTTGAAGACGATGGTTGTGCCGGCGTCTTCGGCGGTGATGGGCTGGTCTCCATGACCCAGGTCGATGATCTTCAGCCTTGTGGCGCCGAGCGAGACGATCCGTGACTCGAACACGCCCTGCTGATCCGGCCCGCGATGGATCAGCGTGAAAGTCGCGCTGCGAATGCGTTCGGGATCAGGAACCCAATTTCTATGGGTAAACCCGGTAATGCCACACAAAGCGGTCGCACCTCTTAACGATTCTGGACTATCACTGCAGGCGGTGTTGCCGCCCGCGCGGGTCCCGCCAAAAGTCCTCTTAACAGCATCCTAAATGCTCTTTCCAGTTATTCACAATGCGAGACACGGAACGTCGGATTTAACCCGCTCAGTCTTCTCAGAGGACCAAAAAAGCTGGCTGCTTAAATCCGCCTAGTCCGCTTGCGCAGTTTGCGGCGGCACGGCCTGAATCTGGGTCCCTGAATATGCTGCCCAGCCACGCCGCGAGAGATCCCAGAAGATCAGGTAACCGGCGATGCCGGCGACGGCCAACAGCAGCACGCCCCAAAGCCAGTCATGGAAAACCAGGTGGCCGATGCCGAACAAGCATCCATAGACCAGGATCACGCCCGCGATCCAGTTGAAGGCGTTGCTGGCAATGTCGCGAACCTCCGGCAACTCCGGAACCAGCCTGGCCACATGTTTCCATCCGTAAACCGTAGGCAACACTCGTTTGTAGAACGCCACCAGCGTTTCCTGGGATTCGGGCTTGGTGGCAAAGGTGGTGACGACCCAAACCACCGTCGTAATTCCCCCGGTGATCAGTGCACTCTTGGCGTAGACCAGGGCCCCGTTGCCTGTGAACTGGACTCCGTGCAGTGCGAATGTCACTACTGCCGCGGCGATCATGGCGGAAATCTCGCTCCAGGCGTTGATCCGCCACCAATACCAGCGCAAAATGTAGACGGCTCCGGTGCCGAAGCCGATGTTCAACACCAGGTCCCACCCCTGTTTGATGGAGGTCAGCTGCATGGCGGTGTACCCGCTCGCCAGCACTAGAAACACGGTGAAGACTTTGCTGATCAGGACGTAGTGCTTCTCGCTCGAATTACGAACCAGAAAACGCTTGTAAAGATCGTTGACCAGATACGAGCATCCCCAGTTCAGTTGGGTCCCGACCGTGGACATAAACGCCGCCAGGAACGCGGCGACCATCAGCCCGCGCAGCGCCGGCGGCAGATAATCCCGCAGGATCATCACATAGCCCTGCTCGGGGTTGCGGGCAAAGGCGATACTGGGATGAATCCCGCCATTCGGGGAATATACCGCAATCGCCACCAGCGCCGTCACAATCCACGGCCATGGCCGCAGTGCGTAATGCGCGATATTGAACCACAGCGTAGCGCCCAATGAATTCTTCTCGTCCTTGGCGCTGAACATCCGTTGTGCCACATAACCGCCGCCACCCGGCTCCGCGCCCGGATACCAGGCCAACCACCACTGCATACACAAGTAGACGAAAAACGTCAGCAGCGGCAGCGTCCACAGCGCATCGCTGGTCCATCCCAGGTGGAAATCCGGCAGGAAGGAAGTCGGATCAGCCGTCGTCACGCCGGTGGCACGAACATTTCCTTCCACGACTTGAAGCTGGACCTGCAGCGCCTGCAGCCCGCCGATCTTGGCCACTGCCACCCAAGCCAGCACGATGATCATGGCCATCTTCAAAATAAACTGAAAAAGATCGGTGACCAGAACTCCCCAAAGTCCGCCGATAAATGTATACAGGCCAGTAAACGGAATGATGACGAAGATGCAGAGCAGCAGGGAGGTGGTGTGCGGAGTTCCCAGGGTGTACTGAAACGCGTGGCCGGCAACGGAGACTTGCAGAATGCGTCCTTCGGCTATGGCTGGCCCCAGCAGCACAGTAATGATGTTGATCATTGCCTGTGTAACCCATCCCAGGATGAAGCAGTTCATGAACAGTCCCAGATAAACTGCCTTGAACCCACGCAGGAACGCCGCTGGTTTTCCCCCGTACCGGATCTCTACGAACTGCACATCGGTCAGGATTTCAGCTCGCCGCCAGTAACGCGCGAAGAAAAACACCGTCAGCATGCCGCCGACGCACAGGCCCCACCAGATCCAGTTGCCGGCGATTCCGGATTTCGCGACGAGCCCGCACACCAGCAACGGAGTGTCGGCGGCGAAGGTAGTGGCGACCATGGACGTACCCGCCAGCCACCAGGAAACATCGCGGCCGGAGACGAAGAACTCCTCGGTATTTCCACTGGCCCGGCGGCGGTAGTAAATGCTGATCAGGAGATTGACCAGCAGGTAACCAATGATAACGATCCAATCAGTCGAAGTAAGAGGCATGGATTTCCCGATGTCAGCAGCTAGCAACGAAGACTAACAGAATGCGCCGCGTCTTTGCGACATGGGTATCGCGTCGCATCTCCTGCCAGAGAGAAGCGCCCGCATGGTTCGTGCCTGATTCGGTTGGCAATAGCACGAACATTACTTCCGATTCCGGATCTCCGCGGAATCCCTATCCCGCGCTTGCCGAATCTGTTACACTATAGCTGCGTTTGATTTGAATCGGTTGTTGAGCAGCTTCTTGCAAACCAGCACGTCCTGCCCTCTGTACCTCCGATCCCTTCCAGCGTAAATAATTTGAAAAGGACACAAGCAACAAATGGCAGAACAAGGAACAGTGAAGTGGTTTAACGACGCCAAGGGCTACGGCTTCATCAGCCGGCAGACCGGCGAAGACGTTTTCGTGCATTTCTCGGCTATCCAGGCGGGCGGCTTCCGCAGCCTGCAGGAAGGCCAGAGCGTAGAGTTCGAGGTCACCAAAGGGCCCAAGGGCTGGCAAGCAGAAAACGTTCGTCCGCTGTAAGGCGAACCACGATAGAATCGCGTGCCCGTCAGCCATCCAAGCGGCGGGCACGCTTTCTCAATCTCACCTCCCCGGAATGGAATGCTGACAATGCAGCAGGATGCCAAGTCGTCGTTCGCCGTCGTACGCTATAACTCCCGGACTTACGACTCCGGCGGAGTGATGGCTGTCATCAAAGGACGCGAAGCGGCAGAGACGGTTCTGAAACAGTTTGAGCGCTGTCAGGGATCTCCCGATCGTGACGCCGGCTGGCGCTACTTCCTGGAGAAAACCGACCTCCGGGCAGGCATGGATCCGCTGGAGGCTACCAAGTTAAGGCAGGCACGCCTGGAGCTGCGCGAATCCCAGGCCTGAAGCCCCCATCCGTCAGTGGCGGCGCTCCGTTTCCCGCAGGATCGTCGCAAAATTCCTTCCACCCAGGCTGAACCCCTGCTCCACGTGCCCGGTTACTGCTACCTTGGCTCCGGCTCCAGGAATGCCGTATTGTCCGGCAAGCACCCAGATAGTTCCAGTGCCGTCATCGATCTGAAAGACCCCGCGGCCCAGCGCTCCAAAGGAATCAACCACCCGTCCCGCGACGGCTACCTCTCGTCCGGCATAGCGTCCGGGATCGCGGTTG
>Ga0335078_10014529_pt1 | contig 11677 bp, 4 predicted proteins | sample Lox_Sample_32_FD_206711 | JGI IMG/M metagenome (GOLD analysis project Ga0335078, IMG submission 206711) | Soil microbial communities from Loxahatchee National Wildlife Refuge, Florida, United States - Lox_Sample_3.2 | ecosystem: Environmental > Terrestrial > Soil > Wetlands | place: USA: Florida...
GAACTCCACCCCGTGCTGCTCGAAGTTGACCGTGCCGTCGCGCCAGTTCGTCATGACGACATCGCGGCGTTCCCAGGTGACCTCGTCGTAGGGATGAACTCCCTCGCGGGTGTGGATGCGCGCGATCGTGAGCCCCTTGTGCGCCTTCCCGCCACCACGCGACGCGGCACCACTCGCCGTCTCGGTCATGTCGTCCCCCTTCCGGTGCCCGCCCGGGGCCCCTTGCGGGCCCGTGGCCGGGCCCATCCGATTGATTCCGTGTGCCCGGTCAGGGCGCCAGCACGTCCGCGTCCTCGCGCCCGGCGCCATTACGCGCCGAACGCAGCGCCGCGATCTCCTCTTCGAAATCAGTGAGCGACTCAAAACTCCGGTAGACGGAGGCGAAGCGCAGGTAGGCGACCTCGTCCAGCTCCCGCAGCGGGCGCAGGATCGCGAGCCCCACCTCGTGCGAAGGCACCTCCGCACAGCCACGCAACCGCATCTCGTCCTCGACCTGCTGCGCGAGAATGGCCAGCTGGTCATCGGTGACGGGCCGGCCCTGGCAGGCGCGCCGGACGCCCCTGACGATCTTGTCACGGGTGAACGGCTCGGTGGCCCCGCTGCGCTTGCCGACCATCAAGATGACGGTCTCCTGGGTGGTGAACCTCCGCCCGCACGACGGGCACGCCCGCCGGCGGCGGATCGCGGCGCCGTCGTCGGCGGTGCGGCTGTCCATGACCCGGCTGTCCGGGTTCCTGCAGTACGGACAGAACACGCGATCACCTCCGGCGGAGCCGCCACGGAGCCGGATCCTTCGAACACAACTTGTGGATGAACCACACTGCTGTAACTACTAGATGTTGTGTCTACCGCAGAACGATCCCCAATGCAACCCTCGCCACGCGACGGCGCTCAAAAGCCTCCTCCGTGCCGCTGCCCACCGTGGCAGCGGCGGTCCCGCCCGGCGTGTCGGGCACTCATTCCCGTGGCAGCCACAGGCGCTGGCCGGGCTGGATCGGCGAACTGCCCAGCGCGTTGAGGTCAATGATCTCCTGGATGACGCCGCGCGGGTCGGCGGACGGCTCGGCCCGCGACGCGATCGTCCACAGGCTCTGGCCCGGCTGGACCACCACCGAGTGCAGGCCGCGGTAGACCGAGCCCGGCGGCGGGCCACTGCCCGCCGCGTCCGCCCTGGCCGTGCCGGCCAGCCACGCGAGCCCGGCCACCAGCACCATGGCGCTGGTGATCAGGACCGCGACGACGACCCGCCCGCGCCTGGTCAGCCGCACCCGGGCCCGGGCCGCCCGGCGGCCCGGGCCGGTCCCGGCCCGGCGCGGCCGCTCCGGCGCCCGCGTGGCCGCCTCCCGCCGCCCCGGCTCGGACACGGTCGGCGCGGGAACCACCGTCAGGATCGGCGCACGATACCCGGCCGTCCCGGCCGGCCGCTGCCGCGGCGCGTCGCCGCGCGCCACCCGCGGCCGGCGCTCCGGTGCCCTGGCCTGCCGCCGGGCCGGGTGCGCCGCGTCACGCGGCTCGCGGCTACGCGGGTCCCCCGCTGGCATGGCGTGCCCGGCCGGCGCATTCGCCCTGCCCCGCCGGCTGGGTGCTGCCCCGGCGCGCCGCCTCCGCTCCCCCGCGGTCATCACGCTCATCCTGGGCCTCCCTGTTCGAACGCAAGTTCTATCGCACTACTGTTCGACTAGACTACAGCCGGATCGAATCTTCGTGCGATTCCGTTCTAACGCTGGGGTACGACATTTTCGCGGCGCGTCGAACAGATGTTTGATGTCTAGCGCGGCAGCCACTAACGTCAGCACTGGAAATCAGGTACGAGATCCGGAGGTGAGCACATGGGCCGCAGCGTGGAGAGCGACACGTCCGACGCTCCGCCCGGGGACGGCGCCAAAATCGGGCCCGGCGGCAAGCCCAAGGGCAGGCCAGGCCGCAAGCCCAAGGGAAGCGTCCCCCTCGTGGTCGCCGAGATGCCCGATCACCCGGACCCCGACCACGTGCTCACCTGGCGGCAGCGGAAGGTGCTGCAGGTCATCAGGGATTCGGTGCAGCGCCGTGGCTATCCCCCGTCCATGCGGGAAATTGGCGAGGCAGTCGGCCTGACCAGCACGTCCAGCGTCTCGTACCAGCTATCGACCCTGCAGAGCAAGGGCTACCTGCGCCGCGACGCGGGGCGCCCGCGCACCGTGGAGGTGCGCCTGCCCGGGCATCCCGCCGTGCGGCCCGAGGCGGAGGAGGCGGAGGAGACCGCCCTGAACATCGCCTCCCAGGACGCCGCCTACGTGCCATGGGTGGGCCGGATCGCGGCCGGTGGCCCGATCCTGGCCGAGGAGACCATCGAGGACATCTTCCCGCTGCCCAAGCAACTGGTCGGCAACGGGACGCTGTTCCTGCTCAGGGTGGCCGGTGACTCCATGATCAACGCCGCCATCGCGGACGGCGACTGGGTCGTGGTCCGCCAGCAGCCCGACGCGGACAACGGCGACATCGTCGCGGCCATGATCGACGGAGAGGCCACCGTCAAGACCTTCAAGCGGGCCACGGACAACCACGTGTGGCTGATGCCGCACAACCCCGCCTACACGCCGATCCCCGGCGACGACGCGACCATCCTCGGCCGCGTGGTAGCCGTCCTGCGGCGGGTCTGAGTAGTCAGGCCGAGACGACGTTCACCAGGCGCGGGACGACGACGATGACCTGGCGCACCGGCCGGCCCGCCAGCGTCCGGGTCACGCCGGGCGCGGCCAGCGCCAGCTCGCGCAGGTCGTCCTCGCTGATGCCGACCGGAACCTCCAGGCGGTCGCGGACCTTGCCGTCCACCTGCAGCACACAGGTCACCGACTCCTGGACCAGCAGCGCCGGGTCGGCCTTCGGCCAGCCTGCCAGGGCCACCGAGGGCTCGTGGCCCAGCAGCTCCCAGGCCTCCTCGGCGGTGTAGGGCGCGAAGACCGACAGCAGCACGGCCAGGGTGTCCGCGGCCTCGCGCACCGCCGGGTCGCCGGCCCCGGGACCGGAGTCGATGGCACGCCTGGCGGCGCTGGTCAGCTCCATCAGCCGGGCCACCGCCACGTTCAGCCGCGCGCCTTCGACCAGCCGCGTCACCTCGTCGATCGTGCGATGGGTCACCTTGCGCAGCGCCACGTCGCCCGGCCCGGCGCCGGCCGCCGCGGTGCTCACGTCGGCCGCCACCCGCCAGACCCGGCCCAGGAACTTGGCGGACGCTTCGGGGTTCACGTCGGCCCAGTCGATGTCGTCCTCCGGCGGACTGGCGAAGATCATCGTCAGCCTGATGGCGTCCACGCCGTGCGCGGCCAGCTGCTGTGCCAGGTCCACGCCGTTGCCCAGGGACTTGGACATGGCCCGCCCGCGGTTGATCACCTGTCCCTGGTTGATCAGCGCGGTGAACGGCTCGGTGAAGTCGATCATCCCCATGTCGTGCAGGATCTTGATGAAGAAGCGCGAGTACAGCAGGTGCAGGATCGCGTGCTCGACACCGCCCACGTACAGGTCGACCGGGGCCCACCGGCGGACTGCCTCCACCTCGAACGGGCCGTGCTCGTACCGGGGCGAGCAGTACCGCAGGAAGTACCAGGACGAATCCACGAAGGTGTCCATGGTGTCGGTGTCGCGCTTGGCCGGGCCGCCGCACTTGGGGCACTCGGTGTTGACCCAGTCCGCCGCGGCCGCCAGCGGCGAGATGCCCTTGGGCGCCAGGTCCTGGCCACGCAGGTCGGGCAGCACCACGGGCAGCTGCTCGTCCGGGACCGGGACCTCACCGCAGGAGCCGCAGTACACGATCGGGATGGGCGTGCCCCAGAACCGCTGCCTGGACACCAGCCAGTCGCGCAGCCGGAAGCTCACCGCCGCCCGGCCCTGCTCGCGCCCGGCCAGGATCTCGGTGATCCTGGCGATGGCGGCCGCCTTGTCCAGGCCGTTGATCGGACCGGAGTTGACCAGCGTGCCGTCCCCGGCGGTCGCGACGCCGGTGACCGCCGGGTCCGCCTCGCCGGTGTCCACGACCGGTACCACCGGCAGCCCGTAGGCGCGGGCGAAGTCCAGGTCCCGCTGGTCGTGCGCGGGCACCGCCATGATCGCCCCGGTGCCGTAGTCGGGCAGCACGTAGTCCGCGGCCCAGACACCGATGCGCTCGCCGTTCACCGGGTTGATCGCGTGCCTGCCCAGGAACACCCCGGTCTTCGGCCGGTCCGCCGACTGCCGCTCGATGTCGGTCAGCTTGCGCACGCCGGTCAGGTACTCCTCCAGCGCCGCCCGCTGTTGCGGCGCGCACAGTTCCGCGGCCAGCGGCGAGTCGGCCGCGACAACGAAGAACGTGGCCCCGTACAGCGTGTCCGGGCGGGTGGTGAACACGGTGACCGGCTCGTTCCTGCCCTCGATGGCGAACTGAACCTCGGCCCCCTCGGACCGGCCGATCCAGTTGCGCTGCATCAGCAGCACGCGGGCGGGCCACTTGCCCGCCAGCCCGGCCATGTCGTCCAGCAGCCGGTCCGCGTACTCGGTGATCTTGAAGTACCACTGCGTCAGCAGCCGCCGGATCACCTCGGCCCCGCACCGCTCGCACTTCCCGGCGATGACCTGCTCGTTCGCCAGGACGGTCTGGTCCACCGGGCACCAGTTGACGTAGCCGTCCTTGCGGTAGGCCAGGCCACGCTCGTAGAAGCGCAGGAACAGCCACTGGTTCCAGTGGTAGTACTCCGGGTCGCAGGTCTGCAGCCTGCGGGACCAGTCGAACGACACCGCGTACCGCCGGAACGAGGCGGCCTGCACCTCGATGTTGGCGTAGGTCCAGTCGGCCGGGTGGGTGTTGTTCCTGATCGCGGCGTTCTCCGCGGGCAGCCCGAACGCGTCCCAGCCAATCGGGTGCAGCACGTTGTGCCCGCGCTGGAAGTAATAGCGGGCGATCGCGTCCGCGATCGCGTACGCCTCCGCGTGCCCCATGTGCAGGTCACCTGAGGGGTAGGGGAACATGTCCAGCAGATAGGTGCGCGGCCTGGGGTCCCCGGGGTCGTCACTGGCCCGGAACAGGTCCATCGCTGCCCAGCGTGACTGCCACTTCTCCTGGACGTCGCGGGGGTCATAGGTCTGCTGTGCCCGCTCGGCACTATCGGCGGCTGTCATGACTATTTCCTCACCTTGAGTCGGTCCTCTCCGGCAACTAAAAAGCCCCCCGGTCACGAGGGGCAGCCGCGCCAACGACGAGTCAGTCGGCGCGGCTAGGTAAGGAGCAGCCGAGCGGAACGCATGGCTTCAGGGTAGCAAGCCATCCGCGGCCCCGCATGCGCGTTTGGGCGGCGGGCGGCGCGTTCGGGCCGCACGGGGCGGCGCCGCGGGCTGCCGGCCGGTGGAACCGACTTAGGGATGCCCTTATCGAAATCCTTCAAAGTGGCATAAGAAATACAAATTACCGCGTCCCGCGTTCCGCCTTGACCTGCGGCGCCACGCACCAATAGCTTCATTCCCGCATCAGGCGCGACGGGGGTCCCATCACGAGGGGTTGCGCAGGTCATCACGACGTTACGCGGCTTCGCTGCCATGGTGGGCAGGTGCTGCCTGCTTGCACCGCCGCCGGGCGGGACCCCGTCATGGCGTCGCTTTTCGCTAGTTATGGCCCTGATTCGGGGGAGTGATGGACGCAGAAGGCATTTTCCGGCCGCTGGGCCAGGGATGCGTGCAGCCATGACGCGGCGGGAAGGCGCGGCCGGGCACTGGTCATGACCGAGAACCCCGCCCGCCAAGCCCCGGCCGAGGCCATCGCGATCGTGGGCATGGCCTGCCGATTTCCCGACGCGACCGGGCCGGCCGAGTTCCTGGAGCTCGTCCTGGCCGGGCGCCGGGCGTTCCGCCGCATGCCGCCGGTGCGGCTGGACGTGTCGGAATACGGCGACGGCGGCCCGAGCGGGCTGCCCCCGGGAGTCCCCGGCCCGGCGCGGGCCGCGCTGCTGGAGGGATGGCGGTTCGACCGGGCCGCCTATGGCATCAGCCTGACCGCCTACCAGTCCGCGGACCCGGCCCACTGGCTGGCCCTGGAGACGGCCGCGCGCGCCCTCGCCGACGGCGGGTTCCCCGGTGGCCAGGGCCTGACCAGGGACCGGACCGGCGTGATCATAGGCAACACGCTGACCGGCGAGGTGTCGCGGGCCAGCGCGCTGCGGTCCCGCTGGCCCTACGTCCGCCGGGTGCTGCGCGACGCGCTGTCGGCCGGCGAGGTCGCGCCGGAACGGCACGCGGAGGTGATCGAGCACGCGGCCGCCGGGTTCCTCGCGCCGTTCCCGGAGATCGGCGAGGGCACCCTGGCCGGCAGCCTGCCCGGTGCGATCGCCGACCGGATCTGCGGGCACTTCGGCTTCCGCGGCGGCGGCCACGCCGTGGACGCGGCGCATTCCTCCTCGCTGCTCGCGATCGCCACGGCGTGTTCGGCGCTGGCCACCGGCGACCTGGACGCGGCCATCGCCGGCGGCGTGGACGTCAGCCTGGACCCGTTCGAGCTGGCGGGCCTGGCCGGGACCGGCGTGCTGGCCACTGGCGACATGCGGGTGTTCGACGCCCGCCCGACCGGCTTCCTGCCGGGCGAGGGGTGCGGGCTCCTGGTGCTGATGCGCGCGGCCGAGGCCAGGACCGCCGGCGTGCCGGTGTACGCCGAGATCGCCGGGTGGGGCGTGTCCTCGGCCGGAAACCCGGCCCTGACCAGGCCCGGATCCGCCAGCCTGCTGCTTGCCCTGCGGCGGGCCTACCAGCGGGCGGGCCTGGACCCCGCGGACGTCCAGCTGATCGAGGGCGACGGGACCGGCACCGCCTCCGGCGACCTGGCCGAGCTGACCTCGCTGGCCGAGATCCGGCACTCCTCGCCGCGGCTGGCGGCGCTCGGCTCGGTCAAGGCCAACATCGGGCACGCCAAGGCGGCGGCCGGCGCCGCGGGGCTCATCAAGGCCACGCTGGCGATCGCGGCCGGCGTCATCCCCCCGGCCACCGGCTGCGCCCGCCCGCATCCCCTGATCGCCAGCGAGGACGCCCGCCTGCGCGTCCCGGCGGCGGCCGAGCCCTGGCCGGAGCGGACCAGGCTGGCCGGCGTCAGCTCGGTCGGCCCCGGCGGTGCCAGCGTCCACCTGATCCTGCGCCGCACGCGCGACGGCCGCCGCCGCCGCGCGCCGGGAATCCCGCAACTCCAGGCGGGCACCGGCCCGGACCGCGCGCGGGGAGCCGGCCCGCCGGGTCCCCGGCTTGCCGCCGCTGTGCCGGCGAAGGCGGCGGGGACCGGCCCGGCAGGGGGCGGTACGCCACGCCGTGGTGCCCCGCCGCCCGCGGCGGTCCCGGCTCTCGTGCCCCCGCCCCGGGTGGAGGCCTTCACCTTCAGCGGGCCCGACAGCCAGGCCCTCGCCAGGGAACTCGGCCGGATCGCCGAGCTGGCCCCATGGCTGTCCGACGGGGAGCTCCACGATCTCGCGGTTCAGTCCGGGCGGACCGCGGCCGGCCCCGAGTCCGTGCGGGCCGGCCTGGTGGCGGGCAGCCAGGATCAGCTTGCCCAGGCCGCCAGGGAAGCCGTCGCGCTCCTGCCCGGGCTGCCGCGGGGCACGCTGGCCACCGCCCCGGGCATCGCGGTGGCGGATGCCGGGCGCGGCCGGGTCGCGCTGCTGTTCCCCGGCGAGGGCAGCCTGCCGCCCGGGGCGGCGCAGGCGGCAGGCGCGCACGGGACCGGCGCCCATGATCCGGAGCTGCACCCGGCGATCGTCGCCGCGTCGCTGGGCGGGCTCGGCTGGCTGGACCGGCTGGGGGTGTCGGCGGTGGCGGGAGTCGGTCACGGCCTCGGGGAGATCACCGGCCTGGTCTGGGCCGGCTGCCTGGCCGAACCGGACGCCGCCCGGCTGGTCGCCCAGCGGGCGGCGCTGCTGGCGGCGCCCCCCGCGGAACCGGCCGCCCTGGTCTGCGTCGACGCCGGCGGCCCGGCGGCACAGCGGTTGTGCGCGGGCGCTGACCTGGTGATCGCCGCACACAACGGCCCTCGCTGCCACGTGCTGGCTGGCCCGGCGACCGCCGTCCGCGACCTGGCGCAGCGGCTGGAGCAGGAGGGTGTGCCGGCCCGCGTGCTGGACGCGGCCCTGGCGCTGTACTCCCCCGCGATGGCCGACCGGGTGGCGCCGATGCGCAGCGTGCTGCGCGAGTTCACCTTTCCCCCGCCCGCCCGCCGCCTGTTCTCCACCATCACCGGGGCCGAGGTGACCGGGGCCGACGACATCGCGGCCATGCTCAGCACGCAGCTCACCTCGCCGGTCGTCTTCGCCCGCGCGCTCGGCCAGGCCGCGGCCGGGGCCGACCTGCTGGTGGAGACCGGGCCGGGGCGGTGGCTGTCCGCGCTGGCCGCCGACTGCTGCGATGTGCCCGTGCTCAGCCTGGCCGCGGGGCAGGCCGACGAGGCCGCGACCGCGCAGGCGGCAGCGGCCCTGTTCGCGGTGGGCGCGGTGCCTGCCCTGGCCCCGCTGTTCGCGGGCAGGCTCGCCCGGCCGATCGACATCTGGCGCGAGCGCGTGTTCATCCCGAGCCCGTGCGGGGCACCGCAGGCACCGCCCGCGGCGGGCGGCGGCCGGGCAGCGCGCCCGGCGGACGGCGGCCCCGGCGAGCGGGCGGCGCGGGCCGGCCCGCCGGCGGCCACCCCGCCCGCCGCCCCTGGCGGCCGCGGCGCGGGAGCCGCCCCGGCAGCGGGCACCCCGCCCGCCGCCCCTGGCGACCGCGGCGCGGGAGCCGCCCCGGCAGCGGGCACCCCGCCCGCCGCCCCTGGCGACCGGGCCGCGGGAGCCGCCCCGGCGGCGGGCACCCCGCCGGCCGGCCCCGGCGGCCGGGCAGCCCAGCCCGCCCTGGCAGCGGGCACCCCGCCCGCCGCGGGCGCCACCGGCGGTGACTCCGCCGCGGCCCGCGCGCCGGGAGCGCCCGGGCCCGCCGGACCGAGCACTTCTCCCAGGTCAACCACGTCCACTGGATCAGCCATGTCCGCCGGATCAACCGCGTCCACCCGGCCAGGCCAGGCCCCGCCCGGCATCGGCCCATGGGTCCGCTGCTTCACCGAGGAACGGCGCCCGGCGTCGCCGGCCCCGCCCGCTGCCGGGGCTTCCTGGCGGGTCCGGGCCACCACGGCCGGAGCGTTCGGAAAAATCGATGGGCGCCTGTTCGCCGACGACCGGAACTCCAGGACCGTGCTCGCCGTGGTCGGCGACCCGGCCGAGCCTGCCACGTGCGCCGCCCTGCTCGCGGCAGCCCGGGAAGCGCTGGCCACCGAGCGCCTCGTCGTGATCGCGCCCGCGGCCGGGCTGACCGGGTTGTGCGCGTGCCTGCACGCCGAGCATCCCGGCCTCGGCATCACGCTGATCCGGACCGAGCCGGGCCGGGCCGGCCTGGAAGCCGCCCGGCCGTACGCGACGGCGGCGCCCGGCCCGTTCCGGGAGGTGATCCTCGGGAAAGGCCCGGCCGCCGAGCCCGTCATGGTCGCCGCCGAGCCCGCCGCGGACGGGACCTTCCCGCTCGGCCCGGCCGACGTGGTGCTGGTCAGCGGCATCACCCGGGCAGGCGACCTGGCCTGTGCGACCTCGCTGGCCAGCCGGGGGGCCGCGCTCGCGGTGATCGCCCCGCCCGGGCCCGAGGACCCCCGCATCGCCGCCCGCCTGTCCCGGCTCCGGGCGGCGGGCATCCGGGTGGGCCGGAAGAAGGCCGATCTCGCCGACCCTGGGCAGGTGGCCGCCGCGGTGCGCAGCCTGGAGCGCGGGCTCGGGCCGGTGACCGCGGTGGTCCACGCGGCCGGGTCCGGGCCGGTGGAGCGCTGCGCCGGGCTGTCGGAGCCGGCGCTGCGCAGCTTCCTCGGCAGCCAGCGGGCCCGGTTCGCCAACGTCGCCGCCGCCGTGGCGATGGAGCGGGTGCGGGTGCTGGTCACGTTCGGCTCGGTCGCCGCGCGCTACGGGCGCGCGGGCGGGGCGTGTGACGCGCTGGCCAGCGGGCTGCTCGCGGAACAGGCGTCGCGGCTGGCCGGCGGCTGGCCCCGGTGCCGGGTGCTGCACGTCGACTGGGCGCCCTGGGCCGAGGCAGGCCCGGGCGGCGACCCGGCGGAGCCGATCGCGGTGGCGGACGGCGCGGAACTGCTGCTGTCGCTGCTGACCACGGCCGACATGCCGGCCAGGGCCGCGGTGCACGGGCGGCTCGGCACGCCCCCGCCGCAGGCGCTGCGGGCCTGGCAGGCCGCGCCGGCGCCGCGGGGCAGGTTCACCGAGACGGTACGGGTGCACTACCCGGGGGTGGAGCTGGTCACCGACGCCCGGCTGTCCATGCGGGCCGACCCGTACCTGGCCGACTACCGCATCGACGACCTGCCGGTGCTGCCCCCGGCGATGGTCCTGGAAGCCATGGCCCAGACCGCATCGGCCCTGGCGGGCGAGCAGCGGCGGCACCTGACCGAGGTGCGCCTGGCCGCGCCGGTGATGCTGCTGGGCCGCGCGGGCCGCGAGGAAGCCGTCATCCGGGTCTGCGCCCTGCGCGCCGGTGACACCATCGAGGTGGTGCTGCGCTGCGCGGAGACGGGGTTCCGGCTGGATCACGCCCGCGCCCTGTGCCACGCCGCCGGCCGCCCCGCGGCGGCGCCGTCGTGGACGGCGGGCCTGGATCGCGGCGCGGGCGGCGTGGCGCCCGGGGCCATGATCGACGGCACCGACCTGTACGGGCAGGTGTACTTCCAGACCGGGCGGTTCCGCCGGGTGGCCTTCCTGCCGGAGGCGAGCTCACGCGCCTGCCGCGCGCTGGTGCGCGGCGGCGACGACCAGCCGTGGTTCGGGGCCGTGCCGGGGCCGGCCGACGCCCCGCTGATCCTGGGCAGTCCCGGGCTGAACGACGCCACCCTGCACGTGCTCCAGGCGTGCCTGCCGCACCGCAGGCTGCTGGTGACGGGGTGCGAGTCGGTGACCTTCAGCGGGCGTGAGGTGCGCGGTGCGCTCCGCGTCCAGGCGGTGCGCGGGCCGCTCGCCCCTGGCGGCGGCGGGACCTGGGACGTGATCGCGGTGGACGCCACCGGGCGGCCCGCGGTGACGTGGCAGGGGGTCCGGCTGCGGGACGTGGGCGCGCTGGCCCAGGCCGGGGCCTGGCACCCGACGCTGCTCGCCATCTCGATGGAGGCGCACGCGGCCGAGTTCGGCCTCGACCCGGCGCTGCGGGCCGTCATCAGCCACGGCGCCCTGCCGGCCCACGGCGCTGGTCCCGTGCCCGCGGGCCCGGCACCCGCGGGCCCGGGCACCGGCGCGGGCGGGCCGGGCGGCGAGGGGCCCGCCTGGGTGGACCGGGCCGCGGGGACCGGCCCGCTGGCGGGGTTCGCGCTGACCGTGCACGGCGCCCGCCCGGTCGCCTGCCGGTGGCAGGCCGTCGGCGCCCCGGCCGGGGAGCACCCGCCGCTCGACGATGCCCTCCTGGTCCTCCGCAACCGGCTCGCGGCCCGGCTGCGGGAGTCCCCGGCGGCCGTCGAGGCACGGCTGGCCATCATCGCCTCCTGCCTGGCCGCGCTCGGCCGGGCACCGGGCATGCCGGTGCACGCCGAGGACGCGTGCGACGCGGGCTGGATCGTGGTCCGGGCGCCGGACATGGCGGTGGCCTGCGCCGTCGCCGGGATCAGCGGGGTGCACGCCCCCGTGGCGGTGGCGATCGCGAG
>Ga0335078_10014530_pt1 | contig 11677 bp, 6 predicted proteins | sample Lox_Sample_32_FD_206711 | JGI IMG/M metagenome (GOLD analysis project Ga0335078, IMG submission 206711) | Soil microbial communities from Loxahatchee National Wildlife Refuge, Florida, United States - Lox_Sample_3.2 | ecosystem: Environmental > Terrestrial > Soil > Wetlands | place: USA: Florida...
TGGCGCTACGGGCGGACAGCCTCGTCGGTCCGTCGCGCGGCGGGGCCGCCGCCCCGGGGCGGCCGTCCGGCAACACCAATTGGGACAACATGTTGAATAATTATGCGGAGCGGTGAGTGGAGCGGCCGCCGATCGGGTGGTCCCTGGCGGCAGCCTGCGACTCGCGCACGCGTCGTCGCGCACCTCCGCCGGCTGGATTCCGGCCGGCCGGCCCCGGTCTCGTGGCACGGATAGCGCACCATACCCCGACGGCGTTCCACCCTGGCCGTCTCAGGATTGAGACACAGCCAGCTGCATGATGTTGACATACGGTCGTTCGCGCGTTATGTGGTGGACGCTAATTTTGGGCCTCGGTCCACTTGGACCGACAGGAGGACGGGGCCCGGCAGTCCGGTTGGCGACGTGACTGCGCGTTTGGAGGCCGGAGGTCCTGAGGCCGCTGGGCATCAGCGTCCGGGCACCGGCGACCAACGCGCGGTTCCGCCGATTCCATCGGTCGGGGCGGCAACCGCCCCCACAGCTCGAGAGGACGGAGTATGAGACGAGTGAGGTTCATCTTCGGTGCCCTCCTGGCCGTGCTCTGGGTCGCGCCGCTGCGCGCGCAACAGGCCACGGGGACGGTGCGTGGACGCGTGACGGACGACGCCACGCAGCAGCCGCTGGCAGGCGCAGCCGTCACGATCGGAGGCCACCGCGTGGCGAGCGATCTCGACGGCCGCTTCGTCGTCAACGACGTGTCCGCGGGCGCCGACAGCGTGCAGGTCCGGATGATCGGCTACTCGCCGGCGACGAAGGCAGTCACCGTGCTGGCCGGCCAGACGGTCCTGGTGGACGTGACGATGACGCAGCAGGCCGTGCAGCTGTCCGCCATCGTGGCGGTCGGCTACGGCTCGGAGCGGGAAGGCGACATCACCGGCGCGGTATCGCAGCTGACGCCGGCCGACTTCAACACCGGCACCATCATCAGCCCCGACCAGCTGATCGAGGCGAAGGTGGCGGGCGTGCAGGTGCTGAACAACAACCAGCCGGGCGGCGGCCTGACGCTGCGTATTCGTGGCGCCACGTCCGTCAACGCCAGCAGCGACCCGCTGTACGTGATCGACGGGATGCCGGTGAGCACCGGTGCGGGCGGCGGTCTGTCGGCGGGCCGGGATCCGTTGAACTTCCTGAACCCGAACGACATCGCGAGCATCACCGTGCTGAAGGACGCGTCCGCCGCCGCGATCTACGGCGCGAACGCCGCCAACGGCGTCGTCCTCATCACGACGAAGTCCGGGGCCGGCGCGCACCGCGGGACGGTCGTGGAGTACGGCACCAGCGCTTCCGCGTCGTCCGTCGTGCGCAACCCCCAGCTGTTGAACACCACCCAGTTCCAGGCGGCGGTCGCGCAGTACGCGCCGAACCGGGTCGACAGCCTCGGGGCCGCGAGCACGGACTGGTTCAACGCCATCGAGCGCACCGGTTACGGCACGCAGCAGAACGTGTCCGTGACTTCGACGGGCGACAACACGCAGTACCGCCTGTCGCTCGGCTACATGAACCAGCAGGGCGTCATCCAGGGATCGTCCACCGAGCGTCTGTCGGTCGCCCTGAACTACGACACGCATCTGTTCAGCGACGCGCTGGGCATCAAGGCGAACGTCCAGGGCGCGCGCAACTATGACCAGTTCCAGGCCGGTGACGTGCTCGGCAACGCGGTGGGCATGGCGCCCACGCAGCCGATCTACGATCCGACCAACCCCACGGGGTACTGGGACTGGCCGGGCACCGAGGCCGGCACGAGCAACCCGGTGGCCAGCCTGAACCGGTCCACCAACGTCGGCTACACGTGGCGCAGCGTCGGCAACCTCCAGGTGGACTGGGCGCTGCCGTGGATCAGCAACCTCAAGGTCAACGCCAACGTGGGCTACGACCTGACGGCGATCGACCACTCGGTCTTCCAGCCCAACAACCTGCGCGACCAGGCGGTCGGGCTCCAGGGGTTCCTGAGCTTCGCGAACAACAACCAGACGAACGAGGTCGGGGAGCTGTACCTGGACTACGCGGCCCCGCTCAACTTCGTGCCGGGCAACATCGACGTGACGGGCGGCTACTCGTACACGCAGTCGCACAGCGAGTCGCCGTACTTCCAGGAGCAGGGCCTGTCGAGCAACCTGCTCGGTATCAACGGCGTGCCGACGGCAGCGACGCCGCAGAACAGCAACTACATCGTGGACTACAAGCTGATCTCCTTCTTCGGACGCGCCAACTACAACCTGAACGACCGCTACCTCATCGCCGCCAGCGTGCGGCACGATGGGTCGTCGCGGTTCGGGCCGGGCAACCAGTGGGGGACGTTCCCCTCGGTGTCGCTGGCCTGGCGCATCTCGCAGGAGTCGTTCCTGAAGGACGTCTCCTTCCTGAACGACCTCAAGATCCGGGCGTCGTGGGCCAAGACGGGCAACCAGGCGTTCGGGGACTACCTGCAGTATCCGACGTACACGTACAGCAACACGCAGGCCGAGTACTACTTCGACGGCCAGTTCATCTCCACCATCCGGCCGAGCGCGGTGGACCCGAACATCCACTGGGAGACCACCAACTCGTACAACGGCGGCCTGGACTTCGCGGTGGCGAACAACCGGCTCAACGGCAGCCTCGACGTGTACACGAAGAAGACCACCGACCTGATCTTCACCGTGCCCGTCGCGGCCGGCACCAACTTCTCGAACCTGGTGACGACCAACATCGGCTCGATGCAGAACAAGGGCGTGGAACTGAGCCTGACGGCGGCGATCCTGCAGGCGCACCAGGGCAGCCTCGGCTACACGGCTGACTTCACCGTGTCCCACAACGCCAACAAGCTGCTCAGCATCAACGGGACCAACGGCATCACGCAGATCCAGATCACCGGCATCAGCGGCGGCACGGGCAACACGATTCAGGTTCTGCAGCCGGGCTATGCGATCCAGTCGTTCCTGGTCTGCAAGCAGGTCTACCAGAACGGCAAGCCGGTGAACGGGATGTACTACAACGCGGCCGGCGACAGCACGGTAAGCTACTGCAACGGCAACAACTTGCGCCCGTACAAGTCGCCCTGGCCGTCGCTGGAGCTCGGGCACACTTCCAGCTTCACGTTCCGCAACTTCGACTTCAGCTTCTCGCTGCGGGCCGAGCTGGGCAACTACGTGTACAACAACGTGGCGGCGGCCAACGGCTCGTACCAGAACATCACCGGCGGCAACGTGGAGCCGGCCAACATGGACGCGTCGGTCCTGAAGACCGGATTCACGGCTCCGCAGTGGCTGTCGGACTACTACGTGCAGGACGCCTCGTACCTGCGGGTGGACAACATCACGCTGGGCTACACGTTCAACGTGGCGGGGCGCATGTGGCGGTTGTACGCTACCGTGCAGAACGCTTTCACGATCACGGGGTATCAGGGTGTTGACCCCACAGCGGCTGAGAACGGTCTCGGCGTCGACAACAACATCTATCCGGCCTCGCGCACCTTCACGGGTGGCCTGAGTGTCCGGTTCTAACTACAGGGCCGTGGAGAAGACCACTCGAGAAGGGACCGACACATGAATCTCAGAACACTCAAGGCCCTCGCGGTCGCTGCACCGCTGCTCGTGGCCGCGGCAGCCTGTACGGACCCGACGGTGGCTCCGAAGAGCACCGTGACGGGCGCCAACATCTGGAACGATCCGAATTCCTATTCGGAGTACATGGCGAAGCTGTACGGCGGGCTCATCCTCACCTCGCAGGTGGGGCCGAACGCCTCCAGCCAGAGCCAGGGGGACATTCCCACGGAGGACGAGGGGACGTCGGAGTACCTCCGCGTGATGTGGTACCTCGAGGAGCTGCCCACCGACGAGGCGGTGATCGGCTGGAACGATCCCGGCGTGCCGGATCTGAACCTGTGGTCCTGGACGTCGACCAACGCCATCGCCAACTGCATGTACTATCGCGTCTATTTCCAGGTCGACCTGGCGAACGAGTTCCTGCGCCAGACGACCGCGGCCGCGCTGGCGTCGCGGGGCCTGAGCACCACGCTCAAGGCGTCGATCCAGCAGTATCGCGCCGAGGCGCGCTTCCTCCGGGCGATGGCCTACTGGAACGGGATCGACTTTTTCGGCAGCATCCCGTTCGTGACGGAGAACGACCCGGTCGGCGGCCCGCCGCCCAAGCAGGCCTCGCGGGACAGCATCTATCGGTACGTGGTCAGCGAGCTGAAGGCGATCCAGGACTCGCTCCCCACGTCCGCCACGGCGATTCCCCTGCCGGGTTCGTCGGTGGCCAGCGTGGTCGGCCGCGCGACGCCGGCCGTTGACCATATGCTGCTCGCCGAGCTGTATCTGAACGCGGGGGTGTACACCGGCACGACGGATTACGCCGATGCGCTCACCGAGGCCGGCGACGTCATCAACAACTACGGGTACTCGCTCGATCAGAATTACCGGGCCAACTTCACGGCGGACAACCTGAACTCGCCGGAGATCATCTTCGCCGCGGTGGAGAACGGCACCTACACGCAGACGTGGGGCGGGATGACGTTCGTCGTGCACGCCGGCTGCGGCGGCAGCATGCAGGCCTCGTGGTACGGCATCGACTACTGCTGGGGCGGCTACCGCCTGAAGCAGAACGTCTACCATCTGTTCGACCCGGCGGACGCGCGGCGCTCGTTCTTCTACGACTCCGCCGCCGCGGCGGCGAACGGCGACCATACCGTGAGCGATTCCGTGATCGGTCTCGCCAACTTCAACTGGGGAGCCGCCGCCCCCAAGTTCACCAACCTGACCTCGACCGGCGCGCCGGGGTCCCAAGAGAGCATGGTGGACGCCTCCTTCCCGGTCTTCCGGCTCGGCGAGGCGTATCTGATCTACGCCGAGGCGGCGGTCCGCACCGGAACCAACGTGGCGCAGGGCGTGACCTACTTCAACGACCTGCGGGATCGCGCGTTCAACAACAACGTGGCCTACCACGTCACGGCCGCGACCATGACGCTCGACACCATCCTGGCCGAGCGCGCGCGTGAGATGCTGTTCGAGAGCCGGCGCCGCACCGATCTCATCCGGTTCGGCCAGTTTGCCGGGCCGACCGCGACGATGGTCTGGGCGCTGAAGGGCGGCTCGGTCCCGGGCGTGCAGGTGACGAATCCGGATTACAACCTGTACCCGCTCCCGGCCAACGAGCTCACGGCCAACCCGAACCTGAAGCAGAACCCGGGCTACTAAGCCCAGGAACGGTTATCTCGGACCTTTGCCCGCCGCTCCACCGCTTCGGCGGTGGAGCGGCGGCTCTTTTCGGAGCCACCGCCCCGCGCTCATGACGTCCCACGCCCGTCCCGCCGGCGCCTGCCTCCTGGTCCTCGCGGCCTGCGGCATCCTCGCCTGCCACGACGGCACGCCGGGCCCCACCGCCTACGGCGGCCCGCCGCCCGGGCGGCCGACGCTGAGCCCCACGTACCGCCCCAGCGGCCACATGGCCGCCGGCGACGTGTTCGTGCACCTGTTCGACTGGCCGTGGCCCGACGTCGCCACCGAGTGCGAGCAGGTCCTCGGCCCCGCGGGGGTCAAGGCCGTGCAGGTCTCGCCCCCGGAGGAGCACAGCCTCGTCCCGGGCTTCCCGTGGAGCGAGCGCTACCAGCCGGTGAGCTACACCCTCGCGCGCAGCCGGTCGGGGGACAGCGCGCAGTTCGTGAACATGGTGGCCCGCTGCGCGAGGGTCGGCGTCGGCATCTACGTGGACGCCGTGCTCAACCACATGACCAACTCCCCCAGCCCGGGCGTCGGGAGCGCGGGAACCTCGTACTCGAAGTTCGTGTACCCCGGCCTGTACGACTCGACGGATTTCCACTGGCCCGAGTGCACGGTCACGGACTACACCAAGGCCGCCAACGTCCAGGACTGCGAGTTGCTGGGCCTCCCGGACCTCAATACCGAGCTGCCCTACGTCCGCCGCACGCTCGCCGGTTACCTGATCACGCTCGCGCGCCTCGGCGTCACGGGATTCCGCATCGACGCGGCCAAGCACATCCAGCAGGTGTCGCTGGACAGCATCCTGCGGATCGTGGACTCGACGATGACCGCGGAGGGCAGGCCGATTCCGTACTACTTCCTCGAGGTGAGCACCAGCCCCGGCGAGGCACTCGGCCCGTCCGACTACTACGGCGAGGCGTACAGCTCCGGCGGCGCCGCCGACATCACCGAGTTCACGTTCCAGGGCGTGGGCGACAAGTTCCTCGGCACCGGCGGGCAGCACATCTCGCAGCTGAACCCCAACGGCCCGCCCGGCGGCCAGTTCTCGGCCGCGGCCTGGGGCCTGATGCCGTCCGACAAGGCCGTCGTCTTCCTCGAGAACCACGACACCCAGCACGACGACGGCCGCATCAGCTACCGGAACGGGCAGGTGTACCGTCTCGCCAACGTCTGGATGCTGGCCCAGCCGTACGGGTATCCGAAGATCCTGTCGAACTACTCGTTCGTGCGGCCCGCCGAGAACAACATGGGCCCGCCGTCGGACGGCAGCGGCTGGACGAAAACGCCGATCACCTGCGACACCGCCTGGGCGACCGCGCCGGACGACGTGTTCCTGTGCGAGCACCGCGATCCGTACCTCCTCCACATGGTCGCGTTCCGGAAGGTCACGGCGGGGACCGACCAGAATCACTGGTGGGACGACGGCTCGAACGCCATCGCTTTCTCGCGGGGGAACGCGGGCTTCGTCGCCATCAACATGGAGGACACGGCGGTGGCGGCCACCGTCGCGACGGCGCTTCCGCCGGGAACGTACTGCGACGTCATCGGCGGCGGTGTGGGCGGGGGTGCCTGTATCGGCGCCTCCGTGGTCGTGGATTCCACCGATTCGATCGCGCTGCACCTCGGCGCCGGATCCGCCGTCGCCGTGGACACCGCGACAAGGCTGCAGCCATGAGAGCTCCGCTTCGCCTCGCCATCGCCGCCCTGGCAGCCCTGGCCACGTCCGCCCCCGTCGCGCGCGCCCAGGCACCCCGCGGGGCCCCCGCCTGGACGCGCGGTGCGGTCTGCTACGAGGTCTTCGTCCGCTCGTTCTTCGACGCCAACGGTGACGGGACCGGCGACCTGAAGGGACTGACCGCGAAGCTCGACTACATCAACGACGGGAACCCGCGATCGGCGACCAGCCTGGGCGCGTCGTGCATCTGGCTGATGCCGGTGACGGCGTCGCCCAGCTACCACGGGTACGACGTGAGCGATTACTTCCGCGTGGAGCCGGCCTACGGCAGCAACGCGGACTTCCAGCGCTTCGTCGCGGCGGCCCGTCGGCGCGGCATCAAGGTCCTCGTGGACATGGTCCTGAACCACACGTCCAGCAAGAATCCCTGGTTCCAGGCCGCGCTCGCCGACACCGCCTCGCCGTACCGCTCGTGGTACCGCTTCGCGCCGACGCCCGGCGGCCCGGGGCCGTGGGGCTCGCGGGCGTGGTGGCGCTCCCCCGTGCGCGACGAGTACTACTACGGCGTGTTCTCGCCGGAGATGCCGGACCTCGACTACCATACGCCGGCGGTGCGTGCGGAGGCGATGAAGATCGCGGACTTCTGGCTCCGGCGGATGGACGTGGACGGCTTCCGGCTCGACGCGGTGCAGTATCTGGTGGAACAGGGCGCCTGCGAGATGGACTGCGCGGGCACGCACACGTTCCTGCACCAGTACGCCGAACACGTGGACAGCGTGGAGCCGGGCGCCTATACCGTGGGCGAGGTGTGGGACAGTCTGGGCACGCTCCTGACGTACTACCCGGACCAGCTGACGTCGTACTTCACGTTCGAGCTGGCGGACTCGCTGCGGACGGCGGTGCGCCGCGGCTTCCCGGGCGGGGTGCTGGCCGAGTATCTCCGGCTGCAGGACACGCTGCCGCCCTACCGCTGGAACCCGATCCTGAGCAACCACGACGGCACGCGCGTCATGACGGTGCTGGGCGGCGACGTGGCCAAGGCGAAGGTTGCGGCGACGCTGCTCCTCACGCTCCCGGGCCTGCCGTTCGTGTACTACGGCGAGGAGATCGGGATGACCGGCGACAAGCCGGATCCGCGGCTTCGGACGCCGATGCAGTGGGCGCCCGGGACGGGCGTGGGCTTCACCACCGGCCGCGAGTGGGAGCCGCCGCAGCCCGACTCGCAGACGGTCAACGTGCAGGTCGAGACCGGTGAACCGGGATCGCTCCTGACGCTGTACCGGCGGCTGATTCACCTGCGCCAGGCGACCCCGGCCCTGGCCACGGGGCGCCTCGAGCCGCTGACCGGCACCGACGGCCACGTGCTCGCGTACGCGCGGCGCGCCGGCACGGGCGTCGTACTCGTGGTGGCGAACCTGGGCGACTCCGCCGCGGCCGGCGTCGCCGTGTCCTCCGGGGCCGGCGCGCTGCCCCCCGGTCGCTACGCCGCGCGCGATCTGCTGGGCGGGCGGCCCGGGGCAGGCCTGAGCGTCGGTGCCGACGGTCGGCTCACCGGCTACGTCCCGGTCCCGGCGCTCGGCCCGGAGGAGACGCTGGTGCTGGCGCTGGTGCGCCGGTGATGCGGCGCCCGCCCGCGGCCCCCTGGGTCCTGACGCTCGCGCTGGCCGCCGCGGCGCCCGCGGTCGCCCGCGCCCAGGACGCCGTGCCGCAGCCCGCGCGGGTCGCGGGCGGCCTGCTGCAGGGCCTGATCGCCCCGGGCGGCGTGCGCGAGTTCCGAGGCATCCCGTTCGCGGCGCCGCCGGTGGGCCCGCTGCGCTGGCGGCCGCCACAGCCGGCCGCTCCGTGGAGCGGCGTGCGCGACGCCACCAGCTTCGGGCCGCGCTGCATGCAGCTCCCCATCTTCAGCGACATGGTCTTCCGCTCCGACGGCATGAGCGAGGACTGCCTCTACCTGAACGTGTGGGCGCCGCCGGCAGCCGGGCGGCCCCGGCCGGTGCTGCTCTACTTCTTCGGCGGCGGCTACCTCGCGGGCGACGGCTCCGAGTACCGGTACGACGGCGCGAGTCTCGCGCGCCGCGGCATCGTGGTGGTCACGGCCAACTACCGGCTGGGGGCGTTCGGCTTCCTCGCGCTCGCGGGGCTCGGCGCCGAGTCGCCGCACCACGCCGCCGGGGACTACGGCCTGCTGGACCAGGTGGCGGCGCTGCAGTGGGTGCGGCGCAACATCTCGGCCTTCGGCGGCGATCCCCGGCACATCACCATCGGCGGGGAGTCGGCGGGCTCCGTCTCGGTGTGCGCACTGATGGCGTCGCCGCTCTCGCGCGACCTCATCGCCGGGGCCATCGGAGAGAGCGGCGGCCTGTTCCCGCCGATCGCCACCGTCGCCCTCGACTCGGCCGAGCGCCTCGGAGCCGCGTTCGTGCGCGGCCTCGGCGACACGACGGTCGCCGCCCTGCGAGCGCTGCCGGCCGACAGCCTGCTGCAGGCGACGCGCACCGCGGCGTTCGGAACGTTCCCCGTGACCGTGGACGGCGACTTCCTGCCGGCCTCGCCGGCGGAGATCTTCGCCGCCGGCCGGCAGGCGCGCGTGCCCCTCCTGGTGGGATGGAATTCCGAGGAGCAGCCCTGGCAGGCCGTCCTCGGCACTCGCGCCCCGACGCCCGACAACTGGGAGGCGGCGCTGCGCTCGCTCTTCGGCGACCGCGCCGGCGAGGCCCTGGCCGAGTTGCCGGGCACCGACACCGCGCAGGTCATCGCCTCCGCCACCGTGCTGGCCGGCGCGCGCTTCACCGCCTTCAGCACGTGGAAGTGGGCGGAGCTGCAGGGCCGCACCGGCGAGCCCGTCTATCGCTACCTCTACGTCCGCCCGCGGCCGGCGCCCATCGTGCCAGGACCGACGCCGCCACCGTACGGCGCGGTCCACTCCGCCGAAATCGAGTACGCCCTCGGCAACCTGGCCACGAACCGGGTGTATCCCTGGACGGCCCAGGACGACAGCGTCTCGGCGGCCATGGAGGGCTACTTCGCGGCCTTCGTTCGGACGGGAGATCCGAACGCCGGCGCGCTGCCGGCCTGGCCGGCCGCCGACGCCGGGAAGACCGAGCAGATCATGATGCTCGACGCACGGCCGCACGCGGAGGCCGCCCCGAACGAGGGCGCATTCCGGTTCCTGGACACGGTTTACAACGGCCCCGGGCGCTGACCGGGCATCGGGCGCGCCGCCGCGCGGACGACCAGGGATTGCGGGATCGCCGTCGCGCCGCCAACGTGCACCCACGCCTGAACACCGGGCCCGAGATCTGAAGCCCGACCCTGAGGGAGGATTCGTGAAACTACGCCACGTGGTGATCCTGGCGGCGGTCGCCGCGCTGGGCTGCAACAAGGCCACGGCGCCGACGGGCGGCATCAGCGCCAACTGCTCGGTGACGCTCTCCGGAGCGCTGTCCGGAACCTACGACTGCCGCCCGGCCACCACGCTGTGGGCTGCGACGGACACGACCGACTTCACGTTCGGCGTGGCGGCTTCGGGGACCCGGCCGTCCATTGCGGTCGCGATCCTGTGGGGCGGCGTGCCGACGGACAGCACGTACCGCAACACCGACGCCGGGGCGGAGGCGGAGCTGATCGTCACGACGTCCGCGCATCAGACGTGGGAAGCCGCGGTTGGACCGGGCGAGACCGTCGCCGGCAGCTACGGCCTCACCTTCACCTCGGTGGCCCAGAACGGCGCCAACGCCGGCGGGAATGGTTACGACGCCGAAGGGACGCTGGACGCTACGCTCCCCGCGGTCACCAGCACCGGCGCCAGCGGCGTCGTGCTGGTCTCGGCCACCTTCTGAGGCGCGCGGGCGCGCGGGCCTACGGCCGGCTGAGCACCGCCGCGCCGTAGGCCGGCAGCGCCAGGGTGTCCCCACGCTCCACGGCGCCGGTCAGGAGGTCCCGGGCGCCCGCCACGCCGAAGCCCGTCACCGTCACCCGCACCGCCCCCGCCCTCGCGTTCACCACCACCACGTCGTCACCACGGCGGTAGGCGATCACGGTGTCCGGGGCGCTGGTGGCGACCACGGCGAGCGCGCCACCGAGGAACGACGAGTCGGTCCGCGCGAGGTGCACGACCCGCCGGTAGAACGCGCGGGCGGCCGCCGCGTGCGGCTGGTTCCAGCGGATCGCCTCCTTGACGAACAGGCCGAGCTTCTGAGGGCTCTCGACCTCCTGCCCATCGTAGAGCAGCGGCCGGCCCGGCAGCAGCGCCATGGCGACGTACGCCGCGCGCGCACCGGCGGAGCCGCCGAACAGGATCACCGGCGGATTGTCCCACGCGGTCTCGTCGTGGTTGGTGGTGAAGCGCATGCGCATCCCGCCGGTCGGCATCGCCGCCATGTCGGGCAGCTCGCCGGCGACGAACGAGTCGGCCGGCACGCTCTTCCACACCTGCTTGAGCCGCGCGTAGGAACCCCACGCGTACGTCAGGTCGAAGCCCGCCCGATGCATGTCGAGCCCGTCCGCCTCCGCCAGCATCAGCAGCGGCCGCTTCACCGTCGCCCGCAGCTCGGTGTTCGCCTCGCGCCAGAAGTCGAGCGGGATGAAGTGGGCCACGTCCTGGCGGAAGCCGTCGAGGTCGAATGCCACCAGCCAGTGCTTCAGCTCGGCGATCATCGCCGCGCGCATCGCGGGGTTGTGGTAGTCGAGCTGCCGGGTGTCCGTCCAGTCGGTCGGATGGCCCTGCAGGTCGTGCGGCACCTCCGGCCGGCCGAGCGAGTCG
>Ga0335078_10014531_pt1 | contig 11677 bp, 13 predicted proteins | sample Lox_Sample_32_FD_206711 | JGI IMG/M metagenome (GOLD analysis project Ga0335078, IMG submission 206711) | Soil microbial communities from Loxahatchee National Wildlife Refuge, Florida, United States - Lox_Sample_3.2 | ecosystem: Environmental > Terrestrial > Soil > Wetlands | place: USA...
CATCGGGATTGGGGCTTTGCTCTGCGTTGCCGTGCTCATGGGATATTTGCATGCGGCGTTTGGAGGATTTCGTCCCAGCTATTCGTATTACGATCCGAACTCGTTCTCGTTTATGCAGCAGCAGGGATATATGGGGCTGACTTATCCGCATCCGGATCGGCTGTTAAAGCTGCTGTTCGGATGCGCGCGGGGATTGTTCTTTGCATCGCCGATTTGCGTGGTTGCAGTTGCGGGATTGTGGTGGTTGCGAAAGTCCGATCGCGTTGCAGCGATCGTCGTGGGTGGGATTGTCGCGTATTACTTCCTCTTTAATTCTTCTTTCTATTGGTGGAAGGCGGGACTGACGTTCGGTCCGCGATATGCCGGGGCGGCGATTCCCTTGTTGTGTTTGGGATTAAGCCTAGCTTGGGAACGAGTAGGCGTTACCGGACGGCGCGTGATGATCGCGCTGGCCGGGTGTAGCGTGTTCGTTGCGCTGATGGCGGTGTCGACGACGTCACAGCTGGCGATGCAGGATTCGTGTCCGCTCGTGCATTCGACGTGGCCTGCGTTTTGGGCGGGGAAGATGGCAATGAATTCAGACTCGATGTTGACCGTGGCTGAAGCTGCATCGGGGAAGTACGGGGCGTTCAATTTGGGCCAGGTGATCGGATTGCGGGGACTTGCGAGTTTGCTCCCGTTGTTTGCGATGTGGGGATCGGCGGGCGTGGTGTGGGTTCGGATTCGGCGCGCGGAGTGAGGAGTCAAAATCCCCACTTCTCGCGCACACTACGCGCGAGAAATGGGGCACCCACCAGAGCCTTGAATGAAGGTTGATCCGTGTAAGATGGTTTGGACATCAAATAAGAAGTGGGATTGAGGGATTTATGGCGCACATGGTTCATTGCGTGAAGTTCAACAAAGAGCTGCCGGGACTGGACGAGCCTCCGTTCGATAACGAACTGGGGAAGAAGGTGTATGACAACGTGTCGCAGCAAGCATGGCAGATGTGGATGGAGCACTGCAAGATGCTGCTGAATGAGTACCGGCTCAATCCGGCTCGTCGCGAGGATCAGGAAGTAATCGTGAAGCAGCTTGAGGCATTCTTCTTCGGCGAGGGATCGGCCCGGCCGAAGGAGTACGTGCCGCCGGCGCAGTAAACCGGACCTCCGACCTTCGATCTCAGACTTTCGCCTTTGCGGCCTCGTGTCCCCGTGCATCTCCGCGCAAGAAGGGAGCTGCACCGATCAGGAGCGCTACTAAGGGAACTCCCACCCAATTGACGAGGCCAATGCCGAAACTGACAAGGCGGATGAAATGAAAGCCGTCGATCAGTAAGCCCCACGGCAGGATGATTCCCATCACAGTCAACATCACCAGAGCCGAAGAAGAACCGGCGAGAAGTCGCGCGCAAATTGATCCTTTGGCGCGCAGAGAAAGATAAGCTCCCAGAGCCCCGAAAAGAGGAAGGCTGGCGAGCCACGGCCAATAAAGTTCGATTCCAACGCCTGCAAACCAAACCAGTCGCGGGCGGGTGCCAGCAAGTTGTGTGAGCGTCAACGACAGGCTGGCTCCGAGCAAAGTGATCAACGCGGGTAGCCAGAGACTTCGTGTGCGATGGTTCATACGGGCTCCATGAGATTTGGCACGCTCGATCGTCGCCGCCAGTTCGCGCCAGTTCTCAACTTCCTGCAAAATTATCTGTTCGATGGCATCTTCCAGTAGTCCGGCGGCAGTGGCGCCCAGTTGGGTTTCCTCCAGATGGCTTGCCAGTTCCACGACGACATCGTTGTAAATTTCGGGCGGGAGAGCCGACGATGGAATCCGGCTGCGGACAAATGCTTCCCAATCAGGCATGGCTGACTCCGGCGAGGGCGTCGAGTGCGTTAAAGAACGAGCGCCATTCTTCACGCAAAGGGGCGAGTTGGCGCTTGCCTGTGGGCGTGAGGCGATAGTAGCGGCGGTCGCGTCCGGCCTGGTTGGCTTGCCATCGGCCTTCGACCCATCCGCGTTTCTCCATTTCGTAGAGAAGCGGGTAAAGGGAGGCAAGAGTGAATTTCAATGCGCCTCCGGTGCGTTCGCCGATCTGCTTGGCGATTTCGAAGCCGTAAAGCGGTTGCTCGGCCAGCAGGGACAGGATGGCGAGTTCTCCGCTGCCACGGGCAATTTTCGGGTTGATGCGCTTGGTCATGCTATATAGGAATCCTATGTTTATGAGTATAGGAATCCTATATTGAGGCGTCAACGTTACGTTCGTACAACGGGCAGGGGCTAAAGCCCAATTCACTAAGATGCCGGCAACGCGGCGCTAAAGCGCCGCTCTTCCACGGCGATGGATGCGTACGATTACGCTCACAGCATGACGTGGAGATTACGCCATGGCGCATTTTCTTACGCCCCCTCCGGGACTGAGAGTGTTGCAGACTATCCCCCACGACTTACGTCGTGGGCTGCATTCTTCCGCCGCTTCGCGGCTTTTCGTTACGTCCGGCAATCCCCCGCGTTGGTTAGAAGCGTGATCCAGCCGCCGAGACGGCGGCGTTACATCGAGAATTCTTTGCAAGTTCGGGACAGCGCGCCGTTCCCATTCTGTTTGTTATGGGAAGGAGCGCTGCTATGGACAGCAGAAGGGGATTTACTTTGCTGGAGTTGATGATCGTGATTGCGGTGATCCTGATTATCGCGGCGATCGCGATTCCCGGGCTGAAAGACGCGAAGATGAACGCAGACGAGACGTCGGCAGTGGGATCGATCCGAGCGATCAATACGGCGGAGGTTTCGTATCAGGCGGCCTATGGGGGCTTTGCAAATACGCTGGCAAATCTGGGCGGGGAAGAACCATGTACGAGGTCGGCAGAAACGGCTTGCATCCTCGATCAGAGTCTCGCGGGCGGTTCGAAGTCGGGCTATAGGTTTGTGGCGATGGGAGGGAATGCCTCGAGTGGATCGAATACGACGTATGTGGTGGGTGCCGCGCCGGAGGTGTTTGACCGCACCGGAAGGCGGCGGTTCTGTGCAACGGAGAAGAGCGTGATTCGCGCGGACGCGAATACGAGCGGGAGTACGACGCCTCCCAGCGCGGAAGAGTGCGTGGGGTTTGCGGCGTTGAAGTAAGCGCTCAGGGGCTAAAGCCCCTATTCGAGGGAACGGCTCACGCGGCGCTAAAGCGCCGCTCTTCCACGGTGATGCCCGAATTCGTTAAAGCTCTGGAAACGTTGGTTACCGTGCTCATTCCCTATGCACCAATATTGATGCAGTATTAATCAACCTGTAACATCCCGCTGCTAGAACGGAAGCATGGATCTGCATGTCTACAACACGCTGATCCTTTCCGACCTGCACCTGGGTGCAGAGACCAGCCGTGCGCGCGAGGCGACCCGCGTGCTGAAAGAAAATCGCTTCGAACGGCTGATCCTGTTGGGCGACATTTTCGCCGACCTCAATTTTGCCCGCCTGACGAAAGAGCACTGGAAGTTCCTCGGGTACATCCGAAAGCTGTCGAATCCCAAGAGAAGGATCGAAGTCGTGTGGGTGGAAGGAAATCACGACTACGGACTCAGCGACATCATGTCGCATCTGGTTGGCGTGCGCGTGTACCAGGACTACACGTGGGAGTATCGCGGGCTGCGGCATATTGCGATACACGGGCATCAGTTCGACGGTTTTCAGGTGAACCGTGTTCGGCTGAGCCGGTGGGGAACGTCGTTATACCTGCAACTGCAGAAGCTCGACTTCAAGAGCAAGCCGATTGCGCGCATGATTGACCGGCTGAACACTCGCTGGCTGCGAATGTCGCCAAAGGTGGCGGCCGGTGCTCTGGCCTATGCGAAGCATCATCAGGCAGAACGAATTTTCTGCGGTCACACGCACCAGGCCCTGCACGTGGAACAGGGCGGGATTGATTACTACAACTCCGGCGGGTGGGTGGATTCGCGGCTGACTTATCTGACGATCGACGAAAGTGGGGTGAAGATCCATGACTACGACGAACGCTTCGAACGAGCTGACGATCGTGATTCCAGCGAAGAACGAATCGAAGTTGATTCCGCGCTTGCTGACTTCGCTGACGAATCAGGACTACTCGAAGATGTCGAGTACGAGAGTGTTGGTCGCTGACGCGAACTCGACGGATGGAACTCCGGAGATCGTGCTCGGCTTCCGCGACCGGCTCAATGTGAGCGTGATCCGCGGCGGGATGCCGTCGGTCGGCCGCAATCAGGGAGCGGCTCAGGCGGACACCAAGTACGTGTTGTTTCTCGATGCGGACATCGAACTGGCGGATCGGTCCCTGGTGCGCCGGTGCGTGGAGAAGGCGAATACGAAACAGTTGCACTGCGTGACGACGAATATCGTCTGCAAGGACGGCAGTTGGGTCGACACGTTGTTCTACGGAGTGAATGATTGCTTTCAGTATTTGTCGTACTTGCACCGTCCGTTTGCGACCGGCATGTTCATGTTTTTTGAGCGGCAGAAATTCTGGGAACTCGGTGGATTTCACGAGCAGATTCTGTTTGCGGAAGATTACAAGCTGAGCCAGCAGGTTGAGCGCGGCCGGTTTGCGGTGGTGCGAGGCGGGGTGTACACGACGAATCGTCGGTTCAAGCGGATGGGGCATTTGCGGGTGGGATGGCTTTTCTTGAAAACCGCGATGAATTATTGGAATGAGAAATATTTCTTGCGGGATCACAAGTATTGGGTGGATCCGGCGGCGGGGGCTAAAGCCCAATAAATTGTGAGTGCTCAACGCGGCGCTGAAGCGCCGCTCTTCCACGGTGCGGTCGGCGGTGGGGAAGGTTACAGCAGATTCCTCCTTTCTCGCTGCGCTCGGGCGTCGGAATGACAAAGCGAAGGCTCGTCGCTCGGGCGTCTGAATGACAGAGAAGCCAATGCTGCGCTGTGGCGTCGGAATGACAAAGTTTCTATAGAGTTCGTTGAAAACGGGGTTTGTGGTGTGGCCACTGAGAGCGGGATTCAGTCAACCAGCTGGATCCCGCTTTTGCATGGCGTGGAAATGTCCCGCTCGGCTAGAAGCGAAGGACGAGTCCTGTCGAGATGCGCGCGCTCCCCTGATGGGAGTCGAAGAATTTTGTCCGGATGTAGTCGCCTTGCAAGCGCCACGCGAAAATTTTCAGCAACTTGTAGTCGATGCCTCCGCCGAGGGCATACGCCAAAGAGGAATCTGAGGGACCGGCATCGAGCTTGGCATGGCCGAGTCCGATTTCGAATTCCGCAAAGGGGCGAACCGGTCCGACGGATGCCGAGGCACGTGGTCCAAACATGTAGTTATGTTCCGTGAGTCCTGAATTAAACGTTCCGCAAGGACCGGGAACAGGAGGGCATGTGCCGACAAAATTCTGCGAGCCGTAGTGCGCATCGATATCGGCTACGAATCCAATGAACGGCAGAAACTTGCCTTCGAGAGTGGCCTGCCAACCGTTGGTATTGGCGCGGTCGAGGGAGGACAGGTTGGTGTTGTAGAAAGAGTATCCAAAGAAGACGTTTCCGGAAGTTGGAACTTGAGCAACGGCGATCGATCCGAACAAGGACACAACGAGGAATAGAAAGAAGATTTTGCGCATCAAAGAGCCTCCATCTGCCGTTCCTAACACAAGGGAACGCAGAAAGTTTTTGATGCACGAGTTAATGATCGGGTAGCTACTACTATGGGTCCTAGAATCTCCAGACGATTCCGGTAGACGCTCGGTAATCGTTTTGTGTTGCGCTGGCGTAGTGGGTGTGCATGTAGTCTCCCTGCACGCGCCAGGAGAAATTCTTGAAAAAGAGCTTGTAGTCGACGCCCGCGCCGACGTCGATGACGAGCGGGCTATAGGTAAATCCGCTGGAATTCAAGCGACGGATGCCGGCCATGGCATCCACGAACGGCCGCCATTTGCCCATGTTGGTCGAGAGACGCGGGCCGCCAACGAGGTTGTACTGAGTAACCCCGCCCTTGCGATAAAAGCCGCTGGCGTCGACCACGAGACCGACGTGTGGGAAGCGTACAAAAGGCAGCGCTTCGAACGAGCCGTTCCAGCCCTTGTAGCTCTGCTTGTTGACGACATTCGTAAGCTGGCCGTAGGAGACTCCGGCGTAGACGTTTCCACTCGGAAGAAGTCCGTTGAACTGGGCTGACGAGGGGATGCTGAACAGGAGCATTCCGGCAAACGCCAGCACGACGGCAGCGGTTTTCGACACAGATTATTCCTCCCCGGCGGTCGCGCCGGCAAAAACATACATTGTAATCAATGAAATCAGTTAGATGCAGTGTACCGGACAGCCAAGATGCCCCGGGAGACAAATTTTTGTGCTGATGGGACTTAGGACTGCCGATACAAAATTTATCAGATATTCATGGTGCCAAAACCTGCAGCATTTCGTCTATTCACTAGGATGAATATTATGAGCACGCAATCGCAAATGTGGGGTCAGCCGGGGCTGTTGGGCGGCTACCGAGTCGAGAAGGAGTCGAAGTTGAAACTGAGTGTGGAGACGCGGAATCGGGGGGACGTAATCATCGTCCACTGCCAGGGTCGCATCGTATATCGCGATGAAGCTGCCGCCCTGTCGCGGGTCGTGGGAGAGATCTTGCACAAGGGGAGCAAAGTAGTGCTGGAATTGAGCGGAGTAAGCTCCCTGGATAGCGCAGGTATTGGCGAGATGGCACTGCTGCAAACCTGGGCACGAGACCGCCAGGCGGAGTTGAAATGTGCAGGAGCGAACACCGTGGTCAGCACACTGCTTGAGTTGACGAACCTGGATTCGGTGTTGGAATTGCATCCGACGCTCGATTCGGCGCTGGAATCGTTCGAGTCGCAGGTATGCGCGGATTGCTGAGTTGAACGATGTGGCGCGTTCTGTTGCGGTTGGAGTAACGGAACGTGCCATCTTATTTTGGCGCTTATTCTTTCGCCCCGTTCGGGGCTTTTTCATTTTTGATTTTACCCACGGCTTGCGCCGTGGGCTGCATTCTGTCGACGCTTCGCGTCTTCTAGTTTTCGCGTTGGAAGCGATAGCGGCCTTTGCGTTCCTCCGCGATCGCTTCGGCTACCTTTAGAAACGCGCGGGCGGCGTGGGAGAGGTTGGCGTCTTTGCGGTAGATCAGGCGTAGCTTGCGCTTGAGCTGCAACTCGCGGACCGGGATGGCGACGAGTTCTCCGCGGGCGAGTTCGGTTTCCACGCTGATTTCCGGGACGAGAGCCACACCGTTGCCCAGCGCGATGTATTGCTTGATCGCCTGGAGAGTGGGGAGTTCAAGATCCATATGGAGCGGAGTCTTGTGGGTCTTGAAGAGCTGAATTACTTTTTCGCGGTACGGCGAGTTCACGATGTGGGCGACAAAGGATTCTGCTCCGAGCTGGCGAATGCTGACCTGCTGCGCCGATGCCAGCGGATGCTTCGGCGGCGCCACAAAGACGAGTTCGTCCAGGAAAATGACGACGGACTGCAAGGCTGGATCCTGTGGTTCGTAGGAAAGGACACCGAACTCCGCGCTGTACCGGAGGACGTCGTCGGGAATGTGGCTGCCGAGTGCCCGTTCGACGGTGATCTTGATCATGGGGTGCAGCCGTCGAAATTCGGCCAGAACCGGCAGCAGGTAGAGGACGGTGAATTCGTTGGCGGCGATGACGAGTTTGCCTTTTTGCAGCTCGCGCAGTTCAGATAGGGATTCGGCGGCCTCGGAACGGAGATTGATCAGCTTCTCAGCGTATTCGTAGAGCACCTTGCCGGCGTCGGTCAGGACTCCCTCCCGCGAGGATCGGTCGAACAGGGCTTCGCCGAGCTCGTCTTCGAGCTTGCGGATGGTCTGGCTGACGGCGGATTGAGTACGAAAGAGCTTATCGGCCGCGCGGGAGAACCGGCGTTCACGAGCGACGGCAAGAAATACTTCAAGCTGGGAAAGCTCCATCTGCTATCCTTTAATAGGATTACTAAATACTATTAGTAATGCTTATTATAGCATTATTCCTAATGATTGCTGAAGAATTATAAGTTTTGCTTCTAGCCGGGAACTCCTTACCATAGAAAAATCAATTTGGCAGGTTTGAGGCGAGGGGTCTTGTTCCGCGCTTCGAATGCGAGAGCTTACGCTCTCGCGATAATACGCCGGCGCTACTCCGGCCAGGGCGAACCCCGAGGGTACCCATGAGCACACAACACGAGCGGATCACTATTTTCGACACGACGTTACGAGATGGAGAGCAGTCTCCGGGATGCAGCATGAACCAGCAGGAAAAGCTGCGGCTCGCTCACCAGCTCGATCGTCTCGGTGTGGATGTGATCGAGGCTGGGTTCCCGATTGCTTCGGATGGCGACTTTGAATCGGTGAAGGCGATTGCGACCGTGATCCGGCGTCCGGTGATTGCGGGTCTGGCGCGGGCGGCGAAGGGAGATATCGAACGTGCGTGGGAGGCGCTGAAGTACGCCGCGCATCCACGGATTCATGTGTTCCTGGCTACGTCGGATATTCATCTGCAATACAAACTGCGGATTACCCGTGACCAGTGCGTGGCCCAAGCGAAGGAAGCGATCCAACTCGCGAAGTCGTTGTGCGACGATGTGGAATTTTCGCCGGAAGACGCGACGCGAACCGATCCTGAGTTCCTGTGCCGGGTGTTGAACGCAGTTGTAGAGGCGGGGGCGACCACTCTGAACATTCCCGACACCGTTGGATATACGGTGCCAACGGAATTTGCCGAGTTGATTCATACGATCCGTAAGAACGTAAAGGGGATCGAGAACGTGGTGATCTCGGCTCACTGCCACAATGATCTCGGGATGGCCGTGTCGAACGCTCTGGCTGCGGTTTCGGCCGGTGCACGGCAAGTCGAGTGCACGATTAATGGAATCGGCGAGCGTGCAGGAAACGCGTCGCTGGAAGAGATCGTGATGGCGATGCGGGTGCGTCCAGACAAGTATCCGTATGAGACGGCCGTGGTAAGCGAGCAGATTTATGCCGCGAGCCAGATGCTGAGCGAGATTACGGGCGTTCCGGTGCAGCCGAACAAGGCGATCACCGGGCGCAATGCATTCGCGCACGAAGCAGGAATTCACCAGGATGGCGTCCTGAAGAATCCGCTGACGTACGAGATCATGACGCCAAAGTCAGTGGGTGTGCCCGATTCGAAGCTGGTGCTGGGCAAACATTCCGGGCGGCACGCGCTGAGCATGCGCTGCGAGCACCTGGGATATCAGTTTGACCGGCGTGTGCTGGATGATATCTACCGGCGGTTCGTGCGGCTGGCGGACAAGATCAAGCACGTCGAAGATCATCACCTGCTGGAGTTGATTCGCGATACGCACAAGCCGACGCGCACCGCGACTCCGTTGATTGAGCCCATCATCGAGGCAGCAACGCCCGCGGTGGTGAATGCGCCTCCACCCGAACCAGAAAAGAGTTTTGCAGCGGCTGCCGACACCAATCCGTTCGGTATGCCGATGCCAGTGCATCCGGAGCCGCCACAGCATGAGCAGACGCAGCAGGAAGATTATTTGTGGGGAGTGTAAGGATTGAGTCATTGAGTGATTGAGTCATTTGGCGATTAATCCTTAGGCCGCCTTTAGTGGCGGCTTTTGTTTTGGGCGAATAGAATTGGCGATTACAAAATTACTCAATTACTAAATTTAAAAATTACAAAATGATTCTGAATCTGACGGTTTTGCCTGGCGATGGAATCGGGCCGGAAGTGACTGCGCAGGCTGTGGCGGTGTTGCAGGCTGTCGCGGGACGTTTTGGCCATCAACTTCAGCTGCAAGAGAAACTGATCGGCGGGGCTGCGCTCGCGGCCGTGAACGATCCGCTTCCCGCCGATACGATCTCTGCGTGCTTGTCTTCCGGTGCTGTTCTGCTTGGGGCGGTGGGGAGCCCCGCGTTTGATCACAATCCGGGGCATCTGCGACCGGAGGCGGGATTGTTGCGTATCCGGCGCGAGCTAGGAGCATACGCGAATCTGCGTCCCGCGGTGTTCTTTGCAGCGCTGGAGGATTGCTCACCTTTGCGCGCCGAAATCGTGCGCGGAACCGACATCATGATTGTTCGCGAGTTGCTCGGCGGAGCGTACTTTGGGCAGCCGCGGTCAATCGAGGGCGAAGTGGGTTCTCGTGTTGCAGTAAACACGATGCGATATGCAGAGCACGAGGTCGAGCGCATCGCGCGCGTCGCATTCGATCTGGCGATGAAGCGGAAGAAGAAAGTTCTGTCGGTGGATAAAGCCAACGTGCTCGAATGTTCGCGGCTGTGGCGTGACGTCGTGACCCGGATCGCGAAGGATTATCCCGAGGTGAAACTGGGGCATCAGTACGTCGACTCGGCGGCGATGCTGCTGGTGCAGCGGCCGACGGACTTCGATGTTGTTCTTACGGAGAATATGTTCGGAGACATTTTGTCAGATCAGGCGGGCGGCGTCGTGGGATCGCTGGGGTTGCTCGCATCAGCGAGCATTGGCGGGAAAGTTGGATTGTACGAACCGGTGCATGGATCTGCACCAGACATTGCAGGGAAGGGAATTGCCAATCCGCTGGGAGCGATTTTGTCGGTGGCGATGTTGCTGCGCCATTCGTTTCAGTTAGAGAAAGAAGCGGCGTCGGTCGAATCTGCCGTCAGCGGCGTGCTGTCGAAGGGCGCGCGGACTGCGGACCTGGCGGGAAGAACACATTCAGCGATTTCTACTGGTGAGATGGGTAAGATAGTGATTGAGGAGATCGCAAACGGTCGTTGAGATTTGATAACAGGGAAACAGATTCCTCCTTGCTCGCTACGCACGCGCGTCGGAATGACAAATCCCTGAAGGGATGCCCGCTAGGAACGAGTTGATCCAGTGCGTTTCAGTTCTGAGGCTGCCGGAGTTGGGATCGGTTCGGCGACTACGCGAGTTTGCTTTCGGATTGCATACTTTCCGGTGATCGAGTACCAGCGGACCCGGAACATTTCCTGAACCATCCGTGAGCCGTCGATCAGAGGATTGATGCGGGTTCCGCCGCTGTGTCCCCAGAGGACGGGAACTTCCTTCACTTTGAAGCCGAATTTCCTGGCAAGAAACAGAATTTCCGGATCGAATCCCCAACGCTCGATTTTCTGCAGCGGGAAGATCGCGTCGACAGGGGAGCGCCGGAAGGCTTTGAATCCGCATTGCGTGTCCGCAAACTGCAGCCCGAGAGTGACTCGCAGAGCAAGGTTGAAGATGCGTCCGAAGAGTTGACGGTGGAGCGGCTGCCGCTGGGTCTGGGTTTCGGCGCGAAGCCAGCGCGATCCGATGGCAATGTCGGCGCCCTCTTCGATGGCGTGGAACAGCTTTACTGACTCTTCGATCGGGGAAGAGAGATCGGCGTCGCTGAAGAGAACCACGCTTCCCTGCGAGTTCAGCATGCCGTTGCGGACGCTGTATCCCTTGCCGCGGTTGCCGGGATTTTCGACGAGACGGAGGCAGGGATCTTTTGCCGCGAATGTACGCACGATATCGGCGGTGTTGTCGCGGGATCCGTCATTGACGACGATGACTTCCGCGTCCCAATGCTGCGCACGAATATAGCCGAGAACCTTTTCCAGCGTCGCACCGAGGCGGGTGCTTTCGTTGTACGCCGGAATGACGATGCTATACGTGGGCAAGTTAGCTCTCAGTTCTCAGTTCTCAGTTCTCAGTTCTCAGTTCTCAGTTCTCAGTTCTCAGTTCTCAGTTCTCGCGAAAAATAACTGATGCGGAAT
>Ga0335078_10014532_pt1 | contig 11677 bp, 15 predicted proteins | sample Lox_Sample_32_FD_206711 | JGI IMG/M metagenome (GOLD analysis project Ga0335078, IMG submission 206711) | Soil microbial communities from Loxahatchee National Wildlife Refuge, Florida, United States - Lox_Sample_3.2 | ecosystem: Environmental > Terrestrial > Soil > Wetlands | place: USA...
GCCCGGCACCTCATGTCCCAGGCTTGCATTTGGCGTGTTTCCAAGCCGTGAAACATCTCCTGACACTGCCGATAAGGTATATCTGCATTACCAACGGGTAATTCCGTCATGCGGCCGGTATTAGATGCGAGAGGCAGAGACCCCCCGGATCTTTCCGGTGTTCTCCGTGATTCCGTACGGTGGAAGGTTATGAATCCCGATCACCAACGCAAAAAAAACGTCTCAATATCACCGGCCCGGGTATACCGGGGCAAAAAGACCATCCGGGTATGCTGCGAGCTCGCCGGCATTCCGGAAGAGAAGATCAGGATCGACCTCGAGAAGAAGCGGTTGAGTATCTCTGCAGTTACCGGGGACGGGGACCTGGTGCGGAAGATCCGGGTACCGGATGGTGCGTGGATCAGCAGGAAGGAGTTCCGTGACGGCCAGCTGGAAATCGAGCTCATGCGGCCGGAATGAGTGAAACCTGCCCGGAATAGTTTCAATTTTTGTTTCAAAATTTGCGTTTGGGGAAAGAACCTATACCTTTTTGTTGTCCAGTCCCATATCGGCGGGGAAAATCCCCGGGGCCGGGAGATTGTCCGGCACCGGGACGCGCCATGCACCACGCACAATTCCAGGGTGGAAGTATGCAAAAAGAGACCGATGACCTCTTGAAAAGATTCGAGGAAGAATACGAGACCTACGTCAGCGCGACCGATAAGCTGACGTACTGGATTATCTACGCACGGATCCCCAAGACCGGAGAAAAAGGGACGCACCACCTGCACAACGGGAAAAAGTACGTTACCGGACCCAATGAGGAGGGTAATGTGCTGATCCTGCCCGACCCGGACAATTCCGAGCTCTACGAGGTGGAGTCCTGGGGAAACATGCCGACGATCGATGATTTTGTGAAAAAGGCGCTCCCGCGGATCCTGTTCGAAAAGCAGGAGAGCGAGAGTGGAAACAAGGAGAGTTGCGGCGCGAGCTGCAGCTGAAAAACCGAGGAAAATGGAGGTTTAACCATGAAACCATTACCCCAGTCGCAGAAGATTGTACTTGAAATTCTTGGCAGCGGTGGCGCTATGACCCACAAGGAGATCGCGGGGAGAGTTACCTATTCGCCGCGGACCGTCCGGTACGCCCTTAAGAAGCTCAAGGAAAAGAAGCTCCTGACCGAGAAGATGAACCTGCAGGACATGCGACAGATCATCTACCAGTTCCGGATCCCGGAACCGGTCGCCGAAAACGCCTGACCGCCCCCTTCCCCGTTCACCCAGTGACCGGAGTGTGTCATGGCGAGGATAACCCCTTACAGCGCAGTCAACATGTTCCACGATGTTAGCGTGGACGCCGATGCGTGGAACAGTTTCCCGACACCGGATGTGGTGGATATTACCGCAAAGGCTGTCGGGAAACGCGGGATAACGGTGAAGCTTGCGAAAGATTCGGGTGAAGCGCTCGCTGCGATACAACAGCTCATTCCCCCGGGGGCGGAGGTGATGAGCGGCTCTTCTACCACCCTTGTCGAAATCGGGTTTGACGAGTATATTTCATCAGCTGCATGCAGCTGGCGGGTCTTGCACCAGGCGATAACCGCTGAGAACGACGCGGAGAAACGGCTTATTCTGCGCCGGAAATCGGTTGCCGCCGACTATTTTGTTTCAAGCGTAAACGCAATCGCTCGTTCAGGAGAGATTGTTGCGTGCGACCAGAGCGGCAGCAGGGTTGGCGCATGGCCGTTTGCTGCCGGACACCTGATCCTGGTCGCCGGAATCAACAAGATAGTTCCTACCCTCGAAGCCGCGTTCTCCCGGATCCGGAAGTATGCGTTCCCTCTCGAGAACGCCCGGGCCATGAAAGCGTACGGGACGCCGAGCATGATCGGGAAATGCGTGGTTCTTGCCCATGAAAAACAGGAAGGGCGGATTACCCTGGTCCTCGTCAGCGAGACCCTCGGGTATTGACCGGTTCTAAAGACTCTCGGTATTCCTCTGTCAACTCTATTGATCTCAATCCTTGTTTCAAACCCTGACACTCGGCAGAGGGTCTATTATGAAAACCCGCCAAAATGCGGAAACAGTTTGTTTGAGTCTACACGGCCTGATCCCACCGGCGAAAAAAGGGATTTTTTATAAGGAGGTTATGGAGCAGGATGGCTGATGTCTGTATTGGATTCGAGGTGCACCAGCCGTTCCGGCTGAACCGGTATTTCACACCGGACCCAAAGCACCTGGAAAAGGATGTTTATGAACGCTATTTTGACCGGGTGAACCGGGAGGTGCTCGACAGGATCTCAGAGAAATGTTACCTCCCGGCTACCCGGACCGTGCTCGATAAACTTGACGATGGGTTCCGGTGCTCGTTCTCGCTTTCCGGTACGCTCATCGAACAGCTGGAGAAATGGCAGCCCGATGTGCTTTCACTTTTTGACCAGGTCGCACGGCACAAGAATTCCGAGCTGCTTGCACAGACCTATTACCACAGCATTGCCGGATGTTTTGGCGACAAGGGCGAGTTCGAGGAACAGGCCCGGATGCATACGGAACTCATGTACGACCTGTTCGGGACGCGGCCGACGGTCTTTGAGAATACCGAGTTTACGTTCAACAACCAGATCGCTGCAAGCGTTCACAAGATGGGGTACGCGGGTGCATTCACGGAAGGTGTTGACCGGATCCTCGGGTGGCGGAGTCCCCATTACGTCTATGCCTGCGGAGACCTGCCGGTCCTCCTCCGGGACTTCCAGCTCTCGGACGATATCGCCTTCCGGTTCGCGAACCGGGGGTGGGACAAGTTCCCCCTGTCGGCCGACACGTACGCCGAATGGATCCGGACTGCCCCGGGAGACCTTGTAAACATCTTTATCGACTACGAGACGTTCGGCGAGCATTTCTGGAAGGAGACCGGGATCCTCAACTTCCTTTCCTTCCTCCCGGACGAGCTTTCGAAACGGGGGGTCCGGACCGTTCTTCCCTCCGAGGCTCTCGAGACCTATGCCCCGGTAGGGACGGTCGACGTGAGGCACACCATCTCCTGGGCTGATATCGAAAAGGATGCGTCGGCCTGGATGGGGAACGAACGGCAGCACACGGCGTATTCGGCGATCCAGAAGGCACGGGCTTTTGCACGGGACAAGCCGGTGTGGCGGTACCTCCAGACCAGCGACCATTTCTATTATATGGCGTCAAAGTTCGGGACCTGCGGGGAGGTCCACAGCTACTTCAGCCACCATGAAGCCGAGGAAGCGTTCAGGACCTATATGGCGATTCTCGCCGATTACGAGGCCTCCAATATCCGGCTCATGAAAAACAAGCGGTCGGCAAAGACGCTGCGGACACTCTCCCCAGGGGAGGCGTTCCACTTTGCATCACCGTCGGGGTACGTGGGATACGCGGCATACAGCCTCGACCAGTTCTGCGACCTGCTCCGGATCGTCCCGGCCGATTCGATCGGGTACCACCAGGACCGGGGGGATATTGCGAAGTGGATCGAGTTTACGCTCCAGGACCAGAAACTGGCGGAGGAAGTCGCCGGGCTCCGGGAGCGCCATGATCTCGTGAGGGTAACAAACGAACGGAGGGAACAGTTATGGAGTCGCTTGCAGTAGCATTTTTCTGCTGGGAGTCATTGTACGCAGAGCGGGTTGGCGGGCTTGCAAACGCGGCCACAAACCTCGCGGAGACGCTTGCAAAAGATCACGACGTGCACTTTTTCACCCGCGGGGGGATGAAAGACCAGGAAATCAACGGGGTGTCGTACCATTATTGCACCCCCAACGGGAACAACCCGGTCCAGTACTGCGACGATATGAGTGCGCAGATGGTAAACCAGTTCCGGGCGATTGACAAGAAAGGAAAATTCGATATTCTCCATTTCCACGACTGGCACCCCATCCAGGCGCTGCACACGCTCCAGGACCGGGAGACGATCCTGACCTTCCACTCGACGGAATTCGGGAGGAACGGGAACCAGTGCGGGGACTGGTGGGAATACCGGGAAATCTCCGGCAAGGAATGGTATGGCGGGCTTATTGCAAAACGGGTGACCGCGGTCTCATCGGTCATGAAACACGAGGTGATGGAGCTTTACAAAGTGCCGGACTGGAAATGCGATGTTGTGCCAAACGGAGTGGTGCCCCGGCAGTACCATGCGGATATCGACCCGGGAGAAGTCAAAAGCCGGTACGGGATCCACCCGTATGCCCCCCTGATCCTGTTTATCGGGAGGCTCGCGTACCAGAAAGGGCCGGATATCTTTATCGAAGCGCTCCGGAGCGTCTGCCGGGAACGCTGGGACGCCAGGGTGATTGTTGCCGGGGACGGCGGTATGCGCCAGTTCCTCCAGGACCGGGCCCGGGACCTTCCCGTGAATTTTGTCGGGTATATCCCGGACTCGGAATACATCCGGCTCCTCAACGCGTGCGATCTTGTGGTGATCCCGAGCCGGAACGAACCGTTCGGCCTCGTCCTCCTCGAGGCCTGGAGCGCGGAGAAACCGGTGGTCGCCTGCGATGTGGGCGGGCTTTCGGAGAATGTAGATACCTTCGTCAACGGGATCAAGGTCCTGCCGGACCCGGGATCGCTTGCCTGGGGGATCGGGAAGCTGCTGGGGGACCCGGTGAACGGGCAGATGCTCGGGAGACGGGGACGGGCAAAGGTCAACCGCCAGTTCCTCTGGAGCCCGATTGCAAACCGGATGACTGAGAGCTACGCACGGGCGTGCAGTTAAGGGGAGTTCGTATGGATACAGAAGGAATCTTTTCCGAAACCTCACCCCCGCTGCCCCAGGGTACGAGGACTTCCCTTCGTCACCTCGCAGAAAACATCCTTCGCCTGGGGATCCGCAATTACCTGGCCTCCCCGGATTTCCTCCGGTTCTGCCGGGACCACCGGGTCGACGATGTCTGGGGCGGGCTCATGAGCCTGTACCGCGACCAGCCGGAGCTGTATGGCGGCGACACGATCCGCCGGGCTTTTTTTGTGCTCCTCCAGCACGTCTACCGGAGTCGGAATGCAGAGTTCCTCCCCATCCTTTCCGAACTTTTAACCGATTACGCGGGGACGCCGCTGAACCCCTCGTTTTTCCTTTCGATCCTCCAGGACCTCCTGAAGCTCGGGTATACGAAAAAGGACGTGGAGACTGCGTTTTCTATCATCCCCGGCCCGGCAGGCGTTTCCGGGATGATTTAAGGAGATCTTCTGCCTTTTTCATTCTCATTTTGTGTTTCAAAATCTGGCAGGAGCCAAAGATCCTATTAAATCCCCGGATGTATCCCGAAACGGTGAGATCAATTCACGAGCCAGTCGTCCGGTGTGGAGCGGGTATCGCGGGAGAAACTTTCAGTCATTCCTTTGAGAATTTCTGCCGGGAAGCTGGTACGATCCAGAAATTCCCTTTTACCATGGTATCACCCGGCGGGGTGTATTGCCCGGGGAAGGGCTGCAGCCGCTGCAGGTCGAAGGGATGCATCTATTCTGAGTTCGTCCGCCTGTACTGGAACCACCCGGTGTTTGACTGAACTGAACCGGGGGCAGCTGATGGAAGAGAGCGGGGTTTTACAAAAAGAACTTGAGGAGGCGAACCGGCTTGCTGCCGAACGCCTGAACCAGCTCCGGTACCTCCAGGCCGATTTCGAAAATTACCGGAGGGTCTGTGCGAAGGAGAAGGAAACGATCACCGAGCTTGCAAACGAGCGCCTGATCGACGACCTTCTTGTAATCCTCGACGATTTCGGACATGCCCTGCCCTGCCTCACACAGGAAAACAACCGTGAGGGAATGGAAATGATCTACAAAAAACTGGTCCAGGTTCTCTCCCGGTACGGCCTGGAGCCCATTGACTGTGTCGGGAAGAAATTCGATCCCCGGTGCCACGAGGCCATCTGTACCGAACGGCGCGGCGAACCGGGGACCGTGCTCGAAGATCTCGGGAGAGGGTACCGGCTGAAGTCTAAGGTGATCCGGCCGTCGAAGGTAAAGATTGCGGAACATGTCGCGGAACCAAGAGGTGAATAGAATGGCTAAGGAAAAAATTATTGGAATCGATCTCGGAACATCCAACAGTGAGGCCGCGGTGATGGTCGGCGGGAAACCGACAATCATCCCCTCGGCGGAAGGGGCGACGGTAGCCGGGAAGATGTTCCCCTCGTACATCGCCTTTACCCCGGACGGCCAGCTCCTCGTAGGGGAGCCGGCCCGGCGCCAGGCAGTGAGCAATCCTGAAGGAACGATCACCGCTGCGAAACGGAAGATGGGTACGTCGCACGTATACCGGGTTTACGGGAAGGAGTATACCCCGCAGCAGATCTCGGCGTTCCTCCTCCAGAAGATAAAAAGGGACGCGGAGGCGTTTCTCGGGGAACCGGTGAAAAAAGCGGTAATTACGGTCCCCGCGTATTTCAACGATAACCAGCGAACGGCGACGAAAGATGCGGGGAAGATCGCGGGGCTCGATGTCGTGCGGCTGGTAAACGAACCGACCGCCGCCTCCATGGCATACGGTCTTGACAAGGGCGGGGAATTTAAGATCCTCGTGTTTGACCTTGGCGGAGGTACGCTCGACGTCACCATCATGGAGTTTGGCGGGGGTACGTTCACGGTGCTCGCGACTTCAGGCGACACCCAGCTGGGCGGGACCGATATGGACAACGCCGTGTTCGAATGGATTGCCGGGGAGTTTAAGAAACAGGAAGGGATTGATCTCCGCACCGACAAGATGGCGGTCAACCGGGTCAAGGAAGCGGCCGAGAAGGCGAAGATCGAGTTGTCGACGGTACTCGAGACCGAGATCAACCTCCCGTACGTCTCCGCGACCCAGGCGGGTCCCAAGCATCTTTCCATAAAACTTTCCCGGGCAAAACTCGAGCAGTTGATCGACCCCATCATCAAACGATGTATCCACCCGTTCGACCAGGCGCTCAAGGATGCAAAACTGACCAAGGACGATATCCAGAAAGTTATCCTTGTCGGGGGGCCGACCCGGATGCCGGTGGTCCAGAAGTTCATTGAAGACCATGTTGGCAACAAAATGGTCCGCGGGATCGACCCGATGGAGTGTGTGGCGATGGGTGCGGCGATCCAGGGAGCGATTCTCGGCGGCGAGATTACCGATATGGTCCTCCTGGATGTCACCCCGCTTACCCTCGGCCTTGAGACCCTGGGCGGGGTCCGGACGGCACTGATCGACCGGAACACCACGATCCCGACAAAGAAAAGCCAGATCTTCTCGACTGCAGCCGATATGCAGACCTCGGTTACCATCCACGTGCTCCAGGGCGAACGGGCGATGGCGGCGGACAATGTAAGCCTGGGCCAGTTCAATCTCGTCGGGATCCCCCCGGCACCAAGGGGTATCCCCCAAATCGAAGTGACCTTCGATATCGATGCATCCGGTATCATCAACGTGTCGGCAAAGGACCTGGGGACGGGAAAAGAGCAGAAGATGACCATTACGGCTTCCACGAAACTTTCCGAAAGCGACGTCAAGAAAATGGTGAACGACGCGAAGGAGTTCGAGGAACAGGACAAGGCCAGGAAAGAGGAGACTGAGACCCGGAATGCTGCCGATTCTCTTGTATATACTGCGGAGAAGACCAAGACCGACCTTGCCGACAAGATCAGCGGTGATATTGCGGACCGGCTGACGGAAGCGATAACGGCGGTCAAGGCGGCACTCGAGAGTAAAGACGCTGCCCGGATCAAGGCGGAGTCTGACAAGCTCCAGAAAGTGCTCGGGGAGGCGGGGTCCGCTGCCTATGCAGAAGCTGCAAAGCGCCAGGCCGAACAGCAGGCCGGCTCACAGGCTGCGTCTGCCGGGAGCGGCGGCAGTCAGGACTCGGGCGGAGAACGGGTCGTGGACGCAGATTTCAAGGTACAGGATGAGAAATAACCATATTTTCCCCGTTGAAACATGGCCAAGGGCGATTATTACGAAACCCTGGGCGTAAAGAGGGACGCGTCACCGGACGATATCAAGAAAGCATTCCGGCACCTGGCGCGGAAGTACCACCCGGACCTCAACAAGGGGAGCGCTGAGGCTGAAGAGAAGTTCAAGGAAGTCAACGAGGCGTACCAGGTACTGAGTGATCCGGCGAAAAAAGCCCAGTACGACCAGGTGGGCCACGCGGATTTTGCCCCCGGTGACGGGGACCACTACAAACCGCCGAGTTACGACGATCTGTTCCGGGACTTCGGCCTCGGCGACATTTTCGATGCGTTTTCCCCGGGCTCCCGGGGGGCGCGGCGCCGGGCGGGAGCGGACCTCAGGTACGATATTGAAATTTCCCTTGCGGACGCTTTCTCAGGTACAAAAATTACTATCGCCGTTCCCCACGAAACAGGGTGCGAGACATGCGGGGGGACCGGGGCACAGCCCGGGTCTGTCCGCCAGTGCCCGGCCTGCAAGGGGACCGGCCAGGTCCGCAGCATGCAGAAAGTGAGGAACCGTCAGGTGGCAAACATTTCGCCCTGCCCGGACTGCGGCGGGACCGGGCGGATCATTGACCGACCGTGTACCTCCTGCCATGGCCGGGGGACTCTTCACCGGACACGCAAAATCGAGGTGACGATCCCCCGGGGGATCGAAGACGGCCAGTACCTCCGGGTTGCCGGGGAAGGTGAGCCCGGGGAGAACCATGGGCCGCCGGGCGACCTGTACGCGGTCGTCCATATTAAACGGCACCATATCTTCGAGCGCCAGGGCGCGGATCTCCGCACCACCGCGGTCGTCGGCCTCCCGGTCGCGTTGTTGGGCGGGGAGATCAGCGTGCCGACAATTACCGGCGCAGCTGACCTGAAAATTCCCCGGGGGACCCAGAGCCATACCCTCTTCCGGCTCCGGAACCAGGGGATGCGGTTCCTGAACTCGGACCGGAGAGGAGATCTCCTGGTCCGGGTGATCGTGAAGATCCCGGCCGAGCTTACGAAAAAACAGGAGGACCTTATGAAAGAAGCATTTGTCGGCGTCCCGAACGCATGAAAAAACAGCCCGGGACGACCGGGGGACAGCAGGAGAATACCACAATGGGAGGATTTATGGAGCAGATTGAAAAGAGCAAAAAATTCCAGAACGGCATCCAGGTGTTCTGGTCCGGTGCAGATAACAGCATGGACTTCTTTACCTACGACGAACTCGTTGAACAGCGGATAAATGCACTCGATCTCCTCAACAATCCGGGGATCTACCTGATCAACCCGGCTGACCACCGGCTCGAATCGTCGGTGTGAGACCTGAGGACTCATGGAAAGCAGCACTACCGTCCCGTCCGGGGACATGAAACAGTACCTCATGAGCAAATACCGGGTGAGCCTGATCAACAAACTCACCCGGCAGGACCTCGACGAGTTCCAGTATTTCCTGAGAAACCAGTATGATCCCGGCCACGGCTGGAACCGGAAGGTACGGCTCCAGTTCGAACAGAAGCTCCGGATGTATTTCCACGAGGAAACCCTCAGGCGGGAGATCTCCGGTATCGAAGCGGTCCTCTCGGCACTGAGACCTGAAGACCTGCCAAATTAATGGCCCGGTTTCGCCCGGTGGCCCGCGGTCCGGAGCGGAGCTCTTTTCAAAAAATGTTTCACAATGTGAGGAACCGGATTACTTTGATAGGATGGCTCCCGACATATGCGGGCATATAAGGGGGGGACCGGCGCCCTGCGGTGTTTCCGGTCCTTTCCCTTTTCGCGTACCGGTCCCCGGGAGCGGGGGCCAGGATACCAAAAAAAGTGTATCGAGGTGAACGGATGGTTCGATGGTATTACCGGTCCATATTTGACGAACTTGACGATATGCGGAAGTACATGGAATCCCTGTCGCGACAGATGTACGACACCGGCCCGGCAGCGCTCCTGCCGGCGGCCGGCGAAGCGGGGACAAAAATGCTTCCCGCGCTACGTACCGATTTCCACGTTGACGTTGCCGAAAAAGGAGATGAGGTGGTGGTAACCGCGGACTTGATCCCGGGTGTAAGCAAGAAGGATATCTCGCTTGACCTGGTGACCCCGCAGGCACTGGAGATCTCCTGTGAGCGCAAAGAAGAGAAGAAAGAAGAGCGGGAGGGGTATTACATGCGGGAACGGAGTTTTGGTTCCATGACCCGCGTTGTCCCCCTCCCGAAGCCGGTGACTGATAACGACTCGAAGGCGAGCTTCAGGAACGGAGTGCTCGAGATCCACCTTAAAAAAGTCACAAAAGAGACCGGCGGCAAGATTGCCATTGAGTAACCGGAGGAGATCATGGACAAGTTTGACGAAGCGATGAAATCGATGGCGGGGATGTCCCCGGCGCAGGCGGCAGACGCCATGGGCAATTTCCAGAAGATCTGTATCTGCCCGGACTGCCCGACGTATACGGGATGCGCAAAGAACGCCAGGGAGTCGCTCTTTTGTGCGGTAGGGAAGAGTTTTGTGTGTATTTCAAAGGAAGAGGACTGTATCTGCCCGGACTGTCCGATAACCGGGCAGATCGGTCTCAAAAACCGGTTCTATTGCACCAAGGGGACCGAGATGACCCAGCGGTACGCACAGAACCTCTTTTCCAAAAAATAACGTCTATTTTTCCCGGCCCGAGCCGTTTCATGGAGACGCCAGGAACGGGTAATCTGTATACCCTTTCTCTTCGCCGGAATAATATGTCGCCATATCATCCTTGTTGAGCGGTGCGTTAGTCAGGAACCGTTCAGGAAGGTCCGGGTTTGCGAGGAACGGCACTCCATAAGAGATGAGGTCGGCAAGACCGTCCTCGACCGCTTCCGTGCCGGTGCTGGCGTCGTACCCGCCGTTGAGCATCAGCGTGCCCTCGAATGTTTTCCTTATAAGCGGAGCCATTTTTTCACCCGGCGGGACAGCACCGAGTCTTCCCCCGATAGGCTCGACGAGGTGAATATATCCGATCCGCAGGTTTCCCAGTTCCTTTGCAAGGTTCGAGAACGTCTCCCGGGGTGTGCTGTCGGACATCGCGTGGTGGGTGAAGTGCGGGGAGATACGGTACCCTACCCGTCCGGGTGGGAAGACCCGGGACACTTCCCGGGCTACCTCCAGCGGTAACCGGGCCCGGTTCCCGATACTCCCGCCGTAGGCATCGGTACGCCGGTTTGATCCGTCTCTGAGGAACTGGTCGAGGAGATACCCGTTGGCCCCGTGGATTTCAACACCGTCAAACCCGGCTTCTTTTGCATGTGCGGCGCCGTTCCGGAACTGCGATACGATATCCGGGATTTCTGTTTTTTCAAGCGCCCGGGGGACCGGGATCGGTTTTTTCCCGGAAGGGGTATGGATTTCCTCGCCGACGGGAAGCGCTGAAGGGGCGACCGGCAGTTTCCCGTTCAGGAAATCGGGATGGGACATGCGGCCGACGTGCCAGAGCTGGATGAATATTTTACCTCCGGCTTCGTGGACCGCGCGGATCACCTCTTTCCACCCGTTTACCTGCCCCGGGGAGTAGATCCCGGGGGTCCGGGAGAACCCGACGCCCTGGGGACTGACTTGGGATCCTTCGGAAATAATAAGGCCGGCTGACGATCGCTGTTGGTAATAAGTCGCTACGAGCGGGCCCGGGATATCGCCGTTGCCTGCGCGGCACCGGGTCATGGGCGCCATGACTATGCGGTTTGCAAGCCCGATATCCCCCAGTTGGTACGGAGAGAAAAGACTCATGGGAAGGTTCCCTGACTTAAAAAAATGTTCTTAATATCCAC
>Ga0335078_10014533_pt1 | contig 11676 bp, 15 predicted proteins | sample Lox_Sample_32_FD_206711 | JGI IMG/M metagenome (GOLD analysis project Ga0335078, IMG submission 206711) | Soil microbial communities from Loxahatchee National Wildlife Refuge, Florida, United States - Lox_Sample_3.2 | ecosystem: Environmental > Terrestrial > Soil > Wetlands | place: USA...
GGGAGCGGGGCGGGAGCGGGGCGGGAGCGGGGCGGGAGCGGGGCGGGAGCGGGGCGGGAGCGGGGCGGGAGCGGGGCGGGGGTGGTGGTGAGGCGCGGCCAGTCGGCGCTGAGCTGGGCCGGGACGGCTGAGTCTTGCGCGGTGCTCGGGCGATTCGGTATTTTCACGGAAAACCGGAAAGCGCTTGCCAAGATGGCGAGCGTACCGGGAGTGCGAGCACTCCGGAGTGACACTTATGAGTGAAGCAGCTGTTCCGTTCTCGGAGACCAAGGCACCTGAATCGGCTGACCGGCTGAACAAGGGCGCGCTGCGCCTGGTGGACATCTCCGCCTCCACGATGGCGAACATCGGCCCGGCGTACAGCTTCTACTTCGGTGCCGGCTTCCTGTTCCTCACCGCGGGAGTGGCCGCGCCGCTGACGATCATCGTGGCCGGCATCGCGATCGCGCTGCTCGGCAACACGCTGTCGCAGTTCTCCCGGGCGCACCCGTCCACCGGCGGGTTCATCTCCTACGTGGGCAAGACGTTCGGCGGCACGAGCGCGGTGACCACCGCGCTGCTGTGCGGCGCCGGGTACATCGTCGCGATCTCCTCGGTGCTTGCCATCTGCGGCGGCTACATCTCGATGGTGCTGCAGTACTACTTCAGCTGGAACGTGCCGTGGGTCGTCTTCTCGGTGATCTTCACCGCGGGCGCGATGTACATGATGTTCCGCGGTGTGGCGGTGTCCACCAAGCTGGCCGGGCTGTTCTTCGGCTTCGAGATGCTGGTGCTTATCGTGGTCTCCGTCGCCGCGATCATCAAAAACGGCGGGCACCTGTCCGCGGTGCCGTTCGAGCCCAGCCACATCACCAACGGCTTCAGCGGCCTCGCCGCCGGGTTCCCGCTCGCCGTCTACCTGTTCATCGGCTGGGAGAACTCCGCGGCGCTCGCCGAGGAGACCGGCAACCCGCGGCGTAACGTGCCGCGCGCCGTGTTCCTGTCGATCGCGCTGATGGTGACCGGCTACGTGCTGTACGCGTACGCCACCGCCACCGACTTCAAGTACAGCGTCACTGCCCTGTCCGGCGCCGCCATCCCGTTCATCAACGTGTCGCACGACATCGCCGCGTGGCTGTCACTCTTCGCCTGGATCGCGGGCATCACCTCGACGCTCGGCGTGCTGATCGCCGCGGTGAACTCGCAGGCCCGGCTGATATTCAACGCCGGCCGTGAGGGGCTGCTGCCCCGCTGGCTCGGCAGGGTGCACCCGGTGCGCCGCACGCCGGTCAACGCGATCATCGCGTTCGTCGCCATCGCCACGGTGATCATCGCCGTCTGGGCGCTGCTGCACCTCATCGGCGGCGACAGCGGTTCGATGAGCGCGCTGAACTTCTTCGTCGAGTCGTCCACGATGGGCACCATCTTGGTGCTCGTGGTGTACTTCCTGTCCAACCTGGCGCTGCCGTTCTACTACCGCAAGTTCCGCCCGCAGGAGTTCAACGTCGTCAAGCACGCGGTGCTGCCCGTGCTCGGCATGATCGCCATCGGGGTGCCGGTGTACTACCTGGTCAAGCCCGGGCAGCCGACCCCGTACGACTGGTTCCCTTACGCGGCGCTCGGCGTGGTCGCGGTGTCTGTCCTGTACGCCTTCTTGCTGAGCCGCCGCGACCCGGGGCTCGGCGACCGGGTCGGCTCGATCGTCGCCGACGAGTAGCCGCGGCCGGCTTGCAGGCAGCGCACGCGCCCGTTCCGTACCTCAGTTCATGACCTCAGCCAAGGGGAGACAGCCGATGACCGCAGAGCCGCACCCGCTCGACCCTGCCACCGCCGGCGAGTACCTCGCCGGGCGGGAGATCATGGCGGCCGCCGGGCTGCTCGCGGACCCGGTCCGGTTCGCCTACTACGGGCTCGAGGAGCCGCCCAAGGCCGAGGTGCTTGCCGGCGCCGGCCAACAGGGAACGGCCGGCCGGCGGCTGCGCGCGTTCCTGCTCAACATGAAGACCGGCGAGTCCGTCGACGTCGTGGTGTCGCTCACCAAGGGCAGCGTGGTCAGCGCCCGGGTGGTCGACACCGCGGCGGAGGGGCAACTGCCAATCGTCGGCTCCGAGTTCCACCTGGTCGAGGAGATCATGTCGGCCGATCCCGACTGGCAGGCGGCCATGGCCAGGCGCGGCCTCACCGACATGAGCAAGGTCCGGGTCTGCCCGATCACGGCGGGCGCCTACCGGGCGCCCGCCGAGCACGACGAGCGGCGGATGGTGCGCGTGCTCGGCTTCCTGCAGGCCGCCGAGCACGACCTGGCCTGGGCGCATCCCGTCGACGGTGTCACCGCGCACGTGGACCTCATCGAGAAGAAGGTGCTCGGGGTCTACGACGAGTTCCTGCTGCCGGTGCCCGTGGAGTCCGGTGACTACGACGACCCGGCGGTCCGCGGGCCGGAGCGCGCCGGGCTGCGGCCGATCGAGATCACACAGCCGGAGGGACCGAGCTTCACCCTGGACGGCAACCTGCTTGAGTGGCAGGGCTGGTCGCTGCGGGTCGGCTTCGACCTGCGCGAGGGGCTCACCCTGCACCAGGTCTCGCTGAACGAGCGGCCGGTGCTTTACCGCGCCTCGGTACCCGAGATGATCGTGCCGTACGGCGACCCGCGGTTCCGCTACTGGCAGGCGTACTTCGACACCGGCGAGTACCTGGTCGGCAAGTGGGTCAACTCCCTCGAGCTCGGCTGCGACTGCCTCGGCGAGATCAGCTACCTGGACGCGGTGGTCACCGGGGAGACCGGCGAGCCACAGACGGTGCGCAACGCGATCTGCGTCCACGAGGAAGACTTCGGCATCCTGTGGAAGCACACCGACATCTTCAACGGCTCGGCGGCCTCCCGGCGGCAACGGCGGCTCGTCGTGTCGTTCTTCACCACGGTCGGCAACTACGACTACGGCTTCTACTGGTACTTCTACCTGGACGGCACCATCGAGTGCGAGGTCAAGATGACCGGGGTGGTGTTCACCGCGGGTCATCAAGGAGGCGACCACCCGTACTCCACCGAGGTGGCGCCCGGCCTCGGTGCCCCGGTGCACCAGCACCTGTTCTGCGCGCGGCTCGACGTGTCCGTGGACGGCTTTTCGAACGCGGTGGACGAGGTCGATGTCGTTGGCTTGCCGATCGGGCCGGACAACCCGTACGGAAACGCGATCGCGCGGCAGGTGACGCGGCTCGCCTCGTCGGCCGCCGCGTCGCGGGCCGGTGACGCCGCGAGAGGGCGGACGTGGCGGGTGGTCAGCGGCTCACGGGTGAACCGGTTCGGCATGCCGACCGCGTACACGCTGTGCCCGGAGCCGGCGCCCCCGTTGCTCGCCGACGCCGCGTCGCCGCTCGCGGCGCGGGCCGGCTTCGCCACCCGTGCGCTGTGGGTGACGCGGTACGACCCGGCGGAGCGGTACCCCGCGGGCGACTTCGTGAACCAGAGCCCGGGTGGCGGCGGGCTGCCCGCGTACGCCGCGTCGGACCAGGACATCGACGGGCAGGACATCGTGCTGTGGCACACGTTCGGGCCGACGCACGTGGTGCGGCTGGAGGACTGGCCGGTGATGCCGGTGGCCAGGACGGGCTTCACGCTCAGGCCGACGGGCTTCTTCGACCGCAACCCGACGCTCGACGTGCCCGCGCCACCGGGCCACGCGGGTCACTGCCACATGGACTGAAGGCCCCGCGGGGCTACTACCGGGGGGCGAGCGGGAAGCGGGCCGTCGCGGTGGTACCGGACGGGCCGTGGCCGACGCCGACGTGGTCGGCGACCTGGCGGACCAGCCACAGGCCGTGCCCGTGCTCGGCGGGCCATGGCGCGGTGCCGTCGCCCGCCGCGGCGGCGGTCTGGTTTGCCTGGGCGGCGGCGTGGTCCGCGGGCCCGTCCCGCCCGTCGTCGCTGACCTGGCAGTACAGGAAGCCGCCTGCGGCCCACAGCCGCAGCCGGCCGTGCCCGGCGCCGTGTACCACGGCGTTGGCTGCCAGTTCGTGCGCGACCGCGGTCACGTCGTAGACCTGGGACTTGCCGAGGCCCGCCGCGGCGGCGTGCGCGGCGACGGCCGCCCGCAGCGCGTACAGCGAGCCTGCGTCGAATGCCTGGTCAAGCGGGGTGAATCCGGCGGGCGCCGCGCCGCCGGCCGCCCCGTCCCGCTTGCGCCCTTCCCTAGCGGTCACCGGCGCCCACCAGACGGATGCCGGGGACGGCGGCCAGGCCGATCCTCGCAAACCCCTTGGCCACTTCTGGCTGGCACCGCAACGTCACCTGACGGGACTGGGACGCCACCGTGCGGGCGGCATCCGCGATCAGCAGCGTGCAGTGCGCGTCGATGAAGTCCAGCGCGAACATGTTGACCGTGATGTCGCCGCCGAGCCTGACCGCCTCGGCGAGCGCGAGCCCCAGCGGTTCCGCCGCCTGATAGTCGAGCTCTCCGGCGATCCTGATGCCCGGCGGCGCGTACTGGCGGCAGATGCGCAGCAGCGCGTCCGCGTGGTAGGTGGCCGCCGCGACCGCGCGGGTGTGGAACCCGCCCACCGACGCCAGCGTCACCGGGTCGAACCGCTCCCTGTCGTACTGGCAGAGCACCGCCGCCATGCTGCCGTCAAGCGCCGCCGCGATGCCCTCCTCGAACTCGGGCAGCTCCTCGATCCCGGCCACCGGGCGCAGCGCCCAGCTCATGTCGAGCGCCACCCGCAGCCCGGGGAACCCCTGCCGCCTGCAGGACTCGAGCTCGCCCGCCAGCCAGCCGACCGCCGCGCTCGCGCGGAACGCCTGCCCTTTCAGCAGCCTGCCCTCCCAGCCCGCCGCGGTCATCTGCCCCCTGGCCAGGGCCGGCTCCACAGGCACGCCGCGACGGCCGAGCTCGCCTGCCGCCAGGCCTGGGCCCACGTCGCTTAGCCACACCACCTTCAGCCCCGCGGACAGCCCGTCGCGGACGAACGCCGCGGTCAGGTCGAACAGCTCCTCGGACTCACCGAACGTCAGGCACGCGTGATCCTCGGCGCCAAGCTCGGTCACCTGCACGTCCGCGTTCGCCGTCACCCTGCCTCCAGCCGCACCGCTCGTAGCCCTAAGGAAAACCGTACCTGGGCGGCGGGTCGCCGCACGGATCATAACGGTAGGCAGCCCCTGTCGCTACCCGCGCGGCGCCCGGTTATGCCGGCCGTTCCTGGCTTTCTGCTGCCGCCCTGGCGCACTCACCTGGACGGGCCGGGGGCCCGCATGGCGTCCGCCACGCTGCCGAACACCGGCACCAGCTGGCCGGCCCCGGTCAGCTCGAGCACGCGCCGCACCGGCCCGGAGGGGCAGACAAGGCCGGCGGCGGCGCCGGCCGCACGCCGGCCACGCATCGCGCGCAGCACCACGTGCAGCGACCACGAGTCCATGAACGACACCGCGGACAGGTCGACGAGCAGCAGCGCCGGGTCCCTGGCCGACTCCGCGGCGAGCACGTCCTCGACCGCCTGGCCGGTCACGTCGGCTTCACCGGACAGCACGACGACGGCACACCGGCCGCCCGGCCACGCGGGATGCTCCACCGACACCGACAACTCCGTCACGCCAGCCATTATGGCGGCACCGCGCGGCCGGCGGGACGGTGATCATGCTCGCTCGCACGGCCGGCCACCCCGGTCCCGACGGCGTAAGCCGCGCGCTCAGGGCAGCAGGTTCGCGGCGACGGTGGCGCCAAGCTCGTGGCACGCGTCCGTGACGTCCTTGCCGACCGGGCCGGTGACGGCGACCGGCTTGACCACCTCGGTCCAGCCGAGCGCGCCGGCGATGGACGTCACCGCGCGCACCGCGCCGGCCGTGTCGTTGTCCCCGTGCACGTACAGGCCGTACGGCGCGCCGGGCCGCGCCTGCAGGCACGGGTAGTAGACCTGGTCGAAGAAGTGCTTGAGCGCGCCGGACATGTAGCCGATGTTCGCCGGCGTGCCGAGCAGGAACCCGTCCGCGGCGAGCACGTCAGGCACGGTCGCCGCGAGCGCCGGGGTGACCACGACGGAGACTTCCGACAGCGCCGGGTCGCGCGCACCGGCAACGGCCGCCTCCAGCATCGCCTGCATCGCGGGCGACGGCGTGTGGTGGACGACGAGCAGCCTTGGCACGCTGCCCATGCTAGACGGACGGGCCGAGCTCGGCGGCGAGCTCCTCCGGTGCGGGCGACAGCGGGGAAGAACAGCCGGCTCTCGTGAACCGGGCGGCGGCCGGCTGCAATTGTGCGTGCACCCGGCGTTCGGCTCCGACCTGCACCGGGTCGCCGCGGAACTCGACCCGGTGGCCGCCGAGATGAGGCGCCCGCCTCCCCCGTTCCAGCGCATGATGAACTGGCAATCGAAGATGTATTTGATTGTCCGGTCGTTTCTGTTAAGGTATTCAAACATGAAGCAGATGGCGGTACGCTCGGGAGCGCGGCACGGCGGCTCCGCTGACCCGGGCCTGACCCCGCAGCGGCGCAAGATCATCCGGGTCATCGAGGACTCACTGCGGAGCAGGGGCTACCCGCCAAGCCTCCGGGAGATCGGGCAGGCGGTGGGGCTGGCGAGTACGTCAAGCGTCTCCTACCAGATGTCGGTGCTCGAGGCGGCGGGGTACCTGAGCCGCGAGACGGGGCGGCCGCGGACCGCCGTGCTCCGGGCACCGGGCGCGCGCGACGCCGGCGACGCCGGGGCGGCGGGGCCGGCCGACAAGCGCCTGACGGCTGTCCCCGTGGTGGGGCGCATCGCGGCGGGCGTCCCGATACTCGCCGACGAGACGCCCGATGAGGTCATCTCCCTGCCGAGGCTGCTGACCGGGGAGGGAAGCCTTATCGCGCTGCGGGTCAAGGGAGACTCCATGATCGGCGCCGCGATAGCGGACGGCGACTGGGTGGTCGTCCGCAGGCAACCCGACGCGGACAACGGCGACATCGTGGCGGCCATGCTGGAAAGCGACGCCTCCGCCGACAGCGAGGCAACCGTCAAGACGCTCAAGCGGGCCGACGGCCACACCTGGCTGATGCCGCACAACCCGGTGTACACCCCGATCCTGGCCGACGGCGCGAAGATCATCGGCAAGGTCGTCAGCGTGCTGCGACGCCTCTGACCAGGTCGCTAGCCCTGCCCCTTGCCTGGGATCATCGGCGAGCCGAACCGGATCACGTTGCCGTCGGGATCGACGAGCACGCCCTCATGCTGACCCCATTCGGTATCTTGCGGTAGCCGCACATCGCCTCCGGCCGCCAGCCAGGTCCCGGCCAGCGCGTCGGCATCCTCGACGAACAGGTAGGCTGTCGCCCGCCGGTCCGCCCGGGTGTCGAGGTCGGGCTCCACGCCGAGGTGAATCTCCGCGCCGCCAAAGGTGACGAAGCCGTACGCGCCGCTGTGCCAGTGGCGGACGTCGAAGCCGAGCCCGCGGTAGTAGGCAAGGGCGGCAACGAGGTTGCTAACGGGAAAGATCGGCGCTACTCGCGTACTCACCAGTGCAACTTACCTCGCGGTGACCCGGCAGGGCGAAAAACCAGTCGCTCTCGCCGTCCCCCGTCGGGCAGCATGTGAAGGTTGGCTGCTCGGAACGGGGGAGTGATGACCGCAGCTGGACATGACCGCGGCTCTCCGACCCGGAAACGGTCGGTGCTGCTCGCGCTGCGCTACTACGGCCGCCAGATGGCGCGCCTGCGACGCTTCACGGTGCCGGGGATGCTGCTGCCCGCGCTGGGAAACACGTGCCTCTATTACATCGCGCCGCTGTTCGTCGCGCAGTTGGTCGGCCGCTTTGCCAGCCAAGGGCGGCCCGGCCTCGGCGCGGCGCTGCCGTACATCCTGGGTTTCGCCGTGGTGCTGCTATCCGGCGAGATCCTGTGGCGGATCGGAATCCACTGCCTGAACCGCCTGGACGGTCACGGGATCGAGAACCTCTACGTGATCGGAATGGACGAGCTGCTTGCGAAGGATGCGGCGTTCTTCCACGACAACTTCGCCGGCTCACTGACCAAGCGGGTGCTGAGCTTCGCCGCCCGGTTCGAGGAATTCGCCGACACGCTGAATTTCAACGTGGTCGGCAACCTGGTGCCGCTGGCGTTCGCGTCGGCGGTGCTCTGGCACTACGACCCGCTGCTCGTCGCCGGGCTCATCGGCCTGATCGCGGTCACCGGGGCCGGCCTCGCACCGCTGATCCGGCGCAGGCAACGGCTCGTCGATGAGCGCGAAGAAGTGAACGCGCTCGTGTCCGGGCGCGTCGCCGACAGCATCGCGAACATGGAAACGATCCGTGCGTTCGCCGCCGAGGACAGGGAAGCCGCCGAGCACCGGGCACGCGTCGCCGACCTGAAGCGCAAGTCACTGCGCTCGTGGGACTACCACAACCTGCGCATCGACGTGCTCGTCTCGCCGCTGTCTGTGCTGGCCAACGCCCTCGGCCTGCTGCTCGCGGTCGCCCTCGGCGGCGGCAGTCACGGGATCGAGGTGATCATCGTGGCCTTCACGTACTACTCCAACGCGACGCGCATCATGTTCGAGTTCAACCAGACGTACCGTCACCTGGAGAGCTCGCTGACGGAGGCCGCGCAGTTCACCGAATTGCTGCTCACGCCGCCGACCGTGACCGACCCTGCCGCGCCAGAGCCGCTGCGGCGCAACGCGAGCGGCGTCCGCTTCGAGCGGGTGACGTTCGCGCACGACGGCGGGCTGCCATTGTTCGCCGGCCTCGACCTCGCCGTGCCGGACGGCACCAGGCTCGGCCTCGTCGGCCGGTCGGGCGGCGGCAAGACCACGCTGACGCGCCTGCTGCTGCGGATGATGGACATCGACGACGGCAGGATCCTGATCGGCGGGCAGGACATCAGCAGGCTGCGCCAGTCGGACCTGCGCAGCCTGATCGCGTACGTACCGCAGGACCCTGCCATGTTCCACCGGACGTTGCGCGACAACATCGCGTTCGCGCGCCCGCAGGCGACGGACGCGGACATCCGCAAGGCGGCGGAGGCGGCGCACGTGACGGAGTTCGCCGACGCGCTGCCCGACGGATTCGGCACGATGGTCGGCGAGCGCGGCGTCAAGCTGTCCGGCGGGCAGCGGCAGCGGGTCGCGCTGGCCCGGGCAATCCTGCGCGACGCGCCGGTCCTGCTGCTCGATGAGGCGACAAGCGCGCTGGACTCGGAAAGCGAGATCCTTATACAGCAGGCGCTGTGGCGGCTCATGGAGGGCCGGACCGCGCTGGTCGTGGCGCACCGGCTGAGCACGGTCGCGCGCATGGACCAGCTGGTCGTCCTCGATCACGGGCGGATCGTCGAGCAGGGGACCCACCAGGAGCTGCTCCGCCTCGACGGCACGTACGCCAGGCTCTGGCAGCACCAGTCCGGCGGCTTCCTCGATGACATGGAGGGAGCGGTGCCGGCCGGGGCCCCTGGTGAGCGGGCGGCCGCCCGGTGAGCGACGACCCGTTCAGCGGACCCCGGGAGGAACGACGTGACCGCTCGACACCATAAGGACGGCGAGGGCAACGAGCACGATGAAGAGGAGCAGCAGGAGCAGGGCGGTCATGCGGCTCCTGGCTGCTTGCCGCTGTCGCTTATGCGGCCGCAGGTGTGCCTTACTGCTCATCGCGTTCCCCTTCAGGAACGGTAAACGGGAGGAGGGCAACGCCGGGAACCCGCGGCCGCTCTCGCGCGGCACCTCGGTACCATGCTGCCGACCCTGCCTACTTCGCACTCACGTCCGGCGACCAGTGCCCGCCAGCCATGAATGATATGGACGGGGGATCCCCGGCCGAAGCGTGATTAGAAATCGCGTGTGTTGCGGTTGACGCCAGTGCGGCAGCCATGGCCAAGGCGAGTGCTATGGCGGCCATCAGTAGAGTGCGCACTGTGAGGCTGAACGTCATTAGCAATCTCCTTCCCAACTAGCGATATGCCTGGAACGTTACCATTCGCGAAGCGGAATTACAGTACTTAAGGTGAGTGCCTCCGGTCATTCCGCACCGAGTACCGGCGGGGCAGGAACTCCACGACCAGCCGCCAACGCACGTCGAAGTCAGGCTCGGCCGCACTGAAGGCTAACCCGGTGCGAGAGGAGCGGCCGTGGCCAGCTATCAGCCCATGACTCTTGCCGATCTGGCGGCGCATCTGTTGCAGACGACTGATGAAAAGACCCGCTGGAAGATCTTCTGGGAGTTCCTGGAAGAGTACCGGTGAGAGTCACCGGACGCCCAGGCTGCTTTGCTCCTGGACGAGCCGTCCTCTGTCGGTGACGAGCGCTTGGACGCCTTGCTGGCCGCCCTGGCCGAGCACCTTGCGGCAAAGCATGATCTTGCCCCGCCCTCCTGGTCGGAGCTGAGGGTTCTCGGACGACCGTGGTTCCCGGCCGAGCTTCGGGTTCAGCGGGCCGATGCGCTTGTCCACGCTCCGGCTGCCTTCCGCAAGCACGGTGTGTACCTGGCGGCTGCGGACCTGGAAGCAGCGTGACCGGACCCGAGAACGTCCTGCTCGACCGAGCGCAGCTTGAAAGAGCGTTCACGGCTCTCGGTGACCGCCTGATCCGCCGGGGCGTGGTCGACGACGTGTTCATCGTCGGCGGGGCAGCGATGGCGCTCGCCTACGACGCCACCCGCGTGACCCGGGACGTCGACTCACTGCTCGTTCCGCACGGCGTCGTCCTGGAGGAAGCCAGGAACGTCGCGCGGGAACTCGGGCTGCCCATGTGGTGGCTTAACGAGCAGGCGAGCGTCTGCCCGCCCGTGGGAATTGGCCGCGTGATGCCGGGTGTCTGTCAGGCCATCGCCGCAGCCAGGGCATCAGTGACCAGCTGCCGACGGGTGCTGAGCCACTGCGCCTGCGCCAGCGGGCGCAGGTCGGGGCGCCCGGCGAGCACGCGCTTGGCAAGGATCTGCAGGCCACGGCCCCGCATGAACATTTCGATCACCACCGCGTCATCGGCGGCCAGCGGGCGCACCGACGCATAGCCGCGTACGAACCGCTGCACGCGCGGCATGTCCAGGCTGGTCGCGGTGTCGTATGGCCGACCGCTGCGCCACAGGCCGTAGCCGATGTCGGCCAGCGGCGACTCCAGATGGGCCAGCGCGAAGTCGATGACCCCTCCCGGCCGGGGCGGCTGCCCGGATGCCGTCACATTGTGGTTAGTGAAGTCCCCGTGGATGACCATGTGCGGCATGCGTCCCTGGCCGGCCCGGTCAAGGTCAGCAGCCAGTTCGCCTGCCAGGTGCCGGACCAGCCGCACCTGCTCATCTTCCGCGGCAGCAGGCCATTCAGCCGAGAACAGCGCGGCGGGTACCCGCGCCTGCGCAAGCGCGACCGGGCGCTGACCGGATACTGGCACCTGACAGGCGGCTGAATGATAGCGGGCCAGCAGAGTCCCAACCGACTCCATGGGGGCACCGGCCGATCCCACCACCTCGCCGGGCACGAAGGAAACGACCTCCCAGGTCCCGGCATCAGTCTCGGTCCAGGACCGCTGGCCGAACACAGGCAGCGGCCGGGGCGCCGCGAAGTCACCGGCAGCCAGCTGACCAAGAAAACCGTGAACCCACCCGGCATCGGCAGCCAGGTCCGCATCCGCCGCCCAGTCCGGCCGATCCAGGCGGCGCAGCACGCCGAGCGTGCCGCCACAGTCGACCAGCCACATGCAATCCTGCCGGGCAGGCAATCGCTGGAGGGTTACCAGGCCCGCCTGCCTGAGCAG
>Ga0335078_10014535_pt1 | contig 11676 bp, 9 predicted proteins | sample Lox_Sample_32_FD_206711 | JGI IMG/M metagenome (GOLD analysis project Ga0335078, IMG submission 206711) | Soil microbial communities from Loxahatchee National Wildlife Refuge, Florida, United States - Lox_Sample_3.2 | ecosystem: Environmental > Terrestrial > Soil > Wetlands | place: USA: Florida...
GCTGCTGGAAGAGGAAACCGCCGATCTCTGGGAACCCTGGATGCGCCAAGCCGACCAGGTGCTGCATGACGGGCACCTCGTCAATGCCGTCTATGAAGCGCTCCTGAAGCGGAGTCCCCAGAGCCGCACGTGCGGCCGCCGCGGGGTGGCCGCGGAGATCGTCCTGCGGATGCTGCTGCTCAAGCATATCCGCAACTGGAGCTTCGCGGAGTTGGAGCGCGAGGTGCGCCCCAATCTGTTGTACCGGGAGTTCACGCGCAACGGTTCCGGCAAGGTGCCCGATGCCAAGACGCTCGGCCGCCAGGCGCAGGCGCTCGGTCCGGAAGTAGTCGAACAGGCGCATCCGCGCGTGGTAGCCGTGGCGGTGGAGAACAAGGTGGTGCGCGGCCGCAAGATGCGCGTGGACACCACCGTGGTGGAGACCAACATTCACTATCCGACCGACAGCAGTCTGTTGGGTGATGGCGACCGCGTCCTGAGGCGGCGGATGAAGAAGGCGACAGCGATCGCGGGTGCCGCCGGAACGAAACTGCGGGACAGCATGCGGAGCGTGCAACGCCGCGTGGCGGAGATCGCGCGGGCCAGTCGGACGAAGGGGGAAAAAGGCAAGGCGAAGCTGGATCTGCTTTACCCCAAGCTGCTGGAGATCACGGGCCGCGTGATGGGGCAGGCCCGGCGCTTCTCCGGCGAGATCGGCTGTGGCCTCAAGCGCTCCAGTGACATTCTGCAGCAGGCCAAATTGCAAGGCCTCAAGGCACAGATCGACGATATGCTGGACACCGTCCAGAAAGTCGTCCACCAGGCCAAAGCGCGGGTCTTCGGCGGCGACACCCACGTCCCCGGAGAACTCCTGAGCGTTTTCGAACGGGCGACGGAAGTGATTCGCAAGGGCAAGGCCAGCAAGCCCACCGAATTCGGCAAGATGTTAAAGGTGCAGGAAGCCGAGAGCCGGATCGTGATCGCCTTCAAGGTCTACGACCGAAAGCCGAGTGCCAGCGATCTACTGATCCCCGCCATCCGGAACCATCAGAAGCGCACGGGCCTGGTGCCTGATTTGGCCGCGGCCGACGCCGGATTCCTCTCGGCGAAGAACGAAGCGGAAGCGCAAGAGATGGGCGTGAAGCGTGTTTCGGTTCCCAACCGATCGACCAAGAGTCTCGCGCGGCGGCAACATCAGAGGCAGCGCTGGTTCAAGAAAGGACAGCAGTGGAGAACCGGCTGCGAAGGAAGAATCAGCCTGCTGAAAAGAAGGCACGGGCTACGCAGATCACTTTACAAGAAGCAGGCGGGCATGCAGTGCTGGGTCGGCCTCGGGGGGATCGCCGACAATAGGGATCAACATCGGCAAAGCCGTGGTGAAGTAGCTCATCAGCCCCGAAAGTCTGTTTTACGGGCCCCAGCGGACTCCCTCCGCCGGGGCGTTTTCGCGTCCTCAGGGTTGCTGGGATTCCGGGCTGCCCGAACACCCCTCGGCCGCAGAGGCATTTTTGCGCCAGACAGTAGCTAACTTAAATATGCCGAAACCATACGACGCAATCATCATCGGCGGCGGCCACAATGGCTTAGTCACCGCCGCATACCTGGGACGCGCGGGGCGCAAGACCGTAGTCCTGGAACGCCGCGAATTGGTAGGCGGATGTGCCGTCACCGAAGAACTCTGGCCGGGATTCCGCGTTTCCACCGGCGCCTATCTGACCAGCCTTCTCCAGGAGCGCATCGTCCGCGATCTCGACCTGCCGCGCTTCGGCTATCAGGTGGATGCCAAGGACCCCGCCTTCTTCTCCCCATTTCCCGACGGCCGTTGCTTTTTCATGTGGCAGGATGGCCGCAAGACGCTGGAGGAAATCGCCAGGTTCTCCAGACACGACGCCGAGGTCTATCCCGCCTTCGAGGCGCAACTGGAGCGTCTGGCGCAGGTGGTCGAATCCCTGCTGCTGACCACTCCGCCGCAGTTTCCGCCGCGCGGCATCGGCGACCTGATCGAGTATCTCAAGCTGGCCGGCCGCCTCCGCAAACTGGCCCCGTCCGACATGGTGGCGCTGGTCAAAATCTTCACCCAAAGCGCCGCTGAGTTGCTCGACGAATGGTTCGAGTCGCCGGAAGTGAAAGTCACTCTGGCCACCGATGGCGTGATCGGCGCCAACGGCGGCCCGCGCTCTCAGGGCACCGCTTACATCCTGATGCATCACGTGATGGGCAGCGTGGCCGGGCACCGCGGATTGTGGGGCTTCGTGCGCGGCGGCATGGGCGCGGTCTCCGAGGCCATCGCCGCTTCCGCGCGCAGCCACGGCGCGGTGATCCGCACCAACGCGGCCGTCGAAAAGATCCTGGTGCGCGACGGCCGCGCCCGCGCAGTGGTGCTGGAAGGCGGCGAAGAAATCGAAGGCGCGGTGGTGGCCTCCAATCTCGATCCGCGTGTGACATTCCTGCGGCTGCTCGACGACCGCGACCTCCCGCCGGATTTCGTCGCCTCCATCCGGCGCTTTCGCACCGAGGGCACTTCCTGCAAGATCAACCTGGCTCTCTCCGGCCTGCCGGAATTCAGCGCCATGCCCGGTGCGCCCGGACCCCACCATCGCGCGACCATGCATATCTGCCCGTCCATCGAATACATCGAGCGCGCCTGGGATGATGCCAAGTATGGCCGCCCCTCCGCGCGTCCCATGCTGGAGCTAACCATCCCGACCATGTACGATTCGTCGCTCGCGCCCCCCGGCAGGCACATCATGGGAATCTTCCTGCAGTACGCGCCGTACACTTTGCGCGACACCACCTGGGACGAAGCGCGCGAGCCCTTCTACCACCGCGTGCTGGAGGTGATCGAGGAGTATGTGCCCAATATCCGCTCGATAATCATCGACCAGCAGGTGCTCACGCCCCTCGACCTGGAGCGCCGCTTCGGCATCACCGGCGGCAACATCTTCCACGGCGAAATGAGCCTCGACCAAATGTTCGTCATGCGCCCCGTCGCCGGCTACGCGCGCTACCGCACGCCGCTCAGGGGGCTGTATCTATGCGGCTCCGGAGCGCACCCCGGAGGAGGAGTCATGGGCGCGCCCGGTTACAACGCCGCGCGCGAGATACTGAAGGACTAACGGGTGATAAGGCCACCACCCGCCAGCAACTTCTCCAACGCGGAGATGTCGTGACTGAGTACCCGGTCCCCTTCGAGAGGAGCTGAAACCGCCCGGATGCGTTCGCGCACCCGTTCGATCGGCAGGCTGCTCTTCAAGGGCCTCAACAAATCCAGCGCGCGCGAAGCGGACAAAGCTTCAATCGCCAGCACGGTGCGGGCGTTGCGCACGATGTTTTTGTATTTCAGCGCGGAAGTCATCCCCATGCTAACAAAATCTTCCTTATTTCCGCTGGTGGTTATGGAGCCCGCGGAGGCCGGATGCGAGAGCACCCGGTTTTCCGCCACCAGCGCGGCCGCCGTCACCTGCGCCATCATGAGCCCGGATTCCAGGCCCGGGTGGCCGGCCAGAAACGGCGGCAGTTCTTCGTTGAGCGCCGGGTTGACCAGCCGGTCGATGCGGCGCTCGGAGATGCCGGCCAGCGCGGTCAGCGCCACCGCCAGATAATCCAACTGCAAGGCCAGCGGCTCGCCGTGAAAATTGCCGCCGGAAACGATCTCATCGTCGAGCACCAGCGGATTGTCGGTGGCCGCGTTCAGTTCGATGGCGAAGATCCGCCGCGCCTCCGCCAGCGAATCGCGCACCGCGCCGTGCACCTGCGGCGCGCAACGCAGCGAATAGGCATCCTGCACGCGCCTGCAAGTGATGTGAGACTGCCGGATTTCGCTGCCCTCCAGCAGTTGGCGCAGGTGCGCCGCGCTGGCCATCTGGCCGGGATGCGGACGCACGGCGTGCAGCCGCGGATCGAAAGCTCGCGGCGTGCCGCGCAGCGCGTCGAGCGTCATGGCGCAGATCACGTCGGCGGAATCCGCCAGCGTCTCGGCCGCCGCCAGTTCCAGGCACCCGATCGCCAGCATGGCTTGCGTGCCGTTGATCAGCGAGATGCCTTCCTTGGCGCGCAGGGTGAGCGGCTCCAGGCCCCCGCGCCGCAGAGCCTCGCCGCCCGGATAGACCGCACCTTCGTACTCCGCCTCGCCTTCCCCGATGAGCACCAGCGCCATGTGGGCCAGGGGCGCCAGGTCGCCGCTCGCGCCCACGCTGCCTCGCGACGGCACCCGCGGCGTCACGCCGCGATTCAGCAGATCGCACAGCCGCTCGGCCACCACCGGCCGGATGCCCGAATAGCCCTTCGCCAGCACGTTGGCGCGGATCAGCATCATGGCCCGCACTTCCGCGCGCGCCAGCGGGTCGCCCACGCCGGCCGAGTGCGAGCGCACCACGTTGCGCTGCAGTTGATCCAGGTCGGCGGGAGCGATCCGCACATCCGCCAGCAGCCCGACGCCCGTGTTCACCCCGTAGACCGGGGCATCGCCCGCGGCCAGGCGCTCCACTACCGTGCGGGAACGCTCCATCTTCTCGACGGCCGCCGCCGCCAGCGCTGCTACGCCATGGCCAGCCGCCACCGCGCAGACTTCCTCTATGGTGAGCTGCTCTCCATTCAATTCCATTGCGTACCATTGTCCCCAATCCGGACCCGCTAAGAGTAGCCGGGTACAATCGTCTTCGGTATATGCGCCTGCTCTGGGTGTGCCTGATGGCCTCCTGTGCCGCTGCCGCGGAACTGCCCAACGTGGTTTTCCTCGAGCCGGCCGGGAAGGTGAATACGGCGTCGGCCGAAATCCGCGAGAATATGCCGCTGTACCGGCGCGTGTCCGACGCGTCGAAATACCAACCGTGGCTGAACGATGAATCGGCCCAGCGCGCGCTCCGTCTGTACGCGCAAGCCGCCCGCATCGCCGCGCCCGGAGCGGACCTTCCGGATTACTACGTCGCGCTGGTGAAGGGCGGCAATCACGCAGCCGTCGGATTCCGGCTCGAGACCGCCGGCGGCGTGAAAGAGTATCCGCGAGCAGCGTATATCTTGCTCGAACCCGCGCCCGAGTGGTTCGAGACCACCATGTTTCACGAGACCGGCCACGTGGCGATGGACATGCTGGCGGGCGGCCGCCGGCTGGATGGGCGGGAAGTGGCATCCATTCCGCACTCGACCGCGGCGCTCTCGGACCGCACCTCCGCGTTCAGCGAAGGCTGGGCCATTCATCTCGAAACCCTGGCCGCGCACCTGGCGCGCGGCGCGTACCTGCGCGCGCGCTACCAGCATTACGCCGTCGGATTCGGCGATGCGCCCTATCGCCAGAACGAGTATTACCGCGGCGCTTCCGACCTGACCACCTTCTCGCAGGATATGGCGCGCTACTACGACGTGCGTGAGAACTACTTTGCATTCGCGAGCGCCTTCCGCGGGCCGGATTACCTGCGCGCGCAGTTGGAGAGGGCGCGCGATTTTTCCACACTGCGCGATGCCAACCAACTGCTCCAGTCGGAGGGCTTCTGCGCCAGCTTCTTCTTTCTGTTCGCCATGCGCGGCGCGGATCTCCCGGCGGAGGAAACCGTCGCCCAACGCGAGGATCAAATGCTGCGCGCGATGGCCGCTATGTTCGCCACGGTGAAGACCGATATCGGCACGCCGTGGCTGCTCGAACTGGCGACCACGTACATGCGCCTTTTTCCCAACGAGCGCGCCGAAATCGCGGATGCGCTGAACGACCTGAGCCACGGCGTGTTCGTCGACCCCGGCGCGGCTGCGCTGTGGCGCGCGCATTACCTGGCAAGCCTGCGGCTGGATTTGGAGCATCTCAACCGGGACGCCATCAATGCGGCTCGCCAGCGCTGGCGCGAGCAGGTGCTGGCCGATCCGCGCATCCTCTACTCGCGCATCGGGCCGGAGATCGTTTGCACCGTGCCCGCCGTCACCGTGCGGCTGGCGGCGTTCGGGGAGGACGCGCCGCTGCGGTTCGACGCCAATACCGTGCAGGAAGGAGTGCTGCGGCTGGTTCCCGGCATCACCGGCGATGAAATCGCGCGTGTTGCCGCCGAGCGCGCCAAAGCCCCCTTTGCCAGCGCCGACGATTTCCGCCGCCGCGCCGCTGTGGGACAGGCCTCCCGGCCTGTCGACAGCGTCCAATGCGCGTCTTCGCCGCACTAGGCGCGACGTTGATGTTATCCTCGTACTTCCTATGGGACGAAAAGCGGCGGTCATCGGAAGTGCCGGGCAACTCGGCGTGGAACTGGTCCGTGAGTTGAACCAGCGCGGATACCAGACCATCGGCTGGGATCGCGACGAATTGGACATCACGGATAACCGGCAAGTCGAAAGCCTGCTGACGCCGTGGGATCCCGAGATCGTGTTCAATGCCGCGGCTTACAACCAGGTGGATGTGGCGGAGAGCGAACCGCAGGCGGCCTTCCTGGTAAATGCTCTCGCGGTGCGCAACCTGGCGCTGGCGTGCCGCCAACTGGACGCGCGCCTGGTACACTACTCCACGGATTACGTTTTCGACGGCCGAGCCGGCCGGCCGTATGTGGAAAGCGACCCCACGCATCCGTTGGGCGCCTACGGCGTCTCGAAGCTGGCCGGCGAGCTTTACGCGCAGGCTTACTTGGATGCGCCGCTGATCGTGCGCACCTCGGGTGTTTTCGGACCGGGCGGCCTGCACACGGCGCGCGGCAATTTCGTCGAATTGATGTTGCGGCTGGCGCGCTCCGGGCAGCCCATTCGAGTGGTGGAGGACCACGTGGCGTCGCCCACCTACGCGCCTTTGCTGGCCGCCCGCACCATCGACCTGGTGGAGCGCGGCCAGACCGGCATCTTCCACATCGGCGGCGGCTCCCCGACCTCCTGGTTTCACTATGCGCAGGCGACCTTCGCGGTGGCGCTGCCCGGCCAGGCCGTCGAACTGCACCCCACCAACGAGCGCGAATACCGCACGGCCGCGCATCGTCCTAAGTTTTCGGCGCTATCGAATGCCAGGATCGAGAGCCTGGGCCTCGTCCCGATGCCGCCACTGACCGAAGCGCTGCGCCTTTACTTCGCGGCGCGCGAGAAGATGCTCAGCTCTTCTCGGGCTTGATCGCATAGTAGCCTTTGCGGACTTGCACCTTCAGGTTTTTGTCCGCCACTTTCACGATCAGCTTGCGGAACGAGCCGTCCTGCTCCGGGTTGGTCGAGGTGTAGGCGATCGAGTACTGGCTGCGCATTTCGTCTTGCAGTTCCTTGAAGCAGTCGTCGAGGGTACGTTTGCGATCCACCTTGAAAACGCGGCCGCCGGTCTCGCCGGACATCCTTTGCAGCGCGAAATCGCTGACCCCGCCGAAGGAAAACATGCCATAGGCGCTGGGATCGGCGTAGTCGATGCTGTAGATAACCACGTCCGACTTCTGCGCCGCCTCGATGGCTTCCTCGATCTTCAGCTTGCTGCCCTCGTCGATGCCGTCGGTGATCAGCACGATGACCTTGCGCCCCACCTCGGCGCGCAGCTTTTCGTTGGCCGCCAGGTATACGGCGTCGTACAGCACGGTGCCTCGCGGCTGGCTGATGGTGGGCACGGGGCCGGGCCCGAAGCCGCCGACGCCGGAATTGATCCGCAACTGGGAGAGCCCCTCCTGCAGCAGTTTGGGTGAACTCGTGTAATCCTGCAGCAACTCGGAATCCTCGCCAAAACTGATCAGAAACGCTTCGTCCTTCTTGCGCAGAACCTGCGAGAAGAATTGGTGGGCGGCGCGCTTCTCGATATCCAGCAGGTTTCTCTGGCTGGCGCTGACATCGATCAGCAGGCCGATGGTCAGTGGCAGGTCGGTTTCCCGCGTGAAGTATTTGATGGTTTGCGGTTTGCCGTCTTCCAGGACCGTGAAGTCGTCCTTCGTCAGGTTGCCGATCAGGCCGCCGTGTTTGTCATGCACCGAGGCCAGCACGTTGACCAGCGAAACGTTGACGGTAATGGAAGGCGGCGCGTCTTCGGGAGGCTTCTGCTGCGGCAATACGGCAGGCGCCGGCAGCATCGCCAGCAGGAATAAAGATGCGATCCCGCGCGGGAGCGCGGCGTTGGTCAGGGCCATAGGGTTACAATGACGGACGTGGCTGCGAGCAGCCCTGTTACAATAATGCGCAAAGCGATTCGCCATCTGCAAGCCGCCGATCCGGTAATGGACGGCATCATACGGCAAGTGGGCCCTTATCGCATCGAGTTTCGCGATCCGGGCTTCGAGACGCTGGTGAAGTCTATCGTCTACCAGCAGCTTAGCGGACGCGTGGCGCAGGTGATCTTCGGGCGCCTGGCGGCCGCGGTCCCCGAAGGCCTGCTGACGCCGGACAACGTCCTGGCGCTGCGGCCCGCGAAGATGCGGAAGCTGGGCTTATCGAAGCAAAAGATCGCGTACATTCGCGACTTGGCGCGCCTCACGCGCGCCGGCACGGTCGATTTCGGCGAACTCCCCGCGCTCTCGGACGATGCGGTGATCGAGCGCCTTACGAAGGTGAAGGGCGTGGGCGTCTGGACCGCCCATATGTTCCTGATCTTCGCCCTGCGCCGCACCAACGTGCTGCCCAGCGGCGATCTGGGCATTCGTGCGGCAATCCGCAAGGCGTACGGTTTCGACGAACTGCCGAGGCCCGCCGAGATCGAGGCCCTCGGCCAGCGCTGGCATCCCTACTGCACCGTGGCCGCCTGGTATCTCTGGCGCAGCCTGGAGCCGAACGCCAATCTGTAACTGTCCATTATTCCAAGTCGGGCTTGGCCGTCGGCAGCGCAAGCGGCGGGAGCGACGCCAGCCACTCGCGCGCCAGGCTCTCCGGATTGCCGGCCAGATCCACGGGCACGCAGCGCACTTCGGCGTTATTCTCGATGAAGGCGGCCACGACGCCCTGCGGCGTGGGCCGCAGTTCCAGCTTCGATCCGCGCGCCTCCAGCCGCAACGTGGTGCCCAGCCAGGCGAGGTGGACCTTGGTGCGCATGGCATGCCCGAGCCGGGTCGCCTGCTTCAGCAACTCCGCCGCGTACGGGCTCTTCCTGAGCTGCTCCGCGCACGCCGCGGAAGCCTGCGCGCGCGCGCGTTCGGCTGCGCGGGATTTTGCGTCGCGGCTGTTTTGATCGCCGCGCTCTTCGCGCGACTCCATGCTCTTCAAATTGCTTTCGAGGTTGTCCAGGAAACTCATGCGTTTTCCCAGTGTGGCATACTGAAGGGCGTGTCCGAGGAAACAGTCCGCGTGCCCGCTGGCTTAACCACGGAGGGTCTGCTGGGCGTTCGTTACATGGCCCGTTTTATCGATTCTCTTTTGATTGGCCTGCTGGTCGGCGCGGCTGTGGGACTGGCACACATCCTGATGAAGCCGGTCGCCGGCAGCCCTGCCGGCCTTCTGTTCGGCCTTGTCTCTCTGTCTCTCGTCATGCTCCTCTGGATCGGTTACTTCACGGCCTTTGAATCCTCGCCGTGGCAGGCCACCCTCGGCAAGCGATTTATGGGATTGCGCGTATACGACTTGCATGGGGGCCGGCTAACGCTGCTCCAGGCCGCCGGCCGCAGCCTGGTAAAAGACGGCCCCTTCCTGGTGCTCGCGTTCGTCCCGAACGGCCCCATGCTCTCCATTATCTGGCTGGGCGCTCATCTGGTCGTGCTGCACCGCAGTCCCGTCTATCAGGCCATTCACGACCACGTTGCGCACACCTGGGTGGCTGCCCCGGAAGGGACTACCCAGCTGCACCTGACCTGACTTACGCGATCAGCTTCTCCACCGCATCGCAGAATGTTTCAATCTCGGGCACGGTGGTGTAAACGTTGGGCGTGATGCGCAGCCCCTTGAACTGCGGATGAACGATGGCCACCGTGAGAATGCGGTACTTGTCCCACAATTGGTCCGCCAGGGGGCCGGGCTCCTTGCCTTCCACCGAAAGCAGCCCGATGCCGCAGCTTTGGCGCGGATCGGAACTGGTGGGCGTGGATACGTGGGGCAGGCGGGTGAGGCGCTCGGTCCAGAGACCGCGCAGGTATCGCAGGCGGGCCGCCTTGCGCTCCACGCCGATCGCCGTGTGAAACTCCAGCGCGTCGGCGATCGCGTTGTGGTTGGCGGCGGGATGCGTGCCGATTTCCTCGAACTTGCGAATATTGTCCGTCATCTCCACCGGCGCGGCCATCAGCGGCCACACTTTGGCGATCTTGGATTTGCGTACGTAGAGGAAGCCCGTGCCATGCGGCGCGAGCAGCCACTTGTGCAGGCTGACGCCATAGTAATCGCAATCCAGATCCGCATGCTTGAAAGGGAACTGCGCGTAGGCGTGCGCGCCGTCCACAATGGCTTCGATGCCGCGGCTGCGCGCCAGTTGGCAGATACGCTGCACCGGGAAGATCTGGCCGGTGAGATTGGTGATGTGGCAGAAGTGGATGACGCGGGTGCGCGGCGTGATGGCCCGCTCGAAACGCTCCGCGAGATCGTCGAGCGAAGGCGGCGGCGTAGGAAACGATATCATCTTCAGCACGATGCCCTCGCGGCGCTCGCGCTGCTTCCAGGTGGTGATCATGCGCGGATAGTCCTGATCGGTGGTCAGCACTTCGTCGCCGGCTTTCAGATTGAGCCCCATCTGGACGTTCTCCAAGGACTCCGAGGCGTTGCGGGTGATGGCCATCTCTTCGGGATCGCAGCCGAAATCGGCGGCCAGCCGTTGGCGCACGATTTCCACCTCCGGTTCGAGCACCGCCCACATAGTGCGCGCCGGCGCGATATTGCTGAACTCCAGAGAGCGGCGCATGGACTCCTGCACCACGCGCGGCGCCGGGCTGACGCCTCCGTTGTTCAGGTTGATGATGTTGCGGTCGAGCGTGAAGGCCGATTGAATCTCACGCCAGAAATCCTCGTCGCGCGCCACGTCGCCTGCGGCGCGATTGTTCCCTACCGTGGCGGCGAGCACGCGACGGCTGGCATCCGGACGGAGCAGGGCGAGTGCGCCCGCAGTCCTCAGGAAATGGCGGCGTTCCATGTAACCTCCCTTTGCACGGCCCGGCAGGCCGTGTTGCTTATTGTAACGGAAAGGGCGCGCGCGAGGCAGGCACGCGCACGGTGCGCGTCTGGCCCCGGGCCACAGGGAGCGTCACATAGCTCTCCTGTTGTCCGCTTACGCCGCGCCCCAATAAAGCCGGCGCGCGCCGGCCATCCACCAGCAGAGCTTTCGCCGGCCCTGGAAAAGCGGCCTTCCATCGAATCGACGGTCCACTTTCATTGGTGAACTGCGTCCCGGCGGTTCCCCAGTGTTTCACGCCGATCTGGTTGCCCAGCGCCGGCAGGTGCCGCACCTCCGCCACGGCCGTTTCCCTGGTCAGGTGAGACAGAGTCTCCACCAGACGCGCGGCGGCGTCGGGCCGGATTCCCATGGTCCCCGCGACAATCGAACCCACTGCGGCGAAGGAGACCTCCGGGTATTCGCGGCGCTTCAGCTTGGCATCGGTCAGCCGCAGCAGCGCCGCATATCCAGCCGCATTCCGCCCGTAGCGATAGGCAATTTCGGGAACATACGACAAATCCTCCACACCGGCCGCCGATTGTCCCAGTAAACGGTCGAGCGCACGCTCTGTTCGCAGCCCGTCTTCCGGAATACCGAACCACAAATCGAAAGGGGAGACCGGATCGCGCTCGTGAAAGCTGCCGTCCTGCAGAAGCGAGCTATAGAACCTGTCCCGCTTCGCGTCCCACCACTTTCCGTTATACAGCGCCCGC
>Ga0335078_10014536_pt1 | contig 11676 bp, 8 predicted proteins | sample Lox_Sample_32_FD_206711 | JGI IMG/M metagenome (GOLD analysis project Ga0335078, IMG submission 206711) | Soil microbial communities from Loxahatchee National Wildlife Refuge, Florida, United States - Lox_Sample_3.2 | ecosystem: Environmental > Terrestrial > Soil > Wetlands | place: USA: Florida...
GTTTACTTCGCAAGCGTAGTTCACCGTGCAATTGGTGGTCTGCGTCGCTTTGCGCATGAGTCTCCGGTAGTGTGCATTGTCGGGCACGCCTGCTCCCAAGCTGCGGTAGCCGGCTTGGAAGCTCTCGATGTCAAGGACCGCCTGAGCGCGCGCTGCCGTATCGACCGTCATGGAGAGCAGCAGTGAGTCGCCAGGAAGTGGTCGCGACCATAGACCACTGCGGGCGATGTCTTGCGCCCGGTAAATGGCGCTCGCGCCGTTGGCGCCAATCACCTTGAGCACCGCGCCGGCGGGAAAATTCACGAGGGCCGCATGAAACGACATCGACACTGCCGTCGGAACACGGATCGAGAAGGTCCACGTGCTGAGACCGCCGTTCTCTGTCCAGCTTCCGGCATCAGCCATCGAAACAGGGTGGGGCAGATCAACCGCGAAGCGAGTGGGATACTGGGCAGACTGGTCGATCAGCGGCGACAGATCGACGCTGAGTACGTCCTGCGCCGTCGCTGCAAGAACGGCGCGACACAGGCAAAGGAGAACGACGGCCCCACCAAGAATCCCCAGCCGGGATCGTCCGGTTCTTTTCATTTTGTCCGATTCCGTCCGTCAACCGCGGACCCTGAACGCGGCACGCCTATTCTGCGCGCGGCAGCTTCCGGGCGCAGCAGTTATCTCGACCCATCCACACGGTAGGACACTCTGCCGCTGATCGCCGCCGGAGCGCGTAGCCATGGACGCCGCGCCGGAGCATTTGCAGCGCCGAAGCCGGCCGCCGTGCTTTCCGCTGCGCGCGGAATAGGGCATTGAATCAAAGGCTTAGTCTCGAGATTGCTTGACGCCCGCCATCCGGCCCGGTCTAATACGCGGCCTTCCCGATCGGCGGCCAGGTAGCTCAGTTGGTAGAGCAGCGGACTGAAAATCCGCGTGTCGGTGGTTCGATTCCGCCCCTGGCCACCAGTTCTCAACGCCTTACGCGCGTTCGACGCTTCCGCCTATCCAATCGGCGAGCCAGCCGAGGTTAAGCGCCCGAAGTCCTTCGAGAGAAGGTCAGAGTCCGCCTGCGCTCGCATCGGGTGCGTCAAGAAAATCTCGAATGACCGGATTCAATAGCTCCGACCGAACGACAAACGTACCGTGACCAGTTCCTGGGACGATCATCAGTTGCGCGTGCGGCAAACCTCTGTAGATCTCGACGGTTTCCTCAATTGAGGTGAAATCTCGATCACCGGCGATGACGAGCACCGGCGCCCGGATCTTCTTCAAGTCGGCAGGATCGATCACCACAGGATTGATCCACATGCGGTAGCACTTCTCCAGCATCACCATCCAATGATCAGGACCGTCCGGGCTGACGCGGGAGTAGTCTGCCCGAATGAATTTCGGCATCGAGTTGGTGATCTGTTGCAGCTTCTGCGCCAATTGCGCTGCCGGCATACGACTCCTGGCTTCCGCCTCGGCCGGCGTCAAGCCAGATCGAAGGTTCGCGCCAGAAATAACAACCCGGCGCACCAGCTCTGGGTGATCCCGCGCCAGTAACAGCGCTACGTCGCCACCGTCGCTGTGACCTATGACGTCGACCGGTCCTAGTCCAAGCCGTCTGATCAACTCCGCCGTATCGTTGGCCATTAACTTGTAGGAGAGGCGCCACGGACCGTCCGGGCTGTGCCCCCGGCCTCGCTGATCAATGCCAATGACCGTGCGATAGCGTGCGAAGTAGTCTCGCTGGTGCGCAAAATTGCTGTCAAAAGACAGCATTCCCCCGGGCAGAAAGAGGACGGGTGGCCCGCGTCCGAGGATCTCCGTGTACAGCTTCGCGCCGTGAATCTCGAGGTAACGGTGTGTAGCGGTGAGGCCGCCGGATCGAGCCGAGGCGGCGACCATCAGTCCGAGTACGACAAATTTGAATGCCCTAGCCACCGTCATGCGCCTTCTCCAGTTCTCGCGATTTCTGGACGCTCTGATCAAGATCGTAATCCTACTGGGCAAATCCGAGGCCAGAATTCGATTGGCTCTATGGGCGGCGCCATTATCTTTATCTTGAAGGGGAGCTTTTCGCGATCGCAACGGCGATGTGGGGGCTGGCGTCCCATGATCCACCGTGATCGAGCGCCTCAGGCGGTGTTCCCGGAGATGCTTTGAGCCACCTGCAGGATCAGACTCCAGCGACTGCATGACCGACGTGACGCTTCATCGTCCGGCTCCCCTCGGCGGTCGCGCGGCCGAGAGGAGTGCCGCTGCGCCGCGGGCCGATCACCGCGCCGACGCTTTAGCCACGGGTGACTCTCGCGGGCTGTCCTCGGTGCCCGCGCCGGCCGAACCCACATCCCATTCGCGCCGGAAAGCCGCACGGTCTCGGCGCCTCCAACGCTCGAGACCGTTGCACCAGGATCGCCTCGGACGATCGACAGGTATTTCTACGTGAGCAGATCGTCCACGACGAACGGGCCCCGGGCGTTGTTCGAATGCTCTGGAGCCCCGATAACCATCGACCACCTGTCAGCCAGTCCGAGAACGGCGAAACAGTCTGTGGCCTTCGCTCTGGATCATCGCCGGAACCGGCCCCGACGCGCCTGGAGGCTGAGCGAAGTAAACGACCGTGTGGATCGCATTGCCGTCGCGGCTTAGCACGAACCGGGCCTTGATCACCGCGCCGCCCTCGCCTAGGGGCGGGAAATCGATCTCCATTTCCCCGGTGCAGTTAGCGAACACTTGATAACTGCCCTGCTCACCGGTGTTGAACTGGGTCAAGGTATCCGGCTCACCCGGCACCGGCGAAGAGCCACCGTCCATGTCTGGATACTGCATGACAAAATCAGTTTGCGTGAGTGTGCCGTTGCCATTGAAGTGAGTCATGGCGACACCCTGGCGCGTGACCACGGGTCTGCCGGGAGGAAAAATTTCACCGGTGATCGTGAACGCGTAGTCGCCGTGAAGCAGCGCCTTGGAACAGGGTGCGTCGTCACCGTGGGCCCGGGCTGCTCCGCCGAGGGCCACAGCGAGCACGGGAACTGCAAGAAGGAAGCGCATTTGCCATATTTTCATGGGTGTTCTCCTGCGTCGGAGTGTCAGGCCGCGACGGGGGCGACACGCTACCCCCCGCAGTCACGGGAGTCCTGCATTCAAACTGAAGGATTTCTGAATTTTCGCTGTCCAGACCATCGGTCACGCGTCTACACTCTCTCCCGGTTCTCCCCCAAGAGGACGGCCGCCCATGGCCGCAGGGAAGTTTTACTTCGATCCGTTCGAGCTCGATAGCGGGAATTTCGAGCTGCGTCGAGCGGGCCTGCGCGTCAAGCTCGACCGCATACCGCTCGAGCTGCTCTGCCTGCTTGTAGAGAGGGCCGGCAAACTGGTGAGCCACGAGGATGCGGTCCGGGAAATCTGGGGACCCCGAGTCGTTATCGAAGAAGACTCAGCGCTGTACACAGCCATACGAAAGATACGTCGCGCCCTCGGCGACCAGGTATCGAAGCCCCGCTGGATCGAGACCGTCCCTCGCAAGGGATATCGGTTTCTCGCGCGCCTGGAGGGGAGGTCGGAGGATGCGAAGCCGGCCGCGAACTCCGGAACTCATGCTCGCTCCGTGCTCGCCGTGCTGCCCCTGGAGAATTTGAGTGGCGACCCGCGGCGCGACTACTTCAGCGACGGACTCACCGAACAGCTCATCGCCGAGCTGGGGCGCTGCTCGCCGCAGGAACTCGGTGTGATCGCGCGCACGTCCATTATGCGATACCGCGGCACGCGCAAAAGCATTGCTGAGATCGGAGTCGAGCTCGGCGCGGACTACCTTATCGAGGGTAGTGTCCGGCACGAGCGCAGTCGGGTGCGGATCACCGTGCAACTGATCCGCGCAAGCGATCAAGTGCACATCTGGTCGGAGAGCTTCGATCGGCCGCTCGACCACATTCTGCAGGTTCAGGCGAAAATCGGCCAGGCGGTTGCGGAGCAGATTCGTCTGAAGCTCGCGGTTCCCCACACGCACGCCGATGCCGTGGATCCGGACGTGTACGATCGATTCCTTCGCGGGCGTCAGCTGCGCGATCAGCGCACGGCTCCGGCGATCCGTCGTGCCATTCAGCACTTTGAAGCCGCGCTCGCAGGCGATGCACGTTACGCGCCGGCCTGGGCCGGACTGGCGATGTGTTACGCGACCCTCGCGATCACGAGCGATGCGCGCCCGAAGGATTCCTTTAGGCCGGCCCGCGAGGCCGCGGAGCGGGCTCTCGCGCTGAATGCCGAGCTGCCAGAGGCGCACGTTGCGCACGGAGTCGTCCAATTCTGGTACGACTGGAGCTGGCGCGGCGCCGAGCAGGCCTTTCGCCGGGCGGCTATGGTCAATCCAAGCGAATCGAGCGCACGCATGTTCCTCGCGCACCTCCATTCCAATCTCGCTCGCCACGGCGAGGCGATTGCCGAGATCCGTGCGGCGCGACGCCTCGATCCCGTCTCACCCATCGTCAATACCCACGAGGGGCAGTTTCTTTACAACGCCCGGCGCTACGACGAGGCGATGATGCCGCTTGAGCGGGTGTTGGAGCTGGCGCCCCGGTTCTGGGTAGCGCGCATTGTGCTCGGCAAGCTCCTCGGGGTGCGCGGTAGCACGCGGCGCGCGCTCGGGGAACTTCTCAAGGCGCAGCGCTATTCGTTCGGCAACACGGAGGCCACCGCTCTGCGGGGCTACACCCTCGGCGCATCAGGCAATCCTGCTAAAGCCCGAGCCGTCCTGCGCTCACTCGAGAATCGATCTCGACGTCGCTACGTACCGCCCGTCCATCTCGCCCTCGTGCACCTCGGGCTCGGTGAGCACGGGAGCGCGCTCGAGTCCCTGGAGGAGGGGATACATGAGCGCGACGTGCGGCTGACGTTTCTTGCGATCGAGCCGCGTTGGGATTCGCTGCGCGAGCATGACGCATTCGACCGCATCCGCGAACGCGTCGGCCTGCCGCCTTCGCCATCGCCGAGCGGTGAGCGCACAGTGGGCAGCTGATGCAGCAGCCGACCCTCGAACCGCCGACCTCGTGTTGCTGGCGCGCAAGCTTGTCGACGACGGCAATGCGCACACCCGCGGTAGGTGTGGCTCATCGGCTCCCGTAAAGCCCCCGCGGTCCTGTTGTCGGCCGAGGGGCCTGGTCTTACGAGCGCACTCCGGTTGGCATTTTGGCGGCGGCACTTTATTCCTCGGATCCGGTATAGCTCCACAGCGGCTCGAGCCCCGGCGAAAGTGCCAGAGCTCGCCGCTGCCACACCCCGGTAGCAGTCCCGGCTGGGTGGATTGGCTTCTGATGGCGATGTTCGCCCAATCGCGCGATGGTCGAGGGCCTGTCGCACCGGAAACGCTCGAGCACTCTGGCAGAGGTCGCGAATACGGCGATCCTTCTGGCATCGGAGAATCGGCACTTGACCACCAATTCCTGGATAGCGCTGCTGATTTGGTCGGAGGTTATGTCCCGCCGGTCCCATGCAGGCGCCGAGCTTCCATCCATTGCCACGACGCCAGCGAGGGGACACCGCACAGCACCTCGCGTAACCGCTTGACCACCGAGACGGCGAGTGCCGGATCAGGGCCGATGCCGAGCATATGGCCGAAGAGCACGAAGCCCGCCTCCTGCACGCCGATGCCCCCCGGCACGATGAACGCCAGATTGCGTGCCGCCTGGGTAAGACTCTCGAGCGCGACGGCCGCCTCGACCCCGATCGGGTGACCGAAGAGCCGCATGGCGAACCAGACTTCAAACGAAGCGGAGGCGAAGGCGATGAGCTGCAGGCTGCCGGCGAGCAGCATGGTCCACACTCGGCGCAGCGTGGCGCGCAGCTCCTCGTCGAGCGATGCGGCTCCCTCGGCGAGAAGCCGTGAGCCCACAATCGGGCGCAGTAGCCCGCGCAGACGTTTGAACACGGAACCGTAGCGGAGGATCAGGCCGGTGAGGATCGGCACCGGTAGGGTAAACAGGAACGCGAGCAGCGAGCGATGATAATCACTGCTGCCAGTGGCGCTCAGGTGAAGCAGCAGCAGCAGGCCGATCGCGGCGAACATGTACAACACGATCAACGTCAGCAGAATCTCGGCGACGACGCTCGCCACCACCGGTGTCAGGGGAAGATCACGCCACCGCATCAGACGAACGGCCGCGACTCCGCCGCCGACACTCGCCACCGGCAGTAGTCGGTCAATCGCATCGCGCACCGTGGTGACCCAGAAGACATAGCCGAGTCCCGCGCGCGGTTCGGGATCGTACGGACGCAGAAGCTCGCGCCAGCCGATCGCGTAGAGAAGGAAGAAGCCGACGCGGTATGGCACGAGCCAAAGCAGCCGCCATCCGGCCGAATCCCAGACTCGTAACATGGCCCCGAGGTCCGCCTGCGTGAACAGCCACACGAGCAGCGCCAGGCCGAGTAGGCCGCCGAGATATCCCGCGACTTTCAGATCCGGGTCCCCGCTCGCCGAGCCGCCTGGGTCAGCAAAAGTCCAAAAGGGCTGCTCGAGGTTCAGGACAGTCGATGCATGACGCCCCGGGCGTCCACGTCAAACTCGTTCCCGCGCCAGGTGACGCACGAGCTCCGGAGGCTCTTGAACCAGACCCAGCATAACAGCAGGTCCCGCCCAGGCACGAGCCAGGAATCGGCCAGCACGGAGCGTTCGCCACGGACCCGGTGGGCGAGGTGCAAAATCAGTCGTGCGAGGACGGCAACTCCGAAGAGCGTCCACGCGAGTGGATCGTAAGCTGGGTTGCCAGTGGCGAGCACGATGCCCAGGATTCCCAACGGCAGACCGAAACTGAGGAAGATGAACGGGAAGCACCGCGGCCGCAGCACGTGAAGCGTGCGCATCCACCGCACCTCATGGCGGGTCAGGGAGTCGAAGCTCGGCTCGTGGCACTCGGCGCTCGGCACGTAATGGGAGAGCACGATCCGCAGTCCCAGGCTGCAAACCCGTTCGCCGAGCTCATGATCGTCGGCAAGATGGTTTGCAATGGCGTGCAGTCCCCCGATCCCCTGCAGGGTGTCGCGCCGCATGCACTGTGTCTGCCCGGACACATAGCCCCGATAGCCGAAAAACCATGCGAGTAGTACCGACGGCATGTACCACTCGTTGATGTACATAGCGCCAAGACGCGAGAAGACAGACGCGGTCGGCACGGCATGGTAGAGGCAGGTCACCAGTCCCACCGTCTCGTCCCGCAGGGGCTCCGTCACGATGCTGAGGTAGTCGCGACCGACGTAGGTATCGCTGTCGGCAATCGCGAGCACGTCGTATCGGGCCTGCGCGATCATGTTGATCAGATTGCTGACCTTGCAGTTGCTGCCATGCTGCTGCGGGTTGATGACGACCTCGATGGGTAGGGAGGGGAATTCCGCGCGCAAGCGCTCGACCACCGCCAGTGCGGGATCGCGTCGGTCGAGGACGCCGAATATAACCTGATACTCCGCATAGTCCTGCTGGCAGAACGAGCGCAGGTTCTCGTACAGACCCGGCTCCAGCCCGCATAAGGGCTTGAGTATGGACACCGGTGGCAGTCCCTGCCGCGTGCCCGGGCGCTTACTGCGGCGCTGCCACGCCAGCACGGCGATCAGTGCGACTGTCCCGTAAGCCGCACCAATGAACAGGCACACATAGCCGATGAGGGCAATCAACGGTGCGACGACAGGCATGGGCGTCTCGGTGTTAATGGCGGGGCGCGAGGCGGCCGCGGGGATTCGCGGACCCTCCGGGACGGAGGTCAAGCCCGCCTTTGAGCACCCGGTTGCGATCGAGCATGGGATTTCGAGTTCATAGTGTGCTCTAGCCCGATCGGGCCCCCCCCTTCACTGATATGTAAGTTTGGCAGTTTCGTCCGTGCGCAGCAATCGGCCGCGGCGCCGCCGACGGTCCCGGAGGCCGACGGCCTCGGCTGAGCAAGTCGATCGCGCACTTGCGGCGCTCCCAGCCGCCTCCCCGGGCTCCCCCCGCGACCCATCCGCCGGCTCTCGATTGCCGTGGCGCTCATTCGTCTAGCCTGGGAAAGCCCTCACCGACGGCCAGTGTTCGAGCCACTCTGTGTCCTCGAAGTAATTCTGAGGTCGGGAATATGCTCCCCCTTCCAGTCGCATGCAGCTGACGAATGCGTCCGGCTACTGGGCCGGTGGCGGAGCGTTCTGACTTGAACCGGGTCGGCTACTGCCGATACCCCGGACTCGATCGATCCAGTTTTCGCAGCAGACCGGGCCACGCGAGGCTGCTTCCGAGTCCGCGCGTCACCTGGCCGGCCGCGGCCCGAATGCCGGCGAGAATGGCGTCCGGTATCCGGATCAATTCCTGGCCGCCGCTTTGAGCATTCACTTGGATCGCGCACGCCGACTCGAAGATATACATGTAGAGAAAGGCATCGGCCGGCGATGCGCCGGCCGTCAGCAGCCCGTGATTGCGCAGCAGCAGATAGGACTTGTCACCGAGGTCTGCGACCAGGCGCGGCTGTTCGGCCGCATTGAGCGCCACGCCCTCGTAGTCATGGTAGGCCAGGGAGGAGAGCACGAACAGGGATTGCTGGGAAATCGGCAGCAGCCCCTGCTTCTGCGCCGCAACGGCGACCCCGTTGATTGAATGGATGTGCATGATGCACGCGACATCCTCCCGCGCCGCATGGATGCAGCTGTGGATCGTGAAGCCCGCCGGGTTGATCTCGTAGGGCGAGTCCATGACCTTCCGGCCGCCGAGGTCGACCTTGACGAGCGAGGAGGCCGTGATTTCCTCGAACATCATGCCGTAGGGATTGATCAGGAAATGATGCTCGCTTCCGGGTACCCGCGCCGACACGTGAGTGAACACGAGGTCATCCCAACCGTAGAGCGCTACGAGCCGATAGGCGGCCGCGAGATTCACCCGCATGTCCCATTCGGCGGCGCTGACTTGCTGTCTGACCGAGCCGGTCATTTCGTGCGCCATCAGTACGTCCGAAGCGCGTCGCTGAAGCGTGCCAGATGATGATCGGCGTCGCCGAAAGTCATGTCAATCATCGTGAGGCGCTTGAAGTAATGGCCGACGTTGAGCTCATCGACCACCCCCATGGCGCCGTGCAGCTGCACGGCCTGCTGGCCGACGAAGCGTGCGGCGCGTCCGATATACGCCTTGGCGCCCGATATGGCGTGGCGGCGCGCCGCGGGCTCGTCGCTCCCGGCTTCGATTGCCGCGATGATCGTCATCGAGCGGGTCTGCTCGGCGGCAATGTACATGTCGACCATGCGATGCTGCAGCGCCTGGAAGCTGCCGATCACGGTGCCGAACTGCTTGCGCGTCTTCAAATGATTGAGCGTCGCCTCGTTGAGTGCGGTCACGATGCCCATCGCTTCGGCGCAGAGCGCGGCGATACCCTGGTCGACGGCGCGCTCGATGATGGGAAGCGCCCGCCCCGGTGCGCCGACGACGGCGTCATCGTCGACCGGCACATCCTGCAACTGCAGGTCCGCCGCTCTGCCGCCGGACTGGGTGGCATAGGCTTGCAACGTCAATCCCGGAGCGTCACGTCGCACGAGGAACAGGGAGATTCCCTCGGCGTCGGTGCAGTGGCCGCCGCTGCGGGCCGAGAGAAGAAAATAATCGGCCGATGGGGCATCGAGCACGACAGATTTGCGGCCGGTGAGCCGCCAGCCCTTGCCGGCGCGGACCGCAGTCGCGGCGACGTGCGCGAGCTCATAGCGCCCCGCCGCCTCATAGGCGGCGAGGGCGATCTTGAGCTTTCCCGCGGCGATCTGCGGCAACAGAGTCTCTTTGACGGTGCGGGCGGCGGCATCGCGCAGCAGACCCCCGCAGAGCACGACCGTGCTCACATACGGTTCCAGCAGCAATCCCTGCCCGATGAGCTCCATGACGGCCATGATGTCCACACCGCTGCCGCCGAGCCCGCCGAATTCCTCGGGATAGGGCAGCCCCAAGAGACCGAGCTCGGCATATTGCGCCCACGCTTGCGCGGAGTAGCCGAGCGGTGAGCGCGCAAGCGCGCGGCGCTGCTCGAAATCGTAATGTTTGCCGATGTAGCGCCGCAGCGTCTCCTGCAGCGCGAGTTGTTCTTCGGTCAGGCGGAAATCCATGGCAGACCTTCTCAAAGACCCAGGATCAGTTTCGAGATGATGTTCTTCTGGATCTCGGTCGAGCCCGCATAGATCGTGGTCTTGCGGAAGTTGAAGTATTGCCCCGTGAGCGGCGGTGCGAACTCGGCGTAGTGATCCGCGAGCCACGGCGGCGCGACCCAGTCCACCTCGAGCGCCTCGCGCAGGTAGGGCAGGGCATCGTGTCCGAGCGCGTGCATTTGCAGCTCCGCGAGCTGCTGGATGATCTCCGATCCCTTGATTTTCAGCAGCGAGACCTCGGGACCCGGCGCGCGCGATTCCCGCGAGACCGCCGACAGCACCCGCAGATTCGTGAGCTCGAGCGCCGTGAGCTCGAGCTCGAGTTGCGCGATGCGATCGCGGAAGCGGGCATCCTCGATGAGCGCGCGGCCGTCGTGAGGTTGGCGCGTCGCGATTTCCTTCAGCCGCCGCAACGCGCGCTTGCAATGGCCGATGCCGGCATTGTTGGTGCGCTCGTGCGACAGCAGGAATTTTGCGTAAGTCCATCCTTTGTTTTCCTCGCCGACCAAGTTCTCGACCGGCACCCGCACGTTGTCGAGAAAGATGTCGTTGATCTCCTGTTCGCCGTCGAGCATGGTGATGGGGCGCACCGTGATGCCCGGGGACTTCATGTCGATCAGCAGGAACGAGATGCCTTGCTGCGGACGTGCCTCGCCGCTGGTGCGCACCAGGCAGAAGATCCAATCGGCGAACTGGCCGAGCGTGTTCCAGGTCTTCTGGCCGTTGACGCGGTAGTGAGCGCCTTCGCGCACCGCGCTCGTGCGCAGCGATGCGAGATCGGACCCGGAGCCGGGCTCCGAATAACCCTGGCACCACCAGTCCTCGCCGGAAATGATGCGCGGCAGAAAGTAGTCCCGTTGGGCCGCGGTTCCGAAGCTCATGAGCACCGGCGCCACCATGCGCAAGGCGAATGGGATCTGCGCCGGCGCGCCGGCCGCCGCGCACTCCTCGTCGAAGATGTGCTGCTCGACGACGCTCCACTCGCAGCCGCCGTAGCGCCGCGGCCACGTGCCGGCGCCCCAGCCGCGGCGGTGCAGGATCTTCTGCCAGCGCACGAAGTCCTCCTTATGCATGCGCCTTCCGAGGCGCACCTTGGACCGGATGTCATCCGGAAGCTCCGCTTCGAGGAACGCACGGACCTCGGTGCGAAAACGTTCTTCTTCGGCGGTGAAGTCGAGATTCATGAAAGCCTTCTCATTCGACCATGACGACGACCTTGCCGCGCGCGTCGCGGGCACCGAGCCTCGCGATCGCCTCCATTCCGTGCTGCAGCGCGAACCGCTCGGTGACCGCCGGCCTGATGCGGCCCTCGAGATAAAGCGCAATGAGCGCCGCGACATTGGCGGCATGCCGCCGGGGCTCGCGCGCGGCGAACTCTCCCCAGAAGACGCCGATCACCTCGCAACTCTTGAGCAGGGTGAGATTGAGCGGCAGCCTCGGGATGCCGGCGGTGAAGCCGACCACGAGATAGCGTCCCTGCCACCCGATCGCGCGCAGCGCCGCTTCGGTGTAATCGCCCCCGACCGGATCGAGGATCACTTGGGCGCCGTTCGCGCCGCAGGCGGCCTTGATGCG
>Ga0335078_10014537_pt1 | contig 11676 bp, 10 predicted proteins | sample Lox_Sample_32_FD_206711 | JGI IMG/M metagenome (GOLD analysis project Ga0335078, IMG submission 206711) | Soil microbial communities from Loxahatchee National Wildlife Refuge, Florida, United States - Lox_Sample_3.2 | ecosystem: Environmental > Terrestrial > Soil > Wetlands | place: USA...
CTCGCGCAACTTGAAAACGGGAAGGTATGCGGCGTTCACTCTCACGGTTACTTGCAGCCGCTAGCGTGGCGGCGCTGGCTGAGCCCGTCGCGGCGGTGGAGCGGCCGCGCTACGGCGGGACGCTGCGCGTGGAGATGCAGGCGGCGGCGCGAACGCTCGATCCCGCGGAGGCGCCGGAGCGGCTGGCCGCGCTGGCATTCGAACGGCTGGTGCGACTGGACGAGCACGGCAAGCCGCAACCCGCGCTGGCCGTCTCCTGGCAGAGCAGCCCCGGCGGGCGGCGGTGGCAATTCCATCTCCGGCCCGGCGTGAAGTTCCACGATGGCTCGGCGCTGACTCCCGCGGCGGTGGTCGCGGCGCTGCCGGCGTCGGCCGATGGATGGACCGTCGGGCCGATCGGCGACGGCATCGTGATTCGCTCCGAACATCCGCTGCCCGGGCTCCTCGCCGAACTGGCCGAGGCGCGCAACGCGATCGTGCTGCGGGCTCCAGACGGCGCACTCTCTGGCACAGGGCCTTTCCGCATCACGCAGTGGGAGCCGGAACGCCGCGCGGTTTTCTCCGCCAATGAGGACTACTGGGACGGCCGCCCGTTCCTCGACGCGATCGCGGTGCAGATGGGCCGCACGCCGCAGCAGCAGACGCTGGATCTCGAACTGGGCCGGGCGGACCTAGCGGAGATCTCCGCCGGCGATGTGCGGCGCGCGTCGCAAGGAGGCATGAAGGTGTGGACGTCGGCGCCGGTGACGCTGCTCGCGCTGGTCTTCGATCCCGCAGCGGACGCGCGCTTGCGCGAGGCGCTGGCGCTCTCGATCGACCGCGCCGCGATCCAGAACGTGTTGCTGCAGAAGCAGGGCGAGCCTGCAGGCGGCCTGCTGCCGGAGTGGTTGAGCGGATACGCATTCCTGTTCCGCACGGCACGGGTCCGCCAACAGGTCAGCACCGCGGCCGAGCTCACGCTGGGATACGGCGCCGGCGATGCGCTCGCGCGCAGCATTGCGGATCGCATTGCCGTCAACGCGCGCGAGGCCGGCATACGGCTGCAGGTGTCGGCGCAGGCCGCGAAGCCGGATGTAAGGCTGCTGCGGGCGCGTGTCCGCTCGGTCGAACCTGGCGCGGCGCTGGCGAGCCTGGCCCCGGCGCTCGGTTTGGGAGAACTGCCGGGCCTCGCGGACGCGGAAGCCTGCTATGCGGCCGAGCGCGCGCTGGTGGATGATTTTCGCGTGGTCCCGCTGGTGCACTTGCCGGAACTCTACGGTTCGCGGACGACGGTGAGGACGTGGCAGACTCCGGGCTTGCTGAAGACCGGCGAGTGGCGCCTCGAAGACGTCTGGCTCGCGGCGGAACGGCCATGAGCTTTCGCACGCGCCTCGTGATCTCGTTCTCGGTAGCGGTCATCCTGACGGCGGGCCTGGTGGTGTGGATCGTTTCGTCGGCGACGCGGCGCGCCTTCGAGGAGCGCGACAACCAACGCACGGCGGCGCTGGTGGCGTTGTTCCGGCGCGAGGTGGCGCGGCGCGGCGACGAAGTAGTTCAGCGCGTCGAGAGGCTGGCGGCGGCCGAGGGAACGCTGCGCATGGCCATCGACCTGAGCCGGCCCGATGCCGACGCCGCTCCTTACGTGAACGAAGCCGGCGCGCTGGCCTCGGCGCACGGACTCGACCTGCTGGAGCTGATCTCCTACGACGGAACGATCGTCTCCTCGGCCGAGTGGCCGGCGCGCTTCGGCTACCAGGCGGACTGGGTGGTCCAGGCGGGCGACTGGAACTCGCGGGGCGCGTTCTTCGAAGCGGTGGAATTGCCCGACGACACGGCGCTCGCGCTGGTCGCGGTGCGCGTGGTCAACGCAGGCGACAGGAATCTCTACGTGGTGGGCGGCTACCGCCTGGACCGCCAGTTCCTGGCCTCGCTGCCGCTGCCGGCCGGAATGCGGACGATGCTGTATCGCAACTTCCCGCCGGCGCAGGCGCTGACCGATGCGAATGGTCCGGTGGCCAATGCTGCGGCGCTCGAGCCGCTGATCGACCGCGTGCGCGCGCACCTCACGGACGCGGTGGAGACGGTGAAGTGGCCCGACGGTCCGGAAACGCTGCAGGCCATGCCGCTGATGGGGCGCGACAACAACCTGCTCGGCGTGCTGCTGGTGGGAAGCTCGCGGCGAGACCTGGCGGCGCTGGTTCGCGGGATCCGCCGCACGGGCGGACTGGCCGCGGGGATCGGCATTCTGCTGGGCGCCGCGCTGAGTTTCTGGGCGGCGCGTAGGATCACGCGGCCGGTGGAGAGGCTGGCAGCGGGCGCGCGTGAGGTGGCGGCGGGCAACTGGAACGCGCGCGTCGAAATGGCATCGCGGGATGAGATCGGGGAGCTGGCGCGAGCATTCAATTCGATGACGCTTCAGCTTGTGGAGCAGCGGGACCGGCTGGTGCAGAGCGAACGCGTGGCGGCGTGGCGAGAGCTGGCGCGGCGCTTGGCCCACGAGTTGAAGAACCCGCTGTTCCCGTTGCAGATCACCATCGAGAACCTGCAGCGCGCCAAGGAGCAGGCGCCGGGCGAGTTCGACGAGGTCTTCCGCGAAAGCTCCGAGACGCTGCTGGTGGAGCTGGCGAATCTCAAGAAGATCATCGGCCGCTTCAGCGACTTCGCGAAGATGCCGCCGCCGCAGCTCGAGCGCGTGGACGTGAAGGAACTGGTGCTGCAGACCATGCGCCTGTTCGAAGCACAGTTCGAAGCCGGGGGCCGCGCGCCGATCGAGGTTCGGATCGAGTGCGCGGAGGACGCGGGCTCGGTGGAGGGGGATCCCGAGCAGTTGGGCCGTGCGCTTCAGAACCTGGCGCTCAACGCCATCGACGCCATGCCCGAGGGCGGAACGCTGCGGATCCGCACGGCGCGCCGCGACGGCACGGTCGAGCTGGAGATTTCCGACACCGGCCAGGGGCTGAGCAAAGAGGAATGCGAGCGCCTGTTCACGCCCTACTACACCACCAAGCAGCACGGCACCGGACTGGGCCTGGCCATCGTGCAATCGGTGGTGGCCGATCACAAGGGAAAGATTTCGGTAGACAGCGAGCCGGGCCGGGGCGCAACGTTCCGCATCGAGTTGCCGGAGAAGCCATGAGCCATCTGTTGATCGTGGATGACGACGTGAACACGCTGGCGTCGCTGGCCCGGGCCTTCCGCCTGGCGGGGCACGAGGCCACCGTCTGCGACAACGCGGCGCGCGCGCTGGAGCTGGCGAGCTCGGGGCACTTCGACCTGATCTTCTCGGACGTGGTGATGCCCGGCAAGGACGGACTGTCCCTGCTCGAAGACCTGCGCGCGGCCGGGATCGCGACGCCGGTGGTGATGATGTCCGGACAGGCGCACATCGCCATGGCGGTGCGGGCGACGAAACTCGGCGCGGCGGATTTTCTCGAGAAGCCGCTCTCCACCGATAAACTGCTCTTGACGCTCGGAAACGTTCTCAAGCTGGCGCGTTTGGAGGAAGAGAACCGGCAACTGCGGGAGCGCGTCGGCAAGCACCACATCGTATGGGCTAGCGATGTGATGCGGCGCGTCATGGCGCAGGTGGAGCGCGTGGCCGCGAGCGAGACGCGGGTCTGCATCCTGGGCGAGACGGGAACGGGCAAGGAACTGATCGCGCGCACGCTGCACGAACGCAGCGCGCGGGCGGGCGGGCCGTTCGTCACGCTGAACTGCGCCGCGGTGCCGGCCGAACTCATCGAATCGGAACTGTTCGGGCACGAGAAGGGAGCCTTCACCGGCGCGGCGGCGCGGCACACGGGCAAGTTCGAGCAGGCGCACCAGGGCACGCTGTTCCTGGACGAGATCGGGGACATGCCGCTCGGGATGCAGGCCAAGCTGCTGCGCGTTCTCGAAGAGGGCGAGGTAGAGCGCGTGGGCGGAGACCGCGCCATCCGAGTGGACGCGCGCGTCATCGTGGCGACGCTGCGCAACCTGGATGAACTGGTGGAGGAGGGCCGCTTCCGCCAGGATCTGTATCACCGCATCTACGTCTTTCCGCTGCTGGTGCCGCCGCTGCGCGAGCGCGCGGAGGACATCCCGTCGCTCGCGGCGCACTTCGCGCGGCAGGTGTCCGAACAGAACGGCTGGAAGGAGAAGCGGTTCACGGCGAAAGCGATCTCCAGGCTGCAGGGTTACGGTTGGCCCGGCAACGTGCGCGAGCTGCGCAACGTGGTGGAGAGGCTGCTGCTGCTGGCGGATGACGAGGTGGACACGGCCGCGGTGGAGCTGGCGCTGCCGGTGGCGGACCGGGCCGCGCGTCCGGCGGCTGCGCCCGGGGCGGGAACGTTGGCTGCTCGCGTCGAATCGTTCGAGCGCGAGTCGGTGCTGGCGGAACTCGATCGACACGGTGGGCGGATGAGCGAGACGGCGAAGGCGCTGGGACTGGAGCGCAGCCACCTATACAAGAAGTGCCAGCAGTTGGGGATCGATTTGCGGGCGATGAAACCGAAGCAATAGCGGAGGGCGGCGAGGCTTATAATCACGTGCATGGGGGCCGGTTCCGCCCGCAATCCGCACCTTCGCGTTCACACCGTCAACATCTATGTGCGGGACCAGGATCTGAGCCTGCGCTTTTACATCGAGCAGCTCGGGTTCCACCTGGCTTTCGACGCTCAGCTTCCGCACGGCGACCGTTGGGTGGCGGTGGCGCCTCCGGACGGCAGCGCGCTGCTGGCGCTGATCGCGCCCAAGCCGGAGTCGCGCTCGTACCAGTTCATTGGACGGCCGACAGGGATTGTTCTGGTCACCGATGACGTGCTGGCAAAGTATGCGGAATGGCGAGGGCGGGGAGTTCAGTTCCGGTACACGCCGCGACTGAGGCGGGTGAAATACGACGGCGCTTCGGAAGGTCCGTGGGGCGGAGTGTTCACGCACTTTGCGGACCCGGACGGGAATTCGTTCACCCTGGCCGGATTCGATGAGGTGACGCGGGAAATCGAAGCGCAGCAGCGGGTGACGGCGGAGAGACTGGAGTCGGAACGCCGCGCGGCGCAGGAGATCGAGATCGCGAGGCAGGTGCAGGCCCGGCTGTTTCCGCAGACGCTACCGGAGATTCCGACCCTCGAATACGCGGGCACGTGCATCCAGGCCCGGCAGGTGGGCGGGGACTATTTCGATTTCCTGGATCTGGGCGGAGGGCGGTTTGGGCTCGTGACGGGGGACGTGGCGGGCAAAGGAATCGCCGCCGCTCTGCTGATGGCGAACCTGCAGGCGAACTTACGGATTCAGTGTGAACTGGGGTTGGACCGGCTGCGAGAGCTGCTGTGCTCGGTGAACCACGTGTTTCACAAGAACACAAGCGAGGGCGCTTACGCGACGCTGTTCTTCGGCGAATACGACGACGAGCGGCGGCGGCTGCGATATGCGAGTTGCGGACACCTGCCGGCGCTGCTGCTGCGTCGGGACGACACAGTGGAACGGCTGGAGTCCACGGCTACCGTGCTGGGGCTGTTCGCGGATTGGGACTGCGTGATCGAGGAACGCACTCTCTGTGTTGGGGATGCGCTCGCCATTTATACAGACGGAATCACGGAATCGTTCAACGACGCGGGCGACGAATTCGGGGAGGGGCGGCTGGTGGAGTCGCTGAGGCGGCATCGGCAACTGGGGGCGCAAGGAATCATCGCGGCGGTTGTGGACGAAGTACGGCGGTTCAGCGCCGACGAACAGCACGACGATATTACGCTCACGGTTACTAAGTGCCGCTGACGCAGCTATCAGCCGTCAGCTATCAGCTTTCAGCTCCTAATTCGTCTTGCCGTAAATCGTCGTTTGCGGGTTGTAATTGCGCCAGTCGAACCAGTAGTCCTTCAGCATGGGGATGCGATCGAGACACGTGCCCTTGGCACTGCCGGTTAGGGCGCAGCCCTGGAAGTTCCACTCGCCTCCGGTCGAGGCGTCCATGAGTAGCGCACCGGGCTTGTTGGCGGCGAGGCGGTAGAAATCCGGCGCTCCGGGGACGCCCGGGATGCGGTCGCGGAATGCCCGTACCGATTGGCCGTCGGCGGCGACCACCAGCAGGACGGCCTCCGCGCCGACGTGGTCCTTGACGACTTTGTCCTTCACGACCTGGTCGTAGAGGAACGCCCGGCTGGCGCCGGAGGCCTGAATTCCAAGGACCAGGTCGCGCCCTTTCATTCCGTGCTCCGGGAAGCTGATGACGGTGCGAAAGCGCTTCATCTCCTCGTCCCAGTTCTTGGGCGCGTAGTCGTGAACGAAGGCGGGCACGTCTTTGAGCACGGTGCCGTTGGGCTCCTCCGCCTTCCAGGTTCCGAACAGCAACTCGTCGGATTCGACCAGCGTGAGGCGCTTTCCCTTGAGGGGACCGGAGACGGCCAGACCGCTGATCTGCTGCCAGTAAGTTCCCGTCTCCTCGTCACGCATGAGGAAATTCTGGTTGTTGATGCCGGCTAAGTGGAAAGTAAGTCGCAAGCCGGCTACATCTCTCGTCCACACCAGACCGGTGTGACAGAGCGTTCAATACGTCGCCACGATGGCGGAGCGGCCCACGATGTCGTTGGCGACGTGATGGTAGGACATGCTGCGGATGGGATAGGCCCGGGCCTGCCCTCCGATCTTGACTACGATCACCTTCTCGTCGTTGTCCAGCTTCACCTTGTCGGTGGCGGCGAACTGGGGATGGTCCAGGTGATGGAACATCAGCTCGTAGATGTTAACCCGCGCGAGGAACGCCATGAGGACGACGCAGGCGGCTCCGGCGACGGCGAGCAGGCGCCAGACCCAGCGCGCCTGTAAGCGCCAATACCAGACCAGAGCGCCGAAGGCGATCACGGCGCAAAGCGCGGTGATGGTGGGCCGGAAACGCAGGACCACGAGGGCGGCGGCCAGTTCCCGCGGCCCTTGCGCGCGGAACGGCCGGATCACATAGATCGGGTACGCCACCGCGAGGAACGACACTGCCAGGCAAAAGAGCCAGATGAGCGCGAGCCGGCGTCGGGTCATAGGGAAGAGCCTCCTCGGTAGGTTCTCGTGGATCTGGTCAGTTCGTCGGCAGCCATGGCCGTGCCCTCCACGCGGGCGCGGATTTTCGCGAAGGCGATATCGCGCGAGGTGGAAACGTCGTCCGCGAAAGGCGCGAAGCCGCAGTCGTCGGTGCTTCCGAGTTGGGAGACGGGGAGATGGTGGGCGGCGCGAAGAACCCGGTCGCGGACCATCTCGGGCGTCTCGACCTCTCTTGCGATCGGATCGGTCACGCCGACAAACACGCGCTGATCCGGCCGGAGTAACTGGCGGATGATACGCAGGACCCGTTCGGGATTGCGCTCGCTCGCCAGTTGCACATAGAAGTGGCCGGCGCGAAGCCGGAACAAGAGCGGCAGCAGAGCGGCGTAGTCCACATCGGCGCTGTGGGTGGAGTCGCGGTCTCCGCCGGGGCAGGTGTGGACGCCGACGCTATGGCGCTGGTCCGGGGTCAGGCTGTCGAGCACCTGGTTGTTCAGCGCTACGAAACCCTCGAGCAGAGCGCCCGAAGGGTCGAGTTTCAGCGAGAGGCGCGCTTCGGTGAAGTCGATCTGCACGCTGTGGGCGCCCAGTTCCAGGCATTCCCTTATGTCGGTGGCCGCTTCCTTTACCAGGTCCGACAGGAAGGTCTCGCGGGGATAGCCGGGGATGCCGTCAGAGGGATAGAGCAGGCTGAGCGCGGACGCCGAAATCACGGCCTGCTTGATCGGCAGCTCGGTCAGCCGCTTCGCCGCGGCCAGATACGTGGAGGCGTGGACGGCGTAGCGGAAGGGACCCGCGGTCAGCCTGGGGAGCCGGCGCGTGTGGCCATCCGCGAAGGGGATGACAACGCCATCCGGAGCGAGGTTCGAGAGGCCGTCGAGCGGGTAGGTGGCGAAGCTGGGTTTGGTCTGCTCGCCGTCGGTGATGACTGGGGAGCCGGTCTGCTCGAAGCGTCGAATGGTGTCGCGCAGAGCTTGGTGCGCGGCGCGCGCGAAGTCCGCGGGGGACGCGCTCAACAACTCGGCTGTTCGCGGGATGCTGCCGATCGGTTCCGTGGGTATGATCATGACCGCAATCCCGGCCCCCTGAGGATGTGCACTACCTGGAATGCTAGCGGATTGGCGGGCGCACGGGCAATACCCGAAAGCGGCTAGTTGTTTTGGGGTAGGCGCGGGCTCTACTCGTAGAAGTTTCGCTTCCAGGCGTGCCGACGCAGAATGGCCAGCGTAGCGGCGTCGAGCGGTCCCTTGTCGGAGGCGGCGCAGTTGGCCAGGGCGTTCTTGACGCGGCGCATGCCGGGGATGACGGTCGAAACCGCCGGGTGCGAAATGGTGAAGCGCAGGGCGATCTCAGGGAGCGCGCCGTCGACTCCCGCCAGGTCCCGCTGGAGAGCGGCGACGTGCTCGGCCACCTGCTTCTTGCGATCGCCGCGAAAATAGAAGCCGCGGAAGTCGCCGGGCTCGAAGGCGGTGTGCTCGTCGATAGCGCCAGTGAGCGAGCCTTCGTCGAGCGGCACGCGCGCGATGACGCCGATGCCGCGCTCAAGGCACAGCGGAAACAGCCGCTGTTCCGGGCTCTGGTCGAAGATGTTGTAGATGACCTGCACCGTATCGACCAGCCCGGTTTCGATCGCCTCCAGCGCCGAATCCGGATCGTGATCGTTGATGGACAGGCCGAAGAAGCGGATCTTGCCCGCGCGCTTCAGATCCTGGCAGGCGCGCCGCCAGTCGTCGCGGCCGATCCACTCCGGATTCCAGACGTGAAGCTGCAGGAGATCGATCGTTTCCATGCGCAGGTTGGCGAGGCTGGTCTCGGCCGAGTCCATGACGTAGCGATAGGGGAACACCTGGTCGATACCGATGCCGGGCCGTGCCGGCCAACATTGGTTCTTGGGGGGCACCTTGGTGGCCACGTAGATCTGGCGGCCGGCCTCGCGAACGACGTTGCCTACGAGTTGCTCGCTGTGGCCATCGCCGTAGGCGAGCGCGGTGTCGATGAAGTTGAGGCCGGAATCGATGGCCGCGCGCAGCGCGCGCAAGGATTCGTCATCGCTCCCGCCCAGCCATTGGACGCCCCCGATGCCCCAGGCCCCGTATCCGATTTCACTGACGTCGAAACCCGTTTTGCCAAGCTTGCGATAGCGCATGTCTTCCATAGTGACAGAAGACACGTTCCGCGGCGTGGAGTCTCAGGCGATCGAGCGCAGGGCGGCCGGCTTCGGCGTGGAGCGGGCGCGGCGGCCGGAGTCCTCGTGCACCAGCGCCGGCGGACGCCCGCCGGCCGCATCGGGCGTGGCGGCGCGGCCCCGTCCCACGACCCTGACCTGCCCGGTGATCACATTCCTCAGTCCGTACAGGGCGAGTTCGAGCCGGTCCTTAGCCCCCACTTTGCGGAACAGGTGCGAGAGATAGACCTTCACGGTCGGTTCGGCGATCATCAGCTCGCTGGCGATTTCCTTGTTCTTGAAGCCCTGGGAAACCAGGCTCAAGAGCTGGCTCTCGCGCTGGGTGAGCTTGACCGTCCGGATGGTGGCGAAGCTGGCGGTCAACTCTTCCTCGAACCAGGACTCGCCCGCGGCGACTTTTTGCAGGCACTTGACGATCACGTCGCCGCCCAGCGACTTGCGAAGGATCCCGCGGACGCCTTGCCGCATCGACTGGTACGCCAGCTCCGGCGAGATCGACTGCACCCAGAGAACGATCCTGGCAGGCTCTGAGATGTCGCGCTGCAGCTCGAAGAGGCGGTCGAGCGGCGTTTCGTCGTCGAGATCGACGATCGCCAAGTCCGGGGCGGCCGCGGTGATCGCCTCCGAGAGTTGCCGCTCGTTCGAGCAGACGGAGACCAGGTCGAATTCGGGGACTGCGGACAGCAGGATGCCGAAGCCTTTCGAGACAACCGGAACCGTCGTGTAGAGCAGGATGCGCGTCAAGCGGGCTGCCCCCGTATGCAGGCAGTATACCCCACAGCCTGGTGGGGTTCAACAATTATTAATACCCTTTTTGTGGGTATCGAAACGCGCATTTGGGTACTGTACGTACACCCTGTTATGCGCCTTCTGTAATAGTACTGTCGTAACTTTGGGCTTAGGAAGCCTCACATCCACGAAATCCGGCCAAACTGCGGTTTTCATGGTTTCCGGCAGTCGCAGACGACGCATGCACGTGCCGGCAGGACGAGCCAATACCAACTTCGGTATACCCCGCAAATGGGACCTTTACCTGTCTTGCGTATAGGGCCGCGAGACCTTAGGCTCCATTCAGGGTTGCCGTTCGACCTGGGCGGGTAAGGCGGACGGCTGCCGAGAGTGAGGAGGCGCCATGAACGGACTGGTCGCGGGAGTCGTAATCTCGAATCCCGATGTCCGGCAGGAGGTGATGAGCTGCCTGCGCGAGCTATTGGTTCGCGTGCCGATCGACGAGACCGTGTTTGGAGAACTGAACACGCTGATGGACCGGCTCAACCTGGTGCGGCCGGATGTACTCGTCGTCGAGATTGGCGGCTTGGGAGAGCGGACCGAGGAAACGCTGCGCACACTGAAGTCGTGCGCCTCGAACCCGGCGATCATCGTTGTGGATTCGGTGGCTCAGCCGATGCTCATCATCGCCGCCATGCGGGGAGGCGCGATGGAGTACCTGTATCCGCCCTTCGACAGCCGGCTGCGAACGGCGCTCCAGAGGGTTTGGGTGAACCGCGGTATCGAGAACCCCGCGCAGCACGCGGGCAAGACCCTGGGTTTTCTGTCCGTGAAGGGTGGTTGTGGCGCGACAACCATCGCCTGCCACCTGGCGCGCGAATTCCAACGCCAGACCGAGCAGCGCATCCTGCTGGCCGACCTGGACCTCGAAGCGGGCATGATCCATTTCCTCATGAAGACGGATTCGCCCTACTCGGTGCTCGATGCGGTGACCAACGTTCATCGCCTGGACGCGTGCTTCTGGAAGGCGCTGGTGTCGAACGGCACGCCCCGTCTCGAGGTGATCGGCGCTCCCTCGCGCGGCGCGGCGGGTCCGGTCGAAGAGATCCCCTTCCGCCACGTCCTGCGGTTCACGCGGAGCCAGTATGATTGGATTCTCGCCGACCTGGGCCGCGGCCTGAACCCGGTGTCGCTGAGCCTGCTGGGGGAGATCGACGAGTGCTTCCTGGTCGCCACGCCCGACGTTCCGGCGCTTTACAAAGCCAAGCACATGATGCAGACCCTGGTTGAAACCGGCTACCGGCGCGACCACTTGCGCCTGCTGGTCAACCGCGCGGAGAAGAACGCGGAGATGACGCTGGAGGACATCGAGCGGATGCTGGGCGTCCGTGCGTATGGCGTGATCGCGAACGACTACCCGGCGCTGCACGAAGCCTACACCGAGGGCACGCTGGCGGAGGAAGGCGGTAATCTGAACCTGCATTACGCGCGGCTGGCGGCGAAGATAGCGGGCATCGAGCCAGTGGCGCCAAGGCCCAAGCGCCACTTCATCTCGCTGTTCTGAGGGGCGCGCGCTTCAGCGTGCCGCCGTGGGCTTCCGCCCACGGGCTGGACCGGCGAACTGGATGTCGCCGCTTCACGCTGAAGCGGGGTACTGCGGTGCCCGGCTCCGTCGGCGGCCGATCAGGAGCAAGCCGGCCAAAGCGCCGCCTCCCAGCAGAAGCGACGCGGGCTCGGGGGTTTGGGGCGTCAGCAAATAGGAGTTGTCTTCGGCGTCG
>Ga0335078_10014539_pt1 | contig 11675 bp, 8 predicted proteins | sample Lox_Sample_32_FD_206711 | JGI IMG/M metagenome (GOLD analysis project Ga0335078, IMG submission 206711) | Soil microbial communities from Loxahatchee National Wildlife Refuge, Florida, United States - Lox_Sample_3.2 | ecosystem: Environmental > Terrestrial > Soil > Wetlands | place: USA: Florida...
TGTAGGTGGAATTCTCACCACAGGGGACACGGAGGAACACAGGGACCGATCCGGTCCTGAGACTTTTTCCGCGACTTATGCATCTATTTGGGACACGCTTCAGCTAATGGCGGCAATCTCGATGAGGCTGATTTCGCTCAATGTCGCTCGACCACGTCTGGCGGTGTACAACGGACAGACCGTCAACACAGGGATCTTCAAACAGCCCGTGTCTGGCGCAGTGGCGCTGCGAACTTTGAATCTCGATGGCGATCGGCAGGCCGATCTATCGGTGCACGGTGGGCCGAACAAAGCGGTGTATGGCTATCCGTCGGAGCACTATGCGTTCTGGCGCGGCGAGCTTCCGGGCATGGATCTTCCCTGGGGGGTGTTCGGCGAGAATTTCACGACGGAGGGTCTGTTCGAGAGTGATTTGCATATTGGAGATCGGCTGCAGGTTGCATCGGCGATCATCGTGGTCCGGCAGCCTCGGATGCCTTGCTACAAGCTGGCAGTGAAGTTCCAGCGCGACGACATTGTTGCGCGATTTCTCCAGAGTGGGCGAAGCGGGTTTTACTTCTCTGTCGAGCGAGAGGGGACGGTGGCTGCAGGAGACTCGTTCGAATTTCTCAGCCGCGAGCCGGAGGCCATCTCGATTGCGGAGATGAACCATCTGTTTGCCGACGACCGTTACAACCGCGAACTGCTCGACAGAGCGATTGCGACGGCTGCCTTGCCGGAGGACTGGCGCGAGTATCTGCGGAAGAGATTGCCCGGCCCGGCAGTAGTTGCGGGCTAGAGGCGAGGCTTGAGCGCAAGCATTGTAAGATCCCACTTCTCGCAAAAACGGCGAGAAGTGGGGCACGCCCACCGATATGGGAGAATCGAGCCCGCACGTTATGCCGTACAATTTCGCCTGAATGATCGTCGACGCGCTGCACCGCATTGCGAACCATACCCAGTCCCTGAGCCGCGAGGAAGCTCGCGATGTCATGGGCGACGTGTTGTCGGGGAAGTGTACCGACGCTCAGATTGCGGCTCTGCTGATCGCGCTGCGGATGAAGGGCGAGACCGTCGAGGAGATTGTCGGGTTTGCGGAGGCGATCCGGACGGCAGCGGCCCCGCTGCCGATTGCCCGTAATGCCGCGGCCGAAGCGCTCTCTGTGAGTGGCACGGGACGCGATGCGTTGGCGGAGGAATCCGACGGAGACGCCTCGCTGATTGACACTAGCGGGACCGGGGGCGATGCCAGCGGAACGTTCAACATTTCAACCGCTACCGCGCTCGTGACCGCGGGCGCTGGTGTGCGGGTGGCGAAGCACGGCAACCGCAGCATCAGTTCGAAGTGCGGGTCGGCTGACGTCGTGGAAGCACTGGGAGTGAACATCCAGCTTTCGCCGGAGCGGGCGGCGCAATGCTTGCACGAAGTCGGAATCTGTTTTCTGTATGCTCCGAATCTTCATCCGGCGATGAAGCAGGTGCAGGGCGTGCGCCGGGAATTGCGGATGCGGACCATGTTCAACCTGCTGGGGCCGCTGACAAATCCTGCTCGGGCGAATGGGCAGGTTGTAGGAGTGTATTCGCTGGAGTTGGCGGAGAAGCTGGCAGAAGCCTTGAGTATGTTGGGCCTGCGGCGCGCCTTGGTTGTGCATGGGCTGGATGGGCTCGACGAGATCACGATCACGGGAGTCACGCGGATTGCCGAGGCACATGAGGGCTCGGTGCGGTCTTATGAAGTGGAACCGGAGGAGTTCGGTTTGAAGCGCGCATCGCTGGAGGAAATCTCTGGTGGCGATGCGGCGGAGAACGCGGCGATTATTCGGGCCGTGCTGGCGGGAGAGAAATCGCCACGGCGGGATGTGGTGCTGCTGAATGCGGCGGCGGCGCTGGTGGCGGCAGGACGGGCCGAACATATTGCGGGGGGGATTCCGATCGCGGCGAAGTCGATTGATTCGGGGGCGGCGGCGGGGAAGCTGGAGGCGCTGGTGCGGTTTTCTTCGAGCAACTGAGAGCCGATGTTCCCACGCCTCGCAACTGCGGCGAGACGTGGGGCACCCCATCTTTGCGGTTCGGTTCGAGTTCATAGATGGCAAGCGGTCATCCCGAAGCCCCCGCGTTTTCACCAGCGAGGCGAGGGATCTCCCGTGGTACGAACCCCGTCGTCAGGGATATCCTTCGCTACGCCTGAACAACGGCTCCGCTCAGGATGACGCAGGCGTATTCAATTCCACTCTCTCCAGGTACTGCGCCACCTGCACGTTCCATCCCAACTCTTGCTGCATTAGCTCGCGCAGCTGGCTGGAAGCATCGGGTTCGCCGTGAACCAGGTATGTCTTAGACGGCTGGCTGCGGAAGGTGCGGAGCCACTGCAGCAACTCCGGCGGGTCGGCATGGTCGCTGAATTGTTCGAGAGCGGCGACCTGGGCGCGGATGGGGACGTAGTCGCCGTAGATCTTCACTTCGTCGGCCTTGGTCTTGATGGTGAAGCCGCGCGTGCCGGGGGCCTGGAATCCGATGAAAAGGACGAGATTCCGGGGATCCGGCAGGCGCTGCGCCAGATGATGCAGGATGCGGCCTCCGGTGACCATGCCGCTGGAGGAGATGATCACGCAGGGCATCCTGGCGTCGTTGATCTTTTTCGACTCTTCGGGGGTCGACGCGAAGGTGAAGCCCGGCCACGCGATTGGCGATCCGTACTTACGGATCATGTCGCGGGTTTCGTCGCTGTACTCCTCGTCGTGTTTCAGAAAAATCTCGACGGCCTTGATCGCCATAGGACTGTCACAGAAGACAGGAAGACGCGGAATCGTGCCGGACTCGATGAGGTGTTTCAGGATGAACACGAATTTCTGCGTGCGCTCGATGGCGAACGCGGGGACGATGACGCTTCCTCCGCGCTTGGCTGTGCCACTGATCAGTTCGGCCAGTTCGGGGAGAGGGTCTTCTTTGGGATGCATGCGGTTGCCATAAGTCGATTCCATGACGACGAGGTCGGCGATTTCTCCTTCCTGCGGGCCGGAGTGCACGACTTTCCCGGGAGCAATCTTGTGGTCGCGGACGCGGCCGATATCACCGGTGAACAGCAGTCGGCGCGTGCGGCCGTCTGTCTTGAGCGACACTTCGGCCATGCAGGAGCCGAGAATGTGCGCGGCGCGAACAAAGCGAAACGAGATCTGCGGATCGACCTCGAATGTCTCCCCGACTTGCACGGGCTTGAAATATTGCAGCGAACTCTCCGCTTCGTCGAAGGTGTAAAGGGGTAATGCCGGATCGTGTTTCGACTTACGCATCTTGTTGTAGAAACGTGCGTCTTCTTCCTGCAGATGGCCGGCGTCGGGGAGGATGATGCCGCATAAATCGATGGTTGGCGGAGTGGCGTAGATCAGGCCGCGGAAGCCTTCCTTGACCAGGCGCGGAATCCATCCGCAGTGGTCCAGGTGAGCGTGGGTAAGGATGACGGCGTCGATTTCTTTCGCCGGAACCGGTGTGTCGCGCCAGTTGCGCTCCCGCCAGTCTTTTGGGCCCTGGAAGAGGCCGCAGTCGATGAGAACTTGAAATCCGCTTTTGCCGGTGGGATCTCCGGTGTTGATGAGATGTTTGGATCCGGTGACGGTGCCAGCGGCGCCTAGGAATTGGATGTAGGCCAATGAGTGCCCTCCGTTTGCAGAGGACCAAATTACCACGGAGGCACGGAGACACGGAGGGTAACAAGGGACACTCATATGAATCGAGACATTGCCGGGTGCACGCGACAGCAGGTTCCTCGTCGCTTTCGCTCCTCGGAATGACAGAACCCTTTTCTGTGCCGAGCGCCGCGGCTCGGCATGCCCTGGGCTACGCAAGCGCTAGGCTTCTACAAGAACTGGGTGTTCTCTGTGACTCCGTGGCTCCGTGGTGAAACCTAGCTTTGCGGCGCTTGGACTTTGAACGTGTTGTTGGTGAGGTCACTCTCGGGGACGCTGCCGTCGTTGATGTGGATTTCTTGCGGGAGGGATGGGCACTCGATGCGGATGGTAGCTTTGCTCTTGGCGCGAACCTCGAGTCGCTTTGTGACATCTCCACCGGCGATCCGGACGATCACCGGGACTTCGGCTCCGGCGGTTCCGAGGTTGTCGACAGTGACCGTGAGCAGATAGGAATTGGTCATGGTTCGGCGCGCGAAGGCCGATTCGACTTTGAAGTCGGGCAGGCCTCGATCGCGGTAGACCCAGTCGTCGAAGAACCATTCAAGATCGCGCTGAGTTTGGGCGGAGATCAGGCGGGGCATGTAGGAAGGTTCTTTATCCTGCTCGGGCTTGTAAGCGGCGATGGCCTTTTTGAGTGCGGCGTCGCCGAGCATGTCGCGCAGCATCCACCAGACACACATGGCTTTGCTGCGGTAGAGTTCTTCGTTGATCGTGTTGATGAGAGAACGCGCGACCTCGTCGTCGGATCGCGGCGGGGTGGATGAGGTTTCGACCACGCTGAGTGCCGAGCGATGCGCAGCCATGTAATCGAGGGCGGCCTGGCGTCCTTTTTGTTGTTCGAGGTAAAGAGCCTGGGCAAAGTGGGCGAGGCCTTCGTCGATCCATGGGCGGAAGGAGTAGAACGACGCGTGGGTAAGTTGGTGGGCGGCGGCGAGGCCAGCGGAGTTTGTGCTGTCTTTCGAAAGCGGGGTGAGTAGGAGAGCTCCGCTTTCAAAGGGGGCAGCGTTTGGATCGGGCAGCTCGGCGATTTTCGCTTTTTCTCGCTGTGGCCCGAACCAGTCGTTAATGAGCGGAAATGCCACTTTGGCTGAATCCGCGAAACTGGTGGCAGCGGCGTTGTGATCGGGCAGGTAGTAGATTTTTAATTCGGGCTGTTCCGAGGCTTGATAGGCAGCGATCACAACTGTGGGTGCATCGAACCCGATTTGCTGCGAGACACAATCGGAAAGCGCACGCTGATTCGACTGGCTTGTCGCTTCGAAGCTGGTACCCGGACATGCGAGGCCGCCGAGCACGATCTCTGGGGCCGACGAGTAGTCAGCCGACACGGCAAACTTAATTTTCATCGTGGACCCAGCTTCACGCGTCTTCCATCGAGCCAGCACTTCGAATAGGCTTTCTCCCTCCGACAGGTTAGCAACTTCGGTCGCTATCGGGTACCACGCTACATAGCCGGCTCCGCGAACGGCGCTGAATTGTTCGTCGATGTGATCCCAGTCCGAGTTCCTCGCGACATCTTCGGGCGTGCCGATGCGCGTGAGGCGCGTCGCATCGAGGACGATGACGCCTTCATAGGCAATGTCGAGGTCGATGGTGGCGTGCGGCGCGACCTCCTGGGGGAGCGTTACGATCGCTTCGGAGAGGCTGCCGGTGTGATCGATGTCGGAGGTGTAGGGCTGGCGGACGAACTGGACGGCTTTGTCCCCGACTTTGATCTGGCGCCATTCGAGGGAAGAGGAAATCTGCAGGACGGCGATCTTCTGCGGAGTCGCGGTGTCGTTGCGTAGCGTGATCCTGCCGCGGGCGCCGAGGCGGTGCTGTGCCGGCTCGATTTGAAGATTCAGGTCATAGTTTGTGATCGAAAAGGCTTCGCGGTCGAGGGAGAAGCAAACACCTTCACCACAGAGGACACAGAGGGCACAGAGGAGTCGAAGAAACGGGCGGATGCTTCCGGCGCGAGCAGAAACACAAGGTCCCTCGACTGCGCGGAATCGCCCGCTGGGCGGGCGATTCTGCTCTGCTCGGGATGACAATGTGTTTTGAGCGTCTCCCAGCCTGAGTTTCTTTATGGAGGACTTCATTCTTTATCCGATGGCGGGTTGGCGGCTCGGCGCTGCCTGACGGCTTCATAAAGAACGACCGCAGCGGCGACGGACACATTCAACGATGGAACCTTGCCCAACATCGGGATGGAAACCAGGAAGTCACACTTGCGCTTGACCAGGTCGTGCAGTCCTTTGCCTTCTCCTCCGAGAACTATGGCGCAATCGATGTTGTAGTCGATCGCGTCGTAGGTTTGCGTGGCGCGCTCGTCGAGGCCGACGGTCCAGATGTTGTTTTCTTTCAGTTCTTCGACGGTCCGGGAGATATTCGTGACTTTCGCCACGGGTAGATGCTCGCTGGCTCCGGCGGAGGCTTTCGTGACTGTGCCTGTAACCGCGGCGGCGCGGCGCTCAGGGATGACTACGCCGTTGGCTCCGGCGGCGTCGGCGGTGCGGAGGATGGCGCCGAGGTTGTGTGGATCTTCGACTCCGTCGAGGACGACGATCAGCGAATGTTTGTCGCGCTTCGCGGCGATGACATCTTCAAGGTCGTTATATTGCTTGGCCGAGGTGACGGCGACGACTCCCTGATGGGCGGCGTTTCCAGCCATGCGGTCGAGTTCCGTGCGCTGCAGGAAGCGGACGGGGATGCCGATTTTGCGGAGGTCTTCGATGAGACGTTGCAGGCGGAGGTCGTGGCGCTCTTTGGCCATGCCGACCCATTCAAAAGCGCGTCCGCGGGCCTTGAGGGCCTCGGTGACGGAGTTGATACCGTAGATGTAGTGCATGAAATATCAGTGTATCGCGTTGCGATGTCATCCTGAGGAGGGCGGAACGCCGCCCGAGGAACATTACGACCGCATGAAGCCAACGATTTGGTCGGCAAGATCGTCACGCTGCATGCGCCGGACGCTTTCCCGTCACACCTACAAGCGGTCCCTCGCGCCTGTCGCGCCGCTGCTCAGGATGACAGATGTATCATGGGCGGTTAAATCAATGCTCCCCTTCAAGCTCATCTACAGCGACGCTTACTATCTCCCGATCGGTGACCACGTCTTTCCCGCCGAGAAGTACCGCCGCGTCCGCGACCGCCTCATCGCTCAACACGTAGCCGACGCCACTGACTTCCTCGAGCCCCAACCCGCCACCGATCAAGACATCCTGCTGGTTCACAAGCCCGAGTATGTGCAGAAGCTGAAGACCGGAACGCTCTCTGCGCGCGAAGAGATGGAAATGGAAATCCCTTACTCGCGCGACCTCGCCGCCGCTTTCTGGCTGGCCGCTGGCGGATCCATTCTCGCCGCCCGCCAATGCCTGACCGACAAAGTTGCGATCAGCATCGGCGGCGGATTCCACCACGCCTTCCCCGACCACGGAGAAGGGTTTTGCATGATCCACGATGTTGCCGTGGCCATCCGCCGCATGCAGCGCGACGACAAGATCCGCACCGCCATGACGGTCGATTGTGATGTCCACCAGGGCAACGGCACCGCCCAGATTTTCGCTGGCACGCGAACGGCCAGCGCCCTGTTGCCGTCGGCCTCGGCCTCCACCGTCCAGCAGCCCCCCGGGATGCCGGGCGGAAAAATGCGCGGAGCCCATGCCGGCGACGTCTTCACCATCTCGCTCCATCAGCACAACAACTACCCGCTCTGGAAGCCGCCATCTTCGATCGACGTCGATCTCCCAGACGGCACCGGCGACGCCGACTACCTCGCCTGGCTCGACAACGCCCTCAGTTCCGGCTTCCGCCAGTTCGAGCCTGACCTGATTTGCTATATCGCCGGCGCGGATCCGTATAAGGAAGACCAACTCGGCGGCCTTAATCTGAGCATTGAAGGACTGAAGAAACGGGATGAACTCGTATTTCAAGTGGCGAAAGCCCGCGGCATACCGATCATGGTGACTTACGCCGGCGGCTACGCCCAGAACGTCGAGGACACAGTCACCATTCACAGCAATACAGTCATCGCCGCAAAAAAGATTTTCACGTAGTCCTCAAACACGAAGCCCCGGAGCTGAGTCCGGGGCTCGCGGAGAATGCAGAACGAAGGGAACTATTCCTCGCCATCCGCTGCGTTGAACGCGCCGTTCGCACCGAGCAGGGACGATCCCCAGACCACGCTACTAGCGCTGTCCGTCGACGATCCCCACACGACGCTGAATCCTGCCGTCGTGCTGCTGCCCCACACGACTGAGCTGCCCCAGACAACTGAGCTACCCGCCACATTGGCACCCCACACGACTGACGATCCCCACACCACCGAACTGCCCCAGACCACAGACGACGATGCGACTGTGCTGTTGCCGTTCGACAGAGAGACCGTTCCGTTCGAGGTGTTGTACACCGCACTCGGAGACAGGGCCGAACCAACCCAGGCTGGTGCGCGGTCCGTGTTCGCAAGCGCTGCCGCCAGATCGACGTAGCCCGAGCCTACTGTGAACAGGTCGTAATACGAAGTGTAGGTCTGTCCAGTCGTCGGATCGGTCGCGGTCGTTGAAACCGGGAATGTCTTGTACGCCGTCTTCATCAATCGCGCTTTCACCTGGTCAGGGGTGAGGGTCGAGTCCTTCTGCAGCATTAACGCCACTCCGCCAGCAACCGCAGGCGTCGCCATGCTGGTGCCGCTCAGAATGAAGTAGTCGTTCGACGATCCCGTTCCGGCCACATCGTTCGCTGGAAACTCGCCTTCGAGCGTGCTGCCCTTCGAGTTCGTCGAGACCACCAGGTTGCCCGGAGCCACCACGTCGGGCTTCACCACATGATCAAAAGTCGTAGGCCCCTTCGAGCTGTAGCTGGCGATCTGATCATCGGTGCGCGGATAGGTTCCCATCACCTTCATGGCGCCCACCGTCAGCACCAGGGGATCATTCCCCGGGGCAGCCACCGTGCCGTAGCCGTTGCTGCCATTTACGCTGATGCGTCCAAAGTTGCCTGCCGCTGCCACGACGACGATGCCCGCGTTCCAGGCCGACTCCACCGCCTGGCACAACGGATCCTGCGCATATCCAACCGCGATCCCGCGGCCGAGCGACAAGTTGATCACGCGGATGTTGTAGGTACTCTGCAGCGCGATCGCTTGCTGGATCGCCGCGATGACCTCGCTGTCGCTCCCTGACCCGTTGGCGTCGAGCACCCGCAAGTCGACAAAATTCACGTTCGGCGCAACTCCTGCGTAGAGCCCCGAGGACTTCTTTCCGTTACCGCCGATGATTCCAGCAACGTGCGTGCCGTGCCCGTATAAATCCCATGCCTGCTTATGATTCAGATATGTCGTCGTGCCCGTAAAGTCCTGGTGATACAAGACGCGCGAGTTCGTGCCGTTTCCCAAGTCGGCATGCTGGTCGTTGATGCCGCTATCGATCACGGCCACGGTGATGCCGGTTCCGTCATACCCAGCGTTCGCAAACGCACTCGAATTGATGGCGGCGTCGGTGTAATCGTCGAATCCCTTCAGCGGATGGTCGACGCTTACGAACGCCACTTCCGGATCGTTCGCCAGCTCCGCCAAGCGCCCGGCCGGCACGGTATAGGCCATGCTGTGAATGAAGTGCAGATCGTGCCGCGTCGCTCCACCCAGTCCCTGCACGTGCGACAGAGAAGCTGATTGCGGAGCGTGCTTGTACTGCACGATCACTTTGAGTGGCTGCGTCGACTTCGCGCCATAATGATTGATCAGCTTCGCCACTTCCGGTGAAAACGCTCGGGGGAGAGCGCGATCCTGGTTGGCATTCGCTTGTCCGAATGCCGTTCCCACGGCCAGCACCAACAACATGCTCAGCCGTTTTCCCCAGGCAGCGCTGTGGCGTTCATTTCGGCCTGACTGCTGTGGCTTCGTGGTTCGCCCCATTATAAGAATTCACCTCTGTACTTTCCCTAACAAGGCATGGCCCAAGTTCCATGCCAGCGAGTATTTGCTGCAAGGGAGGGGCCGTTGCAAATCTGTAAGTGATTGAAATTGCTAGGGCTTTAAGTGGTGTTAACCTTGGGTGCCGGGCATTCTGTCTCTTGACAGCGGGCGTGGGACACAATGTCCCATTTTCGGGGTGCAATCATCAGAAAGCACCCCAGCGTGCTGCACACCGAGGTCTCTAGACGCGAAGCCGCCCAAGCTGAGCGCTGAAGTTCCAGCAAACATCCCACTTACCAAGGGAATCTTTGAGACACCTCCGACCAAGTGCTACTCTGCTCTGGCCATGGGTATTGGCCTCGTCCTGCTGATCTGGGCCGTTGTGGTGTCATCGGCGCATGCGTTGGCGCGCTGGTGATGGGTACCACCGCGTTGGTTCTCACTCGCAGAGCCACAAAAGATCGCTCTCTGACTCTCCTCGCCTCACTTGCTTTCCCCTTCGCCTGTCTCGGTTGGGCCGCTCTGCTCTTCGTATTCCAGGCATCGGTCAACGGAGCCATGCATCGCGACCCCGGTCTCGGCGACACTTGGACTTGTCCGCTGCCCAACGGCTACACCATCCTGATGATCGACACCACCAACCATGGTTGGATCTACAACCCGAAAACGCAGCCAGGTAGCGGAGTCTGCGAGCAAGAAGACGCCGTTGCTGGTGTAGTCGCCGTCCAGCTAGCCGAACGCTACATTCTCGGAGGAGGCAACTCGCGCAACGCCGCCTTCGACGACAGCCGAATCGATTCTTACTTCATTCTGGACACGCAGACTGGAAAGAAAACGATCTTCTCGACGACAGATGAATTACGTGCAGCGGCCCAGCAAGCTGGAATCAGTTTGAATCTCCAACCGATCCAGGCCGTCTACTCGAAGTATCGCTATACGTGGTTCGATGTTCTTGTCGGCATTCTCCTCTGCCTTCTGCCGCTGTTCTACTTCGGAGTTTTGGTCGTTAAAATCCGCAAATTGCGCCGGTCCGCGACAATACCTCAACCATGTCCACGTCCCTAAATAGTTAATTATTGTTAAGAAGCATATTTATACTGATATATGTTATGATAGCAATAACAGGCGTAGATATGCTTATTAACAACAACATCGAAAACCTTCAGGGTGACCTTGGCCACCGGATTCGTAAGCTACGCCTGGCTCGCAATCTCGATCAGCGCACCACAGCCGAGAAAGCAGGCGTTTCTCTTCGTGCGCTGGGCAAACTTGAGAACGGACGCGGCTCGACTCTCGAAACGCTTCTGCGGACACTCCGGGCGCTCGACTATGTGAAGGGCATTGAGATGCTTGCTCCTGAGCCGACGATCAATCCGCTGAGCATGCTCCGCACGCCGAAGCCGCAGCAGCGAGTGCGCCGCCCGCGCAAGCTCAGGGTGCCGAAAGCGTGAAGTCCACCGAAGTCGTTGAGGTTCGGGCGTGGGATGATCGCGTGGGTGCGGTTGCCCTCGATCCCGGCCTCGGTTACTACGCCTTCGCTTTCACGCCAGAGTGGCTGCGCCGCGGCATCGATCTCGCTCCGCTCACCATGCCGCGCGAGGCCTCGCAAGAAGTCTTCATTTTTCCCAATCTCCCCGAATTGACGTTCTACCGTCTCCCGGGCATGCTGGCCGATGCGCTTCCCGACGCCTTCGGCAACGCTCTCATCGATGCCTGGATGGCCAAGCAAGGCATCGCGAGAGATGAAATCACTCCCCTCGACCGTCTCGCCTACATGGGCAAGCGCGGTATGGGAGCGCTCGAGTTCCGCCCGGAACACGGCTCGCACCGCGAGAGTTCTGCGCCGCTCGAAATGCAGTCGTTAGTCGAAGAAGCGCGCAAGCTGATCGAAGGGAATCTGAACGTTGACCGCGAAGCTCAAGCAGCGCTCGCCAACATTCTTCGCGTGGGCACGTCCGCCGGAGGTGCGCGCGCCAAGGCCGTGATCGCCTGGAACCCGCAAACCAACGTCCTGCGCAGCGGACAGTTCGATGCTGCCCCGGGCTTCGAACATTGGATTCTGAAATTCGACGGCGTCGGCCAGGACGCCGAACTCGGCACCGGTGCCGACTATGGCC
>Ga0335078_10014540_pt1 | contig 11675 bp, 11 predicted proteins | sample Lox_Sample_32_FD_206711 | JGI IMG/M metagenome (GOLD analysis project Ga0335078, IMG submission 206711) | Soil microbial communities from Loxahatchee National Wildlife Refuge, Florida, United States - Lox_Sample_3.2 | ecosystem: Environmental > Terrestrial > Soil > Wetlands | place: USA...
CGGTGTAAAAGCCGTTCTGACCGAAGAACGCGCACACCGCGATGCCGGGCGCAACGGCGAGAAACAATATCCGCTCGCGTGCAATAGCAAGCGACGAGGCATAGAGATACAGCGCGATGCCGATGACGCACCACGCGATATAGGCCATCACATAAGGCATCAGGCCGAACGGCCAGACGAACAGCACCATGTGCGGCGGATACGACCAGTACACCTCCGGATAGCTTGGACCGAACATTTGGCGCAGGGCTTGATTGTAGACGTGGTAGTCAAACCACGGCGCCGGTCCGCCGGAGAAGAACGAACGGCCACCCATCCAGGTATTGAGAAAGTCGCGGCCGATAAGAAAATCGGTGTTCGCAACCCAGTGATCGGGTGGCATCACCGCAGCATAAACCACATAGGAAATCTGCAGCACCACGAGGAAAACCCCCGAGGCGACTGTCAATTTGGCGTACAACTCCTCGATCGGCGTTTTGCCAGAAAGACTGGGTTGCGCCACAATACCGACCTGCGGGGAGAGCAAAGACATTGCTGCACGATGCCCGCAAAGTGGTAAAAACACGATGAAATCTGCCGGTAAAACGGCGATGGAAACGCAACCCGCCGCAGCTCCAGGCGCAAGCGGCATGCGGATCTACCCCGGCTACCTTGACCGCGCCTCCCAGATGGCCTTGGTCGACGCGCTGGAGCAAATTTTTGCAGCGGCGCCGCTGTTTACGCCGCGCATGCCAAAGTCCGGCCGGCCGATGTCGGTGCGCATGTCCAATTGCGGGCCGCTCGGCTGGATCACCGATGAGGCGGGATATCGCTACGAGCCGAGCCATCCCGTCACCAAACAGCCTTGGCCGCCGATGCCGGAGGCGCTGACCGCAATGTGGAATGAGCTTGGCGGTTACCGCTACCCGCCGCAGGCGTGTCTGATCAATTTCTACGGCGCGACGGCAAAGATGGGGCTGCATCAGGATCGCGACGAGGAAGATTTCGCTGCTCCGGTGGTGTCGCTGTCGCTCGGCGATTCCTGTCTGTTCCGGATCGGCGGAACGAAGCGCGGCGATCCGACCCGATCGTTTCGATTAAGCTCCGGCGACGCACTGGTGCTGGCCGGCAACGACAGGCTTGCGTTCCACGGCGTCGACCGCATCTATCCCGGGACATCGACCTTGCTTGCGCAAGGCGGCAGGATCAATTTGACATTGCGCCGGGTCACACGCCCTGGCATCGAAATTTTATTTCAGGCGGGGCGATAGCGGAGAATCTCCGGATGACGAGCGGCAAAATCACTTCCAGCATTGGCCGTGGCGCGCTTGCGGCCGCGCTTGCATTCTTGACGCTGACGCTGCCTGCGCTGGGCGCCGAGCCTGCGAAGCCCGCTGATGTGGCGTTTCCACCGGGATCGCGCGTGGGTCTGGTCCCGCCTCCCGGCATGATGCCAAGCAAAACATTTCCGGGCTTCATGGACCCGGACAAGAACGCCGGCATCGTCATTCGCGTGATGCCGCCCGACGCCTACGCGCCGATGAAAGCGTCGCTCGCGGACGACACGCTGAAAAAGCAGGGCCTCACGGTGGAGAAGCGCGACACCATGCAGCTTGCCGTCGGCAAGGCCGACCTCATTGTCGGCAGCGAGCTTTCGCCCGACAAGAGGCCGTTCCGCAAGTGGCTGCTGCTGGTGGGGACCAAAGATTTCACCGCTGCGGTCAGCGTTCAGGCGCCCGCCGACGACACCGTCTATTCGGATGCGGCGGTGCGCGCCGCGCTTGCCAGCCTGACGGTGCGCGACAAGGTGCCCGACACGGATTATCTCAGCCTGCTGCCGTTCAAGGTCGGGGATACCGCCGGCTTTCGCATCGGCAATGTCATTCCGGGACGGGCGCTCTTGTTGATCGACGCGCCGGCCTACCCGCACATGGTCGCCACCAATGGACTGCCCGAATACGAGTTCAACGCCCGCTTCATCGTGACGGCGGCGCCGGGCAGTCCGAGCGACCCGGATCAGCGCGCCAATCTGGCACGTGATGCCTTCAACAGCATCGATGGCATCAAAGACAAACATGTCACCATGGCGGAGCCCGTTCGTATCAACGGCCAGGAAGCATTTGAAACGGTCGCATCGGCCAAGGATGTTTCCACCGGCGCCAACCTGATGGTGGTGCAGTGGCTCCGCTTCGGCGGCGGCGTATTTCTGCAAATGATCGGGGTTTCGCGCGCCGAGATTTGGGACAAGGAATTACCGCGGCTGCGCGCCATCCGCGACAGCATCACGTTCAAATAAGAACGTGCGCGCCTATATCTTGATGTTGTCGTTGATGGCAGACGTCGGCGCCTGCTTCGGTCCGCCCTTGGACACGCCGACCATGGCCGGGCGCAGCACGCGTTCGCCGATCATGTAGCCGGGCTGCACCACCTGGACGACGCTGCCGGCCGGCACCGACGCGTCGGGCACTTCGAAAATCGCCTGATGCAGATTGGGATCGAATTTCTCGCCCTGCGGCGCAAAGCGGCGCACGCCGTTCTTTTCCAGCGCCTTCAGCAGCTCGCGCTCGGTCAATTCAATGCCATCGATCAGCGCCGTCACGGCAGCATGCGCGCTCTGGCGCGCTTCCGGCGACACCGCATCGAGCGCGCGGCGCATGTTGTCGGCGACGCCCAGCATGTCATTGGCAAACGACGTGATGCCGCGAAGCTGCGCGTCGGCGACTTCGCGCGCGGTGCGCTTGCGCAGATTGTCCATGTCGGCAAGGGTCCGCAGGAGCCTGTCTTTCAGCTCCGCCGCAAGCGCTGCCGGATCGTCCTGGGCTGGCCCAGCCGCAGCCGGCGCCGGATCGGCCGCTGCGGCGGCACTCTCACCGGCCTGCGCCGCTTCGTCCTCGCGAGCGGTCTGTTTCGTCATCGTTTTCCCCTTGTTCGAGTCCCGCATATCAGGGCTGAACGGGAAAAAATCAAGCGAGCGGGCGATTTTCGCCGTGCAAAGAGGGCATTAGCGGACGGACCCCTAGCGGCCCAGGAGCCGGCTGACGACCTTGGCGGTGTAGTCCACCATCGGCACGATACGGGCATAGTTGAGCCGGGTCGGCCCGATAACCCCCAGGACGCCGACGATCTGGCCGGACGCGTCATGGTACGGCGCCACGATGGTCGACGAGCCGGACAGCGAAAACAGCTTGTTCTCCGAACCGATGAAGACGCGCACGCCATCGGCCAGCTCGGCGCGGCCAAGGAGGTCGATCACTTCGCGGCGGGTTTCCAGATCGTCGAACAGCAGACGGACGCGCTCCAGGTCGGCCAGCGCCTTGAGATCATCAAGCAAATGCGCCTGGCCGCGCACGATCAGCTTGCGCTCGTCGGTTTCGCCGCCCGACCAACTCGCCAAACCCGCGGCGACGATCTTCTGCGTGAGCGCATCAAGCTCGGCTTCGCCTTCCTTGAGCTTGGCTTCGATCTCCGCTTTGAGATCGTCGAGCGTGCGGCCGCGGATGCGCGCATTGACGTAATTGCCGGCCTCGATCAGCGCGGAAGCCGGCAGCCCCGCCGGAAGGCTGAGGACGCGGTTCTCCACCTGCCCATCCTCGCCGACCAGGATGACCAGCGCGCGCCCCGGCTCGAGCTGCACGAACTCGACGTGCTTCAATCGCGGGTTCGCTTTCGCGGTCAACACCACGCCGGCGGCACGGCTTAATCCGGAAAGCAGTCCCGACGCTTCGGTGAGCACCGCCTCAAGTGACTTTGGCTGACCCGACGCCGCGACCTGCGCCTCGATCGCCTTGCGGTCCTGCTCGGTGAGATCGCCGATCTGCATCAGCGCATCGACAAAGAAGCGCAGCCCGCGTTCCGTCGGCAGCCGGCCCGCCGACGTATGCGGCGCATAGACGAGCCCGAGTTGTTCGAGATCGGACATGACATTGCGCACCGACGCCGGCGACAGCGTCATCGGCAGGATACGCGACAGGTTGCGCGAACCCACGGGTTCACCGGTCGCCAGATAGCTCTCGACGATCTGGCGAAAGATTTCGCGCGAACGCTCGTTCAGCTGGGCAAGGCCCAGCTGGCTGGTGGCGAGCGGGAGATCATGACTGGTCACGGCTGCCCTCGCGGTTGCGAGCCAGCATATAATATCACTCCGCGGCCGCCATAGTCCGCGGCGCCACCCGCAGCATGTCCATCAAGCCGCCGATCGCGCCGAAATCCTCGAGGTGTTCGACCGCCTCGATGACGCCCGCGATGCTGGCATCGGGCAGCACACCGCGCGCGTAGGTACGGAATTTCTGCGCAATCTGATTGCGCGACAGCGGATTCTCAAACGAACCAAGCGGATGCTCGCAGCGTGTCGACAACGTCACCGCGCCGTCCATCTCGATGTCGACCTTGGCCTGCGAGCCGTCGACCGAATCATCGCCATAGGCCTCGACGCGTTCGGCCGCGAACCGCCGCAGTTCCGGATCGTCGTAGCGGCCGGGCTCGAACTGCGCCAACGTGAGCGCGCGATCGCGCAGGATCGCCGCGGTTGTATAATGCGCCGACAGCAGTGCTTCGAATTTGCCTTTGTAGCTGCCGAAGCCGCCGTGCATCTTGTAGGCGCCTGGACTCAGTCCGACGCGGACTTTGCGGACCTTGCTGAACTCGACCTGATGACGGTCGAGAATATCGAACACCGCCGTCACCATGCCCTGAATGAGCGACGCTGACGGCCACAGCCGCAACGCGATCTGTTCAAGCTCCCAGCGTCGGCCGAGCTCCGCGACAGCCGCATCGGGCAGGCCGCCGTCCGCGTAGGCATTGTAGAGGCCGCCGTCCTTAGCGGTCAGGAACTCGCGCGTCGCGACGAATTGCTGCTCCGCCAGGAGCGCAGCCATCAGGCCGGACAGCGCGCCGCGGCACTGGTGGAATTTCACCGTAGGGGTTCCCCAGGCCGCAAATGTGCCGGCCGCCTGGCTGCCGGCGAGTCCGAACGCCCGCGCCATCGTGTCGGCATCGAAGCCGAGCAGCGAGCCGACCGCAGCAGCCGCGCCGAACGGACCGATGACGCCCGGACCGTGCCAGCCGCGGGCGCGGAATTTCGGATAATCGAGGCCGAGCCCGACCCGCGTCGTGACCTCGCAGCCGGCCGCCAGCGCCACAAGGACATCGCGGCCGGAGCGGCCGTCGCGCTCCGCAATGGCAAGCGCCGGCGGCACCACCTCGGGCGTGATGTGGGTCAGCGTCGGCCGATAGACGTCGCACATCGTCACCGCGGTGACGAGGTAGGCGTTGAACAGCGTCGCGCCGGCGAGCGACAGCGACTCGCCAGCCAGGACGCTCGCCTCGCGGCCCTGCGCGAGCGCCGCCGCGAAGGCCTTCACCTGGCCGGTCTCTTCGCCCAGGCGGCCGGCGACCGCGCAGGCCAGCGCGTCGAGCAGCAGGTTCTTGCAATGCTCGCGGGCGCGATCGGGAAGGTCGTCATAGCGCAGCGTAGCGGCGAATTTCGCCAGCGTTTGTGTCACTTCGGTTGCCATATACTGGTCTCCCTACGCCCTATGCCCTTGTGGCGACCATATCAGAACGCCTAAAAGCGTGCGCCCTGCCTTCCCTGCCGCGTAACGATCGCCGGGCGGCGGCACAGCGAGGAGTCATGCATGCGGCCAAGCCGCCGACAGCCCGATGAGTTGCGTCCGGTATCGCTGGAGCGCGGCGTGGTGAAATTCGCCGAGGGCTCCTGCTTCGTGAAATTCGGCGAGACCCATGTGCTGGTCACGGCCACGCTCGAGGATCGCCTGCCGCCCTGGCTCAAAGGCCAGGGGCGCGGCTGGATCACTGCCGAATATGGCATGCTGCCGCGCGCCACGCTCGAGCGCACGCGGCGCGAGGCCTCGGCCGGCAAGCAGACCGGACGCACCGTGGAAATCCAGCGGCTGATCGGACGTTCGCTGCGTGCCGTGGTCGACCTGAAGGCGCTCGGCGAACGCCAGATCACCATCGACTGCGACGTCATCCAGGCCGACGGCGGCACCCGCACGGCCTCGATCACCGGCGCCTGGATTGCGCTGTACGATTGCCTCGCCTGGATGAAGACGCGCGACATGATCCAGACCGAGGTGCTGCGCGACCATATCGCGGCGATCTCCTGCGGCGTATGCGGCGGCGTGGCGGTGCTCGACCTCGACTATGCCGAGGATTCGCAGGCCGAAACCGACGCGAATTTTGTCCTTACCGGCTCCGGCAACATCGTCGAGGTGCAGGCCACCGCCGAAAAAGTTCCGTTCTCCGAAGAGCAATTGACGGCGCTGCTTGCGCTCGCCCGCAAAGGCGTGGCGAAACTTGTCGATCTGCAAAAAATGGCGTGTGGGTGAGTGGACCTCGCGTGTCGGACCCGGCTGGACATCGGAGGCTGACCGGGAGGCTCGTGATCGCCACGCATAATCCGGGCAAACTCGCCGAAATGCGCGAACTGCTTGCACCCTACGGCATCGACGCCATCTCTGCGGGTGAACTCAAGCTTGCCGAGCCGGACGAAACCGGGATGAGCTTTCGCGATAACGCACGCATCAAGGCGGAAGCCGCCGCCAAATCGGCCGGCTTGCCGGCGTTTTCGGATGATTCCGGGCTTGCGGTCGACGCGCTCGACGGCGCACCGGGCATCTATTCGGCGCGCTGGGCCGATCCGGATAAGAACTTTGCGCGCGCCATGGAGATGATCGAGCAGAAACTGCGCGAGCACGGCGCCACGGCGCCGGAGCGGCGCAAGGCGCAGTTCGTCTCGGCGCTGTGTGTCGCCTGGCCGGACGGCCATGTCGAGGAGTTCGAGGCCCGCGTCGACGGCACGCTGGTGTGGCCGCCGCGCGGTGAGAAAGGCTTTGGCTACGATCCGATGTTTCTGCCCGACGGCCACACGCGCACATTCGGCGAAATGCCGAGCGAGGAGAAGCATGGCTTGCCGCCACGCGGCAAAGGACTCTCGCATCGCGCTCGCGCGTTCGTAAAGCTCGCGGAGGCCTGCCTTGAGCGGCACTGACGAGAAAAAATTCGGCGTCTACATTCACTGGCCGTTCTGCCTGTCGAAATGCCCGTATTGCGACTTCAACAGCCACGTGCGCCGCGAGCCGATCGACGAGCCGCGTTTTCTGCGCGCGTTCCACCAGGAGATCACGGCGACCGGCGAACGCACTCGTGGCCGGACGGTGTCCTCGATCTTCTTCGGCGGCGGCACCCCGTCGCTGATGCAGCCTTCGACAATCGCCGGGGTGCTCAATTCCATCGCGCGGCAGTGGCGCGTTGCCGACGACGCCGAGATCACGCTCGAAGCCAATCCGACCAGCGTCGAGGCGGAGCGTTTTCGCGGCTACCGCGCCGCCGGCGTCAACCGCGTTTCGCTCGGCGTCCAGTCGCTTGACGACCGCGCGCTCGCCGAACTCGGGCGGATGCACACGGCGCGCGAGGCGCTCGACGCCGTCGCGGTGGCCCGCACGGTGTTCGAGCGCTACTCATTCGACCTGATTTACGCGCGGCCGGGACAGACACCGGCCGCATGGGCGAGCGAATTGAAGCGCGCTCTCGCCGAGGCGGGCGAACACCTGTCGCTTTATCAGCTCACCATCGAGCCGGACACGCCGTTCTACGCGCTGCATGCCGCCGGCAAACTCAAAACGCCTCAGGACGATATCGCGCGGGCGCTCTACGACACAACGCAGGAGATTTGCGCGGCCCGCGATCTGCCGGCCTACGAGATCTCCAATCATGCGCGCCCCGGCGCCGAATGCCGGCACAATCTGATTTATTGGCGCGGCCACGAATACGCCGGCATCGGACCGGGCGCGCACGGCCGGCTCGACATCGACGGCGATCGGCACGCCATTGTCGCCGAAAAGCGCCCGGAGCTGTGGCTCGCACGAGTCGAGGCGCATGGCGACGGCATCGTCAGCGACGAACTGCTGACGCGCGAGGAAATGTGCGACGAGTTTCTGCTGATGGGACTGCGCCTGGCCGAAGGCATTTCGCTCGAGCATTACGCCGAACTTGCAGGCCGTCCGCTCGATCCGGAGCGCATCGCCACGCTGCGTGAGCACGGCCTCGTAGAAACAACGCCAGCCGGGCGGCTGCGCGTCACCTTGCCGGGCTTCCCCGTGCTCGACGCCGTGGTGGCCGATCTAGCGGCGTGAAGAATTTACAGCCGCTCCTTTTTCAGCCGCGCCGCGAGATATTCGATGAACACCTGCGTCCGCGCCGGGAGCACGCGTGTTGCCGGCCACACAGCGTGAATGGCAACAGCCGGCGGCTCGAAGCGTGTCAACTACAACTCGCGCGATCTGAACTGCCGCCAGCACTTTCCGAAGCTCTATCGCGCGCGACGGGCGGCGCCACAAGATGATGCCTCCCGCGCGGGAGACTCCGGCTAAATTCCCGAGTTGCCGAAACTGCGCGGCGGCGGCGAAACGGTTTGCGGCCCTGCGCGAGTGACGCGCAGCACCGCGAGGCCGCGCTGATTCGCGCCGTTCGGCAGGAAGCGGAACAAGCCGTCGATGCCGGTGAAGCCTGAAGGATTGGTCAACACCTGCGGCGAAAACCGCACCTGCGGGTCGGGCTGGGTTTTGACCAGCGCGGCAACCAGCGCCACCGCGTCATAAGCGAGCGTCGCGGTGCGCACCGGATCGGTCTTGAAGCGCTGCCGGTATCGATTGGAGAAGTTGCGATATCCGGCGGCATCCGGAGCCGCATAGACTCCGCCGTCGAGCGCCGGCGTTGCGTAGATGCGCGGATCGTCCCACAGTCCCGTACCGAGAAGCTGGATGCGCTTGGCATTCATGCCGTCGGCGGCGAGCATCTGCACCACGCCGGGGACCGCATCGCCGCCGTCCGGAATGAACAGCGCGTCGGCGCGCGCCGCCGCCTGGGCCACGGCGCGAACCGGCGCCGCCATGCCGGCAGGATCGTGCGGGTAATGTTCGAGCGCGACGATCTGCGCGCCGCGACGGGCGACATCCTGCCGGAATGCTGCTTCGACGACTGTGCCGTAGGGGTTGCTCGGCACCAGCGCCGCGAACGATCGCTTGCCGGTCGAACTCGCATATTGAACGATGCGCTCGACATCCGACTCCGGCAAAAAGCTCAGCAGATAAACGCCCGGCGAGGCCACATTGGCATCGGTCGAAAATGCGATGACCGGAATGTTGCGCGGCCGGGTGATCTGACCGACGACGCTGACGGACTGCGCGAACAGCGGGCCGAGGATGATCTGCGCGCCCTGGTCGAGCGCCTGCTGGGCGACGATCCGGGCCGTATCGGTGTTGCCGGCATCGTCCTGAACGATGAGCTGAATGTTGGGCGAGTTGAACTCCGCAAGCGCCATTTCGGCGGCATTGCGCATCGCTTGGCCGGCCAAGCCGGCGTTGCCTCCGGCTGACAGCGGCAGGATCAGGCCGACCTTGACTTGGCCGGTTCCAATCGTCGCGGCCGGCGCCGGCGGCGGGGTTTCGGCCGGCGGGGTCGAGGAGAAGAAATGCGAATTGCTGAAAACGCTCGAAGCGCTAGAGCATCCGGAGAGAAGGGCGGCGCTGGTCGCCAGCAAGGCGGCAACCGATCGACGCCGCGTCAGCATCGCCGGCGCGGCCGTTCGAACCTGCAATTCCGCGGACATTGCAGTTCCCCTCACCTCTGCCTGCGCATCGGCATAGGTTTATAACAATTCGTCATCCTGGGGGCGAATAGTTAACCAAATGAAAAGGATAATAAATCCCGTTAACCCTGACGCTCGGCCGAAAACGGCGCTAAATTCGCCGCTATGAGCCCGGCGCCCGCCAGTTCACCCAGCGCGGTTTCGCCGCAGGATCGCCCCACAAGGAGCTACTCAGTCGGCGGCAGCGTGATCGACGTGCCCCGCTTGGCGAGCGGCCTCTATGTTGTCGCCACGCCGATCGGCAACCTCGGTGACATGACGCTGCGAGGATTGGCCACACTGGCCGGAGCCGACCTGATCGCTTGCGAGGACACGCGCGTGACCCGCAAGCTGCTGGATCGGTACGTCATTACCACGCCGCTCACCGCCTACCACGATCACAATGCCGCCAAGGCCCGTCCCGGGCTGCTGCGCCGGTTGGCGGATGGCGCTTCCGTCGCGCTGGTCTCCGACGCCGGTACACCCTTGGTGTCCGATCCCGGCTACAAGCTCGTATGCGCGGCGCGGGACGCGGGTCACGCGGTGACGGCGCTGCCGGGCGCTTCGGCGCTGCTGGCGGCGATGGTGGTTGCGGGACTGCCGACCGACCAGTTCCTGTTCGCCGGCTTTCTGCCGCCAAAGCAAGCCGCGCGGCGGACGCGCATCGCCGAACTCGCGCCGATCCCGGCAACCATCGTGCTGTTCGAGACCGGCCCGCGGCTTGCCGCAACGCTGGCCGACCTGGCGGCGGGCCTCGGCCCGCGAGACGCGGCCGTCTGCCGTGAACTCACCAAGCTGCACGAGGAAATCCGCCGCGGCGATCTCAACACGCTGGCGCAAGGCGCCGGGACCGGCGAGGTTCGCGGCGAGATTGTCCTCGTCATCGGTCCGCCGGCAGCCTCGGCGCAGCCGAGCAACGACGACGCCGACGCAATGTTGCGCGACGCTCTGGCCAGAAGCTCGCTCAAGGACGCCGTGGCGGAGATTGCGGATGCGACCGGGCTGCCGCGCCGGCAACTGTACCAGCGGGCGCTGGAGCTGACGAAACAGCCAAGCAAGACGAGCCAACAGACGTGAGGCGCCCCGCTAAGTCACCGCGGCACCCCACGCGGCTCAAACCGCCGCCGCGGCAAGAGCGCGTGGCGGCGTTCCGGCTCGGCATTTCGGCCGAAAGCCGCGCCGCGTTGTTTCTCATTGCCAAGGCTTACCGCATCCTGGCGCGGCGCTGGAAAACGCCATTCGGCGAAATCGACATCGTGGCCCGCCGCCGCAACGATCTGGTGTTCTTCGAGGTCAAGGCGCGCGACACGATCGAGGACGCGGCGGAGGCCGTCACCGAGCGCAACAAACAACGCATCGTCGCCGCCGCCGAGCTCTGGCTCGCACACCATCCGCAAGACGCGCAACGCGCCATCCGCTTCGATGTGATCCTGATGCTGCCCGGCAAGATGCCGCGCCACATCGTCAACGCGTTCGATGCGACGCGCTGAAGCCTCACCGCCCGCCGGGTAGCCGTCCGCGACAAAATTGCGTAGACCTAATCGACAATCGCGCCCAGCCAATCAGCCCAGCACACATTCCGCCATGCGCCTCAACGTCGCCGTCCAAATGGACCCAATCGAACGGATCAACATCAAGGGCGATTCGACCTTTGCGCTGCTGCTCGAAGCGCAGAAGCGCGCCTGTCCGTTGTCCTACTACACACCCGATCGCCTGGCGATGCGCGACGGCAAGGTGTCGGCCACGGTGCGGCCGCTCGTGGTCCGCGACATTGCCGGCGATCATTTCACGCTGGGCGAGCCGTACCATGCCGATCTCGCATCTTTCGACGTCGTGCTGCTGCGCCAGGACCCGCCGTTCGATCTCGCCTACATCACGTCGACGCATCTGCTCGAACGCATCCACCCCAAGACGCTGGTGGTGAACGATCCGAACCACGTTCGCAACGCGCCCGAGAAGGTGTTCGTCACTGAATTCCCCGACCTGATGCCCCCGACACTGATCACGCGCGATCTCGAGGCCATCAAGGCGTTCCGCGCCGAGCACGGCG
>Ga0335078_10014543_pt1 | contig 11673 bp, 14 predicted proteins | sample Lox_Sample_32_FD_206711 | JGI IMG/M metagenome (GOLD analysis project Ga0335078, IMG submission 206711) | Soil microbial communities from Loxahatchee National Wildlife Refuge, Florida, United States - Lox_Sample_3.2 | ecosystem: Environmental > Terrestrial > Soil > Wetlands | place: USA...
AGACGCCTACAGTGGTTTGACAAGAGCCTCCGAGGAATTAGGGAGGAAGCTGCTGAGTGAACGAACAAAGCCGGGGTTCCACTCTGAGGTCAGAGTCCGTTATTCTGAGCTCGCCAGCAAGGTAGGCGCGCACAAAGAGATCGTCCGACTGGCGGTCAAACGAGCAGAGAAGTCGCAGTTCATTCGGGAGTGGAAGATTCTCTTGAATCCTCGCTTGATCGGACAGATGTTTGGTTCCTTGCAAGTCGAATCGAGACTGGATGATGAAGAGATGGTGGGGGCGCTGGCCCAAATCAAGCTGATTGAGGGCGTTGCCATAATCAGCATCTATCAGGGTGGTTCACTGCGCGTGGTCATCTACTACGACTCGGAGAAATCGGCGGATAGAAAGATCCAGCTTATCGCATCGATATGTGGTGTCAAGAAAGAGGACACGACTTTAGTGAAGGTCAGTGTGCCTGTCACCGCGACACTGAAGAAGACTGACTGGAGAGTTCTGAAGGCGATCAGCAAGAATACTCGGAGAAAGAGCGCGGATATCTCGGCGGAGCTGAACCTGTCCACAAGGACGGTCAACAGGATTATCCAGAAATTGACCGATTCCAGGGCGATATTCATGAGTTCAATCGTGGACGTTGAAAAATCGCTCGGTCTCACTGTCAGCTACTTTATCCGTTGCAGAGAGGAAGCGAAAGAGCAGCTCCACAAACTCGTCGAAAGTCAGATGGTGGACTTTTCGATAGCGGGCACAAACGAGTACTTCATGGCTTTAATCTTCCTCAAGAATATCTCCGAAGCGGAGCGATTCAGAGAGCAACTGAAGAAGGTGCCAGGAGTGGAAGAAGTCAGGATGTACCTGTTGAAGGAACACATCTTCGTTGATTCGTGGCTGGACGAGGTAATTCAGAAGAACGCGGCCTGAGGTCAGCTCTTGCGCGAATCATACTTGCCGGCCCATTCGTTGAGCCCCTTGAACATCCTTCCCAAGTCCCGTCCCTTCTGGGTCAACGAGTAGTCAACCCGCGGAGGGATTTCGTTGAATGCGACGCGCTCCACAAGCCCGAGTCTGACCAGTTCCTGCAACCGACTTGTGAGCGTCTTAGGCTGGACTTGTATCTGTTCCTGGATTTCGCCGAACCTCATAGGGGACCTAACGTACAGCCCGTAGAGGATTCTGAGAGTGTGGGGCTTTCCCAGAGTTTCCACTATCTCGTCGAACGGGCAAACGAGATGCCCTCCTTCGTTCTGAGATGTTTGAGCAGCGGACTCGTGTACGGTGTCCATCGACGTAGCCATGTGTTTTTCCTTGCGGCCTATTATGTCCATAAGATAGTATTTATCCTATTCCTTTGGTAGTGTCGGTGAGACGCGTAACTTTCCACGAGGGAAGTTACTTTCTCCCTTTACTCTTGATAGTATTAATACTTCCCTTTTACCAGTATTTGCTGCGAAGTGAACAATGAATGACACAACAGATTGCTTCCGAAGTGAGGGCAGAAGGAAACGTCGACAGGACGAAGTACGGCCTTCCGATCGACCGTGCATTCTCGGTCGCGGCATCCGAAGAACGAATACAGAGGACTGCGGAATCCTTGGCACAGAACGGATTCCTGGTACACGTTGTGGACTCTCCACTGGATGCTCGAAAGCTCGTCGAGAGTCTGCTCCCCCTTGACAAGAGCGTATTCACAGCGTCAAGCCAGACCGTGAAGCTATCCGGCCTCGATGAGGCGATCAATGGACCAGGGACGAAATACAAGTCCCTCAGACAGGAGATCGCCAAGCTGGACCGTTCCACGCAGTTTAGGGAACAGATCAAGATGGGCGCAGCACCCGACATCGTCGTAGGCAGCGTCCACGCTATCACCGAATCGGGCCGGGTCCTCGTCGCTTCGGCATCGGGAAGCCAACTGGCTCCGTATGCTGCTGGCGCGGAGGTCGTGATCTGGGTGGTCGGGTCTCAGAAACTGGTCAAGGACTTCGACGACGCTATGAGGCGGGTCGAACACTACAGCTATCCCCTGGAGGATGCGAGGATGCACGAGACGATGGACCGTCCTAGCAATCTTGCGAAGATACTCATCGTCAACAGGGAGTTGTTTCCCGGCAGAACGACGATCGTGCTCGTCCGGGAGCCCATTGGGTTCTAGGAGATCTGGAAAATGACCAAGAACTCGTTTGAACAGGAGAAGAACGACCTGGCAATGCCCGTCAAGATGTCCGTCGGACCGCCCACCCTCAAGGTGAAAGACATCGATGGAACCTTGGCGTTCTACAGGGACAACCTCGGACTCGAAAGAGTTGCAAGCCATGGAGACGGTGGTTTTGCTCTGGGGTTTGCCGGGAAGGCAAGCGAACAGCCTCTCCTGATTCTGAGGCACGACGCGAACGCGCGGCGGGCTCCGGAGAGGTCCGCGGGACTGTTTCACATTGCAATCACCGTTCCTGATCGAAGAAGTCTTGCGCAGGCGTACACGTCGCTCGCGGGAGACGGCGTACGCTTCGACGGACTTACCGACCACATCGTAGCGGAGTCGCTGTATCTGCACGATCCCGAGTTTAACGGGATAGAAATCTATCGCGACCGACCTCGTAGCTTCTGGTTTGACGCCGACGGTAACTGGAAGATGGGAGGAGGACCGCTCGACCTTGAGGGAGTCTTGAGAGAGCTCGATGCGCCGGCTCAAGAGGCGGACAGTACTTCGACTGGACGCGGTGGAGCTTTTCCAAGTGGCGCGATAATGGGGCACCTGCACCTTCGAGTGACGGACCTCGAAAGATCCACTAGGTTCTATCACGAAAAACTCGGGTTGGACGTATCTATCGATATGTCAGAGAATGGAGTGATGTTTCTTTCAACTGGAGGCTATCATCACCGCATCGCACTAAATACATGGTACAGCTTGGGAGGAAGGGGACATCAAACTCTCGATCTCGGCCTAGACTCGTTTGTCCTTAACATCCCCGAAGATGGCTATAGCAAGGAATTCCTGAACGGACTGAAACTGAGGCATGAGGATGCGAAGTTTAACCATGACAAGAACGGATTTTCGGCCCTGGATCCCGACGGACTTGGGGTGAAAATCGTCATGACTGAGAGGGGGAGAGCCTAGACATTGTCTGGCCTTCTCGTGCTGCCGGCTGCGCTCTCCGCAACAGTGCTACTTCTCTTCCGAGTCGGAGCAGGAGCAGCGTGGATGCAACACGGCCTCATGAAGGCCCGTGATGGGGCATGGCGACAGGCAGGCCAGTGGATGCGGAGCATGGGCGTGCCGCCGGTCCTGGTTCCCCTCGTGACAGCCCTCGAACTACTCGGAGGCGCGTTCCTAATCCTTGGACTGTTGGTCCCAGTCGTAGGGCTTCTCTTCTTCTTGGAGATGGCAGGCATAGTGGTTATGAAGAAGACGAAGATGAAGGCGACGTTCCTGCCACCTAAACCTGACCAACCATCATACGAAATCGATTACCTGTACATGATGATCGCGCTCGCGCTCATAGCGGTAGGCGCGGGCGCGTTCTCACTGGATGCAGTCATTGGGTTGTTCTAGCAGGTTATGGGGGGAACCAAGTGGTTCCAAGCAGGGACCCTGAAATCATGGACCTATTTTCAGGGCTCATTGCACACCATACGCATATTGTTGAAAGGAAGTTTAGGAGCCCGCACTGAACCTAAAGTGAAACTCCCGGCGACCGCATGTTTGATTTGAACTCAATTGAGTATGCGCGGACCCGCGACCGGACGCTCTTCATCCGCGCACGTAGAGGCAAGCATCAGCCTTGCAGGCGTCCACTCAGCGACTTTGCCTTCGGGAATATTTGCTTCTCTTCGGCTGCCACGTGTGTGTCGAATAGATTTCTCAATTCCTCCTGGTTCGCCTCCAGCTCTGACGCCGACATGGACGCGAACTCTGCGATTCTCCTCATGAGCTGGTAGATTGGTCTGTGCTGCTGGAACACCCTGATCTCCTCCTCTGCCCCCTTCGTCCCGAGCACCCCTATGAGCAAACGAAGTATCGTCGACTCCTCGTCCACAATGTGTTGTCTGAAGAGGAGGTCCAGCCCTGCGAGGGTCTTTGCTAGGGCCCCGAAGTCGTGTTTCTGGGCAGCCTCCCTTGCGGCGCGGAGGCCCTCTTTCATTGTCGTGTGTTCGCCCACGAGGGTTCGAATCAAGGATTTGAGCTCCATCTTTCTCGGCAAGAAGGGCCCGGGTCTCACAATGCCCATCCCTCCCGAGTCGCGAGAGGGCTCTTCAATCATTGTCTGATCATCGTAAGAAGCATCTTGAACCTCTCCGTCGCCCTGAGAGCATGTGGTTTTCCTGCCGGCAGAATTATCGCTTCCCCTTCTCTCATTTCGCTCTGGATTCCTTCTATCGTGACCAGCGCACACCCCTCCAGGACGCACAGCAGGGCGTCGTAGGGTGACGTGTGCTCGCTCAGGCTCTCCCCTTCGTCGAAGGCGAAGAGAGTCACCGTTCCTGACGCTTGGTTGACGATTGCTCGGCTGACCACAGACCCAGACTGGTAGTTTACAAGCGAGAGAAGTCCTTCCTTTTTGCCGGGCGCCAAACCGCTCCGCTTCGCCGAGCTCGCGTTCTCCAAGTCGTTCAGACCTCCTTTAGAATCCATGAATCGCGTATATCATCAAGGACAGAGCATAAGTCTGGCCGTTGTCCAAATAGACGGAATGAACCAAGCATGTCCTAGCCGCCTGCTATCGCTGGGACGAAGTCTACTTCGTCGCCGTCCTGCAAAGGCGTATCGCTCGTTGCTATGAGCCCGTCCACCAAGACTAGCATGCTTGACATCATTGATGCGAGAGCTGGATGAGCAGCTACCACTGCGTTCTGAAGTCCGCTGTAGGTGGCGGGGCTTTGAAGGACGAAGTACTCCTGGGTCAGCCCCGGGAGGGGCGCGGACATCTCGAAATATCTGACCTTAACTCGAGTGTATCCGCTCTGGCCGTTAGCGGACCCTTGCGTTGAGACTTGAGATTCGGACGCGGCCACCTCCTTTTGACTCCCTGAGTCGGCCCCGGGGAGCGAAAGCAAACCGGAAGCAAGAAACGCGACACACCCTCCGACTGCCACGAAGGCTATCGCCTTCAGCGCCCTGCGCCTCGAGGGATCCGGAGCGTCCGAGGGGTTCTGTGTCAACTGGAACCAGCCTCAATCCCTCCCTGAGAGGATTCGTCACCAGCTGCTATTGCCAAGTCTCTTCACCCATTACCCGCCTTCACGATTACGGTGCCTTTCATCCATGGATGATAGCTGCAGTAGTAGGCGTAGGATCCAGCGGTCGTGAAGGTATACGTGAAGGTCTGGCCAGGGTTCAGATTGCCAGAGCTGAACAAACCGTCTGCCCCGATGACCGTGTGAGGGGCGTTGTCATCGTTCACCCATGTCACTGTGTTGTTGACCCCAATCACAACGGTGATTGTCGGCGGCGAGTAATAGACCGACGTGGTGTTCGCCGCTGAGCCGGGGGAAATGGTGACTTGGGTCCCCGGTATCGGGGTGGTAGTTGATGTGGTGGTAGAGGCGGTCGTCGAAGTGCTGTTCTCCACCTGGAAGACCCCTGTCGCTCCTATCTGGGCGTCGGCGAATGCGTGGTTCACGAATGGGTTCTCCCCTCCTGCGTCGGGGAAGTACATGTCGACTATCGCTCCACCAGACGGAGGGATGCTAACGGTCTGCAGCCCGTGCTCCACGTTGCTCGGGTTGCCGTCAATATAGACCGTGTCCATTATGGCGCCAATGACGTGGAATGCCTCCCAGAGGTTGGGGCCCTCGTTGAAGACGTACAGCCGGACAAGCTCGTTGGGCTTCACCACCAGAGGCGAGGTCTCGTACCTGAAGGCCTCCCCGTTGAAGACAACATAGTCCGGGGTGGAGGCCAGCATCTTTGTGTAGTTCCCGCTGTAGGCACCGTCAGAGCTGGGCTGGGAGTTCAGGTAGAACTCGCTCTCTATGATGACGTACTGGCCCCCTGGCGCCGAAGGCAGGGCCTGCCCTCCTGTCCCGTTCACAATAATCACGCCATACATCCCGTTGGCGATGTGCTCGAGGACCGGTGGAACGCCGCAATGATACATGAAAATCCCGGGGTATGCTGGGGCGAAGTCGAACGAGAGCGACTGACCAGGCGCGACGGGCGCGTAATCCGTCTCCCAGTTGACCTGGGCAGCATGGAAGTCGATGGAGTGTGCCATCGTGTCATTGTTGATCAGCGTGAAGTGCACAAGCTCGCACTGGTCTACCGTGATTGTGGGCCCTGGAATCGTGCCATTGAAGCTCCACCCGTCATAGTATACGCCCTTGGCGATCTCCACCTTCGCTCTCTCCGCCACCAAGGTGATGCTGGTGCTTCCCGAGGTGGTCGAACAGCTTTGCGGAGATGACGTGCCGCTTTGGGACTGGGTGCTTCCGCCGACCGTCCCCGATTCAAGGGAGTTGACTTGGCTCTGGAGGCTGCTGACCTGGTCACCCAGCCCCTGGGCCGTGTCCACATACGTGATCCCAGCGAGTGCGATGAAAACGACAACAAACATGGCGAGCCCAGCGACAGAAGACATCGCCTTTCGGTGCTCGAAGGCCAACTTCATTTCGGCTCAGGCCTTCATCCAGGCGTAAATTGGTTAAGGGTTGGCCCTATACCTTGAGGGATGTAGGGGCTCGGCCGCGCTCGTAACACCGATAGGTATAGGGGTCAAACATTTACTCTGAATCTCAGCAAATGCCCCGATGACCACGAAAGACCAGCTGACCATATTGAGGGAAGAGCATAGGGGGATAGTTCAACAGCTCAGGCTGGTTAGAAGGTCGCTCGAGGCTTCTAGGCCTGGTCCCCAGGAGAAGCTTCACGAATCGATTTCTGAGCTTGGTTCCCAGCTGGAAGCACATTTCGACCACGAAGAAAGGACCCTCTATGGGCTTCTTGATTCAAGGCTGAAACGGAGCAGCCCTACCTCAGAGCTGGTCAAGGAACATCGTGCGATTCAGGGAGCACTCAGGACACTCCAAACGATGGGTGCTGAAAGGGCCCCGGCCGTCCAACTGGAGGGCCAGCTCTCATCGCTTCGGTCTGCCTTGAACAGGCACCTGGAAAAAGAGGAGAAAGTGGTCTTCTGGCTCGCAGACTATCACCTTTGAAGCGTTAGCAGGACTTCTTAAATCAAGAGGCGGTATCGGGCGGTCCGAATGCTGGAAGCAGTCATTCAGTGTCCCCAGCCCCACAGGTGGATAGACCAAGCGGTAGGCCCGTACTCGGCTTCGGTGGAGATTCTTGACTCGAAGATGTCTTCGAACGGGACCATGAAACACCTCGTCGATATCCAGGTGAAGCCCGACATCATGGATGAACTGGTTTCAACCATCCGGAAAGATCGGGACGTAGTAGACCTAGAGGTCATCAGGTCGGGGAGCGGGCACGTCTACGGCGCAGCAACGTCCTCCAGGTGCACTGTCTGCCGGGAAGTAGCGAGGTCCAACTGCTTCCTGGTCTCGGTTTCAGTGGAACCCAGGGGGCAAGCGAAATGGACAATACTCGGAAGCGGCGACTCCTTCCGTGAACTCACTGGCGCTTTGGAAAAGCGCAGGATTCCCTTTGAAGTGAGACTGAGGAAAACTCTGGAGGATAGTGAGCTCCTGACGGCAAGACAGGAACAGGTTCTGGCCATCGCGTTCGAAAGGGGGTATTTCGACTTCCCGAAGAAGCTTGGCTTGACAGAATTGGCGTCCCTCACGGGAGTAAAGACGTCGACACTGGCAGAAATCCTGCGCAGAGGGCAAAGGAAGATTCTTGGGGAATATCTGTCGAAGCGTTCGCTCCTCCACGAAGACCGATGACCCAATCGAGATTCAAGAGGCCTGACGGTCGTTAACCTGTGTGCGCGAAACGCCATAGTTAATCGCGATACTCCAGATCGAACTCGGAGTGTTACTTTTTGCCATAGAATTTGAACCTGATTGAGTCTAAGAACCGGCGACCGCACATTAGTTCTGTTTCACATACTGCCTGCTGGAGTACCTCATCCACACGACAATCGAGAGGAGCCTAGTAGCTGGCTCTCCTGAGCTTCTCGAAAAACGGGTACAAACCAAAGGAGAGTACAACCACGGCTACGCCAGAGCCAAGAAACACGCTACCGATTGAGGTAAGCCCGGCTAGGGTACCGGCGAGTACGGCCGCGATGGGCTGTGCGGCTGACAGGAGGGCACCCAGCGCAGTGGTCGCGCGTCCAAGAAGCTCCCCAGGAATCTGAGTCTGGACCAAAGTGCTGATTGGGATGTTGACGCAAGCCAGGGTCATGCCCATGGCGAAAAAGACGGTGAGCGCAGCGGGAACGGATGTGACCAGTCCGATGAGCGCGAACAGGGCACCGAAGACTGCTGCCCCGAAGAAGAGGAGCCTGCCGACATAATGTCTGAAGTTGACCTTCCCTATTAGGATGGAGCCTGTAATCGTTCCCAATGCAAAGGATGAAAGCAGGAAGCCGTAGGTCGAGGCGTCGCCATGAAGCGACAGTTTGGCGTAGGGCGCCAGCAGAGCGACCAGAGCCCCGCCAAAGAAGTTGATGAGAAGCCCGAAGAAGACCAGTTGCAAGAAGACCATGCTCTGTCGCAGATAATGGAGCCCTTCGCGGAAGTCATCCCAGAATCTTGGGCGGTCTGCTGTGCTACCCGGGGAGGGGGGCCTCGGTTGGCCATATGACTTCGAAATGAGGGTCAGAACCGCGGCAGCGAAGAAGAAGGTCAAGCTGTCATAGGTAATCGGAACCGTAACACCGAGGGCCAGGATTATGATTCCTCCTGCTGTGTAGCCCACAAGTTGGTTGGCTGATTGGCTCAAGGCGAACAGGCCGTTGGCAGCTCCGAGGTCCTCTCTAGTGACTATCCTAGGGATTATCGCACTGTTGGCTGCCCTGTAGAACTGTGCCCCTGTGTAGAGGAGAAGCACAAGAAGAATCAGAAGCGAGAAGTTCAGGGAATTTGTTAGGTAAAGTACCGAGAAGGCCGCCGTGATAATCCCCTGTATGACGCTACTGACAATCATCAAGTTCCTGCGATTGGTCCGATCAGCGTAGACACCTGCGACAGGCGATGCGAGGACAATTGGGACGAGCACGGCGGCCTGAGTAAGCCCCACGAGTGCGGTTGAGCCGGTGGTCGCTAGGACCAGCCATAGGAGGGCCACGTCGAAGACCGCGTCGCCTGACTGAGAAACCAGCTGCCCGACCCACAGGTAAGAGAACGCCCTGTTCTTCAGCAGAGAGATATAGCTGGGTCTTCTTTCAGGGTCACGCGCCAATTCTCACCGTTCCGAACGGTTCTCTATCTAAACGGATGGGACGTGGTGCATAGAGTGGGATTCCCGCTCTAGACTGGCAGCTGAGGAACGAACGACGAACACTTCTCGTATTTGAAGGACCTGAAGGAGAAGAGGCACACGCGTGCGTGTCGGGTGACGAAGTTAGGTGCACTTGATAACTTTAACAGACGTTAGTCAGAAACCGGAACCCCGATGCCAGAACTGATCGTCCAATTCGTCTGCGCGAACCCAGAAAATCGCTCCGAAGAGTTCCAGCACCACCTTATCGACCGAAAATTAAGGGTACGTCCCGAAGTCCAAGAGGGTGAGATTCGGCTGAACTTCCAAAACCTTCAAGATGACGTGATAAAACGGATTGTTCGAGAAGCGCACCCCTGGTGCCTCGACAGAGGGCTGAGTTTGATGCAGAGTTCGGGTGAGGGAGGGCCTTCTCACGCCACCATGCTGCTGATTGCCGACCTGATGAAAGTAGTGGACTAGTCCAACACCAAGCTAACTTGGATGAGTGCATCCCTTCAGCCGGTCAAGCTCTTGTCTGATCAGAAGAAATGAGGACGCGCTTCTTTCACTTCTTGCGACTCCTGTAGTCATATACGGTTCGGTGATGCCTCTTTTTGTGCGAGTTCCTGGTGTGAGTCATTGCTGAAGATTTTCCAGCCAAGCGATACAGTAAAACGTTGCGATTAGGGCTCTGGGTCGCGTTCTGAGTCAACGTCGGCTAACTGTCGTTTCCCTCGACCTGCGTTCCCCTCTGTGGGCCTACCTCTAAAACCAGATAATTCTCACGCTCTGCTGCTTTAGCGATGGAAAAGAAGTTGCCCATATCACAATTTCGACCATCTGACCGAAACTTCTGAAGGACCGCCTGGCCCCTGGAATTGGTGATACTTCGTTTCATCACAATCTTGAAACGCTTATTATCGCAAATGCAGGAATAAGATGATCCTGTCCTCCGAAAGCTCCCTTCGATATGAGCGCTTTGAGGCATACGGCTTCGGAGTCGATTATCCCTACGATTGGACTATTGAGCTGAACCCGAAATCGACCCGGAGCCAGGGCGACATCGCCTTCAAGTCGAGCAGTGGACACAAGATATTTCTTTCTTGGGGAGAACTGAGGAAAGTTGAGAATCTTCACGGGGTCGACGGGCATGCTGACTTCAGCATCCAGAAGATATCGAGGAGCAGTCAGGCAACGGTAAGGGGCGTAAAGCGTGAATCGGCCAATGTCAACGGTCACCCAGCCTCTTCCAACAAGGTCGAGCTCGAACTGACCACGAAGGGGTCCTTCTTCAACAGGGTGGTCACCCTGCAAGAAGTCCATTCACTGCACGTTCACTGCGACATATCCTCGAGGTACTTCGTGATGTATGGATTCACCCCGCGAGAGAAATCGCAAGAGGGAGGGGAGGTGGTAGCGAAGATGACTCGCACCTTCCTCTGCCACCGATAAGTTCTAGTTCGTTGGACAAACCCTGGTGGTACCCCCGCTCCTGGGCATAAGGTTCAAAACCGAGGGGCATGTTCGATGATGCGTGAATTCTTTCACAGTCCACTTCAAGTTCAGCCAGCACTTCGACTTCCCACCGGAGGCTGCCTACCGATGGTGCACCGACTATGAGCCAGGGGATATCAAGCTCCAGGGCAATGATGGGATTCGTAAGGTACGCTGGCTCAACGAGGATACGGTGCTCCTGACGGACATCAGCTTCACGGGCACAAAGAAGAAAGCCAAGAGGAAGCTTGTCAGGCTGTATCCGGAGCGCCTCTCCTGGACAAACACCCGGCTGAGCGCTGAAGGGAGGCACTCTCAGTTCCTGTACGAGTTAGTCGCAGAGAAGAATGGTTCTCGGCTGGACTTCACAGGCTCGATGGTCTTTGCCGGTCGGAAGCCGACCCCTGCCAAGCTTGGGATGATGGCCGCCGAGCTGGTGGAAGAAGACTCTACGACCTGGCGGAACCTGGCCAAAGCCATGGCAAGGGATCTTTCAAGCTAGATTTCCAACTCGAAGCTCGGGAGTTCGCCTGGTTGAAACCGTTCGAAGACCTGATTGCCGAAGCGGAGACTCGGACGTTTGAAGGTTGGGACTTCGACTACCTGAAGGGACGGTTGGTCGAAGAGCCTCCGCCATGGGACTATCGAGGGATTGTTTCCAAGCTGCTTCCCTTGGCTGACTCCCTTGTTGACCTCGGGACAGGAGGGGGCGAGTTGCTTTCGCCCTTTCACCCGCTTCCCCGCCGAACCTCCGCGACGGAAGGGTACCCACCGAACGTCCCCAGGGCCAAGCGTCGACTGCAACCTCTCGGAGTGGAGGTGATTATGACCTTCTGCGACGACAATACCA